>Ga0164241_10001263_pt1 | contig 32693 bp, 36 predicted proteins | sample OricomyardsoilBY_FD_108780 | JGI IMG/M metagenome (GOLD analysis project Ga0164241, IMG submission 108780) | Backyard soil microbial communities from Emeryville, California, USA - Original compost - Back yard soil (BY) | ecosystem: Environmental > Terrestrial > Soil > Unclassified | place: USA... | reverse complement strand
TCGTAGAAATCGAACACCACCTCGTTCAGCGGCAGCTCGTAGGTGAGCTGGGCGCGGCCGGCGACATAGGTGAGGTTCTTCTGGATGCCGCGCCGGTCCTGGCAAAGCTTGAGGATCGGGCCGAGATGTTCGTCGGGGACGTAGATCACCGCCTCTATCCACGGCTCCTCGACCTCGACGATCTGGTTCGCGTCCGGCCAGTCGGCGGGGTTGTGGATCTCGACGATGTTGAGCCCGGCCGCGTCCACCCCGACCGTGCGGGCCGATCCCGTCGATGCCGCCTCCCTGCTCTTGGAGAGGTGGACCTCATAGACCACGCTCGGCGCGGTGGTGATGAGATCGAGATCATATTCGCGGGTCAGCCGCTCCTGGATGATCTCGAGGTGGAGGAGGCCGAGGAAGCCGCAGCGGAAGCCGAAGCCAAGCGCCGCGCTCGTCTCCATCTCGAACGAGAAGGAGGCATCGTTGAGGCGCAGCTTGGCGAGGCTGTCGCGCAATTTCTCGAAATCGTTGGCGTCGGTCGGGAAGAGGCCGCAGAAGACGACCGGCTGGACCTCCTTGAAGCCCGGCAGCGCCTTGGCGGTGGGCTTCTTCGCGTCGGTGATCGTGTCGCCGACGCGGGTCTCGCCGATGTCCTTGATCTGCGCGGTGATGAAGCCGATCTCGCCCGGGCCGAGCTGGCCGAGCTGCTCGATCTTCGGGCGGAACACGCCGACGCGGTCGATCAGATGCGTCGTGCCGGCCTGCATGAACCTGATCTGCTGGCCCTTTTTGATCGTGCCGTCGATCATGCGGATCAGGATGACGACGCCGAGATAGGGGTCGTACCAGGAATCGACGAGCATCGCCTTGAGGGGGGCCGTGGCGTCGCCCGTCGGCGGCGGGATGCGCGCGACGATCGCCTCCAGCACGTCGTTGATGCCGATGCCGGTCTTGGCGCTGGTGAGGACCGCCCCGCCGTCCTTCCAGTCGCCGGTGGCGGGGAGGCCGACGATGTCCTCGATCTCCTTCTTCACCTTGTCGACGTCGGCGGCGGGGAGATCGATCTTGTTGATGACCGGGACGATCTCATGGTCGTGCTCGATCGATTGATAGACGTTGGCGAGGGTCTGCGCCTCCACGCCCTGCGCCGCGTCCACCACCAAGAGCGCGCCTTCGCAGGCGGCGAGGCTGCGGGAGACTTCATAGGCGAAGTCCACATGCCCCGGCGTATCCATCAGGTTGAGGACGTAGGACTGGCCGTCGCTCGCTTTATAATCGAGCCGCACCGTCTGCGCCTTGATCGTGATCCCGCGCTCGCGCTCGATGTCCATATTATCAAGGACTTGTGCCTCCATCTCGCGCTCGGAGAGGCCCCCCGTCGCCTGGATCAGCCTGTCGGCGAGCGTGGATTTGCCATGATCGATATGCGCGATAATGGCGAAGTTGCGAATATGGTCGAGCTCAGTCATCGGACGCGCGCCCTAGCGGGCGGCGCGGCGAAATGCAAAGCGGCGGCGCGCGGCATGGCCGAAGTTTCATAAGGTCCGAAAGGTCGCGGTGGCCATGGGGGTTTCGGCGTCCGGGCCGCGGGCCCCGGCGCGGGGGCGTTCGGCGGCGAGGAACCAGGCCGCCGCGCAGGCGCAAGCGAAGCTCCCGGCGCCGGGGCGGCGGCGGAGCGCGCAGGCGCTTTGCGGGCTCATCCCCGCCAACGCCGCCGCCCGCCCGGCATGGCCCGTCGCGGCGAGTGCGCGGACGTAGCGCCGCTGCCGCTCGATCGTCCATCCGTCGCGCCGGCCACGCAGCGGGACGGGATCGAAGGCGAGAAGATCGGCGGGGAGCCGAGACGGCGCGGCGGCTTGCTGCTGGTCCATCTTTCAGCTTGGAACAGATGAAATCCTATTTGGCAAGGAAAATGTTCCTGATTTGTTCGCGCGGAGGCGCGGAGGCGCGGAGAGAAGAAGGGGGGCCTTCGGCCCTATACTCACGCGAAGCCGCAAAGACGCGAAGAAAGGGGGGAAGGCGTTCGTGCAGGCCCCGGACTCTTTGCGCCTTCGCGGCTTCGCGTGAGGCAAGAAGGAAGCCCGGACCGGGTTCGGCGCTCTCGGGTAAACGTGGAGTCAGATCAGCGTGGGCATGATGGCGAATTGGGTATTATGTCCCCGGAATTCCAGTCCCCGGAATTCCACCGGAATTCCACCGGAATTCCATAGCAGGAGGATGACTAACCCAATTACGCCATGTCCTCGGAATTCCGACACTGAGAATTCCAACGACGGTATTGTCGTATAATTTCCGCTATAAATAGGACTAAAAATACAATCTGAATATATGATGACCCTATCATGCCGTAACCGATATTCATGGCATGAAATCCAATTAGTACAACAATAAAAGCAAAAGCTATCCAGCAAATTATAATCGCAAAATTACTCGAATCCCTCGAAGTTTTCAATGGTATTGATAAAGGAAAAACTACTATAGAGAGCGCAGCCGCATATAACGAAAAATACACAACTCCTTTATAATCATCCAAATAGCCATACAAATTCCATATAGAATCCAAGCAACTTATAACTATAATGTCAAATATATAAATAATTATCGTCAAAGATGGTCCAGTTCTATAAGTTAATACAGTTCCTATCAATAGTGATATTGATGATATCATGAGAAGATATTCACCGTCTAGTTGGCCATACATTGGAGATGGGCCAACTCTGAATACAATACTCGTGATCCACACGCATATAACTAGAACAGTCGATATAAGCAATCTATATAAATACATAAATATATAAGTCATCTTTCGCATCTATTTTCAGAATTCATAGTGCAAACATGGCTGACCACAGGAATTCTTGAACCAGTAGCTCTCGCTGAAATTGAGACCTCATCGGTTCTTGCGTTATAATTTAGTCGAATTGCGGGGACACCGAATTGCGGGGCGAATTGCGGCGAATTGCGGGGACACGATACCCGATTCCCCTCGCGGTAACGCCCGACCTTCACCGCCCCAGCATATGCTCCGGGATCACCACCCGATCGAAGGTCGCCTCATCGACCAGGCCGAGCTCCAGCCCGGCTTCCTTCAGGGTCTGGCCGTGTTTGTGGGCGTGCTTGGCGATGGTGGCGGCGTTGTCGTAGCCGATTTCGGGGGCGAGCGCGGTGACCAGCATCAGCGACTTGTTCATCAGCTCGGCGATCCGCCGCTCGTCCGGCTCCATGCCGTCGAGGCAGCGGGCGGTGAAGCTTTCCATGCCGTCGGACAACAGGTTGATCGATCGGATCACGGCGGCGCCGATCAGCGGCTTGAAGACGTTGAGCTCCATATGGCCCTGAAGGCCGCCGATCGTGACCGCGACGTGATTGCCCATCACCTGCGCGGAGAGCATCGTCAGGGCCTCGCACTGGGTGGGATTGACCTTGCCGGGCATGATCGAGCTGCCGGGCTCGTTTTCGGGCAGCTTCAGCTCGCCGAGCCCGCAGCGCGGGCCCGAGCCCAGCAGGCGGATGTCGTTGGCGATCTTGCTGAGACTGACCGCGATGACGTTGAGCATGCCGGAAAGCTCGACCATCGTGTCGTGCGTCGCCAGCGCCTCGAACTTGTTGGGCGCGGTGACGAACGGCAGGCGGGTGAGGTTCGCGACCTCGCCCGCGAAATTCTCGCCAAAGCCCCTGGGCGCGTTGAGGCCGGTGCCGACCGCCGTCCCCCCTTGCGCGAGCTGATGGAGGCGCGGCAGCACCGCCTTCACCCGATCGATGCCCGCGCTGATCTGCTGCGTGTAGCCCGAAAATTCCTGGCCGAGCGTGAGCGGCGTCGCGTCCTGGAGATGGGTGCGGCCGATCTTGACGATCCGGTCCCACGCCTCGGCCTGGGCGGCGAGGCGGTGGTGGATGGTGCCGAGCGCCGGCAGCAGCCGATCATTGACAGCGCGCGCCGCGGCGATGTGCATCGCGGTCGGGAAGCTGTCGTTGGACGACTGGCCCTTGTTGACGTGATCGTTGGGATGGACCGGCGATTTGCCGCCGCGGGTTCCGGTGAGGATCTCGTTGGCGCGGCCGGCGATCACCTCATTGGCGTTCATGTTGGATTGGGTGCCGGACCCGGTCTGCCAGATGACGAGCGGGAACTGATCGTCATGGTCGCCGCGCGCCACCTCGCCGGCGGCCTGCTGGATCGCCTCGGCGATTTGCGGATCGAGCCCGCCGTCGCGCGCGTTCACCCGCGCCGCCGCCTGCTTCACGAAGCCCAATGCGTGGACGATCTCGGCCGGCATCCGTTCGTTCGGGCCGAACGGGAAATTCTCGATGGAACGCTGCGTCTGCGCGCCCCAATAGCAATCGGCGGGAACCTCGATCGGCCCGAAGCTGTCGGTTTCGGTGCGGGTGGCGGCGCTCATTTCTTCCCCCATCGGCTGTGGCGCGGTGCTGGTAGAACGATCGCGCGGCGACGTGAAGCGTTAAGGCGCGGCGATCGTGCTCCTGATCCAGTCGGCATAAGCGGAGACGCGCGTATAGACGACCTTCGGCTCCGCGACCGCGCAGCCCGAGCCCCGGCTGACGATTCCGATCAGCCGATCGTCGCCGTCGGCGTTCGGCTCGATCAACGGTCCGCCCGAATCGCCGACGCAGGTGTCGCGCGCGTCCGTGCCGGCGCAGATGGTGCGGTTCGCCGGCCCCGCATCCGGGCCGCGCAAGCCGGCGCAACTGGCCGGATCGCGCAGGAACAATCGGGCCTGGCGCAGCCGATCGGAGAGCTGGGCGGCAAGCGTGCCGGCGACATTGACCCCGCGCGCGGCAAGCTCGCCCTCGTAGAGGCTGGCGAAGCCGAGCGCGGTCGCGTCCGGCGTCGGATCGTCGCGGGTCGCGACGGCGGCGACCAGCGGGCCGGCGATCTCGTCGAGCCGGACGAGCGCGATATCGTTGGCCTGCGTTTCCGGGTCGTAATCGGGATGGATGACGATGCGCGCGACCCGCATCTGCGCGTCCTCGCCCGCGTCCTTCAGCCAGTCCCGGCCGACCTCGGCCCAAAGATCGCCGGCGCCGATCCGCTGCCCGCCCGGCGCGAAGAAGCAGTGGGCGGCGGTCGCGATCCATTGCGGCGCGACCAAAGTGCCGCCGCAGAAATAGACGCGGCGGTCGCCCGACTGGCGCGACAAGGCCGCGACATAGGGATAACGGGCCGCGGTGGCCGGCTGGCCGGGGATGAGGCTGCCTTCGTCCGCCGCCCGGGCAGCGGCGGGCCATGCGGACAGGCAAAGCACGGCCGCGGCGAGCGCGTGAAGCGCGCCTCTATTTCTTCCGCTTGAAATCCACCGAGACGACATTGGACCCCTCCTCCGCCGGCTCGGCGATCGGCGCGTCATTTTCCGCCGGATCGTGCGCGTCGACGCTTCCTTCCTCGACCTGCGCCTGGAACTGGAGCGCGAAATTGACCGCCGGATCGTGAAAGCCGGTGATCGCCGGGAAGGGGATGAAGAGCTTGGCCGGCGCCTGGTTGAAGCTGAGGCCGACCTCGAACCCGTCCTCGCGCACCTTCAGATCCCAGAAGCGGTTCTGGATGACGATGGTCATCTCGTCCGGGAATCGCTCGACCAGGTGGCGCGGGATGTCGACGCCCGCCGCATGGGTCTTGAAGGTGATGTAGAAATGATGCTCGCCGGGCAGCACCCCGGTCGTCTCGACCTCGCCGAGCACCCGGCCGACCACCGCGCGCAACGCCTCCTGCACGATCTCGTCATAGGGAATCAGGCTGTCGGGCGCATCGTCGCTCATGAAGGCGACTCGTAGCGCGACGCGATCCGCGGTCAAGCGCGTTGCGTCGCGGGCCGCGGCCGGCCTATCGCTCGCGGCAAGGAGGAGCGCCATGCCGATCGACGCCACTTTGCCCTATGACGACAGCAACATCTTCGCCCGCATCCTGAGGGGCGAGATCCCCTGCCGCAAGGTTTACGAGGACGAATTCGCGCTCGCCTTCCACGACATCAATCCGCAGGCGCCGGTCCACATCCTGGTCCTGCCCAAGGGGGCCTATGTCTCCTGGGACGATTTTTCGGCGCGGGCGGGCGAGGCGGAGATCGCCGGCTTCGTGCGGGCCGTCGGCAAGGTGGCGCGCGACGAGGGGCTGGTCGGCGCCGGCTACCGCCTGCTCGCCAATGTCGGCGCGGCGAGCGGCCAGGAAGTGCCGCACCTCCACGTCCACATCTTCGGCGGTCGCGGGCTCGGGCCGATGCTGGCGCGCTGAACCGGCGGGACATCCGCTCGCCGATTACGCCTTGCGGCACGGAATTTTGCGGCTAGGCTCCGCGCCACGACAAAAGGCGCGGCTCGGGGGCCGCCGGCTGAGGGGAAAAACTGATGATTTTCGGGCGCGTCAAGCCACTCGACGCCATTCTGGCCACCGCCGAGAAGAAGGGGCTGCATCGCTCGCTGGGCGCCTTCCAGCTCACCATGCTCGGCATCGGCGCGGTGATCGGGACCGGCATCTTCGTGCTCACGGCCGAGGCGGCGCAGCGCGCGGGGCCGGGCATGATGATCAGTTTCATCATCGCCGGCTTCGTCTGCGGCGTCGCGGCCCTTTGCTATTCCGAACTCGCCTCGATGGTCCCGGTCGCCGGCTCCGCCTACACCTATACCTATGCGGTGGTCGGCGAACCGCTGGCCTGGATGGTCGGGTGGGCGCTGATCCTCGAATATGCGCTCGGCGCCTCGGCGGTCGCGGTCGGCTGGTCGGGATATTTCGTCGGCCTGCTCAGCCATTTGCACACGTTCGTGCCGATGCTGCCGGATATCGTCATTCCACAGAATTTCGCCGTTGGGCCGAGCCAGGGCGGGCTCATCAATCTCCCCGCGGTCGCGATATCGTTGCTGGTGACCTGGCTGCTGATCATCGGCACCAGCGAAAGCGCCAAGGTCAATGCGATCCTGGTCGTCATCAAGGTGATCGCCCTCACGATGTTCATCGTGATCGCGCTGCCGCGCGCGAACGGCGCCAATTTCACTCCGTTCATGCCGGCCGGATTTTCGGGCGTCGCCGGAGCGGCGGCATCGATCTTCTTCGCCTATGTCGGCTTCGACGCGGTCTCGACGGCGGCGGAGGAGACGAAGAATCCGCAACGCAACGTCCCGATCGGTTTGATCGGCAGCCTTGCCTTTTGCACCATCTTCTACTTGCTCGCCGCGGCCGGAGCGATCGGTTCGCCGCTTGGCGCGCAGCCCGTTACCGATGCGGCGGGGCATATTCTGACCCCGGGCACGCCCGAACTGGCGGCGCGCTGCCAGGCGCTCGTTGCCGGTGGCGCGCTGGAGCCATTGTCCTGCTCCAAAGAGGCATTGGCCCACATTCTGCGGATCTTCCACTGGGAGATCGCCGGCAATTTTCTGGCGGCGGCCGTAACCGTGGCGCTGCCCTCCGTGGTCCTGATGATGATGTTCGGCCAAACCCGGATTTTCTTCGTCATGGCGCGCGACGGGCTGCTGCCCGAAAAGCTTTCATCGGTCCATCCGCGCTTCAAGACGCCGCACGTGATCACCGCGGTGACGGGCGTCTTCGTCACCCTGGCGGCCGCCTTCGCGCCCGTCGGCCAACTCGCCAATTATTCGAATTCCGGCACCCTGTTCGCCTTTGCGATGGTCGCCATCGCGGTGATGGTCCTGCGTCGAAAGGATGCCGGACGGAAGCGGCCGTTTCGAACGCCAGCGGTCTGGGTCGTCGCACCGCTCGCGGTGATCGGCTGCATCTATCTCTATAGCTCGCTCGACTGGAAATCGATCCTGGTGCTGCCGGGTTGGGGCATTGTCGGGCTGCTGATCTATTTTGGCTATTCGCGGCGCCACAGCCATGTCGGACGCGGCATCGTCGATGTGCCGGAAACCGAGATCGGCGATCTCGAGCCGCCGATCCCGGGGACGGAAGGGTAAGGCAACCAGCGCGCGTTCGGGGCGTTTCCCTTTCGAGGGAGACGCCCAGATGGCCACCGAACCGCCGATCACGCCCGATCCTCCGGTCCAGCCGACCCGCCCGGCCGAGCCGGTCACGCCGCCGCCCGAAGTCGTGCCGCCGGTGCCCGACGTCGACAAGCCGGACCCGCACGCTTTCCCGCCGCCCAATACCGGCTGAGGCGCGGCTTTCTGGCCGGCTAGCCGAGGCGCGCGGCGACGATCGCCTTGAGGTCCGCTTCCGGCCGCGCGCCGTAATGCGAGATCACCTCCGCCGCCGCGATCGCGCCGATGCGCAGCGACTGCTCGAGATCGCGGCCCTGCGCCTGGCCGGCGAGGAATCCGGCGGCGAAGAGATCGCCGGCGCCGGTCGTATCGACCACCCTGGCGACCGGTTCGGCGGAGACGTCCGCGCGCTGGCCGCGCTGGACAGCGAGCGCGCCCTGTTCGGACCGGGTCACGACGAGCGTCTCGACCTTGTTCTGCACCGCGGCGACCGCCGCGTCGCAATCGTCCAGCCCGGCGAGCATCCTGATCTCCGCCTCATTGGCGAAGAGCGTGTCGATCCTGCCCGCGTCGATCAGCGCGTTGAAGCCGTCGCGGTGGCGATCGATGCAGAAGGTGTCGGACAGGGTGAAGGCGATCTTGCGCCCCGCGCCGCGCGCGATGTCGATCGCCCGCGTCATCGCGCTGCGCGGCACTTCGGGATCCCACAAATAGCCTTCGAGATAGAGCGTCGCCGCGCTTTCGATCTGAGCCTGGTCGAGCGCCGCCGGCGGGAGGAGCTGGGCGGCGCCGAGGAAGGTGTTCATCGTGCGGTGCGCGTCGGGCGTCACCAGCACCATCGATCGCGCGGTCGGCTGGCCGAGATCGGCGGCCGGCGTCGCGAACTCGACGCCGGTCGCGGTCAGATCGTGGCGATAGAATTCGCCGAGCTGATCGGGCGCGACCTGGCCGATGAAGCCGGCGCGGCCGCCCAAGGCCGCGACCCCCGCCGCCGTATTCCCCGCCGAACCACCGGAAACCTCGCGCGCCGGACCCATATGCTCGTAGAGCCGCGTCGCCTCGTCGGCGTCGATCAGGCGCATCATGCCCTTGGTCAGCCCCTCGCGCGCCAGGAAGGCGTCGTCGCAATCGGCGATGATGTCGACGATCGCATTGCCGATGCAAAGCACGTCGAGGCGGGTCTCGGGCATGAAGGCGCTCCTGAAGGGGAAAATCGCGCGCGGCCTAGCCGGTGGAAGGCGCGCCGGTCAACGCACCATTGACGCGCGGCGGCGGCGCTCCGCATAGCAGCGCCCGATGAAATTCCCGGGATTCGCCTTCCTCGCCGGCCTGGTCAGCGCGCTCGGTTTCCAGCCGGTGGGCTGGTGGCCGCTGACCGTCCTGGCCGTGGCGGCGCTGATCGAGCTGGTGCGACGGGCGCCGAACCTGCGCGGCGCGCTGGCGCGAGGCTGGTGGTTCGGCCTCGGCCATTTCACGCTCGGCCTCAACTGGATCGCGACCGCCTTCACCTATCAGGCGGCGATGCCGGCCTGGCTCGGCTGGGTCGCGGTGGTGCTGCTCTCGCTCTACCTCGCCGTCTATCCGGCGCTGGCGGCGGGACTCGCCTGGACGGCGGGACGGAAGAACCCGACCGCGCTGGCTCTCGCCTTCGCCGGCGCCTGGATCGCGACCGAATGGCTGCGCGCGACCGCCTTCACCGGCTTTGCCTGGAACCCGCTCGGCGTCGTGCTCGTGCCGACCGGCCTTTCGTGGCTGGCGCCGTGGATCGGCACCTATGGCCTGTCCGGCGTCGCCGCCCTGCTCGCGGGCGCGGGTGCGCTGGCGATGCGCGCACGGGGACGGCGGCCGGCGGCGATCCTGGTCCTCGTCCTGATCGGCGGCGGGACGCTCGGCTGGGCCGTGCGCGCGCCGGCGCCGGCGGGCCAGGGCCCGGCGATCCGGATCGTCCAGCCCAATATCGGCCAGGAAGAAAAATGGCGGCCGGGATTCGAGGCGCAAAGCCTCGCCCGGCTCGCCGCGATGTCGCACCAGCCGCCGGACGCCGACACGCCGCGCCTCCTGATCTGGCCCGAGGCGGCGGTGACCGAGCCGCTCCAGGACCAACGGCTATTGAACATGGCCGCGCAGGATCGGCTTGCCGAGACGCGGGCGACGGTCCGCCACGTGATCGCGCCGCACGAACTGCTGCTCACCGGGGGGATCACCTTCGAATCCGCCGATCGGCTGATGGCGACGGGGGCGACCAATTCGATCTTCGCGCTGACGCCGGACATGCGGATCCTCGCCCGCTACGACAAGGCACACCTCGTCCCCTATGGCGAATATCTGCCGATGCGACCGATCCTGTCGGCGATCGGCCTGTCGCGGCTCGCGCCGGGCGATCTCGATTTCAACCCGGGACCGGGACCGCGCACGGTGACGCTGCCTCTCGACGGGCGGGTCGGTTTTCAGCTCTGCTACGAGATCATCTTCTCCGGCGACGTGGTCGATCGCGCCCATCGCCCGGACTGGATCTTCAACCCCTCCAACGACGCCTGGTTCGGCGGCTGGGGACCGCCCCAGCATCTCGCCCAGGCGCGGCTTCGGGCATTGGAGGAAGGGCTGCCGATCGTCCGCGCCACGCCGACCGGAATCTCGGCGGTGATCGATGCCGACGGGCGGATCGTGAAGAGCCTGCCGCTGGGAACCGCCGGCGTGATCGATGCCCGCCTGCCGCTGGCGCGGCCCCCGACGCTCTTCGCCCGTTTCGGCAACATGCTGCCCCTGCTGTTCGCGCTGCTGCTCGCGGTCGCGGCGATTGCGGTCCGGCGCAAGGCGCGCTAGGGAGCGAGCCCGCACATAAACATATCTTTATATCCGCAAACCCCTCCTCCTATCAGGGACCATAGCCGCCCGATGCGTAGCTCCTATTTCTTCACGTCCGAATCGGTCTCCGAAGGCCATCCCGACAAGGTCGCCGACCAGATTTCCGATTCCATCGTCGATCTGCTCCTGTCCAAGGATCCCGAGGCGCGCATCGCCTGCGAGACGCTGACCACGACCAATCGCGTCGTCCTGGCCGGCGAAATCCGCTGCAAGCCGATCTATGACGAGGCGCGCTGGCCGGAGAGCGGCGGCTGGGCGCCCGGCGCGCGCGAGGAGATCGAGGCGACCGTCCGCGCGACCGTGAAGAAGATCGGCTACGAGCAGTCGGGCTTCCACTGGAACACCTTCGATTTCGCCAATCATCTCCACGGCCAGTCGGCGCATATCGCCCAGGGCGTGGACGCGAGCGGCAACAAGGACGAAGGCGCCGGCGACCAGGGCATCATGTTCGGCTTCGCCTGCGACGAGACGCCGGATCTGATGCCGGCGACGCTCTATTACAGCCACAAGATCCTCGAGCAGATGGCCGCCGATCGCCACAGCGGCGCCGCGCCCTTCCTCGAGCCCGACGCCAAGAGCCAGGTCACGCTGAAGTTCGAGGACGGCCAGCCGGTCGCGGCGACCACGATCGTCGTTTCGACCCAGCACGCCAAGGGCTATGACGAGGGCGAGAAGGAAGCCGAGCTCCACGCTTATGTGAAGAAGGTGGTGGCCGACATACTCCCCGCCGGGCTGCTGTCCGACGCGACCGTCTATCACATCAACCCGACCGGCAGCTTCGAGATCGGCGGGCCGGACGGCGACGCCGGGCTGACGGGCCGCAAGATCATCGTCGACACCTATGGCGGCGCCGCGCCGCACGGCGGCGGCGCCTTTTCCGGCAAGGATCCGACCAAGGTCGATCGCTCGGCCGCCTATGTCAGCCGCTATCTCGCCAAGAACATCGTCGCCGCCGGCTTCGCCAAAAGGTGCACGATCCAGCTCAGCTACGCGATCGGCATCGCCGAGCCGCTGTCGCTCTATGTCGACCTGCACGGCACCGAGAGCAACGGCGTCAACGCGGCGAAGCTGGAGGAAGTGCTGCCGCGGCTGGTGCGTCTGACGCCGAAGGGCATCCGCACCCATCTCGGCCTCAACAAGCCGATCTACGCGCCCACCGCGGCCTACGGCCATTTCGGCCGCAAGGCGGAAGGCGACCTCTTCTCGTGGGAGCGGACCGACCTGGTCGATCGGCTGAAGGCGGCGGTCTAGGAAACAGCCTAGCTCCTGGCGCGCCCCGCGAAAGTGCCGGCCGCGCCGATTGCGGTTCCGACGGCGATGCCAAGCGCGAGATTGCCGATAGCGACGCCGAATGCGGTGCCGAGCGCGATCCCGATGGCGAGGCTCGCGCCGCTCAATGATGCTTTGCAGTTCATCACCTTAGAATAGGTATCGCGCGTGGCGGCGCAATACCTGTCGGCGCGGGAAGGGCGCGGCTCGCCTCGCCCGGAGCCGCGCGGCGGCGGCGAACAGCAAGGCGGCGATGCAGCTTGCGGGCTTCATGCGAACCGGGATAGCAGCGCCACACGAATTTGCCCAAGCCAACTCGCGATGAACGATCCAACCACCATCCGCCGGCTTTATGGCCGATCCAAGGGCCGACCGTTGCGCGCCGGCCAGTCCGACCTCGTCGAGCGCCTGCTGCCGCAGCTTGCCGTGCCGGACGCCGGCCGGATCGACGGCCGCGCGCTGTTCGGCGATGATCGCCCGCTTCATTTCGAGATCGGCTTCGGCGCAGGCGAGCATCTGGCCTACCGGGCCGATCTGCTGCCCGATCACGGCTTCATCGGCGCCGAGCCCTTCCTCAACGGCGTCGCCGCGGCGCTCGGCCATATCCGCGACGGGCATCTCGCCAATGTGCGCCTGCACATGGGCGACGCGCTGTCGGTGCTGGAGCGCCTGCCCGACGCCAGCCTGACCTTCGTCTATCTCCTCCATCCCGATCCCTGGCCGAAAGCGCGCCACGCCAAGCGGCGCATGGTCAATCCGGGTCCACTCGATCTGATCGCGGCGAAGCTGAGGCCCGGCGGCGAGCTCCGGATCGGGACCGACGATCCAACCTATTGCCGCTGGACGATGATGGTGATGGACGGCCGCCGCGATTTCGACTGGCTGGCGGAAAGCGCGAAGGATTTCCTCGTCCGCCCGGGCGGCTGGCCGGAAACGCGCTACGAAGCCAAGGCGCGCCGCGAAGGCCGCGAGGTCTGGTACTTCCGATATCGAAGAGGCGCCTGAACCGGCCCGCGCCCGATCGTGGGCGCGGCCCGCTCAGCGTGGGGTGAGGCGGTAGAGCCGGCCCTGCCCGTCCCGGCCGCCGTCCTCCAGCACGAAGACCGATCCGTCCGGCGCCTGGGCGACATCGCGTACGCGCATGCCGAGATCCCATTGATCCGCCTTGCGCGCGCTGGCGCCGTGGACCTCGAGGCGGATCAGCGCCTGTCCGGAGAGCGCGCCGAGCAGGGCCGAGCCGCGCCACGCCGGGAACATGCGGCCGGAGTAGAAGATCAGGCCCGACGGCGAGATCGACGGCACCCAATAGAGCACCGGCGCGGTGAGATCGGGCCGGGTCGAATGATCCGGAATCGGCACGCCGTCGTAATTCTCGCCCTGCGAGACGAGCGGCCAGCCATAATTCTTCCCCGGCTCGATCAGGTTGAATTCGTCGCCGCCGCGCGGGCCCATTTCGTGCTCCCACAAACGTCCGTCGGGCGCGAAGGCGAGGCCGTAGGGATTGCGGTGGCCGGTGCTCCAGGTTTCGGCCGGGACGAGATTCGGGCCGGGAACGGCCGCGGCGCGCGCCGGCGCGCTTTGCGCCGCGACGGTGTCGCGCGGCGGATCGGTGACCTGGACGGAGGTCGCGCCGGCGCGGCCGGCGAATGGGTTGCCGGGCGCGGGCCGGCCGTCGAGGGTCAGGCGCAATATCTTGCCGGTCGCCTGATCGGGATCCTGCGCCGGCGTGAATCGCTGGCGCTCGCCCGAGCTCAGGAAGAGAGTGCGGTGATCGGGCGAGAAGGTGATGATCGCGCCGAACTGTCCGCCCTCCCCGCGCGGCAACTGCCGCCAGAGCACCCGGAAGCCCTCCAGCCGCGCGCCGCCGTTCGCTTCGACCAGCCGGCCGCGTCCGAGGGCGAGACCGCTGCCGCCCTCTCCCGGCTCGGAATAGCTCAGATAGATGTCGTGGCTGCGCGCGAAATCGGGGGCGAGCGCGACGTCGAGCATGCCGCCCTGCCCGCCGAACGCGACCGGCGGCACGCCGGCGACGTCGATCGCCGCCCCGCCCGACCGCCAGATTTTGAGGCCGCCGCTCTTCTCGGTCACGAGCGCGCGTCCGTCGGGCAGGAAGGCGATCGCCCAGGGCTGCTCGAAATCGCCGACCTGCGTCATCTGGAACGGGCGCGAATCATCCTGCGCGGCGGCCGGACCGGAGCTGCCGCCAGTGCAGGCGGCAAGCATCAGGAGCATGAGGGAGAGATGGCGGGCGAGGCGCATGGGCGGACTCCGTTTGGGGCTTGCCCGATCCTTATCAGCCCGATCCGGTTTCGTCAGCCGCCGGACGGGGGCGGCGCGCGGCGCGCGCCGTGATTCAATCACTTGCCCGTCCCCGGCGCCTTGCCTATATGGGCTCCACCTTCCTCGACATCGTCAAACATGTTGGGGCCGGTCCCGGGGACGGGGCCGGCGCAAGAGGGATATGCTTTTCCGGAAGGACGTGCTTGGTCGATATCGCCGCCTTGACGAAGATCATCGAGCCCGAGGCGAAGGCCGAGGGCCTCGATCTCGTGCGCGTGATGATGATCGGCGGCAAGGACGATCCGACGCTCCAGGTGATGGCCGAGCGGCCCGACACGCGCCAGCTGGTCCTCGCCGATTGCGAGCGGCTGTCGCGGCGTCTCTCCGATATGCTCGACCGGGAAGACCCGATCGAAGAGGCCTATCGGCTCGAGGTCAGCTCGCCCGGGATCGACCGGCCGCTGACCCGGATCAAGGATTTCGAGGACTGGAAGGGGCATGAGGCCCGGCTCAGCCTGAAGGACAAGCGGGCGGACGGCCGGCGCGACTATCGCGGCGCCCTTGTCGGCATCGAGGGCGACGAGATCGTCATCGACGCGGTCGGACTGGGGCCGACCCGCATCCCCTTCGCCGCGCTCCATTCGGCCAAGCTGGTCTTGACCGACAGATTGATTGCCGCCACCGCGCCGCTCGACGCCGAGGGCGCGGACGAAATACTGGAAGGACAGGACTGAACGACATGGCCACCACCGCCAATCCCCCCGCGCCCGGCGCCGTCTCCGCCAACAAGGCCGAGCTGATCGCCATCGCCGACAGCGTCGCGCGCGAGAAGCTCATCGACCGGATGATCGTGATCGAGGCGATGGAGGACGCGATCCAGCGCGCCGCCCGTGCCCGTTACGGCGCCGAGAACGACATCCGCGCCAAGCTCGATCCGACGAGCGGCGACCTGCGGCTGTGGCGCGTCGTCGAGGTCGTCGAGGCGGTCGAGGATTATTTCAAGCAGGTCAGCCTGGAGGACGCGGCGAAGCTCCAGAAGGACGCCAAGCTGGGCGACTTCATCGTCGATCCGCTGCCGCCGATCGAATTCGGCCGGATCGCCGCCCAGGCCGCCAAGCAGGTCATCTTCCAGAAGGTCCGCGACGCCGAGCGCGAGCGGCAATATGAAGAGTTCAAGGATCGCGGCAACGAGATCATCACCGGCGTCGTCAAGCGCGTCGAATTCGGCCATGTCGTCGTCGACCTCGGCCGCGCCGAGGGCGTGATCCGCCGCGATCAGCAGATCCCGCGCGAATTGCTGCGCGTCGGCGATCGCGTCCGCTCGATCATCCTCAACGTCCGCCGCGAGAACAGGGGCCCGCAGATCTTCCTGTCGCGCGCCCATCCCGAGTTCATGAAGAAGCTGTTCGCGCAGGAGGTGCCGGAGATTTACGACGGCATCATCGAGATCAAGGCCGCCGCCCGCGATCCGGGCAGCCGCGCCAAGATCGGCGTCCTTTCCCACGACAGTTCGATCGACCCGGTCGGCGCCTGCGTCGGCATGAAGGGCAGCCGCGTCCAGGCGGTCGTCCAGGAGCTGCAGGGCGAGAAGATCGACATCATCCCCTGGAGCCAGGATCTCGCCACCTTCGTCGTCAACGCGCTCCAGCCGGCAACGGTCAGCCGCGTCGTCATCGACGAGGAGGAGGAGCGGATCGAGGTGGTCGTCCCCGACGACCAGCTCAGCCTCGCGATCGGCCGGCGCGGCCAGAACGTGCGGCTGGCGAGCCAGCTCACCGCCAAGGGCATCGACATCATGACCGAGGCGGATTCGAGCGAGAAGCGCCAGCGCGAGTTCATGGAACGCTCGCAGATGTTCCAGGAGGAGCTCGACGTCGACGAGACGCTGGCCCAGTTGCTCGTCGCCGAGGGCTTCGGCGCGCTGGAAGAGGTCGCCTATGTCGAGGCCGAGGAGCTGTCGACGATCGAGGGCTTCGACGAGGAGCTTGCCGCCGAGCTGCAGAACCGCGCCGCCGAGGCGCTGGAGCGGCGCGAGGCGGCGGCGCGCGAAGAACGCCGGGGCCTGGGCGTCGAAGATGCGCTCGCCGAAATGCCCTATATGACCGAAGCGATGCTGGTGACTTTGGGCAAGGCCGGGATCAGGACGCTCGACGATCTCGCCGACCTCGCCACCGACGAGCTCATCGCCAAGAAGCGCGCCGAGCCGCGTCGCCGCGCCGAAAGCAGCGCGAGCCACAACCGGCCCGAGGACAAGGGCGGCGTCCTTGGCGAATATGGCCTGACCGAAGAGCAGGGCAACGAAATCATCATGGCCGCCCGCGCCCACTGGTTCGAGGACGAAGCCGATCAGGGGGAGGACGCTGTTGCGGAAACCTCCCAATGAGACGGCGCTAGCCAAAGGCGAAAAAGTCCGCTCGTCCCGAGCGAAGGCTCCCCTGAGCGAAGTCGAAGGGTCGAGGGGTGCTGGCGCGGACTCATCACATGCGCCCCTCGACTTCGCTCGGGACGAGCGAATCGAGGATGGGGCACGTGCGCCTGAACGGACGTGCATTTTGACGCGCGCGACGGGGACGCGCGACGACCTTGTCCGCCTCGCGCTTTCGCCGGACGGCGAGATCGCGCCCGATGTCCGCGCGCGGGCCCCGGGACGCGGCGCCTGGATCGGGGTCGATCGCGCGGCGCTCGAGGCCGCGCAAGCCAAGGGCAAATTGAAGGGCGCGCTCGCGCGGGCGTTCAAGACCAATGGAGTCGCGATTCCCGACGATCTCGGCGCGCGGATCGAGGCGGCGCTGCGCCAGGCGGCGCTCGACCGGCTCGGGCTCGAGGCGCGCGCCGGCAATCTCATCCTCGGCAGCGAGAAGATCGAAGTCGCCGCCCGACGTGGCCAGGTCGCGCTGCTGCTTCATGCCGCCGACGCGAGCACGGAGGGGCGGCGCAAGCTCGATCAGGCCTGGCGGGTCGGCTCCGACGAGGAGGGAAGCGGGCGTCAGGGATTGGTTTTGCCGGTGGCGCGCCCCATATTGTCGTTGGCGCTGGGCCGCGAGAATGTGGTACATGCGGCCATCGTGGATCGCGCCGCGGCCGCGCGCGTGACGCATGCGCTGCGGCGGTGGCGCGCTTTTATCGGACGGGATGCTGCGCTAGAGGCTGCTTCGGCGGAAGCGGCCGGTGCGCCTGAAATGAATTTGGACGAAGGAATTTAAGTGAGCGATTCGACGGACAAGCCGAAACTCGGGGCGCGGGCGCCTTTGGGCCTCAAGCGCACGGTCGAGACGGGCAAGGTGAAGCAGAGCTTCAGCCATGGCCGCTCGAACACCGTCGTCGTCGAGGTCAAGAAGCGCCGCATCCTCGGCCGTCCGGAGGCCGAGGCTCCGACCCCGCCGCCGGCCCCCGAGCCGGCGCCCGTCGCGCGCGCGCCGCAGCCGGCGCCGAAGCCCGCGCCGCGTCCGGCCGACGACGCCGCCACGCGCCGCGAGCGGCAGGATCGGCTGCTCCGCGAGGCGGAGGAAGCCCGGCTCACCAGCCTCGAGGAGGCGCGCCGCCGCGAAGACAAGCAGGCCAAGGCGCAGACCGAGGAAGAGAAGCGCCGCGCCGAGGAAAACCGGCTCAAGGCCGAGGAAGACGCGCGCAAGGCCGACGAAGAGGCTCGGCGCGCCGCCGACGAGGCCGCGCAACCGGCGCCCGAGGCCGTCGCTGAACCGGTCGAGGACGAGCGCCGTCCCGCCGGCCATGCTCGCCCCAAGGGCTTCACCCCGGTCAAGCGGCCCGAGCCGGCGCGCCCGACGCGCGGCCGCGAGGAGCATCGCCGCGAGCGTGGCAAGCTCACCGTCACCCGCGCGCTCGACGAGGGCGATGCCCGCGCCCGCAGTCTTGCCGCGCTCCGCCGCAGCCGCGAAAAGGAGCGGCGCGCCCATATGCAGGCCGGCCCGTCCGCCAAGCAGGTGCGCGACGTGGTGGTGCCCGAGACGATCACGGTGCAGGAGCTCGCCAACCGCATGGCCGAGCGCGGCGCCGACCTCGTCAAGGCGCTCTTCAAGATGGGCATGCCGGTCACCGTCAACCAGGCGATCGACCAGGACACCGCCGAGCTGCTCGTCACCGAGTTCGGCCACAACATCAAACGCGTCAGCGAGAGCGACATCGACATCCAGGCCGCGCATGATGTCGATCCGGCCGAAACGCTGCGGTCGCGGCCGCCGGTGGTCACGATCATGGGCCATGTCGATCACGGCAAGACGTCGCTGCTCGACGCGATTCGCGGCGCCAATGTCGTCTCCGGCGAGGCCGGCGGCATCACCCAGCATATCGGCGCCTACCAGGTGACCTTGCCGTCGAAGGACAAGATCACCTTCCTCGACACGCCGGGCCACGAGGCGTTCACCGAGATGCGCGCGCGCGGCGCCAACGTCACCGACATCGTCATCCTGGTGGTGGCGGCCGACGACGGCCTGCGGCCCCAGACGATCGAGGCGATCAACCATACCAAGGCGGCCGGCGTCCCGATGATCGTCGCGATCAACAAGGTCGACAAGCCCGGCGCCAATCCGCAGAAGGTGCGCGAGGAGCTTCTCCAGCATGAGATCGTCGTCGAGGATATGGGCGGCGACGTCCAGGACATCGAAGTCTCGGCGCTCAAGAAGACCAATCTCGACAAGCTGCTGGAGGCGATCGCGCTCCAGGCGGAGATCCTCGAATTGAAGGCCAATCCCGATCGTGCCGCCGAAGGCGCGGTGGTCGAGGCGAAGCTCGACAAGGGCCGCGGCCCGCTTGCCACCGTGCTGGTGCAGCGCGGGACGCTCCGCGTCGGCGACATCTTCGTCGCCGGCCCGATCTCGGGCAAGGTCCGCGCGATGATCGACGATCATGGCCGCCAGGTGAAGGAGGCCGGCCCGAGCTTCCCGGTCGAGGTGCTCGGCCTGTCCGGCGTGCCGTCGGCCGGCGACACGCTGACCGTGGTCGAGAATGAGGCCCGCGCCCGCGAGGTCGCCGCCTATCGCCAGGGCGTCATCGACCGCAAGCGCACGACCAGCGCGCCGGCGAGCTTCGACACGATGTTCTCGGCGCTGAAGGAGAAGCAGGCGGTCGAATTCCCGCTCGTCATCAAGGGCGATGTGCAGGGTTCGGTCGAAGCGATCGTCAGCGCGGTCAACAAGATCTCGAACGAGGACATCCGCGCGCGCGTGCTCCATGCCGGCGTCGGCGGCATCACCGAAAGCGACGTGATCCTGGCCGGCGCGTCGGGCGCGCCGATCATCGGCTTCAACGTGCGCGCCAACGCCAAGGCGCGCGAGATCGCCGAGCGGCAGGGCGTCGCGATGCAATATTACGACGTCATCTACGATCTCACCGACGCGGTGAAATCGGCGATGGCCGGCGAGCTCGGCCCGCTCATCGTCGAGACGGTGGTCGGCCGCGCCGAGGTCCGCGAGGTCTTCTCGGCCGGCAAGCACGGCAAGGCCGCCGGCCTGCTCGTCACCGAAGGCTATATCCGCAAGGCGCTGAAGGCGCGCATCACCCGCGACGACGTCATCGTCTACAACGGATCGATCGCGTCGCTGCGGCGCTTCAAGGACGATGTCGCCGAAGTGCGCGCCGGGCTCGAATGCGGCGTCACCTTCGAGAACAACACCGACATCAAGGCCGGCGACTTCGTCGAGACCTACGAGGTCGAGGAGCGCGAGCGGACATTGTAGCGGCCTCGTCGCCGGGCTAGGCTGGCCGTCCAACAGCGAAGGAGTCGCGGGTCATGAGTGACGACAAGGGCGGCAAGCCGGCCGACGATCAGGGCAAGGTTACCGACGACAAGGGCACCTACGATCCCGGCGACGGCAAAGGGCCGGGCAAGGGCGAGCCGGAAAAGAAATAGGCCGCAACGCCAATCGGCGAAGGCCGGACTCTTCCTCGTTCTTTCAGAATGGGGCGAGAGTCCGGCTTTCCGCCGGCATGACGCGGATTTGATCCCGAACGCCGAAATCCATCATGGCACGTCAGAACGAAACCCCCGAGGGCCGCTCGGTCCGGCTCCTGCGCGTCGGCGAGCAGGTGCGCCACGCATTGTCCGATCTGCTGCTGCGCGGCGATGTGCACGACGCGACCCTGGCGGCGCACAGCGTCTCGATCACCGAGGTCCGCATGTCGCCGGACCTGCGCCACGCCACCGCCTTCGTCATGCCGCTGCTCGGCGGCGACGCCGATGCGGTGCTGAAGGCGCTTCGCACCCATACCGCCTATCTCCAGAGCGAGGTCGCGCGCCGGGTGAACACCAAATATGCGGCCCGGCTCAAATTCCTGCTCGACGAGAGCTTCGACGAGGGCAGCCATATCGACGCGCTGCTGCGCGATCCGAAAGTGGCGCGGGATCTCGGCGATGCGGATTAGGGCCGCGCTCCTGTGCGCGCTGACGCTCGCCGCGCCGGGCGAAGCGCAGCCGGCCGCGAGCCCGGCTGATATGGCGGATGCCGCGATCGCCGCGGTGCTCACCCAGGAGGTGACGACGCGCGGCCACGAAAATGCCGCCGAGACCTGCGTTTCGGCGGGCCTCGCGGGGCCGCCGCTCACGCCCGACGGCGATGATGGGATGGCACCGGTCGGCGCCGTCCGCATCCGGCCGCAATGGCATGGGGTGCCGACGCCGGCCTCCGCCCGTCCTGTCTATACGCCGCCGGCGCCGGGCGAACGCCGCCGCCGGCGCCCCCGGCCGGAGCCGGTGCCGCCGCCGACGCCGCTCGCGACCGAGGCCGCCGCGCGGCTCGACAGCCTGTGGCGGCAGGCGACCGCCGCGTCGCGGCCAATGCCTCGCAACGGGGGGATCTCCACCACCGAGGTGCCAGAGCCGCTCCACCTCCAGCGCGTCGACGACGATTGCGCCCTGATCACCCTGTCGGCGCCCGCCTTTGCCGGCGAAACGGCGTTCATCGAGGTCGCCTATCAATGCGGCTCGGTCTGCGGCAACGGCAATCTCTACGCGCTCGAACGCCGGCGGGATCGATGGGAGGTGGTCGGCATCGCCGACACCTGGATCCGTTGACGGCGCTCGGCGATCCGCTGGCGGCGGACGACATCCGCCTCGTCCCGATGGCCGAAGCGCACCGGGCGGCGCTCGGGAAAGCCTGCGCCGAGGACGAGGCTTTGTGGCCGATCTACTCGGTGTCCTACGATCCCGATCATTTCGACGCGAGCTTCGACGCCCTGATGGCGCGCCCCGATGCACGGCCGTTCGCGATCTTCGCCGGCGATCGGCTGATCGGCATGAGCTCCTATCTCGGCATCGACGAGACGCGCGGCGTGCTGGAAATCGGCAACACCTATTATGTGCCGGATCTGCGCGGCACCGGGCTCAATCGGCGGGTCAAGGATGTCATGCTCGATCGCGCGTTCGCGTCCGGCTTCCGGCGGATCGAGTTCCGCGTCGATACCCGCAACCGCCGCTCGCAGGCGGCGCTGGCGAAGCTCGGCGCGGCGCGCGAGGGCGTGTTGCGGGCGGAACGCATCACCTGGACCGGCCATGTCCGCGACACGGCGCTCTTCTCGATCCTCGCATCGGAATGGCCGCGCTCAGGCCCGGTTCAGCCATGACCCGCTAGCCGCGCACGCGGACAGACCGGAGGATCCCGTCATGCTCAGATTCGCCTTGCTTGCCATGCTTGCCCTCGGCGGCGCGGCCGCGCGCGCCGATCCGCCGGCGGGGCACGAGGTCACGATCCCGCGCATGTCGCATTATCTCGAATGGCGGGCGGACGGCATCGACAGTCTCTATATCCGCGCCGACACCGGCCGCTGGTATCATGTCCGCACCCAGGGCGATTGCCCACGGCTGATGAACCATTCGAACATCCGCTTCAATGCGTCCCCGTCCGATCGTCTGGATCGATCGAGCACGATCAGCGCCGAGGGCTGGCGCTGCCTGGTCGCGAGCATCGCCGAATCGGGCGCGCCGCCCCCGCACGGCCACCCGGCGCGCGCGCATTAGGGCCTCGGGCTTAAGCTCAGTCGCTCTTTTCAACCCTTGCGACGACGCTACAACGATCCGTCGTGGCCAAGCTCTATTTCTATTATGCGGCGATGAACGCGGGGAAATCGACCACCCTGCTCCAGGCCGATTTCAATTATCGCGAGCGTGGCATGGCGACGATGCTGTGGACCGCGACGCTCGACGATCGGCTCGCGGCCGGCACGATCGGCTCCAGGATCGGGCTGGAGGCCGGCGCGCGCGGTTATGAGCGGGGAACCGATATCCGCGCCGAGGTGGAGACGGAGCTCAGGAAGCGCGCGCTCCACTGCATCCTGGTGGACGAGGCGCAGTTCCTCACCCGCGCGCATGTTTTCCAGCTCGCCTCGATCTGCGACGATCTCGACATCCCGGTGCTCGCCTACGGGCTGAGGACCGATTTCCAGGGCAATCTGTTCGAAGGATCGGGCGCGCTGCTCGCGCTCGCCGACAATCTCGTCGAGCTGAAGGCGATCTGCGAGTGCGGACGCAAGGCGACGATGAACCTGCGCGTCGATGGCGATGGCCGCGCGGTGAAGCGCGGCGCGCAGACCGAGATCGGCGGCAACGACCGCTATGTCGCCTTGTGCCGCCGCCATTTCCTCGAACGGCTCGCCGAGGTCGATGGCGAGCAGTTGCGCCTCGTGCTCGCCCGCGCCGCCGGCGAGGGTTGAAGCGTCGCCGCGCCCTCCCATATGGCTGACGGGTTCGGGGAGGGCATTTCATGGTCAGCGCGCTGTTCACGGCATTCGCGCTCATCGCAACGGGGCAGGTCAAGCTGCCGCCCGTGCCGACGAACGTCGCCACGCCGCCGCCCATCCGCCGCCCGGTCGAGCGCCGCGAAAGCTGACATCACCATGCGTCGGCGTTAAGCGCGCCGGATGCATGGCTGGCTCATTCTCGACAAGCCCGTGGGGCTTGGCTCGACCCAGGCGGTCGGCGCGGTCAAGCGCGCGCTGCGCGAGGGCGGCTACCCGAAGGTGAAGGTCGGCCATGGCGGCACGCTCGATCCGCTGGCGAGCGGGGTGCTGCCGATCGCGCTGGGCGAGGCGACCAAGCTCAGCGGGCGGATGCTCGACAGCGACAAGATATATGCGTTCACCATTGGCTTCGGGGTCGAGACGGACACGTTGGACGCCGAAGGCCAGTCGGTTGCGGTGTCGGACGCGCGGCCGATCTTCTCTCAAATCGAGGCGGTGCTGCCGCGGTTCACCGGCGAGATCGAACAGATACCGCCTGCTTATTCGGCGCTGAAGGTAGGAGGGAAGCGCGCTTACGATCTGGCTCGGGCCGGGGAAGAGGTGACGCTTCAGAGCCGGACCGTAGTCATCCACCGACTTGTCATCCGTCATTCCAGCGAAAGCTGGAATCCCATTTCTCCTTCATCGGCGGACAAGGAAAAGGGAGATTCCAGCTTTCGCTGGAATGACGAGGCAGGGTTGCCGGACGTCACCCTCGAAGCCCATGTTTCCAAGGGCACCTACATCCGCTCCCTCGCCCGCGACATCGCCCGCGCCCTTGATACGGTGGGTCACGTCACCATGTTGCGGCGGACCAAGGCGGGGCCGTTCGGGCTCGAATCCGCGATTTCGCTGGACAAACTGCGCGAAGCCGCTAAGGCCCGCACCCTTGAAAACCTCCTCCTGCCATTGACGGCGGGGCTGGACGACATCCCGGCTCTATCCGTCACCCCCGATCAGGCAGGGGCGCTCCGTCAGGGGCGAAAATTGACCGGGATCGCCGCACAGCCGGGGCTCCATCTTGCGACCGACAATGACGTTCCGGTCGCGCTCGTGGAGTTGAGCGAAGATGGTCTTCGCGTGGTGCGCGGCTTCAACCTGTGAAGAAGGAATGACACGATGTCGGTGACCGCCGAACGCAAGCAGGAAATCATCAAGGACAACGCCCAGGCCAAGGGCGACACGGGCAGCCCCGAGGTGCAGGTCGCGATCCTCACCGAGCGGATCGTCAACCTGACCGAGCATTTCAAGACGCACGCCAAGGACAATCATTCGCGCCGCGGCCTGCTCATGCTCGTCAACAAGCGCCGCTCGCTGCTCGATTATCTCAAGCGCGAAGACCAAGCGCGCTACACCGCACTCATCGCGAAGCTCGGCCTTCGCAAGTAATTTCGGAGCGGCCCCACGGGGCCGCTTCGCATATCCGGCGCCCGCAATCCGGCGGGGCCGGGGACGGACCATAAGGGTCCGGCACGGCGGGCCATGGCCCGCATCAGAGGCCCCCGCCGCATTGGGCGCGCGGGAGTTTAAGGAAACCACATGTTCGATACGAAGAAAGTTGAAATCGAGTGGGGCGGCAAGACGCTGACCCTCGAAACGGGCCGCGTTGCGCGGCAGGCCGACGGCGCGGTGCTCGCGACCTATGGCGAGACGGTGGTGCTCTGCGCGGTGACCGCGGCGAAGCACGTCAAGGAGGGACAGGATTTCTTCCCGCTGACCGTCCATTATCAGGAGAAATTCTCGGCCGCCGGGCGCATCCCGGGCGGCTTCTTCAAGCGCGAGCGCGGCGCCACCGAAAAGGAAACGCTGACCAGCCGCCTCATCGACCGGCCGATCCGGCCGTTGTTCCCGGAAGGGTTCTACAACGAGATCAACGTGATCTGCCAGGTGCTCTCCTATGACGGAGAGACCGAGAGCGACATCCTGGCGATGATCGCGGCGTCGGCGGCGCTCACCATTTCCGGCGTGCCGTTCATGGGCCCGATCGCCGGCGCGCGCGTCGGCTACAAGGACGGCGACTATCGCCTCAACCCGTCGATGGACGAGGTCAGGGAAGGCGAGCTCGATCTCGTCATCGCCGGCACCCACAATGCGGTGATGATGGTCGAATCCGAAGCCAAGGAGCTGTCGGAAGAGGTCATGCTCGGCGCGGTCATGTTCGCCCATGCCGAATGCAGGAAGGTGATCGAGGCGATCATCAAGCTCGCCGAAAAGGCCGCCAAGGAGCCCTGGGAGATGGCCGAGCAGGCCGATCCCGGCGCCGCGAAGGACAAGCTCAAGAAGCTGATCGGCAAGGATATCGCCGCGGCCTACAAGCTGACCGACAAGTCGCAGCGTTCGAGCGCGCTCAATGAGGCCCGCGCCAAGGCGAAGGAGGCCTTCTCCGACGCGACGCCGCAGGACCAGATGGCCGCGATGAAGCTTGTCAAGAAGCTCGAGGCCGAGATCGTTCGCACCGCCATCCTCAAGGACGGCCAGCGCATCGACGGCCGCAACACGAAGCAGATCCGCCCGATCGAGGCGATGGTCGGCTTCCTGCCGCGCACCCACGGCTCGGCGCTGTTCACCCGAGGCGAGACCCAGGCGATCTGCACGACCACGCTCGGCACCAAGGAATCCGAGCAGATGATCGACGGCCTGACCGGGCTCAGCTACGAGCGGTTCCTGCTCCACTACAACTTCCCGCCTTATTCGGTCGGCGAAGTCGGCCGCTTCGGCGCGCCGGGGCGGCGTGAGGTCGGCCATGGCAAGCTCGCCTGGCGGGCGCTCCACCCGGTCCTGCCGACCCATGACGAGTTCCCCTATACGATCCGCGTCCTCTCCGACATCACCGAGTCCAACGGCTCCTCGTCGATGGCGACGGTGTGCGGCGGTTCGCTCTCGATGATGGACGCCGGCGTGCCCTTGAAGCGCCCGGTTTCCGGCATCGCGATGGGCCTCATCCTGGAAGGCAAGGATTTCGCGGTGATCAGCGACATCCTGGGCGACGAGGATCACCTCGGCGACATGGACTTCAAGGTCGCGGGCACCAGCGAGGGCATCACCTCGCTCCAGATGGACATCAAGATCGCCGGCATCACCGAGGAGATCATGAAGGTCGCGCTGGCCCAGGCGCATGAGGGCCGCGCCCACATCCTGGGCGAGATGGCCAAGGCGCTCGATCACACCCGCGAGGAGCTTTCCGCCCACGCGCCGCGAATCGAGACGATGCAGGTCGACAAGGCGAAGATCCGCGACATCATCGGCACCGGCGGCAAGGTAATCCGCGAGATCGTCGCCACCACCGGCGCCAAGGTCGACATCGACGACGAGGGCGTGGTGAAGATCAGCTCGTCCGATCTCAGCCAGATCGAAGCGGCCCGCAAGTGGATCGCCGGGATCGTCGAGGAGGCCGAGGTCGGCAAGATCTATGACGGCAAGGTCGTCAACATCGTCGATTTCGGCGCGTTCGTGAACTTCATGGGCGGCAAGGACGGCCTCGTCCACGTCTCGGAAATCAGGAACGAGCGGGTCGAGAATGTCCGCGACGCCCTCTCGGAAGGCCAGGACGTGAAGGTCAAGGTTCTCGAGATCGATCCGCGCGGCAAGGTCCGCCTGTCGATGCGCGTCGTCGACCAGGAAACCGGCGAGGAGCTCCCCGACACCCGCCCACCGCGCGAGCCGCGCGAGGGCGGCGACCGTGGCCCGCGCGGCGATCGCGGCCCGCGCCGTGACGGCGGTGGCGGCGACCGTGGCCGTGGCCCGCGCCGCGACGGCGGTGGCGGTGGCGGCCGTGGCGGTGATCGTGGCCCGCGCCGCGATGGCGAGCGGGGCGACCGCCCCGAGCGCGGCCCGCGCCCGGAACGCAGCGACGAAGGCGGCCCAGAGCCCGAATTCGCCCCGGCGTTTTTGACCCGCACCGAAGACTGACCTGTTCCCCGGCCAAGGCCGGGGTCCAGCCCGAAACGAAAAGCCCCGCCAGCGATGGCGGGGCTTTTTGCTGGCAGTGGCGGAACGGAAGGTTCGCGCGCCTATCGGCCGTCGCTGCGGTTCCCCGCGCCGTCGTCGCGATCCTCGCCCCGCAACGCATTGCCGGCGGCCTCGACGCGGTTGCCCGCCTCGTCGAGCCGGTTGGAGAATTCGGCGGTCTGGTTGTCGAGCGCCTGCTGCGCCGCGGCGGCCGCGTTCGACGTGTCGGAGCTCAGCGCGTTGGCGCTGTCCGAGATCGAATTTTCGGTGGCCTGGAAATCGTTGTTCATCGAATTGGCCGTCTGCTGGCTGCATCCCGCGAGCGCGGCGAGGCCGGCGATGGCGATGAGGGGCAGTCTGGTCATGGCGGATCCTTTCGGTCGCTTGTCGGGGAACAATGGCCGGATGGCGAGACTGTTCCGAAAGGACAACGAAAAAGCCCAATCCGTCATTCCAGCGAAAGCTGGTATCTCTCTTCCTTCCTCCGCGCCCTTCACGGCTCCGCGCGCCATGGATTTGGTTCGCGCGGAGACGCGGAGGGCACGGAGAGGGAAAAGAAGGAAGTGGGATCCCAGCTTTCGCTGGGATGACGATAGGGGAAGGAAGGTGGGAGGCTTCTGTTGCCCGGTGCCTCCCAAACCGCTGGAATCCGCTTCTGTTGCCCGGTGCGGTCCAACCGCGCTTTTGTCGTCTAACCTAGACCGTGAGGTCGTCGGTTAGGCCGCAATCGCGAGCGCCTCGTTATCGTTGGCACTTGTGTGATGAGCCGTCACGGTGGCCCCTTCCGAGCGAAAGTCGGTGCTTTTCAACACACGTCGATCCTGGTTCGGCCCCATCAGCTGAGCCGCTCGGCCGGCACGCTTCATGCGGGCTGGTCGCGCGGCTCGGCTCAGATGGTGGAGCCGCCGGGTACTGCCCCCGGGTCCGCTGTGCCTATTGCACACCGTCGTTTATCGCCATAGCCGGCCGAAACCGGCAGTCCCTATATAAGCGCGCGGGCCTTAATGTGAAGTGAGCGGGCCTTCAGCCCTTCTTCCTCAGCTCGTCGCGGATTTCGCGCAGCAGCACCACATCGGCCGGATCCTCCGCCGGCGCCTCGTCGCGTTTGGCGATCATCCGGTTCGCGATTCTCACCATCAGGAAGATGATGAAGGCGAGGATCAGGAAATTGATGACGACGGTGATGAACGCGCCATAGCCGAACACCGGCGCGCCCGCCGCCTTCAGCGCGGCATAGCTGCTGAGCGAGCCGTGGTAATTTTCCGGCACCGGCCCCAGCATGACGAAATAGCTGGAGAAATCGAAGCCGCCGAAGAGCGCGCCGACGGCGGGCATGATCATGTCCTCGGTCAACGAGGTCGTGATCTTGGCGAAGGCGGCGCCGATGATGACGGCGACGGCGAGATCGAGCACGTTGCCGCGCGCGATGAAATCCCGGAATTCCTTGAGCATATGTACCTCCCGTTGCGGAGCGACCGGCAAATGCTTACGTCCTTGGCGACGCCTTGCAAAGGAGGGGTTTCGCCATGCGCCGTGGTCTTTATGCCGTTCTCGCCGCCTTGGTGGTCACGCTTTCGGCCTGCGGGATCAATTCGATCCCCACCGCGGAGGAAAATGCCAAGGCCAAATGGGCCGACGTCCAGTCGCAATATCAGCGCCGCGCCGATCTGATCCCCAATCTGGTCAATACGGTGCGCGGCTATGCCGCCCAGGAGCGCACGGTGCTGACCGAGGTCACCAATGCTCGCGCCAGCGCGACCCGGGTCACGGTGTCGCCCGACCAACTCACCGATCCGCAGGCGATCCAGCGATTCAGCGAGGCGCAGGGCCGACTCAGCGCCGCGATCCTGCCGCTCCAGCGGATGCAGGAAGCCTATCCCGACCTTCATTCGAGCGAGCAGTTCGCGACCCTGATGTCGCAGCTCGAGGGCACGGAGAACCGGATCGCCGTCGCCCGGCGCGATTATAACGCGGCGGTCCAGGCTTATAATACCGAGATCCGTACCTTCCCGTCGGTGGTCGGCGCCAAGATCATCTACGGCTCGCAGCCGATGGTGCCGTTCCAGGCCGAAGCCGGCGCCGAACATGCGCCGAGCGTCGATTTCGGCAATACGCAATAAGGATGCGCCTGGCCGTCCTGCTGATCGCGGCCGCGTTTTTCGCCGCCGCCTGCGACGATCCGCCGCGGCGCGGGACGCTGGAGAATGTGGCGGCCAATGCGGCGCCCGCGGCGCCGGCATTGCCGCGGCTCACCGGCCGGGTGGTCGATGACGCCAATCTGCTTGCGCCGGAACAGGAGCAGAGGCTCGGCGCCGCGCTTGCGGCGCTTGAGTCGCGGACGACGGATCAGCTCGTGATCGTCACCATCCCCGACCTCGCCGGCCAGCCGATTGAGGATTATGCGCGCCGGCTCGGCAATCATTGGGGATTGGGGCAAGCGGGCAAGGACAATGGCGTGCTGATCGTCGTCGCGCCGGTCGAGCGCAAGGTCAGGATCGCGGTCGGCGATGGATTGGAGCCTGTCCTGACCAACGCGCGGGCGGACGAGATCATCCGGGGGGACATGCTTCCGGCCTTCCGCGAAAGCCGCTGGTATGACGGCATCGACGCGGGCGCGCGTTCGATCGCGGCAACGCTCGTCGCCCATGCCGGCGAAAGGCGGGGCCGATCGTGATCCGCGCCATCCTGCTCGCCTTCCTCTTCCTCGTCGCCGCGCCGGCCGCCGCGCAGGATTTTCCGCAACTGACGGGGCGCGTCGTCGATCAGGCCAACCTGCTCAGCCCCGAGCAGGAGGCGGCGCTGACCCGGAAGCTCGAAGCCTTGCAGCAGGCCTCGTCGCGCCAGCTTGTCGTCGTCACCGTGCCGAGCATCGGCGATTCGACGATCGAGGATTATGGCTATCAGCTCGGCCGCTACTGGGGGATCGGCCAGAGCGGCGCCAATAACGGCACGCTGCTGATCGTCGCGGTGAACGAGCGCAAGGTCCGGATCGAAGTCGGCTACGGGCTCGAGGGCATTTTGACCGACGCGCTCTCCAGCCAGATCATCCGCCACGACATCCTGCCGCGCTTTCGCGACAATGATTATCCCGGCGGGATCGCGGCCGGCACCGACGCGATCATCGCCCAGCTCCAGGCGCCGCCCGAACAGGCGGAGCAGCAGGCGCTTGCCGCCCAGCAGGCGCAGCAACGCGAGCGGCGTCACGGCGGCTCGCTCGCTCCCATCGTCTTCTGGGTGATCGTGATCGTCGTCTTCGCCATCGCCTCCGCGGCATCTCGGGGACGCGGGCGGCGCTATGGGCGCGGCGTTTCGGTCTGGGGGCCCGGCACGCCCTATCGCCATCGCGACGGCGGTGGCCTCGGCTGGCTGCTCCTTGGGATGGCGCTGAACAATCTCGGCGGTCGGGGCGGCGGGGGCGGCAGTGATTGGGGCGGCGGCGGTGGCGGATCGTGGGGCGGAGGCGGCGGCGGCTTTTCCGGCGGCGGCGGTTCGTTCGGCGGCGGCGGCGCCTCGGGGGGATGGTGATGCAGCGGCTGAGCGACGCGGATCGCGACCGGGTCACCGCGGCGGTGCAGGCCGCGGAGGCGGCGAGCGACGGCGAGATCGTCACCATCGTCGCCCCGCGCTCCGACGCCTATCACGACGTCGCGCTCCATTATGCGGTGCTGCTGATGCTGCTGGTGCCGGCCGGGCTGGCCCTGATCCCGCAAAGCTGGATCGACTGGTGGATCACCTTCCTGCTCGGCTGGAACGCGCAACTGACCCGGGGCGAGGTGATGCTGGTCGTGTTCGTGAAGCTGGCGGGCGCGTTCCTGGTCGCGCGGCTCGTCCTTGCCTGGATGCCGCTCAGGATGGCGCTGACTCCGGGCGGAACCAAGACGCGCCGGGTACGCCGCCGCGCGATCGACCTGTTTCGCGTCACCTGCGAACGGCGGACACGCGGGCGGACGGGGGTGCTGCTCTATCTCTCGCTGCTGGAGCACCGCGCCGAGATCGTCGCCGACAAGGCGATCGCCGACAAGACCGCGCCCGAGGATTGGGGTGAGGCGATGGCGGTGCTGATCGCCGAGGTGAAGGCGGAGCGGCCCGGCGACGGCATGGCGCTGGCGGTCGAGAAGATCGGCGCGGTGCTGGCGCGGGTGATTCCGCCGCAACCGGACAATCCCAACGAATTGCCGGACAGCGTGGTCGAGCTGTGAGCAACGATTGCGACGCGCCCGAGGAGACCGTCTGGCAAGGCCGCTTCCTCGCCGCCAAGACGCGCGGGAAGTGGGAATACGTGTCGCGTACGCGCGGCATCCAGGCGGCCGTGATCCTGGCGGTCGATGCTGGGCACGTCCTCCTCGTCGAGCAATATCGCGTGCCTTTGGGCCGCAACTGCCTGGAGCTTCCCGCCGGCCTGATCGGCGACGAGACCGAAGGCGAGGCGGTGGAGACCGCGGCGATCCGCGAGCTCGAGGAGGAAACCGGCTATCGCGCCGCCCGCATGACCGATCTTGGCCTCTTCTATTCCTCGCCCGGCATGGCCTCGGAGGGCTTCACCCTGCTGAAGGCCGAGGGGCTGGATAAGGTCGGCCCCGGCGGCGGTGTCGAGGGTGAGGATATCGTCGTCCACCGAGTCGCGCTGGCCGAAGTGCCGGCGTTCGTCGCGGCCAAGCGCGCCGCAGGCTGCGCGATGGATGTGAAGCTGCTGCTGTTGCTGGCGGCGGATTTGCTGAGCTGAAGCGGGGAGCAGCGCGGCTGAAAATCGGCACGGAGCTAATCAAGATGGCGGCGTGCCGGGTGGGATGGGCGTTTCCTGCCAGACTTTCCAGATGCCTTCGGCGCAGGGACCATGGTTCCGGCATTCGAGACGCCGATCCATCTCGTCACGCACCCGCTCCACTAAGGCACAAGGCGTGCCCATCTCGGTTTCAAGAAAGGTGGTTGGCTCGGGATTCAGTGTGGCAACAATCGCAAGGTTGCGCGACACGGCCGAGAGGCTGGATGGCTGTCCGTTCCAATAGATGGCGCCGTTGCGATCCAGCGACAGATGATTGATCGGCGGAGCAAGACCGGCATCGAGCGGGAATTGGCGGAGCCAATATGATCGGGGCGGAGTACAGGCACGACCGCTCGGCTCCGAATCGTTGCGTGACGCCGTTCCACAGGCACCCAATGCGAATGCCAAGGCGACCAGGGCTGACGATCGTCCCTGCACCGTCCCGGCCTACCGGAAATTGTCGGCGTAGGCCTGGAGCTTGAGCTTGGGTTCGGCGGGGGGCACGACGTGGACGTCGATCCCCTCGCGCGCTGCATAGGCCGTGGCGGCCTCGAGCGTCGGGAAGGCGAGGCGGAGCTGCTGCACCGTATCGGCGCCGCCGGCCCAGCCGGTCAGTGGATCGGGACGCTGCGGCGCCACGGATTCGAACGCGAGCACCCATTCGCCGGCCCGGGCCTTGCCCGATTGCATCGCATTCTTCTGGCGCTGGTAGATACGTGCGGCGGCCATTGCGTCTCTCCCTGTGGCGGGCAGTGCAACATTCTCCCCCGCCTTTCAAGCTGGAGCGGGGGTCTAGGGTCCAAACTCGATCAGGAGGCGGATCGGGATCGGCCGGAGAAGGCGGCTGGACAGGAGAGCGGTGCGGGCCGGGCTGGTTGCCCGGCCAAGCCGATCGACGCCGCCAGCCGCCTTCTCC
>Ga0164241_10001262_pt1 | contig 32696 bp, 26 predicted proteins | sample OricomyardsoilBY_FD_108780 | JGI IMG/M metagenome (GOLD analysis project Ga0164241, IMG submission 108780) | Backyard soil microbial communities from Emeryville, California, USA - Original compost - Back yard soil (BY) | ecosystem: Environmental > Terrestrial > Soil > Unclassified | place: USA... | reverse complement strand
GGCATGGTCGAGCTCGATGTCCCAGCCGAAACGCACCAATCTCTCATTGCAGAAGCCGACGCCGCATGACCGACGGCTGCCAGTCCATACCCGCATTCTCCACCACCTTGACGGACGTGACCGGTCGTCGTTTCAGCAGTTGACATAGCAGGGCTCGATATCCGGCGTCGCGGAAGGAGCAGGGATCGACCGCATAGAAAGCAGCATCGAGATCGATCAGTGGCTTCTTACGCGCCGGAAGGGTGCGGTACGGCGTTCCCGCCAACGCCCCCACGGCGAAGAACTCGATGTCCTCGCCGCGGCAACAGGCGAGGTCCGCCAGCAAGGTGGCTGGCAGCCTGCTGTGGCGGCTAACATTGCAGATGCCGCCACGCACCATGTCCTGGAAGGCCAGCGAGGCCTCTCTCACCGCCTCGGCATGGTCTCTTGCTGGCTCCCCCTCGCCCGTCCCATACGGGCGATCCTCTCCTCCAACGGCGGCTTCTGCTGCCTGGACGGAACGATCGAGAGTCTCTGCGGCCATGCCCTGACCCGCGATCGATGCGGTCACCGCCGCCTGGAAGCCGGCGGCGATCTCGGCGCTGCCGGCTCCATAGACCTCGCGCAGCACATCGTCGTGCGGACCAAGCACGTAGGCATAGAACTCCTCCTCGAGAACGGGGTAGCGGTGCCCACGGAGCAGCACCCATCCCGACCTTGCCCAGGCCTCGACCTCGGGTGTCGCCGCGCCGAAGAGGCCATCTTCGGTCGCGCGCGAGCTGGCGACCGCATAGCTGATGGCAGCGGCGCGCAGGGCCTCACTGAGATCGCGAAGGCGTGCCACCGCAGCTTCATCGAAGACCGGGTCGGTGGGTGCGGGCGTCGCCGCCAGACATGCATGGACATACTCGAGCAGGAACTGGTCAGCTACTGTGCTCTCCGGATCGGTGGGGCTCTCCCTGGCATCGTCCACTGATCGAGCGGCTAGCGCACCCTGCAGGAAACGCTGAGCGTAGATGTAGCCAAGAAGGTCCTTCGGTGGCTGAACCGAGATGATGCCGCGCGTCTCGAGCGCCAAGCTTTCCATGATGGTCTGCGCGCGCGTGAGCATGCGTTTACGGACCTTCTCAAATCCGGCTTCGGCCACGCTTGCTCCTTCCAGTTCGTCCGGCCCACCGCCCAACGCAGTGCCCGTCATCACCACGGCTGCATTGATCGTGCCCTGTCCGGGACCGCGGTGAAGATGCGCTGGTTCGAGACGGAGGGAGCGAGGCGTTACCGGACTCTAGTCAGCGGGAATCCCCTCGGACCAGGCCGGCCAGTCGGCGATGATTGCGTCAGCAAAGGCGGTGCCAACCCGATACGCATTGGTGGTCGCAGGACCAAAGTTGCCGGACTCGGCGGTAAGCGAGGCAAGGGGCGTCTGCCCCGGCGCCTCGCGATCAAAGTTCGAGGCGGTGCGCAGCACGGCAACGCGGCTGAAGTCGAGCAGCCCCGCATCAGCGCCGCGGCGCAGAGCGGTCAGCGTGGCGTTGTCTTCCATCTGCGTGGTGCAGTAGTTCGCCGCGCCCTCGGTGAGGGCCTTTGCCCACGCTTCCATGCCTTGGTTGATCATCGAGCCGTGCCAGTAGGTGTCCATTGAGGCCGTGTCGCAGATGCGGGTGACCGGAGCCGCTCGCGCAGCCTCGGCCTTGTAGGTGGCGCGGTAGGCGGCAGCCTCCGGGCTGTCCGCGAGCTCGACGCCCTTGGTCAACTCAAGCGCGCGATCCACCAGCTGGTCGTTGAGGTGGTATATTTCCGACCCAGCGCCCCAGGTCGGCTTCTCGCCGGGCTTCGCGGCTCCGAGCCCCAGCATGCCGTTCGGCCAGCCACCCGGGACCTGCCGCGGGTCGATCTCGTGGCGCAAGCCGCCGTCGATCACGTAGCGGGCCCACAGTGCCGAGCCCAGGGTCGCATCCGCCGGATCGATGCCGGCGATGCCCGCGACGAGAAAGTAGGTTCTGGAAAAGTCAAACTCGCCGCTGAAGATCACCGCCGCGACCGAGGTGGCGGCATTGGCGTAGCCCATCGACGTGGTCATTACACAAAGTCCGACACCGTCACAGGCAACGTTGGGGAACTCCCTCGACAGTCCTGGGACCGCGACGTGCGCGCTGAAGTCCCGGGCTTCAAGCCAAGGCGCTGTCTCGGGAGCGAACATGGTGATGACGAGGACCTTCGGCGCGATCGGCGCAGCTGCGGCTGCGCTGAACGCCAGGCAGGCTGCCAGGATGGCGCATGGGGCCACGGTTCGGCGCATAGGATTTCCTCTCCCGAGCATTCAGCCGATCCAGTCTCGATCGCGAGGCGAAGTTCGTAAAGACAGAGTTCGTGTTGGCATGCCCTGACTTGGCCGAATGGCAAGGCTCTCGCCAGCGTGTCAGGGAGGACCTCTCGGCTAGCGCTTCAGGAACAGGGTGGATCAGCTTGCCGCCTTCACCGAGGCTCTCGTCCGAACGACGCTCAGGTAGCTGCCTTGCGCCGGCCCTTTGGCTTCTCCGGGGCCGGCTCCGGCTCGGGTGCCGGCTTTCGGCCTAGGCCGAACTGCTTGGCGAGCGTCTGCCGTTGGGCGGAGTAGGCCGGAGCCACCATCGGGTAGTCGGACTTGAGGCCACTTCACCCGGTAGGCATCGGGCGTCAGCCCGTGCTCGGTCATCAGGTGCCGCTTCAACATCTTCAGCTTCTTGCCGTCCTCGAGGCAGAAGATGTGGTCGTCGGTCACCGATCGCCGGATCGGCACGGCCGGAGTCAGCTCCACCGACACCGCCGGCTCGTCGGTCGCCAAGCCGCGCAGCGTGTCGAAGACCGACTGGATCAGCCCGCCCAGGTCCGCGTCCGCGACGACGTTGTTGCCGACATGCGCCGCGACGATCTCGGCGGTCAGAGCAAGGATCTCAGCCCCGGTCGATGCTCTGGTCTTCGGCCATGCGCGTCCTCTGCAAATGCACCCGGGATATCGGTGTTGTTCGAGCAGTAGGGCGTAGGTTTCGCAGGCACAAGGGTGACGGCGCGCCGGCGGCAATACTGGTCCGACCCGCCGGGTTCGCCGACACCATTACTACCCCGGCAATTTGTCTATGGCGCGAGTGCTCCGCCGACCCATCTGAGCCCGAGCGGATGTCACGATGCGGCTCCGCATTTCCCTGTTGAACTGGCCGTCGCCCTGTGCGGGCGTTCTTGTTTCCGGGCGAAGGCGCGGACGCGCCGACCGAGCCCGCCCCAATCCAATCCCGTGCGTTCGCGCTAACACCGGTCTCCGTCCCCGAATAAACCCGCTTGACCCGGAAGCTCTTGCGCCCGGTGCGCGTCTTGGAACATATCATGAACATGTCACAGTGAGTGAGGTCGCATGGAACGGCGGAGCCCGCCACAGAAGCGCACCGACGACCATGCGTTTCCGGTGCGCGTCAAGATCGTTGTGCCCGAACGCGGCTTCGAGAACCTGCTCCTCGACATGCACCGCTGCTGATGGCAGAATCTGGCGGGGCGGCCATCGCTGACAACTGTGCTGAAGAACCTCGTGTTTTCCGACCACCACACGCTTATCGCCTTTAGCCGCTGCGCAAAATGCTGAAAGTCGAGCTGAGAGAATCTCCGGCAAGCTCCTGATACAGTTCGTTTCAAGCGAACACGCGTCGGGGTTGCACGGAACCCAAAAAGTGCGGTCGCTCGAAGCTCGCCCCGACATTCCTCGCGGCGGGACGGAGGGTCTGGGGAAGGTGACGGAGTTTTAGATGGCCATGGCAAATCGTCCTTCGGGTTCAGGTCGCGACCCTCTGCTCGAGCCGTTCGCGATCGGGATGTCCGGTTCCGCAACCGCATCGTCAGCACCAGCCATGCCTCGATGCTGGACGAGGGCGGCCTGCCGCTGGAGCGCTATCAGCGGTACCACGAGGAAAAGGCACACGGCGGTCTCGCGATGACGATGATCGGCGGATCGGCCATGACGTCCCTCGATTCCAGCTGGGGCGGCGGCCAGCTCGATCTGTCGAGCAATCGCATCATCCCGCACCTTGCGGCACTTTCCGAGCGCCTCCACCGCCACGGCACGGCGGTGATGTGCCAGGTTTCGCATCTCGGCCGGCGTGCGACGTCCTCCGGCGGGAACTGGCTTCCGGTGCTCGCGCCGTCGCGGGTGAGGGAGCCGCGCAACCGTAATTTTCCGAAAGAGATGGACGAAGCGGACATCGCGCGCGTAGTGCGGGAATACGCGGACGCGGCCTTGCGCTGCGTGGAGGGCGGGCTCGACGGCGTCGAGACCGTGACCGGGGGCCATCTCATCGGCCAGTTCCTGTCACCCCGGACCAACAAGCGCACGGACCGCTTCGGCGGCTCGCCCGAGAACCGTGCGCGCTTCGGGCTCATGGTGCATGAGGCGATCCGCGAGCGCGTCGGCCACGACTTCGTCGTCGGGATACGCTTCGTGATCGACGAAGGAGTCGCCGACGGATCGGATTTCGAGGACTGCCTGCACGTCGCTCGCCTCTTCGAAGGCGCCGGCCATGTCCACTACTTTAATTGCATCTACGGCCGCATGGACAGCGATCTTGCCCTCGCTGAGGACAATATGCCGGGCATGTTCCAGCGGAGCGCACCCTATCTCGAAGCCGTGGCGCAATTCCGCCGCGAGACGCGGCTGCCGCTGATCCACGCCGGCGGCATCCGCGACGTGGCGACCGCCCGCCACGTGATCCGCGAGGGCGTCGTCGACCTGGTCGGTATGACGCGCGCCCATATCGCCGACCCGCATATCGTCAACAAGATCTTGCGTGGCGAGGAGGAGCGGATCAGGCCTTGCGTGGGGGCCTCGTACTGCCTCTACAAGAAGGTCAATTGCATCCACAACGCCTCGAGCGGTCGCGAGACCATGTTGAGCCACGACGTGGCGCGCGCCTCCCGCAGCCTCCAGGTCGTGGTGATCGGGGGAGGACCGGCCGGCCTCGAAGCGGCGCGGGTCTGCGCCGAGCGCGGGCATTCGGTCGTCCTTCTCGAAGCCGCGGCGAAGCTCGGCGGGCAGTTGCTCGTCGCGACGGCCGCCGCGGAGCGGCGCGACCTGATCGGGATCGTCGACTGGCGGATCGGCGAGCTCGAGCGCCTGGAGGTCGATATCCGGACTAACTGCTATGCCGACGCCGGAACTGTGCGCGCGGAGGCGCCCGATCTGGTGATCGTCGCCACCGGCGGTATCCCGGACACCGACTGGCTGGACGGTGCGGAGCTTTGCGACACTGTCTGGGACGTGCTGACCGGCGCAGTGCCGGGCAAGGACGACGTGCTCGTCTATGACGGCACCGGCCGCCAGGCCGCGGCGTCCTGCGCCCTGCATCTGGCGCAACAGGGCAAGTCGGTCTCTGTCGCGACGCCCGACGAAGCCCTTGCAGTCGAGATGACCTATATCGACAAGTCGAGCTTCCGGAAGCGCTTTGCCGAGCTCGGCATCCGCTCGGTCGTCGACGTCAGGCTGGAGAGGGTCGAGCGACGCGGCAACGTCCTGCAGGCGACGTTCCGTCACGAGCTGACCGGAGCGGAAAGCCGGATCGAGGCCGGCCAGGTCGTCGTCGAGCACGGCACGCTGCCCGTTGCCGACATCTATCACGACCTACGGCAGCTCTCCGCCAATAACGGCGTCACCGACATCGCCCTGATGCTGGGAAGCGAGGAAGCCGCGGCGCCCGAGCCGGGCCGCTTCCTGCTGCACCGTATCGGCGACGCGGTGTCGAGCCGGGACGTCCACGCCGCGATCTACGAAGCCTTCCGGCTCTGCTCGAGGCTCTGACCGAGCCGAGCGACCGTGTCGGTTGCGCAGTCTGACCTCGGGCCGGTGGAATTGCCGGCGCCCAGAATGGTGTGGATGTGGTTCAGGGAACCGCCTCGCCGGAAGCGATCATTCCTTCCGGCCCACGGAGAAGTACGTATAACCCCTCCGAGGATCCCCCGTTCTGCGTGCTCAACGACCACTGATCGGCAACGTCCGCCTGACGCCAAGAGCGGATGATCAGATCGATAGCGTCGTGCCTCACAGCTTCAAGGCTTTGATCTTCGAGAACTCGGCGGCGCTCTCACCCCTGCAGTCAGCCTCGCCACCCACTTTTCCTGGGCCGCATTATAGATGCAGTGCGTCCTGTCGATGTTTTCCGGTTGCGCAGCGCCTTCCTTAAGCTGCCAGGACCAGTATTAATGAAACCGCATCATCGGGGCCCCCGCGCGGAGCTTGCGGCGCAGCTTGTGCCGGGGCCGGACGGGGCCCTGGCCTCAATCGATCAGATCCCGGAGCTTGTAGTACGCCCCTACAAGCGGCAGGAACCACGGCTGACCGAAGTGGCCGGGCACGGCGTTCCACGGCAGATCTGCCCAGGGGTTGCGGTCGAGCTTGCCCATCATCAGGTCGGCCATGATCTCGCCCATGTGGGTCGAGATCTGCGCGCCGTGGCCCGAGTAGCCCATGGAGTAGTAAAGCCCTTGGGCCTCGCCTGCCCGCGGGAAGCGATCGGCGGTCATGTCGACGAGCCCGCCCCAGCAGTAGTCGACCTCGACCGCGGCGAGCTGCGGGAACACCGCGGCGAGGCTCTGGCGCAGGATCTCGCCGCTCCGGGCGTCCGAGCGCTGGTCGGAGACCGCCGCAAAGCGCGCCCGCCCGCCGAACAGCAGTCGGCGGTCCGGCGACAGGCGGAAGTAGTTGCCGATGTTGAGCGAGTTCACGTACGTCCGATCGCCCGGCACGCTAGCGGCGATCTCGGCCTCGGTCAGCGGCCGGGTGGCGATGATGAAGCTGCCGACCGGCACGATGCGCCGGCGAAACCAGGGGAAGGCTGCCGTGGTGTAGGCGCCCGTGGCGAGCAGCACCTTGTCCGCTGTGGCCGTGCCCTTCGGCGTCGTCAGCGCCCAGCCCTCGCCCCGCGCCTCGCGCGCAGTGACCGCGGCCCCCTCGTGGATCACCGCCCCGTGCCGTGCCGCCGCCTCGCCGAGTCCGGCGACGAAACGGCCCATGTGCATCATCGCGCTCCGCGACTGCAGCATGCCGCCGTGGAAGCTGTCCGACACCACCTCCCGCGCGAGGTCGGCCCTGGAAAGGAGCGCCGTGTCGGGATCCACGTCGCGGTGCACCGCCTCGAAGTTGCGGGCGAGGCTGTCGAAATGCTTCGGCTTCGACGCGAGCTTCAGCTTGCCCGAGCGACGGAAGGCGCAGTCGATGCCCTCCTCCGCAACGATGCGTTCGATGGTGTCCACGCCCGCGTCGAAGGCCCGGTACATCGCCCGCGCCTTCTCGAGGCCGAAGATCTCGCGTGCATGGAGGAAGCTGTGGGCGATGCCGTTGTTGAGGTGCCCCCCGTTCCTCCCGGAGGCGCCGCAGCCGACGGTTCCCGCCTCGAGCACCACGACGCTGCGGCCCTCCATCGCCAGCCGGCGCGCGGCGCCGAGCCCCGTAAAGCCCGCGCCGATCACCGCGGCATCGTAGTGCCCCGAGACCGGCCCAGTCGCACCTGCGGCGAAAGGCGTGGCGGTCGCGTGCCAGTAGGGGCGGTACTCCATGCCGCTCAGAGCCCGAAGACCCCGGGAAGCCCGGAGATGTCGGGGATCTCGGTATACTCGTAGAAGGGGTTCGCCGGCTCGTGCTTGCGGTTCACCCAGACCTTGGAGCGGATGCCGAGGTCGTAGGCAGTCATCAGGTCGTAGCGGAACGAAGAAGACACGTGAGTGATGTCCTCCGGCCCGCAGCCGAGCTTGTCGAGCATGACCTCGAAGCCGTGCATCTGCGGCTTGTAAGTGCCGGCCTCCTCGGCGGTGATCACCATGTGGAACGGCGCCCCGAGCTTCTCGACGTTCGACATGATCTGCGAATCCATCGCGTTCGACAGAATGACGAGCGGGATCTCCGCGGCGACCTTGGCGAGCCCGGCCGGCACGTCCGGATGCGGCCCCCAGGTCGGCACCTCCTCGTAGATCCGGTGCGCGTCCTCCGCGCGAAAGCCGACGCCGGTGCGCCGGCAGGTCCGCTCCAGCGCGTTGTGCACCACCTCGGCATAGGGCTTCCAGGCGCCGAGCACCTCGTCGAGACGGTAGGCGGAGAAGTGGCGGATGAAGTCGGCCATCGCCGTCTCGGAGAGCTCGCCACCGTAGATGCGCCGCGCCGCGCCGGCCATGTCGAAGTTGATGAGCGTGCCGTGGCAATCGAAGGTCACGTATTTAGGGCGAAAGGCCATGTCGGTCGTTTCCTGTTCCAGGTTCACGCGTCAGCCTGATGCTAGTCCGCTCCGACGGCGCGCCCCCGCCGGATTGGGGCCGGCGCGAAGCAGAAAACACCGTATCCGGAACTGCCGGCGGCACCAAATTGCGTCCCTCCCGCCCCGCAGGCCGCCACGTCGAGGCGTTCGCCCCCCACGACGGAACATCCTGCGGAGAGCCTCGCCCCGAACGGCGGAAAATTGCGTGCGGCCCCCGCCGTCGCACATCACCTGCCCCGCGAGTTCGGCAATGATCGCCAGAGGACAGGGGAACGCCATGGCCGACACGATCACCTTCACCGACTTCTCGGCCAGCCACCTGGAGGCCGCCACCGCCCTGTCGCAGGCGGAGCGCTGGCCGCACCAGGTCGAGGACTGGCGCCTGTCCCTCTCCCTCAGCCGCGGCATCGCCGCGATGGCCGGCGACCAGCTGGCCGGCACGACGCTGGTCACCCCCTTCGGCGACGTCGCGATGCTCAACATGATCATCGTCGCCTCCGGGCAGCGGGGCAGGGGGCTCGGGCGTGAGCTCATGCAGCGCGCCATGGCGCTCGCCTCCCCGCGCGAGTGGCGGCTGGTCGCCACCGACGACGGCCTTCCACTCTACCGCAAGCTCGGTTTCGTCGAGACGGGCCACATCGTCCAGCACCAAGGCCATCTCGCCGACGAGCCGGGCGGGGAGGGGGCCGACCGCGCCGCCGCCCAGGACGCCGCCGAGATTGCCCGCCTCGACCGTGCCGCCACCGGAATGGAGCGAACGTCGCTCGTCGCGGCCCTGCTGCGCGTCGGCGAGGTCGCGGTGCTGCGCGAGGGATCGCGGATCACCGCCTATGCCGCCCGGCGCCCGTTCGGCCGCGGCGACGTCATCGGCCCGGTGGTCGCTGCCGACGCCGACGCGGCCCGGCGGCTCATCGCCGCGCAGCTCGCCGGCCGAAAGGGCCTTTTCACCCGCGTCGACATTCCCGCCGATAGTGGTCTCGCGCCGTGGCTCGCCGGCCTCGCCTTGCCAGAGGTCGGATCGGGCATTGCCATGCGCCTTGGGCCGCCCGCACCCGCCGCCGCCGGCGGCGCCCGCAGCTTCGCCCTCGCCTCGCAGGCGCTCGGATGACGGTTCTGAAGGAGCCCACCATGCTATCGAACTCGCTGCAAGAGCTGGACCGCGCCCATTTGGTCCACCCCGTCGCCAGCTGGCGCGGCCACGAGGCGGCCGGGGTCCGCGTGCTCGCCTCGGCCAAGGGCGCGACCGTCACCGACGGCACTGGCCGCCAGCTCATCGACGGCTTCGCCGGCCTCTGGTGCGTGAACGCCGGCTACGGCCAGCAGAGTGTCGTCGACGCCGCCACCCGGCAGCTGGAGACGCTGCCCTACGCCACCGGCTACTTCGGCCTCGGCTCGGAGCCGGCGATCCGGCTCGCCTCGCGCATTGCCGACCTCGCGCCGGGCGACCTCCGGCACGTCTTCTTCACCCTTGGTGGCTCGGACGCGGTCGACAGCACCGTGCGCTTCGTCCGCTACTACTGGAACGCCCGCGGCATGCCCGGGAAGGACCAGTTCATCTCGCTCGAGCAGGGCTACCACGGCTCCTCGACCGTCGGCGCCGGCCTGACAGCTTTGCCGGCGTTCCACGCGGGCTTCGGCGTTCCCTACGATTGGCAGCACAAGATCCCGTCGCACTACGCCTACCGGAACCCGGTCGGCCAGAATCCGGCGGCGATCATCGAGGCATCCAAGGCTCAGCTCCTCGCCAAGGTCGCCGAACTCGGCGGCCCAGAGCACGTCGCCGCCTTCTACGCCGAGCCGATCCAGGGCTCGGGCGGCGTGCTCGTCCCGCCCGACGGCTGGATGCGGGCGATGCGCGAGCTCTGCCGGCAGATGGACGTCCTCTTCGTCGCCGACGAGGTCATCACCGGCTTCGGCCGCACCGGTCCGCTGTTCGCCTGCACCGACGACGAGGTCGAGCCCGACCTGATGACCACCGCCAAGGGCCTGACCTCGGGCTACGTGCCGATGGGCGCGGTGCTGATGTCCGAGAAGGTCTACGAGGTGATCGCCGACCACGCCGGTGCAGCGGCCGTCGGCCATGGCTACACCTACTCGGGCCATCCGGTAAGTGCCGCCGTCGGCCTCGCCGTCCTCGACCTCTACGAGAACGGCCTCCTCGCCAACGGCCGGGCGATGGGAGAGCGGCTGATCAACGGGCTCGGGTCGCTCGCCGATCACCCGCTGGTCGGGGACGTGCGCGGGCGCGGCATGCTGGCGGCGCTCGAGCTCGTCGTCGACAAGGCGGCAAAGACGCCGCTGCCGGCGGCCGCAGTTCCGGCGCAGCGGGTCTTCGACCGCGCCTGGGAGAACGGGCTGATTGTCCGCGCCTTCGGCAACGGCACGATCGGCTATGCCCCGCCGCTTTGCTGCACCGCCGACGAGATCGACCAGATCGTCGAGCGCACCCGCCGCACCCTGGATGAGACGCTGGAGGATCCGGACGTGCGCACCGCGATGCGCTGATGGCGCTCCTTTACCTGTCGGATCGCGGACGCGGCGAGATCTTCCGCCGCGTCCTCGCCGAGGCCCTGCCGGAGCTGCCGTTCCACCAGGGCGAGGCCCCCGATCCCGCCGCCGTGCGCTACCTTGTCACCTGGACGGCACCCGCGGACCTCGCCAGGACCTTCCCGAACCTGCGGCTTATCTTCTCGGTCGGGGCGGGCGTCGATCAGTTCGATCTGGCGGCGATCCCCCCGCACGTCGGCGTGGTGCGGATGCTCGAGCCCGGCATCGCCCGGCAGATGCGGGAATACGCGACGTTGGCCGTCCTCGCCATGCACCGCGACCTGCCGCACTACCTCGGGCAGCAGCGGCACGGCATCTGGCGGCCGACGAAGAACCGGCCGGCGCGCGAGCGGCGGGTCGGCGTCCTCGGGCTCGGCAATCTCGGCCGCGAGGTGCTGCAGGCGCTGCGTCCGTTCGGCTTCCAGCTGGCCGGGTGGAGCCGGACGCCGCGCGAGATCGAGGGCTGCGACTGCTTCACCGACTTCCCCGCCTTCCTGCGACGGACCGACATCCTCGTCTGCCTGCTGCCCCTGACCGCCGAGACCGAGGGCCTGCTCGACCGCGGCATTCTCAGCCAGCTGCCGCGTGGCGCGCGGCTCGTGCATCTCGGGCGCGGCCGGCAGCTCGACCACGTAGCGCTCCTCGACCTCCTCGACGACGGGCACCTCGAGGCGGCGATGCTCGACGTGACCGACCCCGAACCCTTGCCTGCCGAGCATCGGCTCTGGTCCAATCCGAAGGTTATCCTGACGCCCCACGTCGCCAGCCAGACCGAGCCGGAGGAAGGTGCGCACCACGTCGTAGCCGGCATCCTCGCCGACCGGTTGGGCGAACCGGTGCCGGGGCTGGTCGACCGGGCGCGCGGCTATTGATGCCCGCTCGAGCCTGGAAGTTCTGCCTACCTGAAAGGCACTTTCCGGCCCGTGCCGCAATCTCGCCCCAAATCAGCACATCCTGCTGCGGGGGGTTGGATTTCGGCGGCCGGTGGCGGGACCTTCGGGAAACACTGCTGCATTCGGAGCCGACGAGTCCGGCGCCGACTGCAGCGGAAGATTTGAGCTAAGCCCCGAGGTTTGCCTTGCCGCCGGCGAGGCCGCATGGAAGGATCGAAACATGCCAGCAAGGCCGCTGAGCGCCTTCCGCTATCTGACGTTCGACGTTGTCGGAACGCTCATCGACTTCGAGCGTGGCCTGACCGAGGGGCTGCGCGCCATCGCCGCCGACGCCGCCGTGCCGTTCGACGCCGAGGCGGCGCTGACCCTGTACCGCCGCACCCGCCGCATGCCTGGGGTCGACCGCTTTCCCGACGATCTGGTGCGCGTTTACGGCGTGATCGCGCCCGAGCTCGGCCTGCCGAGCAACGACGCCTCCGCGCAGCGTCTGCGCAACGGCGTGTCCAACTGGCCGTCCTTTCCAGACTCGGTCGACGCGCTAGCCCGGCTCGGCCGGCGCTATCGGCTGATCGCGATGACGAACGCCCAGCGCTGGGCGTTCGAGCACTTCAGCGCCACGCTCGGCCGCCCGTTCCACGCCGCCTTCACGGTCGACGACACCGGTACCGAGAAGCCGGATCCGGCCTTCTTCCACCAGGTCTTCGCCTTCGTGGAGGCGGAGGGCGCCACGAAGGACGACATCCTCCACGTCGCGCAGAGCCAGTATCACGACATCGGAGTCTCGCGCGCCCTCGGGATGACCAACTGCTGGATCGAGCGGCGCCACGCCCAGCCCGGCTATGGCGGCACGATCGAGCCGGCAAGCTTCACCACGCCCGACTACCACTTCACTTCGATGGCCGCCCTCGCCGATGCGGCGGAGCGGCCTGAGACAAAATAACAACGGGGAGCATAAGCATGACCATCACCAACTGGACCCGCGGCGACGACGCCATGGTCGAGCACGCCATCCGCCGCGGCGCGTCGCGCCGCGACCTCCTGCGTCTGTTCATGGCCGGCGGCATCGGCCTCGCCCTCGGCGAGACCATCCTCGGCCGCGCCACCGCGGCTCTTGCCGCCGCCCCGACGAAGGGCGGCCACATGAAGGCCGCCGGCTGGTCCGCCTCCACGTCCGACACCCTCGACCCGGCAACGGCGTCGCTCTCCACCGACTACGTCCGCTGCTGCGCCTACTACAACCGCCTGACCTTCATGGTCGAGGACGGCACCATCCAGATGGAGCTCGCCGACAGCGTCGAGAGCGACGACGCCAGGGTCTGGACGATCAAGCTCAAGCCCGGCGTCACCTTCCACGACGGCAAGACCCTGACCTCCGCCGACGTCGTCTTCTCGCTGCAGCGCCACCTCGACCCGGCGGTCGGCTCCAAGGTCAACGCCATCGCCTCGCAGATGAGCGAGATCAAGGCGATCGACCCGACGACCGTGCAGATCACCCTCGTGGCGCCCAACGCCGACATCCCCACCATCCTTGCCCTCCACCACTTCATGATCGTCGCCGACGGCACCACCGACTTCTCCAAGGGCAATGGCACCGGAGCCTTCGTCTCCGAAGTGTTCGAGCCCGGCGTCCGGTCGATCGGCACCCGCAACGAGAACTACTTCAAGCCGCAGAAGGCCTGGCTCGACAGCTTCGAGTACTTCGCGATCACCGAGGACTCGGCCCGGGTCAACGCGCTTCTCTCCGGCGACGTCCAGCTCGCCGCCTCCATCAAGCCGCAGTCGCTGCGCCTCGCCGAAAGCCAGTCCAACGTCGTCCTCTCGAAGACCACCTCGGGCAACTACACCGACCTGAACATGCGCCTCGACCTCTCGCCCGGCGACAAGCCCGGCTTCGTCGAGGGCATGAAGTACCTCGTCAACCGCGAGCTGATCCAGAAAGCCGCCTTCCGCGGCCTCGCCGAGATCGCCAACGATCAGCCGATCCCGCCGATGAGCCCCTACTACAACGCCGATCTGAAGCCGCGCGCCTTCGACCCCGACAAGGCCAAGTCGCTGTTCGAGAAGGCGGGCGTCCTCGGCGAAACCATCCCGATCGTTGCCTCCGACGCTGCGACCTCCTCGATCGAGATGGCGATGATCGTCCAGCAGGCCGGCGCCGACATCGGCATGAAGTTCGACGTCCAGCGCGTGCCGTCCGACGGCTACTGGTCGAACTACTGGCTGAAGGCGCCAGTCCACTTCGGCAACATCAACCCGCGCCCGACCCCGGACATCCTGTTCTCGCTGCTCTACGACACCAAGGCCCCCTGGAACGAGAGCCAGTACAAGTCCGAGAAGTTCGACAAGATGATCGCCGAGGCCCGCGGCGAGCTCGACTTCGGCAAGCGCAAGGCGATCTACGACGAGATGCAGGTGATGGTTTCCAACGAGGCCGGCACCGCCATCCCGGTCTGGATCACCAACATCGACGCGCTGTCCGACAAGGTCGGCGGCCTCCTGCCCAACCCGCTCGGCGGACAGATGGGCTACGCGCTGGCCGAGTACGTCTGGCTCGCGTCCTGATGGTGCGGCCGGGAGCAAGCCTCCCGGCCGTTCCCAGCCTTCTGGGGGAGAGCCGATGAACTCGCAGATTCTACGCCTCGTTCTCGGTCGAGTGGGCGTCACGCTCATCACGCTGGTCATCGTCAGCTTCGTGGTCTTTGCCGCCACCGAGATGCTGCCCGGGGACGTCGCCGAGATCATGCTCGGCCAAGCGGCGACCCCCGAGGCGGTCGCCGGGCTGCGCGAGGCGATGCACCTCAACGATCCGGCGATCCTGCGCTTCCTGCGCTGGATGCTCGGGCTCCTCACCGGCGACCTCGGGACCTCCTACGCCAACAACATGCGCGTCGCCGACCTCATCGGCGGTCGGCTCGTCAACACCCTGTGGCTCGCCGCGGCGACGGCGATCATCGCCGTGCCGGTCGCGCTCTTTCTCGGCATCACCACGGCGATGTACCGGGGCAGCCTCTACGACCGCACGATCAACGTGCTGATCGTCGGGGTGATTTCGGTGCCGGAGTTCCTGATCGCCACGCTCGCCGTCCTCGTGTTCGCGGTCTGGCTGCGCTGGCTGCCCGCCCTCTCGCTCGTCGCCGACATCGACAGCCTCACCGGCCTCCTGCGCGCCTACGCGATGCCGGTCATCACCCTCGCCGTCGTGATCTCGGCGCAGATGATCCGCATGACCCGCGCCGCCGTCATCGAGACCCTGCGCGCGCCCTACGTCGAGATGGCGCTCCTCAAGGGCGCCTCCCGTCGCCGGATGGTGCTTCGCCACGCGCTCCCCAACGCCATTGGGCCAATCGTCAACGCCGTGGCGCTGTCGCTCTCCTACCTCCTCGGCGGGGTCATCATCGTCGAGACGATCTTCAACTATCCCGGCATCGCCAAGCTGATGGTCGACGCGGTCTCCACTCGCGACCTGCCGCTGATCCAGTCCTGCGCCATGATCTTTTGCGTCGGCTACCTCGTCCTCATCACCTTGGCGGACGTCGTCGCAATCATGTCCAACCCGAGGCTGCGCCACTGATGGTCCACGTCGCTCCCGCGCCCCGCTCCCGCTCCCGCTTCGGCTACCGCCTCAACGCGGTGGGCATCGGCACCATGCTCGTCATCCTGTTCTGGGCGATCATTGCCGTGTTCGGCCCACTGATCACGCCGTATCCGCCCGGCGAGATCGTGGACTTCAACTACTTCATGCCGATGAGCTCGCAGTTCTGGCTCGGCACCGACTACCTCGGCCGGGACATCCTGTCGCGGATCATCGTCGGCGCCCGCTACACCGTCGGCATCTCGCTGGTCGCGGTCTGCATCGCCTGCTTCGTCGGGGTGACGCTCGGGATGCTGGCGGCCGTCACCGGCGGCTGGTTCGACTCCGTTCTCAGCCGACTGATGGACGCGCTGATCTCGATTCCGTCCAAGCTCTTCGGCCTCGTCGTCGTCGCGGGCATCGGCTCGTCGATCCCGGTGCTGATCCTGACGCTCGCGGTGATCTACGCGCCCGGCGCCTTCCGCTTCGCGCGGGCTTTGGCCGTCAACGTCAACACCATGGACTTCGTCACCGTCGCCCGCGCCCGCGGCGAGCGCAACGCCTACCTGATGCGGCAGGAGATCCTGCCGAACATCCTCGGGCCGGTTCTCGCCGACTTTGGGCTGCGCTTCGTCTTCATCGTCCTGTTGCTCTCCGGCCTGTCGTTCCTTGGCCTCGGGGTGCAGCCGCCGAACGCCGACTGGGGCTCGCTGGTCCGCGAGAACATCGGCGGGTTGTCGTTCGGCGCGCCGGCGGTGCTGATGCCGTCGATCGCCATCGCCACCCTGACGATCAGCGTCAATCTGCTGATCGACAACCTGCCGGTGAAGATCCGGGATCGGAGCGAATGATGGCCAATATCGTCGAGATCCGCGACCTCCGGGTCGGCGCCGTCACCGACTCGGGCCGCAAGGTCGAGATCATCCGCGGCGTCAGCTTCGACATCGCCGAAGGCGAGATCGTCGCGTTGATCGGCGAGAGCGGCTCGGGCAAGACCACGGTGTCGCTGACCCTGATGGGCCATGCCCGTCCGGGCTGCCGCATCGAGTCGGGCGTGGTCTCCGTTGCCGGCCGCAACGTCGCGAAGATGACCGAGCGCGAGCGGGCCCGCCTTCGCGGCACCGAGGTCGCCTACGTCCCGCAGAGCGCGGCCGCCGCCTTCAACCCGTCTAGCCGGCTGATCGACCAGGTGGTCGAGGTCTCCGACATCCATCGGCTGATGCCGGCGGCCGAGGCCCGCGCCAAGGCCGTCGAGCTCTTCCGGGCACTGGCGCTGCCCGATCCAGAACGGATCGGCGAGCGCTACCCGCACCAGGTCTCCGGCGGCCAGCTGCAGCGCCTCGCGGCCGCCATGGCGCTGATCGGTGATCCGAAGCTCCTGATCTTCGACGAGCCGACAACCGCCCTGGACGTCACCACCCAGATCGAGGTGCTGCGCGCCTTCAAGGCAGTGATGCGTGAGCGGCGCATGGCCGGCGTCTATGTCTCGCACGACCTCGCGGTGGTGGCGCAGATCGCCGACCGGATCGTCGTGCTGAAAGGCGGCGAGGTGCAGGAGATCGGCGACACCGAGACGATCCTGCACCGCCCCTCGCACCCCTACACCCGCGAGCTGATCGCAGCCCTCGAGCCCGTCCCTTACGCGGGCGCCCGGATCGACGCGCCCACGGACGCCCGGCCGCCGCTTCTCGAGGTCGACCGGGTCTCGGCCGGCTACGGCCCCCTCGCACCGAACGGCCTGCCGGAGCACACGGTTCTGCGCGACATCAGCTGCCGGCTCGAGCGCGGCGAGAACCTCGGGGTGATCGGCGAGTCGGGCTCGGGCAAGTCAACGCTGGCGCGGACGATCGCCGGCCTCCTGCCGGCCGCCGTCGGGGCGGTCCGGCTCGATGGCACGGTGCTGCCCGGCACCGTCGAGCAGCGCAGCAAGGACCAGCTTCGCCGGGTGCAGATTGTCTTCCAGCTCGCCGATACCGCGCTCAACCCGGCGCGGTCGGTCGGCGACATCCTCGGGCGGCCGGTGCGCTTCTACCATGGCTTGAAGGGCGCCGCGCTCGATGCGCGCATTGCCCAGCTCCTCGACATGGTGCGCCTGCCCGTCGCCATGCGCCACCGCCTGCCGGCCGAGCTCTCCGGCGGCCAGAAGCAGCGCGTCAACTTCGCCCGCGCCCTCGCCGCGGACCCCGAGGTCGTGCTCTGCGACGAGATCACCTCGGCGCTCGACACCGTGGTCGCGGCGTCGGTCATCGAGCTCCTCAAGGAGCTTCAGCGTGAGCTGTCGCTCTCCTACGTCTTCATCAGCCACGATCTCTCGACGGTGCGGGCGATCTGCGACAAGGTCATGGTCATGCGCAACGGCGACGCCGTCGAGACCCTTGCCTCGGCCGAGCTCGACCGCGCCACCCACCCATATTCCCGTCTGCTCTTCGCCTCGGTGCCTCGGCTCGAGACCGGCTGGCTCGAGAGCGTCGACTACGATCCAGCGGTCCTGCAGCGCGCCTGAGCCGGCCGCCGCCCCCCGGCAGGAGTGCGAACGTGGTGCATGGCTATATGCATGACCGGTGCATGGTTTGTGCATGGGTTGTGCATAGCGGTTTTGCCGGAAATCGCCGGCTTTGGGCTGGCCCTCACAAGGGGAACAGCCTCTTGAGCGGCAGCGCCGAGCGGACGATCGGCGACTTGATCACGACATAGCTGAAGTACTTGTCGATCCCGATATCGCCTTCGATCAGTCGCTCCATGATCTCCTGATAGTCGCCAATGCCTCGGGTAACGAACTTCACCAGATAGTCATACCCCCCCGAGATCAGATGGCATTCGATAACTTCCTCGATCTTGTCGATCACCTGGAGGAACCGCGCAAAATCCGTCTGCCGATGGTTCTTCAGAGTGATCTCGGTGAACACCGTCAGGGTTTGACCGAGCTTTGACGCATCGATTTGTGCGGAGTACCCGGTAATATACCCCGCCTTTTGCAGCTTCTTCACCCGGATCAGACAGGGACTCGGCGAAAGGTGCACCAGTTCCGAAAGCTCTACATTGGTGATGCGCCCGTTCCTCTGCAGCTCGTTCAGGATCCGGATGTCAATCCGGTCGAGCTTCATCGCCCCTCCGTCCACCTTCTCCTCCACAACCCCCACCCACGCCTCCGCCCAGCGACCCGGCCCGCGACTAGCCTTGTCGAAATCCCTCTACCGACTCAATGCGCATCTGCGCTTCGCTGCTGGCGGCGAACATCTCAGCTAGAGCAAACCTCCGGTTATCGGGCACTGGCACTTCGAACGAAGCGGCGGTTGGAAGCCTCGGGACAGCATAAAGTGCTGCTGTCCCGCCGGAGTGCGGCACCAGCCTGCTACCGAAGCCGGCTAGCCTTGCCTGGAACGGAGAGCCCATGCCAGCACCGCTTCTGCACATCGCCACCGAAGGACCGCTGCCCGCCCGGTCGGACGTCGTCGTCATCGGCGCCGGCATCGTTGGCGCATGTACTGCCTACTACCTCGCCCGCCAGGGTGTCGACGTCGCGCTCCTCGAGAAGGGCCGCGTTGGCGCCGAGCAATCCAGCCGCAATTGGGGCTGGTGCCGCCAGCAGAACCGCGACGCTCGCGAGCTGCCGATGGCGACGCGGAGCCTCGATCTCTGGGAAGCGCTGGCAGCCGAGATCGGCGAGGACGTGGGCTTCCGCCGGTCCGGGCTCCTCTACCTGTCGAACGACGAGGCCGAGATCGCCAGCTGGGAACGCTGGCGGGACTTCGCGCGGACTCAGGGTGTGGTGACCCACATGTTGAGCGCAGCCGAAGCCAGCGAGCGCGCTCGGGCCACGGGGAAGCCCTGGAAGGGCGGCGTCTTCTCACCCACGGACGGCATCGCCGGCCCCGAGCGCGCCGCCCCGGTGATCGCCCGGGCGGTGACGAAGTGTGGCGGATCGGTGCACCAGTCCTGCGCGGCGCGTGGCATCGAACTCGAGGGCGGCCGCGTCTCGGGCGTCGTCACCGAGCACGGGACGATCCAGACGCGCACCGTGGTTCTGGCCGGCGGCGCCTGGTCGTCGTCCTTCGTACGCCAGCTCGGTCTGCGCTTCCCGCAGTCCTCCGTACGCTCGACCATCCTCGCCGTCGGACCCGGCGTCGAGGGCCCGGATGCGCTCCATACCGGGCGCGTCTCGGTCACCCGACGCGGCGACGGCGGCTACACCCTTGCGATCTCCGGCAACGCCCGCGTCGACCCGACACCGCAGATGCTGCGCTTCTCGCGGAGCTTCCTGCCGATGTTTCTCAGGCGCCGCCAAGCGCTCGCGCTAGGCAGCCTCGAAGGCTGGCGCTCAGGCCACGAGACATGGCGCCGCTGGGCCCTCAACCGCCCCACGCCGATGGAGCGCATGCGCATCCTCGACCCCACCCCGGACCCGGGCACGGTCCGCGAGACGCTCGCCCGCGCCCGCAACCTGCTGCCAGGCGTGCGGCAGGTCGAAGTTACCGCCCAGTGGGCCGGCTACATCGACTCGACGCCGGACGGCGTGCCAGCGATCGGCGAGACCGTGATCCCGGGGCTCATCCTCGCCGCTGGGTTCAGCGGCCACGGCTTCGGCATTGGGCCGGGAGCCGGAGAGATGATAGCCGACCTCTGTCTCGGCAAGCCGCCCCGGCTCGAGGCCAGCTCCTACCACCCCTCTCGCCTGAATCAGCAAGCTTGGGGCAAGGTAGCAGACTTCTAGAATTGGCGGGAATTGGCGAAGTCGGCTAATTGATTGCGCCCTTCGCCTCTCGCCGAAGCACCCTTGGTGCTTGACGTCGAAATCGATCCCCCGGCGTCGTCGCTATCCCGCCGCCCGCTGGTGGACGGTTCCTAAAGCCCGCCCATGTGAAAGGCCTTGACCTCCAGGTACTCGTCGATTCCTGCTCGCGCGCCCTCGCGGCCCAAACCGGAGTGTTTGACGCCGCCAAAGGGGGAGACCGTGGTTGAAACGGCGCCGGTGTTGAGACCGACCATGCCGAATTCCAGCGCCTCGCCCACCCGCCAGGCGCGGCGGATGCTCTCGGTGTAGAAGTAAGCCGCGAGGCCGTACGGAGTGCCGTTGGCGATGGCGATCGCCTCCTCCTCCGTCTCGAAGCGGAAGATCGGCGCAACCGGGCCGAAGGTCTCCTCGTCAGCGAGCAGCATCTCGGTGGTGGCGCCGGTCAGGACCATCGGCGCCGCGTACTGGCCGCACGGGACCTCGGTCTCGGCAAGGACGGTTGCGCCCTTGGCCAGCGCGTCGGCGACGTGACGTGCGATCTTGTCGGTAGCCGCGGTGTTGATCATCGGGCCGATCTCAACCCCGGGGGTGGTGCCCGGGCCGACCTTCATCGCCCGGACCCGGGCCGCGAGCTTCTCGGCGAAGGCGTCGTGGACCCCGGCCTGCACTAGGATACGGTTCGAGCAGACGCAGGTCTGGCCGCCGTTGCGGAATTTCGAAGCGATCGCCCCCTCGACGGCCGCATCGAGGTCGGCATCGTCGAAGACGATAAAGGGGGCGTTGCCGCCGAGCTCGAGGCTGAGGCGCTTCACCGTCGGCGCGCACTGGGCCATCAGCATCGAGCCGACGCGAGTCGAGCCGGTGAAGGAGAGCTTTCTGACCGTCGGGTTGGCGGTCAGCTCGGCGCCGATCGCTGTCGGCAGGCCGGTGACGATGTTGACGACGCCGGCCGGGATGCCGGCCCGCTCGGCGAGAACGCCAAGGGCCAAAGCGGAGAAAGGAGTGAGCTCGGAGGGCTTGACGATGACAGTGCAGCCGGCGGCCAGCGCCGGGCCGACCTTACGGGTGATCATCGCGTTCGGAAAGTTCCAGGGGGTGATGATCGCTGAGACGCCGACCGGCTCCTTCAGCGTCAGGATCCGCCGGTCGGGGGTGGGAGAGGGGATTACCGTGCCGTCGAGCCGCCGCGCCTCCTCGGCGAACCATTTGACGAAAGAGGCGCCGTAGGTGATCTCGCCCCTGGCCTCGCCAAGGGGCTTGCCCTGCTCAAGCGTCAGCAGGAGGGCGAGCTCGTCAGCGCTTGCCTCCATCAGGTCGAACCAGCGTTCGAGGAGGGCCGCCCGCTCACCGTGGGTGCGCTTGCGCCACGGTCCGAAAGCTGCGTCGGCAGCCTCGATCGCCGCGCGCGTGTCCTCGCCGGTCATATCGGGAACGGTGCCGAGAGCGAGCCCGGTGGCAGGGTCGGTGACCGTGAGGGTGCGGCCGTCAGCCGCGTCGACCCAGGCGCCGCCGATCAGCGCCTGCTGGCGGAAGAGCCCGGGATCCTTCAGCTGCGGCACGGGGATTTCCTGCTGATGGGTCATGCGCGCTCCTCAAGGGCCTTCAGGACCGCACCGGTGATCGTGTCGGTCCGGTCTTTGCCCGGAACCGTGCCGATGCCGCGCGCGGTGGTGTCTTCCATAGCCGCCATGATCCGGGCGGCGGCGGCCGCCTCGCCCAGGTGGTCCAGCATCATCGCCGCCGACCAGATCGCCGCCATCGGGTTGGCGATGCCGAGGTGGGAGATGTCGGGGGCCGAGCCGTGTACCGGCTCAAACATCGACGGGGCGGTGCGGGCGGGATTGATGTTGGCGGAGGCGGCGAATCCGAGCCCGCCCTGGATGGCAGCGCCAAGGTCGGTCAGGATGTCGCCGAACAGGTTCGAAGCGACTATGATGTCAAGGCTCTCGGGCGCCATCACCATCCGGGCGCAGATTGCGTCGATGTGGTAGTGGCTGACCTCGACGTCGGGGTACTCGGGCGCGAGCCGGTCGGTGATCTCGTCCCAGAACACCATCGAGTGTTTCTGGGCGTTCGACTTGGTGACCGAGGCGAGCTTGCCGCGGCGGCGCTGCGCCTGTTCGAAGCCGAAGCGCAGGATGCGCTCGACGCCGACGCGGGTGAAGATCGACGTCTCGACGGCGACCTCGTCGGGCGTTCCGACGTGGACGCGGCCGCCTGCGCCGGAATACTCGCCCTCGGTGTTCTCGCGGATGCAGAGGATGTCGAAGCCCCCCTTGCGCAGCGGCCCCTCGACGCCCTTCAGCAGGCGGTGGGGACGAATGTTGGCGTACTGCACGAAGCTCTTGCGGATGGGGAGCAGGAGACCGTGCAGCGAGACATGGTCGGGCACCCGGGCCGGCCAGCCGACAGCGCCGAGGAAGATCGCATCGAAGCGGCGCAGGGTGTCGATGCCGTCGGCGGGCATCATCGCGCCGGTCGAGAGATAATGGTCGCACGACCAGGGAAAGCTCGTGGTGTCGAGGTCGGCGCCGGCGCCGCGGGCGACGGCGATCGCGGCCTCGGTGACCGGCACGCCGATGCCGTCGCCGGGGATCAGGGCGATCATATGGCGGGTCATGGCGTCCCCTCGATGTCGATCAGCACGCTCTTCGTGCGGCGATTGGCGTGGTAGGCATCGCGGCCGAGGTCCTTGCCGATGCCCGAGGACTTGTAGCCGCCGGTCGGCAGGATGTGGTCCCGCGATCGGCCGTAGCGATTGATCCAGATCGTGCCGGCCTCGATCCGCCGCATGACGCGGAGCGCGCGGGAGAGGTCACGGGTGAAGATGCCGGCGCAGAGGCCGTAGATCGGGTGCGCGGCGAGCTCGATCGCCTCCTCCTCCGAGGCGAAGGTCTGCAGCGTCAGCACCGGGCCGAAGATCTCCTCAAGTACGGCGGGCGAACCGACGCCGACTCCGGCGAGGAGCGTGGGCCGGTAGAAGGTGCCGGGGAAGTCGAAGCGGTCGCCACCGGTTAGGACCTCTGCTCCCTGGGCTACCGCGGCGCCGACGATGCGCTCGATGCGGGCGGTCTGGGTCTCCGAGATGATCGGCGCGTACTCGGTGCGCTCGTCCCAGGTGACGCCGGGGGTGACCTGCATGCGCCGGACCAGCGCCTCGGCGAGGGCGTCGGCTATCGCGGCATCGGCGAGGACGCGGGTGCCGGCGACGCAGGCCTGGCCGGCGTTGAAGGTGATGCTGCGGGCGATGCAGTCGGCGGCTAGGTCGAGGTCGGCATCGGCGAAGACCAGCTGCGGGCTCTTGCCGCCGAGCTCAAGGGTCATCGGCTTCATGCCGGTCCCGGCGACGTTGGCCATGATCGCCTGGCCGGCACGGGTCGACCCGGTGAAGCTGATCTTGGCGATGTCGGGGTGGCCGGTGAGCGCGGTTCCGGTGACCGGGCCGTCGCCCAGCACCACGTTGACGAGGCCGGCGGGGATGCCGGCGCGGACCGCGAGCTCGGCCATGCGGAGGGTCGAGAACGGAGTCATCTCCGAGGGCTTGATGACCACGGCGTTGCCGGCCGCCAGCGCCGGGGCGATCTTCCATCCAGCCATGGAGATGGGGAAGTTCCACGGCGTGATGGCGCCGACGACACCGTGCGGCTCGGTGACCACCATGCCGAGCGCGCCGTCGCGGGTAGGGACGAGGTCGCCACCCTCCTTGTCGGTCATCTCGGCGAAGAAGCGAATCTGCTCGGCGGTGACCGCGATGTCGCCGTCGATCAGCTGGCCAATGGCGCGGGTCGAGGCGACGGCCTCGAGGCGGGCGAGGTCCACCGCGTCGGTCTCGATGAGGTCGGCCCAGCGGAGCAGCGCGCGGGTGCGGTCGCGGGGATGTGCGCCGCCCCAGCCGGAGGAGCGCAGCGCTTGTTGGGCGGCGGCGACAGCGCGGTCGACGGTGGCGACGTCGCCGACGGGCAGGTCGGCGAGCACGGCGCCGTCCGACGGGCGCCGCAGCGGCAGCTGTCCGAGTCCGGGGATGTACTCGCCGCCGATGAAGTGCCCTTCGGGCAGGTCGACCGAAGCGGGATCGAAGCTCAGGGACAAGTGGGTTCTCCGCTGTCTGTGTACGGGAGCCTACGCGCTTCGCTCGGGTCGCGCGCGCCGCTCGCGGCGGTTTGGCAGCGGATTCTCCCGTTTGCGGGGGGGGCCGTGCAATTCCCTGCGGGCGGATTCCAGTGTGGGAGACCTTCTGCCCAATGTGCGGCGGGGTGCCGGCGATCATCTGCGGGCCGCGGTCGATTCCGTGCCCACCAGGCCGCCGAATTCATCGTGCACTCCGAGTTCGATGACTGCTGCCGGATAATGCGCCGCCTCGCCGCCGAGGCGGCCTGAGCATCAGTCCTGCGCGGCGGCGCCGATCGGACATGGCCGCACCGGCGCCTGGGCGCGCAGGCGGCCGACCTCCGGTACCGCGGTCCCGGCGTGGGACGCGACGATCTCAGCGGCCGCCAGCGCGCAGTAGCGGCCTTGGCAGCGGCCCATCCCTACGCGGCTGAGCGACTTTGCGCGGTTCGCCTCGGCGCCGCCGTAGTCGGCGGCCTCGCGCAATGCGCCGGCGGTGATCGCCTCGCAGCGGCAGAGGCAGGTCGCATCGGGCAGCGCCCGGAGGGCGGCGGCGGGCCACGGGAAGGCGTGCGCCAGGCCGCGGGCGAAGCGGAGCATTCGGGCGAGGCGCTTCAGGTCCGGGGCGGGGTCGGCGGCGGGCAGGCCGAGGTCGGCGAGGCAGGCGAGCCCGGCGAGGCGGCCGGAGAGCTCGGCCCCGTCGGCGCCAAGGAGGCGCAGCCCGTCACCCGCAAGGTAGAGCCGGTCTTCGGCGCGCCCCTGCGGGTCGGCGCGGGGCAGCCACTGCGCCCAGGTGTCGCTGTAGTCGAAGCCGCAGCCGGCGAGCTCGGCGAGGTGCGTCTCGGCCCGCAGGTGCCAGCCGAGGGCCACCGCGTCGCACGTAGTGCGTTGCGGCCGCCCCTTGGCGTCGCGCCAGAGCATCGCTACCGGTCCTTCCGGGGAGGCAACGATCTCGTCGAGCGTCGCGCCGGCGTGATAGCGCCGGCCGAGCCGCAGCCGCATCGCCGCGCCGCGCGCCGTCAGGCCCGGTCGAGCCGCCATCTCGCGCAGCCCGCTGAGCTGAGTCGCGAGTGGCGAAGTGTCGAGTACCGCTGCCACCTCGGCGCCGGCCTTAACCAGCTGGCTCGCCACGAGGGTCAGCAGCGGTCCCGATCCGGCCAGCACGATCCGCCGGCCGAGGGCGACGCCCTGCGCCTTGAGCGCAATCTGCGCCGCGCCGAGCGAATAAACGCCTGGCGCCTCCCAGCCCAGCACCGGCAGCACACGGTCGCTCGCCCCTGTCGCCACGATCAGTCGGTCGAAGCCGACCTCGCCGACGCCATCCGGCCCGTGCAGCTGCAATGTGCCCCCCGCCGTGTTGGTGCGGACGGCGATGGCGCTGGTTCGTGGCCGGTGAGTCAGCCGCCCGTCGGCCGCCATTCGGTCGAACAGCCGATGCAGCGCGACAGCCCTGCCAGCCTCGCTGCCGTAGAGTTTCGCGGGCGACCGGGTAAAGCCCGCGGGCGGGCGGCGGTAGATCTGGCCGCCCGCTCGCTCGCCCTCATCGAGGACCACGGGGTGCAGTCCGGCGCCGACCAAGGCCTCGGCGGCGCGGATGCCGGCCGGACCGGCGCCGACGATGACGACGCGAGCGGTCATGGCCAGGTGTCGGGCGCCCGGGTGAGGAGCGCCATGCCTTCCACAAGCGGCGTCGAGCAGGCGCGCAGGCGACCGCCGCCTTCAGTCCACACCCAGCAGTCCTGGCAGGCCCCCATCAGGCAGAAACCAGCTCGGGTGCCGGAGCCGAACTCGGCCTGCCGGAGGTCGCGCCCGGCGGTCAGCATGGCGGTCAGGACGGTGTCGCCGTCGAGCGCGGTGGCGGCGCGGCCGTCGAGCCGAAATGCGAGGAGCGGACGGTCCGCCTCGGCCAGCCGGACAAGGCGAGCGCTCACTCGGCGGCCTCGGCCAGCGGCTGCGGCAGCTCCGGGAAGCGGGCGCAGGCGTCGGCGAAGGCAGCGTCCACGCCCTCGGAGCCGGCGCGTCCGGCCATGCGCCGGAAGATCTCTGTCTTGGTGAAGAACCGCCAGTGGATCGGCAGGCCGGCGAGGATCGCCGTAAGCCGGTCATACGCGGCCGGCGTCCACTGCGCCTCGTAGCCGTCGCGCTCGGGGCCGAAGTGGAAGTGCCCGGCGCACTGCGGAGCCTCGGCGCGCAATGCGGCGGTCGCCGCGGCATCGACCTCGCCGTCATTGAGGGCCACGCCGTAGTCCCGGCGGGCGGCCTCGGCAGAGACGTAGCCGCGGCGCACGTCCTCGGCAACGCGCCAGGGCTCGCGCTCGAAGGGATTGCCGCGGCCGCCGCCGCCGGCCGAGCGGATCATCAGCGTATCGCCCGGCTGCAGCACGGCGGTGTCGATGTTGCCGAGCCGCCGCTCGTCGGCGCTGCCGGGATTCACCACCATGTCGGAGAGCCCGGCCGCCTTGCCGCCGAGGGTGCCCCACGGGCGGAAGAACGAGCGGTCGCGGTTCCGCGCGGTGATCCGGCTGTCCGGGGCGAAGACCCGGAACGCCATCTCAGTTGCGAGCCCGCCACGCCAGCGGCCGGGGCCACCGGTGTCCTGCGCCAGGCCGTAGCGCACGAACTCGACGGGCACCTCGGTCTCGGTGATCTCGATGGGCGTGTTCTTGAGGTAGGCGGCGTCCGCCCCCGATCCGTTGGTGCCGTCGCGGTGCGGCATGCCGCCGCCGCCGCCGACCACAGGGTTGACCGCGGCGATCACCGTCCGGTGGCTGCGCTCGTCGCGAGTCATCACGTTGACGATGCAGTTGTTGCCGGCGGGCGCCGCCGGCAGCCTATCCGGGATTGCCTGCGAGAAGGCGCCGAAGATCACCGACCGCAGCCGCGCGCAGGTCAGCGAACGCATGCCGACTGCCGCGGGAAAGACCGGGTTCAGCACCGTGCCCTCGGGGGTGATGCAGGTGAAGGGCCGCGTCAGGCCGGTGTTGAGCAGGATGCCGGGATGCAGCGTGTAGAGCACGTAGTAGATGCCGACGAGCAGGATCGTGTGCCGCGGGTCGCCCCCCGACGGAACGTTGAGCGACGACGCGAGCTGTGGGTCGGAGCCGGTGAAGTCGAGCACCGCCTCCTCGCCGCGGATCGTCAGCGTCAGCTTCAGTCGGCAGGGGTTGGCCTCAACGGAGTCCTCGTCGGCATAGTCGGCGAAGCTCCAGGTGCCGTCGGGGATCCCGGCGAGCACGGCGTGGGCCTGCGCCTCGGCGTGGTCGAGGAGCGCCGCAACGCCCTCGAGAAAGGCTTCCTTGCCGAACTTCTCGACCATGGCCAACACCTTGCGCTCGCCGGTGTTGAGCGCGCCGACCAGCGCCTTGATGTCGCCGACGTTGAGGTCGGGCTTGCGCACGTTCGTCGACATGATGCGCATGATCTGATCGTCGAAGACTCCCTCGCGCACGAGCTTCATTGGCGGGAAGCGGATGCCTTCCTGGTGGATCTCGGTCAGCGCCCGCGACAGGGAGGCGGGGACCGCACCGCCCATGTCGGTGTTGTGGATGTGGCCGCCGGCGAAGGCGATGATTTCGCCATCGACGAAGATCGGCTTCCAGAGGTGGGTGTCGGGCGCGTGGGTCGCCACGTGGCCGCTGTAGGGGTCGTTGGTGAAGGCGATGTCGCCCGGCCGGTAGTCGCCGACCATGGCGATGGCACGGCCGTAGGTGAGGCCCGGGTACCAGGTCGCGCCGAGCTCCATTGGGACGGCGAACGTGCGCCCCTCCCTGTCCATCAGCATGACGGTGAAGTCCTCGGTCTCCTTGACGAAGGCCGAGTGCGCGGTGCGGTGCAGCGTGTGCGCCATGTTCTCGGCCGCGGCCCGGGCGTGGTTGGCCAGGACCTGCAGGTTCGTTCGGTCGAACATCATGCGCCCTCCGGGAAAGTGAGGTGAAGGTTGCGGTAGCCGTCGACGCGCAGCGTCGCGCCCCCTGGGATTGCGAAAGTGGTGTCCTCCTGTGCGACGATGGCGGGACCTGCGAAGGTGGCGCCCGCGTGCAGATCTTCGCGCCGGTAGAGGCCGACCGGCCGAGCCGCGCCGCAGGTGAAGACCTGCACCTCGCGCTCGGGATGCGCCTCGTCCTCTACCTCGGCCTCGACAGACGCCGCGAAGCGGGGGCCGCCGCCGATTGCCGTCAGGCGCAGGTTGACGACCTCGACCGGGGCGCCCTCGTCGGCGAAATCATAGAGCCGGCGGTGCATGGCATGGAACGCGGCGAGAAGCGGATCGAGCGCCCGGTCGGCGAGCCAGCTCGGATCGAGCGGCACCTCGACCTCGTAGCTCTGGCCAGCGTAGCGCATTTCGGCGGAGAGCTGCAGGTCGGCATCGCCGCGATGGCCCTGCGCCAGCAGCCACTCTCGGCCGCTCCGGGACAGCGCCTGCCGGGTCGAGTCCAGGAGCGGCAGCGCCGCCGCGTCGCAGTGGGCATAGACCGTCCGCACGAAATCACCGCGCAGGTCGGCGACCAGCCCGCCGAGCGCGGACACGACCCCGGGCAGCGGTGGGGCGATCACCCGGCGCATGCCGAGCTCGCGGGCGAGGAAGGCTCCGAGCATCGGGCCGCCGCCGCCGAACGGCATCAGCGCGTAGTCCCGGAGATCGACGCCCGTGCGTGAGGCGAGCTTCTCGACTTCGACGAACATCTCGGAGATCGCGACGTCGAGGATCGTCTGCGCGGTCTCCTCGGGCGAGCGGCCGAGCCGATTGGCGAGGGGCGCCAGCGCCCGGTGAGCGAGTGCGGCGTCCATGGTCAGCTGGCCGTAGGCCATGCTGCTGTGGCCTAACCAGCCGCAGACTACCATGGCGTCGGTCACGGTGGGGAGCGTGCCGCCGCGGCCGTAGCAGGCGGGACCGGGGAGGGAGCCCGCGCTCTCGGGGCCGACCTTTAGGACGCCGTGGTCGTCGACTGTGGCGATAGAGCCGCCGCCGATGCCGATCGAGGAGACGGCGACTGAGGGAACGAAGAGCGGGAAGTCCCCGATCAGCTCGCCAACGCCGAACTGCGGCTGGCCGTCGATGATGAGCGCGAAGTCGGCCGAGGTGCCGCCGATGTCGAGAGTCAGGATGCGGCTCTCGCCGGCTTGGCGCGCCAGCCACGAGGCGCCAATGACTCCCGAGGCGGTGCCGGACAGGAGCATGCTGACGCAGGCACGCCGGCCCTCGGCGGCGTTCATCAACCCGCCGTTCGACTTGGTCAGCATCGCCCGCGCTGGCACGCCCTTGTCGGCGAGGCGTGCTTCGAGCGCGGTCAGGTAGCCCGCGACACGCGGGTGGACGTATCCGTTGAGGATGGCGGTGGTTGTGCGCTCGTACTCGCGGATCACCGGCCAGACCTCGGCCGAGGTGAAGACGAAGAGCTCCGGCGCGAGTCGTGCGATCTCGTCCTTCACCGCCACCTCGTGGCGGCCGTCGCGCCAGGCGTGCAGGAAGGCGACGATTATGCCTTCCGCACCCCGTGCCTCGGCGAGGCGAACGGCCTCGGCGACGTCGGCCAAGTCGGGTGCCGCGATCTCCGAGCCGTCCGAGCGCATGCGGGTGGCGATGCCGAAGACCATGTCTCGCGCGATCAGCTGCTCGGGCCGGGCGCAGAAGAGCGAATACATGTCGGGCATGCGCAGCCGCGCCAGCTCGATGACGTCCTCGAAGCCGGCGTTGGCGATGAGGGCGAGGGAGGCGCCCTTGCGCTGCAGGATGGTGTTGATGCCGACGGTGGTGCCGTGGACGAAGCGGCCGACGGCCTCTGGGTGCAGCCCCTCGCGCTCGGCGAGGAGATCGAGGCCGGCGATGAGCTCGGCGCCGGGATCGTCGGGAGTGGTCAGCACCTTCAGCGACACCACCCGGCCCGAGCCTGCCTCGAGCGCGCAGAAGTCCATGAAGGTGCCGCCGATGTCGACGCCGATCTTCCAGTTCTCGGCCGGCTGTCCGTCCATCGTCCGCTCCATGCTTGACCCGGCAAAGGTCGCACGGCCGGCGGGCGCGTGTCCAAGACGGTTCGTTCGGAGCCCGATAAGCGGGGCTTATGCGAACTTGCGGTCGAAGGCGCGCGGGGTGTCGTCGGCGACGGTCAGGGGTTAGTGGTCACGCCGTCGTACGCGTGCCATGAGGACTAAGATATCGATCTCATAACCGACTACTTCTGACGGGCTCTTCCTCCGGCAGTTAATCAAAATTATGGAAGGTTAATTCGTTTAACTTCAACTGGTTAACAGCTATTTCACGCGTGAAATCCATTGTGGGCCGCCCTTGTTCCTCACGGCTGCAGCTTCGCGCAGGCCTCGCGCAGGCTGGCGCGCATCAGCTCCTCGGCGCGGCTGAGGACGCGGGCTCGGCTGGTCAGGATCGACACCGGCAGGCGCGGGTTCTCGAGGATCGGGCGGGCGACCACGCCCCCAAACTGGTCCCAGGGCAGGAGCGCGTCGACAAGCGCCACGCCAAGGCCAGCCTGCACGAAGCCGACGGCCGAGATCGACACGTCGATCTCGAGCTCGGGCGTGAGCGACAGCCCAAGCGTCCGGGCGGCGAGGGCGAGTTCCTCCGACGGCCGGGTCTTCGAGCGGTAGGAGATCAGCGCCTCGCTCGCGAGGTCGCGCAGGGAGACCTCCGGTACGGCGGCCAGCGGGTGATCTGGCGGCAGCAGGCAGACGAAACCGGTCTCGCCGCAGCGCTCGGCCTCGATGTCGGGCGAGACGTGGTCCTCAAGCGCCAGCGCCAGCCCGGCGTCGCCCTCCCGCAGCATCCGCACCAAGGTGGCGACCGGGGCAATGTGCGAGCGCAGGTGGATCTCCGGGTATCGGGCGCGGAAGGCTGCGAGTGCCTGGGGCAGGATCGCCAGCGCCGGCGGGGCCGAGGAGGCGATCCGCACCAGCCCGGCGCGGCCGAGCCTCAGGTCCTCGGTCTTGCGGCGCAGGCCTTCGAGCGCCCCGAACAGCCGCTCTGCGTCGGGGAAGATCTCCAGCGCCTCGGCGGTCGGATGCAGCCGTCCCTTTAACCGCTCGAAGAGCGCGAAGCCGAGCTCGTCCTCGGTGTGGGCCAGTAGTTGGCTCAGCGCCGGCTGCGAGATGTTGAGGAGCCGGGCCGCCGCCGTCACAGTGCCCGCCCGCATCACCGCCGTGAAAACTTCAAGCTGCCGCGCCCGCATGCCCGCCCCATAGGCTCGGCTTATGAGCCACATCCGTTCTGGTCTTTGACCGAGCGCGGCGCAAGAGCGAGGGTGGAGCGACACTGAGGAGAGGCGGAATGCGGGTGATCGTCGTCGGCGGCGGGCTGATGGGCACGGCCGCCGCCTTCTTCCTGGCCCGCCGGGGCGCGAAGGTCACCCTTGTCGAGCGCGACCGGGTCGGCCAGGGCGCCACCGTGGCGAGCTTCGGCAACATCCGCCGGCAGGGCCGCTACCTGCCGCAGCTGCCGCTCGCCCATCGCTCGCTCGTGCTCTGGGGCAAGCTCGAGCGGCTGCTCGGCCGCGACGTCGAATTCCGCCCGACCGGGCACCTGCGGCTGATCTTCGACCAGGCGGGTCTCGCCGACATGCGCGCCTTCGCCGCCGCCGCGCTGCCCTGGGGGCTCGCAATCGACGAGCTGACGTCTGCCGAGGTCCGTACCCGCTTCCCGGGCCTTGGGCCCGAGGCGATCGCCGCATCGTTCTCGCCCGAGGACGGCTCGGCCAACCCACGGCTCGTCGTGCCGGCCTTCGCCGCGGCCGCCGCGGCTGCGGGCGTGGAGATCGTCGAGGGCTGCCGGGTAGAGCGCATCATCCACGGCAGCGGCTTCACCGTCGAGAGCCGCGCCGGCCGCTTTTCGGGCGACGTCCTCCTCAATGCCGCGGGCGCGTGGGGCGCGCGCATCGCCGCCGACTTCGGCGAGCCGGTGCCGCTCGCCACGTATGGCCCGCAGATGGGCGTCACCGAGCCGCTGCCGCACCGCATCCTTCCAGTCGTCGGAGTGTGGTCTCTGGAGAAGGAGCGCAACGTCTACCTGCGCCAGGTGGAGCGCGGTAACGTCATCTTCGGCGGCGGTGCGCGCGTGCCGGTTGCGCTGGAGCCCGGCTACTCCAAGGTCGATCCGGCGCTGACCAGGAGCCAGCTTCGCTGGCTGCTGCGCCTTTGCCCGGCGCTGTCCTCGGCGACGGTGATCCGCACCTGGTCGGGGTGCGAGGGCTATGTCTCGGACATGCTACCGGTTATGGGGCCGTCGCAGACCACGCCGCGGCTCTTCCACGCCTTCGGCTTCTGCGGCCACGGCTTCCAGCTCGGCCCAGGGGTCGGCGACGCTATAGCCGAGCTGATCACGACGGGTACCTGCGCCACCCCCATTGCCGATTTCAGCATCGCGCGGTTTCGAGCGGTGGCGGATGTAGAATGAATACCGTCGCGCTAAGCAAGGCATAGCGTTTCGCCTAGACTAGACCGCTAGGTTGCTCCTCAGAGCCTGTCCGAGAAGTTGTTGGGAGAGGTTGAGCAGCCGCCGTCGGCCTGATTCACCGTGGTTTCTGGCAAGAGACGACGGGGGATCGGATGGCGTGGACGGCGGCCACCCGGGGCGACTATGTGCGTCCGAGCGGGAGCTATGC
>Ga0164241_10001261_pt1 | contig 32699 bp, 28 predicted proteins | sample OricomyardsoilBY_FD_108780 | JGI IMG/M metagenome (GOLD analysis project Ga0164241, IMG submission 108780) | Backyard soil microbial communities from Emeryville, California, USA - Original compost - Back yard soil (BY) | ecosystem: Environmental > Terrestrial > Soil > Unclassified | place: USA... | reverse complement strand
TCAGGTGATCGGCGCGGGCTCTGGCCGCACGTTTGATCTGGAGGCCGCGCGCTACGGCAAGGTCATTCTCATGACGGATGCCGACGTTGACGGCGCCCATATTCGAACCCTGCTGCTGACGCTGTTCTTCCGCTACATGCGGCCGCTCGTGGACGAGGGGCGCGTCTACGCGGCGGTGCCGCCCCTTCACCGCGTGGAGGTCATGGGCTCGCCGCGCAAGGATCGCGAATACATCTACACGTACTCGGATCGCGAACTTGAGGAAACCCTCGCAGGTTTGCGCAGGTCCGGCCGCAAATACAAGGATGACATCCAGCGCTACAAGGGTCTTGGCGAAATGGACGCCGATCAGCTCGCGGAGACCACCATGGATCCTGAGCACCGCACCCTGCGGCGCATCACCGCTGCAGACGCCGAACGCGCGGAGCAGGTCTTTGAACTGCTCATGGGCAACGAGGTGGCGCCGCGCCGCGACTTCATCGTGGCGGGTGCGGCAAACCTTGATGTGAACCGGATTGACGCGTAATTGGCAAGCCCGCACCCAGGGGACTCGAGAGTGCCGGAGATAGCGGGCCTGCCGGCGCCCGTCGTTGTCAATCAGCACGTGCGGGCGATGTTCCCGGTGGATCAGGACGCGATTCGCGCGTGCACCGATGCCGACGCACTTCAACGACTTCGAGTGCAGCTGCTCGCCGCGCAACGTGGCAAGTGGGCCATACCGATGGGCCTTGCGAGCGCAGTTGCCAGCTTCATCATCCTTGTACAGCTGCTCAGTAACGTGAACCCCGACGTCATCAAGGCTGTAGCGATTGTCTTGATCGGCTTGAGTTTGGCGAATGTTGGGTATCGAGCGCGAGTGCGCGAGCGCACGCATGGCTCGGCCGAGTGGCTCAGCACCATCGACAAGCGCCTGGGGTGGCTCGCGGTGCAAGGCGACTAGATATCTCGATCGCGATAGTTGCGTACGCGGTGCGGGACGTTAGCCAGCCACAGCGTCGGGCGTTCTGCGCCACAATGAATTCGTGACGGACGAGCCAGAGCCCAGCACCCACGAGGTCCGGGCCGTTGAGGAGGCGCTCGAGCCCGTTGCGCTCATCGAGCAGTCTGGCGCCGTGGTGCGCACGGGACTGCTCATGCTCGCCTCCGGTACCGCCAGCTATCGCGTCAAAGAGGCCATGACGGCTGTTGCGACCACGCTCGGCATTGACCGCGCCCGCCATCACGTGAGTTTCACCGACATCGCCTCCACAAGCCATCGCGGGCGTATCTTCCGTACGGAGGTTGCTGAGAACCGCGAGTTTGCCGTAAACACCGACCGCATCGCGCGGCTCGATGCGTTCCGGCGTGGCCTCCCCGCGCGCATGACGGCGCGCGAAGTCCATGCGGCGCTCGACGCGATCGAGTCCCGCGGCGCGCTGTATCCGGGCTGGGTGAATGCCGTGGCGGCCGGGATTGCGTGTGCGGCGTTCGCGGTGCTCAACCTCGCGCTGCCGCTGGAAGTGCTCGTGGTGTTCATCGCTGCGGCACTTGGCCAGTTCACGCGGCGCACGCTCGCGCACCGTCACTTCAACATCTTTGGGACGGTGCTGGTGGCGGCTGCGGTGGCCTCCATCGCGTATGTGGCGGGCATCGCGCTCGTGAATGCCACGGGCGAGGGCCTCAAGACGCACGCGGCCGGCTACATCTCCTCCGTGCTATTTCTGCTGCCGGGCTTCGCGCTCATCACGGGCGCGCTCGACATGGCGAAGTTTGACCTCCGCGCCGGCATAGAGCGCATCGCCTACGGCACCATGCTCACCATGGCGGCGGGGGTCAGCGTGTGGGCCGTGTCGGTGGCCGTCACGCTTGATACCGTCCCGCGGTCCGACGCTGGGGTGGCTTTTGGCTGGCAGGTGGCACTGTGGGCGGTGGCCAGCGGGGTTGGCGTGGCGGGGTTCGCGGTGATGTTCAACAGCCCGTGGCGGCTCGCTGTGAGCGCCGGGGTGATTGGCGCGGTGGCGAACACCGCACGCATGTGGGCGGTGGACGCAGGCATGCCGGTGCAAGCGGCGACCGCGCTCTCGTGCCTGCTAGTGGGCTGTCTCGCGGCCTTCGCGGCGCGCGGGGGGCGCTGGCCGGTCATCACCCTCTCGGTGCCGTCCGTGCTCGTGATGATTCCAGGGGTTGCTGCACACGAGGCGCTCGTGAGCCTCAATGGCGGCGACTATGCGGCGGCGACTGCGGGGATTCTGCTAGTTGTGCTGGTGGTGCTGTCCATCATGGTGGGACTGGTGGCCGCCAAGCTCGTCACAGATCGTGATTGGGCGTTCGGGCGCACCTGAGTTGGTCATTGCGCGCCCGTCGCGGCGCGCGCTACCCGAGCTCCGTATCCGGCTTGAGTTCCCACATGAACTCAACGGCTTGGTATCCGATGCTTGGGTAGTAACTCGCCGCTTCGGACGTCGAGGAGAGTTTGATCTTGCATTCGGGACCCAGTTGGGCGCGCAATCGCCGTTGCAGTTCGATCCCGATCCCCGAACGCTGCGACGTGGGCCGCACGGCCAATTCGCATACGTAACAGTGCAGGTGGAAGTCCGTGATGGCGCGGAGCGCCCCAACCAGCCGATCACCGTCCCATGCCGTCACCACCAGCTGCGCGCCATCGATGGCCGCCTGGATCACGTCCGGTTGGTCCACCGGCCGCCGGTGGGCGATCCCTGCATCCTCTAGCAGCGCGATAAATTGCGCCGCCGTTGGGCGGTGCTCGAGGCTATAACGAAGGGTCAACCCAGCCCCAGCACGGGCGACGACAGCGCCGAGCCGGAACCATCGCGTCGGCCAGGCTCGGCAGGCAAGTCAATAGCCTGCCCTGCGCTTGAGGAGGCGCGCGCCGGCCCTGGGCCAACCCACGCGTGGAGCAGGACGTCCTCGCCCTTGAGGAAGCGCTGCGCGCGAACGCCGCCCGTGGCGCGACCCTTTGCCGGGTACTCGCTGAACGGCGTCCACTTGGCCGCGCCGGGCGTAGTGCCTGGCAACGCGTCGGCGGGGCCAGCGATGGTGGCGACCACCGCGTCGGGATCCGTGACAACGCCAAAGAACAGCGCCTTGCCGCCCGGCGCGAGCTTGATGCCCGCTATGCCGCCGCCCGCGCGTCCCTGCGGACGCGCCGAGGTCTGGGTGGCCTCAAAGTGCAGCAGGCTCGCATCGTCCGCGATGAACACCAACTCGGCGCCGTCAGCGGCGACTCCCGCACCAATGACGCGATCGTCGTCCCGGAGCGAGATGACCTCCCACGCGTCCTTGGCTGGCACGTCACCGGGTGTGAGGCGCTTGACCACGCCCAGCGCCGTGCCGAGCGCGATGGGGTCAGGGGAGTCCAGGGGCACCAAAGCAACGGGCTCTTCGCCGCGCTCGAGCTGCACCAGTTCCGCGAGCGGCGAGCCGCCACCAAGCGAGGGCGGTTCGCTCGTTGGCGCCAGCGCGGGAACGTCCAGCAGCGACAGGCGGAGCACTCGGCCTGCGGACGTCACCACGCCAACATCGGCACGGGCCGACGCCGCCACCACTGAGCGCAGAACGTCGTGTGGGGAGCGGCGTCCGTCACGCACGGGAACGGTGTCGTCGGACGTGCGAGCCACGAGGCCCGTCACGGACAGCAGCGCAAAGCACGGGGTGTCCTCGATCTCCATGGACAGCGCGGGCGCCTTGGCGGAACCGGCACCGCGAGCGGCAGCGGCAGACGTCACCGCAGAGCCGCCATCGGCGAGCAGAATGGTGCGCCGCGGCGTGCCGTGCGCAGCGGCAACCGCATCCATCTCGCGACCAACCACAAAGTTGAGCGCCTCTCGCGATGCCAGGATCTCTTCGAGCTCCGCGATTTCCGCGAGCAGCTGCGCCTTCTCGTTCTCGAGTTCCAAGCGCGAGAAGCGGGTAAGGCGGCGCAAGCGCAGCTCGAGGATGTACTCGGATTGGATCTCGCTGAGGTCAAAGGCCGTCATGAGCCGCTCGCGAGCCTCCGCGGCGTCCTCGGAGGAGCGAATGATCTGGATGACGTCGTCGATGTCGAGGATCGCCACCAACAGCCCGTCCACGAGGTGCAGGCGATCGCGGCGCGCAGCCAAACGATAGGTGGAGCGCCGACGCACCACGTCCACGCGGTGGTCAACCCACACCTTCAGCAGTTCGCGCAATCCAAGCGTGCGGGGTTCGCCGTCCACGAGCGCCACGTTGTTGATGGAGAAGGACTCCTCGAGTGGCGTGAGCCGGTACAGCTGCTCCAGCACGGCATCTGGATTGAAGCCGTTCTTGACCTCAACCACGAGGCGCAGCCCGTGATGGCGATCGGTGAGATCAACCACCGCAGAGACGCCCTCGAGCTTCTTTGCAGACACGGCCTCTTTGATCTTCTCGATGACCTTCTCTGGCCCCACGAGATACGGCAACTCGGTGAATACCAGGCCCTCGCGTCGGGCAGTCACCTTCTCAACCCGCACGGTGGAGCGCGTTACAAACTTGCCGCGCCCCGTCTCGTAAGCCTCGCGCACGCCGTCCAGACCCACGATCTTGCCGCCCGAGGGGAGATCCGGCCCTGGCACAAAACGCATGAGCTCGTCGAGCGTGGCGGACGGATTGGCGAGCAAGTGCCGCGCCGCGGAAATGACCTCAACGAGGTTGTGCGGCGCCATGTTGGTCGCCATACCAACGGCAATGCCGGTGGCGCCGTTGACAAGCAGATTGGGAATCGCGGAGGGCAGCACCGAGGGCTGCGTGAGCTTGTTGTCGTAGTTGGGGACCAAGTCAACGACGTCCTCATCGAGGTCCGCAATCATCGCCATCGCAGCTTGCGCGAGGCGCGCCTCGGTGTAGCGGGAGGCCGCCGGGCCGTCGTCAAGCGAACCGAAGTTACCGTGCCCGTCCACGAGCGGCAGGCGCAGCGAGAACGCTTGCGCCATGCGCACCAGGGCGTCGTAAATGGCCTGGTCACCATGCGGGTGAAGCTTGCCCATCACCTCACCAACCACGCGCGAGGACTTCACATAAGGACGGTCAGGACGCAGCCCCATGTCGCCCATCGTGTAGACGATGCGGCGCTGCACAGGCTTGAGGCCGTCGCGGGCATCGGGCAGGGCGCGGGCATAGATGACGGAATACGCGTACTCGAGGAACGACGTCTCCATCTCGGCGCTGACGTCAATATCGACGATCGTGCCGTCGGCAGGCATGGGACTCCTAGGGTCAAGTGGGCTGCCCGTATTCTCTCGCGCCTGGCCGACGCTTGGGCACAGGCGCGCTGTCCTTGTGGACAGCAACATGCGTCAGTTGGGCAGCACGTGGGACACTATCCCTCATGCAGCGCACCCTTGAGCAGGCCGTCGCCACCGCCGGCTATTACCCGGCCCTCGCGGCCCACGTTCTGCGCACCGCCATCGGCTCGGAGAGTGAGCGCGCGCACTTTGTGCACGCGGAGACCACGTTCGACGCTGATGAGGTGCGCCGCCACATGACGGTGCTGGTGGTCACGGACCGCAGGCTGCTCCGCCTGCACGTGGATGACGGCATTGGGCACGACGGCAGCTCGATGCACGAGGCCTCAGCCACGGTCGAGTCCGCAACGCTCGCGTCCATTCAGAACATGGCTCTCACACACGTTGTTCATCACCCAGAGCACTTCAAAGAAGGCGACCTTCCCAGCGAGTTGGTGCTTGCTGTTGGGTGGCGTATCCATTCGCGCATCGAGTTGGAACCGGCTACGTGCGGTGACGAGAATTGCGAGGCGGATCACGGTTACTCGGGAGCCATCACGGGCGACGATTCACTTGTGCGGGTGAGCCGCATCGCCGATGGCGATGACACCGTGCGCGCCTTAGTCGAATTTGCGGGGGTCCTCCAGGAGGTCATCGGGGCACGCGGGTGACGCACCCCGCGCATCTCGCAGACGCCGGATTAGTGGCCCCTGATTTTGAGGGTCCTCACCTGGGACGGCTCGTTCCAGCGGCGCTGGATGCCATTGGCGCAGACGTCCCCGGCGCGGACGGGGCGGCAGCCCGGAAACTCCTGGGGCTGCCAACTGCGCGACACGTGATTGTGGTGCTTCTCGACGGCCTTGGTCACTACCAGCTCGACGCTCGCAAGGGTCATGCACCCTTCTTGCGGGGCGCCGAGTCCGCGATCCTCAGCGCCGGATTCCCCACCACCACGGCCACCTCGCTCGCGATGCTCGGCACCGGAAAGGCCGCGGGACTGACGGGCATGACGGGCTACACGGCGCGCAACCCCTCAACGGGAGGTCTCGCGAACCTCGTCTCGTGGGATGGCGCGCAAGAGCCAAGCGAGTGGCAGCGCGAGCCGCGGCTGATGGCCCTCGCGGCAGACGCGGGCGTGGAAGTCACGGCGCTTGGCAAACCCAAGTTTCATGGCTCCGGACTCACTCTTGCCGTATTGGAGGGGGGCACCTTCATTGGGGTGAAGCACCTGCACGATGGCGTGGACGCCGCGATCGAAGCCTCCAAACGGCCCGGCATGACGTACTTGTATTGGAGCGAGATTGACGCCGCGGGGCACGCCAAGGGCTGGCAGTCCAACGAATGGGTGGCCGCGCTGGAAGAAGCCGACAGGCAGCTGGCTCGCCTCGCATCTCGCCTTGGCCCAGGGGTGGAGATGATCGTCACCGCAGATCACGGGATGATCGATGTTGAGGGCGCGCCGCGCTGGAATGTTGGGCTTGACCCCGTGCTGTCGCGCGGTGTTGCGCTAGTGGCGGGGGAGCCACGCGCCCTTCACGTCCATGTTGAGCCCGGCGTGGATCCGGCCGACGTTGCGGCGCGGTGGGCCCAGGAGTTAGGCGACCATGCCGTGGTGGGCAGCCGCGCCGAGTGGATCGCTGCGGGGGTCTTTGGCCCCGTAGCGGAGCACGTGTTGGAGCGGATTGGCGACGTTGTGGTGGCAATGACTGGCCGTGCCACCGTGGTGGACGCGCGCACGCAGACCCCAGCTTCGCTGCTGCTCGCGGGAATGCACGGCTCGCTCACACCCGAAGAGCTGTACGTGCCCTTGCTGACGATCGCTTAGTGGGGCGTTGGGCGCTACTTGCTAGCCGCTAGCCCTGGTCGTGGCGAGCGCCAAAGACGATCTCGTCCCAACTAGGCACGGACGCACGCCCGCGGCGTGACGGCTTGTCCACGTTGTCCAACTCCTGCGTTGGAGGGTCGGCTTCGTCGTCTGCGGGCGCTGACACTTGCCCCACGGGTGGATCGTCGTGACGACGGGCGGATCCAGCGGGATGGGGCATGGAGGAGCCAAAGCCCACGTCAGCGGAGCGCTGGCGATTGCCTTGCTGGCCCGCCGGCCCAAATCCTTCAAACGCCTCGGAATCGTCATCCTCGTCGTCATCCTCCGCGATCGCCTCACGGCTGCCACGACGCGCGTCGAGGTCCTCTAGCAGGGATTCCGTAGGGCTCACGGGTGGTGCGTCATCTGGCTCGTCATCCTCGGCCACGGTTGAGTCAACGGCCGCAGGCATTGCCGGGCGATGCTCGGGAAGTGGCGACATGTCATCGTCCGCGGACGGCACTGCGGCGAGGTGCCGGCGGGGGATTGGCACGTCGAGCAACTCGGTCTCCGTGAGCCAGCGTGCCTCATCGTCTTCGGCCGTGAGGGTGCGTGACGAGTGGTCAAAGGTCCACTGCGCCCGGACGGTGCGCGTGTCAGCACCAAAGTCCACTGCAACTTGCCACGGCTCGTCCACCTCGCGCCACGCGTCCCACACGATCTCCACGATGTTCACGCCGCGAGCCGCAAGGCGATCAACAACGAGTTCGCCCAACATCGGTGCGCCGGGGTCCCGTCCGATGCGCGTGGTCCGAGCCAGTTCCGCAACGTACGCGCGTTCGGCAATGACGGGCGGCTCGAACTTCTCAAATTGCTCAACCGGCGTGCCCGTAAGCTCCGCCAGTTCGGCGGCCGTGAGACCTGCGCGGATGCGCTGCTGGATCTCTTTGGGTGTCAGAGCCCCGCTCGAGTCGTCGGCGTCGTCAAACGAAGGCTTGGGCCGGGCATACCGCACGGCGTGCCGCAACTCGTCGGTGATGGCGAGGTCAAACTGCTCCCCGCCATCGGTCTCGACAACGAGGTGCAACCCGTCATCCGCGGGCCCCACAAGGTTCACACGCGTCATGCGTTCAGGGTGCCACGCTTCGCCGCCGAACGCGCGGCACGGCGCGCCAACGCATGGCACAAGGAGTGCCAAGGGGCGGGTGCGCTTGCGGCACGATGGACGCATGACCAACGAACCCGCCACCGTTGCCGCCTTGCTCGAGACGGCAAAGACCCTTGCCCAAGAAGTTGGCGAATTCATCATCGACGGCCGAAGAACTGCTCACGTGACCGCAACGAAGTCCTCGGGAGTGGACATCGTGACGCAAATGGACCTTGCCGCGGAGCGACTTCTGCGTGAACGCATCATGCAGTTGCGACCCGGCGATGGCGTGCTTGGGGAAGAGGGTGAGGACGTCCACGGCGAGTCCGGCATCACGTGGGTGCTGGATCCCATCGACGGCACCGTCAACTACCTCTACGGGCTGCAAAGTTTTGGGGTCTCGGTAGCAGCGGTGGCTGGCCCCGCCCGCACGCGCGAATGGGACGCGCTCGCGGGCGCCGTGTACGACGGCGCCGGCAGGCTGTGGTCCGCCGGCGCTGGCCAGGGCGCGTGGTTGGACGGCCAACGGATTGAGCGCCGCGACGCGCCGCCGCTTGCTCAGACGCTGCTCGGCACGGGTTTTCAGTACGTCGCCGAGCGGCGCGCACTGCAAGGCGCGATTGTCAGCCAAATGCTCCCGCAAGTGAGGGACATTCGCAGATTGGGTGCAGCGGCGGTTGACCTGTGTCTTGTGGCGGCGGGGCACCTCGACGCGTACTACGAGCATGGGCTCAACGCGTGGGATATCGCGGCGGGCACCTTGATTGCCCAGGAAGCGGGCGTGAGGGTGGCGGGGATTGACGGCGGTGCACCAGACGAACACCTCACAATCGCCGCTCATCCGGCCGTGTGGAGCGAGCTCAGGGACGCTTTGGTGAGTGCGGGCGCCGACCACCCTTTCGACGCCCTCTGACCAGCGTCGGGCACGGCGCGCCGCCCCCAACGCGCCGCCGGGAGTAGCAAATCCTCGCTAAGTGGTGCACAATGCGGTGGCCCTGGGAACAAACCGAGCCCACAGTGCATTCAGTACTCACACACACTGGTGAAGGGAATCACGCCGCATGGCAACCGATTACGACGCTCCTCGCAAGACCGACGACGAGATTTCTGCCGACTCGATCGAGGAGTTGAAGGCGCGACGCGCCGACAAATCGTCTGGAGTCGTTGACGAAGACGAGGCGGAAGCTGCAGAAGGCTTTGAGCTCCCCGGCGCTGACCTTTCAGGCGAAGAGCTCTCCGTTCGCGTGCTGCCCCCGCAGCAAGACGAGTTCACGTGCAGTTCATGCTTCCTGGTGCACCACCGCAGCCAGCTCGCGACGTTCAAGAACGACCAGCCCATCTGCTCGGAGTGCGCGGCGTAAGGCATGAAGGATGTGCAGGTGCTGATCAGCACCACCTCACCGGAGGTGCCGATCCCCTCGTACGCGCACCCTGGCGACGCGGGCGCCGACATCACCACTCGGGTGGATGTTGAGCTCGCGCCAGGGGAGCGCAAGACGGTCCCCACGGGCGTGTGCATTGCGCTTCCTGCTGGCTACGTGGCTCTGGTGCATCCGCGCTCGGGGCTCGCCGCAAAACAAGGCATCACCATTGTGAACGCGCCCGGCACGGTCGATGCCGGTTATCGCGGCGAGATCGCCGTGACGTTGCTCAACACCGATCCCAGCGAGACCGTACGCCTCGCAAAGGGCGACCGCATTGCGCAGCTTGTCATTCAGCAGGTGGAACATGCGGCGTTCGTTAGGGTGGAGGCATTGCCTGGCTCGCATCGCGGTGAGGGCGGGTTTGGATCTACAGGAGTCGGCGGAGCATGAGTGAGCCACGGGTGGCCATCGCCAACGTCCACCCGCGCGAGCACGCGCGCGTGGAGGGCCGCATCGTCGCCGTGCGTGTTGAACCGCATGGCGCCCCGCCTCAGTTTGGCGTACAGGTTGACGACGGCAGCGGGCGTATTGACGCGATCTTCTTGGGCCGGCGCTCCGTTCCGGGCATCGAGCCCGGTGGTTACGTCGCGATCGAGGGAACCGTTTGTGCGGCCCAAGCGCTCCCGCGCATGTTCAACCCCACGTACGAGTTGCTGATTCACGCATGAGCGCACCCGAAGCCCGGGCGGTGCGGATGCTCGGCGGCGACGACTTTTCGTTCGCCGACGCTATTGGCGGCTGGCGCGGCCTTGTCGAGTCCGCGCTTCCCGGCTTTGTTTACGTGGTGGTCTTTCTCTTCACGCGCACGTGGCAGGCACCCAGCATCGCGGCGCTCGCCGTCATTGCGGTGCTTGTCACCATTCGCCTGATCCAACACGGCTCCGTCCATCAGTCGCTCTCCGGCGTGGTGGGTGTGGTGATTGGCGTCATCTGGGCCTGGCAATCGGGCACCGCGTCCAACTACTTTGCGCTTGGCGTGTGGGCAAATGTGGGAACCCTGACGCTCGTCCTCGTCTCGTTGCTCGTGCGGTGGCCAATCGCCGGCGTGGTCATGGGTGTTGTGCACGGCACCGGGATGGAGTGGCGCAAGGACCGCGAACAGTTCCGCCGCGCCATGTGGGGCACGGCGGTGCTCGGTGTCATGTTCGCGCTGCGGGTAGTCATTCAGCTGCCGCTCTTGCTCGCGGACAAGACGGCTTTGCTTGGCACCGTCAAATTGGTGATGGGTACCCCATTGTTCGCGCTGACGCTGTGGGTGACCTGGTTGCTCGTCAGGAACGTAGCACGGAAGCCAGAGCCTGAGGATCAGCCTCAGCAGACATGACGAACAGCAGTTCGTCGTGCGCCTCGAGGGTATCTTCCGGGCTCGGCGCAATGGTGCGTTCGCCGCGAATGATGCAGGACAGCACCACGTCCAACGGCCACGTCACGTCTCTCAGCAAGGTGCCAACCTTGGGTGAGTCAGCGGGCAGCGTCACCTCAACGATGGACGCGCCGGATTGGTGGAACGTGAACACCTTGACGAGGTCGCCGATGGCTACGGCCTCTTCCACCATGGCGGTCATGATGCGCGGTGTAGACACCGCAACATCCACGCCCCACTGGGCGTCATAGAGCCATTCGTTGCGCGGATTGTTGACGCGTGCCACGGTGCGCGGCACCGCGAATTCGGTCTTGGCGAGGAGCGAGATCACGAGGTTCGCCTTGTCGTCGCCCGTGGCGGCCACCACCACTTCCATTTCGTCGATGCCAGCCTCGCGCAGCGCGGACACCTCACACGCATCCGCCAGCATCCACTCGGCCTCCGGAACCTGCGAGACTCGCATTGCAGCGGGCGACGCATCCATGAGCAGTACCTCGTGGCCATGCTCAATCAGGTCGCGAGCAATGGACCGGCCCACCGATCCCGCTCCTGCAATCATCACCTTCATGAGATGGCCTTTGGCGCCTTGGACAGGACGCGTTGCGCACTTGCGGTGGCGTCATTTGGCACCATGGCATGAACGTCGTCGCCATCTTGCACAACGGTGTCCGACGCTGGCAACAGGGCATTGCCAAACCTCACCACATACGCCACTCGGGTTCCGGTGGCCGTCTCAAGAGCGGTGAGCGGCTGACCGATCCACCCCTCGGCGAACTTAAGGCGTCGCATCGTCATGCCGGTTGATGGGTCCTCGAATTCTGCGCCAAGGTCGCCTGGCAAGAGCCGCGCGACAATCTGCTGGCTGGTCCAGGGGACTGGGGCAACCGTGGGTATGCCTAGGCGGCGGTACACCTCGGCTCGCCCGGGGTCTGCAATGCGCGCCACCACGTTCTCCACCCCGTAGGTCTCACGCACCACGCGGGCGGCAAGGATGTTCGAGTTGTCGCCGTCGGAGACTGCGGCGAACGCGAACGCGTCTTCCACGCCAGCAGCCTGCAGGGTTTCGCGGTCAAAACCGAACCCTGTGATTCGCAATCCTTGGAAGCCGCTCGGCAGGCGACGGAACGCGTCGGCCACCAAATCGATGATTGCCACCGTGTGGCCACGGGCCTCAAACTGCCCGGCCAGGGTTGCACCCGTGCGGCCGCATCCCATGATCACGATGTGCACAGGGCCCACGGTATACCCCCTGCCACCTAGGATGGTGCGACGTGCGGACGTTTCTGAAACGGCTTAAGACAGGGGTTCTGGGGGCACCCATCGCCACATCCTCCGCGCGCCCCGTTGCGATGCGCACCCGGCGAGCCCTTGCGGTCTTTGGCATTGGGATGCTGTCAACGGTCGCATATGCCCCGGATGCGGTACTTGACGCGCTTCGCGGTGGGGGTCGCTCGGCGGCCATGCCGTTCATGGCCGGCGGGGTAGTGGTGCTCATGCTGCTCTTGGGATTCGCGTATCGCGACAATGTTCGCCACCGCCACGACGAGCGCGCCGATTACGGCCTAGTGCGAGAGAAGCTGGGCGCCTCGGCCGGTGTGGTCACGGGAGCCTCACTGCTCGTGGACTATCTCTTCACGGTGGCCGTTTCCGTTGCCGCGCTCTCACAATTTGTGGTCTACATCATTCCCATGACCGCGGGCGCGGAGACGGCGCTCGGGGTGCTGGTTGTGCTCGTGATGACGCTCGTGAGCCTGCGCGGCGTGCGCACCAGGGCGCGCGTGCTCGTTGCTGTGACCGGCGGCTTTTTGCTCGTGATAGCAGGCCTCTTTGTTGCAGGCACGGTGAGCGGACCGGAGATTCCCCCCTCGGCGCCCGTGGCTCAAGGCTCCGTGTGGCCCGTGATCATCGCGTTCGCGGGTGCCATCGCCGCGGGTTCCGTGATGATGACCGGCATCGAGGCGCTCGCCGCCTCCGGGCCCTACCACGAGGCCCCCCAGGGTGTGCGAGCAGGGCGCACCCTGCTCATTGCCGTAGCGGTCTCGGCCGTCGCCTTTTTTGCCGTGAGCTGGGTGGTGTGGCACTTCTCCATCTCTGGCTGGGTGGATGGCCCCGCCGTGCTTCAGGTCTCCGACGAAATCTTCGCCGCGTCGTGGCCAACCTGGGTCATCGCAATAGCCTGTGTGGCGATCCTCTACGGCGCCGCCTCCGCCGTTTTTACGCGCTTCGCGGGGCTGTCTTCCTTGCTTGCCTCTGACAGCTACTTGCCTCGCCAACTGGCGATGCGCAACGACCGCTATGTGTACCGGGGAGGCGTGCTTACCATCGCCATCGCATCGGGCGTCATGGTGCTTGTTGCGCAGGCGGACTTGCAGCAGCTCATCCACATGTACGTGATCGGCGTGTTCACGTCGATTGTGCTGAGTCAGGTGGCGATGGTGCGGCTCATGACCGCGAAGATCGCCCTGGAGATGGTGCCGCGCGAGTCGCTGCGCCTCAAGGCGCTGCGCACGCTCCACGTGACTGCGGCGATTGCCGCGGCGGCCGTATGGCTTGTGGTTGCGGTGTTCAACTTCCTCAACGGCGCGTGGGTGGCGATCCTGCTCATGGTCATTTTGGTGATTGGCATGCGCTCCATCCAGCGCCATTACGCGAATGTCCGCCAAGAGCTGCACATCCAGCCGAACGATCCGGCTGCGGCGCTCCCGTCTGCCACACACGGCATAGTGCTCGTTGCGCAATTGCACCGCCCAGCCTTGCGCGCCATCGCCTACGCCAAGGCGAGCAGGCACACCACGCTCACCGCCGTTGGCGTGAAGATCGAAGCTCCTGCCGCGCGAGAGCTGCAACGGCGGTGGACCGAGCTTGCGATGGGCGTGCCGCTCGTGATTCTCGATTCTCCTTATCGCGACATCGTGGGCCCGGTTATGGAATACGTGAAGTCCGTTCACCGCGAGAGCCCGCGAGACGTTGTGGTCATGTACGTCCCCGAATACATCGTGGGCCGTTGGTGGGAGCAGTTCTTGCACAACCGGTCAACGTCTCGCCTCCGGTCGCTCCTCTTGCGCACGCCAGGGGTGGTGGTCGCGGCCGTGCCGTGGCACCTTGCGTCCGCATCGGAGCAAGTGACGAGTTTTGAGCCCAGGCAGAGCGATGCCTGACGCCCAGCTTCCCCAGGTCACCCTTACCGTGGGTGCGGTGGCCCACGGTGGGCACTGCGTGGCGCGGCACGAGGGCCGAGTGGTCTTTGTGCGGCACGCGCTGCCAGGGGAGACGGTTGTGGCGCGGCTCACCGATGCGGGGCCCGACGCTAAGTTCTGGAGGGCCGACGCCGTCACCGTCCTCGAAGCATCAGCAGACCGCGTTGCGCACCCGTGGCCCGAGGCGGGGCCCGGGGGAGTGGGAGGGGCGGAGCTGGGTCACGTTGCGGTGCCAGCTCAGCGCGAATGGAAGCACGCGGTGCTGCGGGATTCCTTTGAACGCTTCGCTGGCACTGAGTTTCCCGGAAGCGTCACGGCCGCACCCGGGGATGATGAGCGCGGCGGCCTCCGCTACCGCACGCGCGTCTCCGCCGTCGCGGACGGCGAGGGCCGAGCCGCTATGAGATGGGCTCGCTCGCACAACGTCCACACACTCGCGGCGATGCCGCTCGCCACGCCCCACGCGGAAGCGGCGCTGCTAGGGCAGCGCTTCCCGGCGGGGGCGGAAATCGCAATAGTGGACCCCAGTGGCGGCGACGTGTTTGTGACGGTGAACGGTGCGCGCTGGCACGGTGGCAAGCGAGATACCAGGGAGAATGCCGCGCGTCGGGTACGCGAAGTGGTGCGCGTTGGCGCCAGCGAGTATCCGATGGTGGTTGACGCCACCGGCTTTTGGCAGGTCCACGTAGAGGCGCCGTCGCTGCTCGCTTCGCGCGTGCGCGAACTCGCGGGTACAGGCACCACCGCGGTGGATCTTTACGCGGGTGCAGGGTTGCTCACGGTTGCGCTCGCGGAGGCGTTCCAGAACCTCCTGAGCGTGGAAAGCGATGCCGATGCGGTGCGCGCGGCTCGCCGCAACATTGCCGGGCGCGATGACGTGCGCGTCACCCAAGGCGACGTGCGCAAGAGCCTGCATTCCGGCTTTGGTGACCACGGCGTCGGGCCTATAGACGTTGTTGTGCTTGACCCGCCGCGATCTGGAGCCGGGCGCGAAACCGTGGACGCGCTTGCCGCAATGGGCGCGACACGGATTGTGTACGTGGCGTGCGACCCCGTTGCGCTCGCGCGCGACACGGCGCTCCTCGCGGGCCACGGCTACGCGCTGACGCACGCGGAAGCATGGGACCTCTTCCCAATGACCCACCACGTTGAGGCGATCGGCGTCTTTGAGCGCGAATAGCCGTCCGTTCGGGGCCTCAGTTCGGCACGGTTTTGCTGCGCTCCTGGCCCGATAGAATGGGGTCCTATAAGCAAAGAGGAGCGGTCCATGAGCGAGAATTCACTGGGAGCAAAGGCAAACCTGGAAGTTGACGGAGCCACCTACGAGATTTATCGCCTAGATGCCGTTCCTGGCCTCGAGAAGCTCCCATATTCGCTGAAGATCCTCGCAGAAGCGCTCTTGCGCACCGAGGATGGCGCCAATATCACCGCCGACCACGTGCGCGCGCTTGCCGCGTGGGACCCGGCCGCTGAGCGCAACACCGAGATTCAGTTCACGCCCGCGCGCGTCATCATGCAGGACTTCACGGGCGTGCCTTGCATCGTCGACTTGGCCACCATGCGCGAGGCGGTCGCCGAGCTGGGTGGCGACCCCGCAACGATCAACCCGCTTGCGCCCGCGGAACTGGTCATTGACCACTCCGTTGTGGCGGACGTTTTTGCGCGGCGCGATGCCCTGCAGATCAACACGGACCTCGAGTACCAGCGCAATCGCGAGCGCTATCAGTTCTTGCGCTGGGGTCAGACGGCCTTCGACAACTTCAAGGTGGTGCCGCCGGGCACCGGCATTGTGCACCAAGTGAACCTCGAGTACTTGGCCCGCGCGGTGATGACCAAGGACGTCGTGGACGCCACAGGCAACCCCGTGACGCAGGCGTATCCCGATTCGTGTGTGGGCACCGACTCCCACACCACCATGGTCAACGGCCTTGGGGTGCTGGGCTGGGGCGTAGGGGGCATCGAAGCAGAGGCGGCCATGCTTGGTCAGCCGGTATCGATGCTCATTCCGCGCGTGGTTGGCTTCAAGCTCACCGGCACCATTCCAGCGGGCGCCACAGCGACCGACGTTGTGCTCACCATCACCGAAATGCTCCGTGCGCACGGAGTAGTTGGCAAGTTTGTGGAGTTCTACGGTGACGGCGTGGGCGCAGTGCCACTTGCCAACCGGGCGACCATCGGCAACATGTCGCCGGAGTTCGGCTCTACTGCCGCGATGTTCCCCGTTGACAGCGTGACAATCGACTACTTGCGTCTCACGGGCAGGCCCGCGCACCAAGTGGCGCTCGTCGAGGCGTACTGCCGCGAGCAGGGGCTGTGGCACGATCCCTCATCGGCTGACTATGTTGAGCCGCGGTTCTCCGAATACCTCGAGTTGGATCTTGGCACAGTGGTGCCCTCCATCGCCGGCCCAAAGCGCCCGCAGGATCGCGTTTCGCTCACCGAGTCCAAGCCCGCGTTCGATAAGGCTATTGCGCAGGTGCGTGCCGGAGACGCGCGCGACGCCGTCTACGTTGACGAATCCGGCGCGAGCGTGCCACTCAAGGACGGCGACGTGGTCATTGCGTCGATCACCTCGTGCACCAACACGTCAAACCCGTCCGTCATGCTCGCCGCCGCGTTGCTGGCGCGCAACGCGAACGCGCGCGGCCTGAAGTCCAAGCCGTGGGTCAAGACATCCATGGCCCCGGGCTCGCAAGTGGTCACCGACTATTACGAGAGGGCTGGCCTGTGGCCGGACCTTGAGGCGCTCGGATTCCACTTGGTGGGTTACGGCTGCACCACGTGCATCGGTAACTCCGGGCCGCTGCCGGAGCCGGTTTCCGCTGCCGTCAACGAGCATGACCTCACGGTGGTCTCAGTGCTGTCCGGAAACCGCAACTTTGAGGGCCGGATCAATCCGGACGTCAAGATGAATTACCTGGCATCGCCGCCGCTCGTGATCGCCTACGCGCTAGCGGGCACCATGGACCACGATTTCGCCACGGAACCGCTGGGCACGGACCCCCAGGGCGTTGAGGTCTTCCTCAAGGACATCTGGCCAAACCCTGACGAGGTGGACAGCATTGTGCGCTCGTCCATCACCGAGGCGATGTTCGAGTCCAACTACTCAGAGGTATTCGCAGGAGACGAGCGCTGGCGCGGGCTCGACACCCCTGACGGCAACGTCTTTGAATGGGACGACGCGTCCACGTATGTCCGCAAGCCTCCGTATTTTGACGGCATGACCTTGACGCCAGATCCGGTGCAGGACATCTCCGGCGCTCGGGTACTCGCGTTGCTGGGCGATTCCGTCACCACCGACCACATCTCGCCCGCAGGCTCCATCAAGTTGGATTCGCCAGCCGGCAAGTATTTGGCGGAGCACGGTGTGGAACGCAGGGACTTCAACTCGTACGGCTCGCGCCGCGGCAATCACGAAGTCATGATCCGCGGCACGTTCGCGAACATTCGCCTGCGCAACCAACTGGTGGCCGGCGAGAACGATGGTGCCGGAATCGAAGGCGGATTCACGCGCAACCTGCTCACCGGTGAGGTCGCCACGATCTTTGACGCCGCTGTTGCGTATCAGGACGCAGGCATTCCGCTCGTTGTGATCGCGGGTAAGGAATATGGCTCGGGCTCGTCCCGCGACTGGGCTGCCAAGGGCACGAGCCTGCTCGGCGTGCGTGCCGTCATCACGGAGAGCTTTGAGCGGATCCACCGCTCCAACCTCATCGGGATGGGCGTGCTGCCGCTCGAGTTCCCGGCTGGCCAGAGCGCTGAGTCGCTGGGCCTTGACGGCACGGAGGCGTTCGACATCGAGGGCGTTTCCTCCTTCAGCAACGGCGAACATCCCAAGCAACTCACCGTGAAGGCGACCAAGGCGGACGGCACCGTGGTGCTCTTCGCCGCGACGGTCCGCATCGACACGCCAGGCGAGGCCGACTACTTCCGCAACGGCGGCATCCTGCAGTACGTGCTGCGATCCTTGGTGGCCTAACCGATCCCACCGGCGGTGCCGTCGCGACGTACAGTGGTTGCCTGCCGAAAGGAGCGAGGTTGCTGGAGCGCATCAACTCCCCGCATGACGTGCGGGCCCTCTCGCCGGAGCAATGCGTGGCGCTCGCGGACGAGATCCGAGGCTTCCTCGTCGACTCCGTATCTCGCACCGGCGGCCACCTAGGTCCAAACCTCGGCGTCGTTGAGTTGACCGTGGCGCTGCACCGCGTGTTCGAGTCTCCTCGCGACACGATCGTCTTTGACACGGGGCACCAGGCCTACGTTCACAAGCTCCTGACGGGCCGCACCGATTTCTCAACCCTGCGTTCGCGCGGAGGGCTTTCCGGCTACCCCGCGCGCACGGAGAGCGAGCATGACGTTGTGGAGAACTCCCACGCGTCAACGGCGCTGTCCTGGGCAGCCGGCATCGGACGTGGCAGAACTCTGCGCGGGGAGACTGATCGCCACACGGTAGCGGTGATCGGCGACGGCGCCCTCACCGGCGGAATGGCGTGGGAAGCGCTCAACGCGCTGGCAGCGTCGGACGATCGTGTGGTCATTGTCATCAACGACAACGGCCGTTCCTACGCGCCCACGGCCGGCGGGCTCGCACGGCGGCTCGACGTGATCCGCACGGACCCGCGCTACGAGCAGTTCTTGGGGTGGGGAAAGCGCACTTTTCAGGGTCGTGGCAAGGTGCGCGCCTTCACGTACGAGACCGTCATGCACGGCAAGCGCGCGCTCAAGGGGCTGCTTGGCGCTGACGGCGTGTTCACGGATTTGGGGCTCAAGTACATGGGGCCCGTGGACGGGCACAATTTGGCGCAGGTTGAGGAGGCGCTACGGCAAGCAAAGCTGTATGGCGCGCCCGTCATTGTGCACGTGCTTACCGACAAGGGCCGCGGCTACACCCCGGCCGAGCAGGACGACGCCGACCGTTTCCATGCCGTGGGCCGCATCCATCCAGAGACGGGGTTGCCCATAGAGCCGTCCCGGTTTGGATGGACCAGCGTGTTCGCCGACGAAATGCTGACGGTTGGCGCGGAACGAGACGATGTTGTGGGGATCACTGCCGCAATGCTCGAGCCCGTTGGGTTGGGACCTTTTGCGCGCGAATACCCGGACAGGGTGATTGACGTTGGCATCGCCGAGCAGCACGCGGTGACGTCGGCCGCTGGGCTCGCATTTACGGGATTGCATCCCGTCATTGCGCTTTACGCGACGTTCCTCAACCGCGCATTCGACCAAGTGCTCATGGACGTTGCGCTCCACCGTGCGGGCGTCACCTTCATGCTCGATCGCGCTGGGATCACGGGGGACGACGGCGCAAGCCACAACGGCATGTGGGACATGGCGCTCTTGCGGCACGTGCCGGGCATGCGCATCGCCGCGCCGCGCGACGAGCCCACGCTCCGCGCGGCCTTCCGCGAGGCCCTGGACGTCGCTGACGCGCCCACCGTTGTGAGGTACCCCAAGGGTGCGCTGACGGCGCCCATTCCCGCGCTGCGGCACGAGGGAGGGCTCGACATCCTCGCGGAACACGGCACCGGCCGAGACGCCGTGGTGCTTGGCCTTGGCCCCATGGCGGCCACGGCGATTGAGGTGGCGGGCAAGCTTGCCGCGGAAGGCTACGACGCCGTTGCGGCAACCGCAACGTGGGTGCATCCCGTACCGGACGGCTTCGTGTCCCTGGTCAATGGCGCAAGGCTCGTGATCACGGTGGAGGACGGGCTTGCGGATGCGGGCTTGGGCGAGGAATGGGGTGCGCACGCGCGCTCCGCAGGCGTTGAGGCGGAGTTCCGCCACTTTGGCGTGCCGTCGAGGTTCCTGGACCACGCCTCGCGCGCACAGGTCATCGATGAGATTGGTCTCGACGCGGGCGCTATCGCGGACTTCGCCAAGGCCGCCCTGAACGCCTAGCGGGGCCCACGCTGGGGGCAGGTTACAGGCCCAAGCGAGCTATTCGGCGGGGATGGGCTCTGCGGGTGCGGGCGCCTCGAACGCAGCCACCAGCACGGGCGCACACAAGTCAATCTGCCAGGGGCGCGCTCCGCGGGACGCGAGCAACTCACGCACCCACTCCTCGCCGCCGCCGGAATAGTCCCAGCACGCGCGGCGAAGGGCGTCCGGCTGCAAGAGGTTTTCGGCGGGAATGGCGAGCGTGTCAACGAGCACGCCAATTCCAACGCGCGCGGCATTGAGGCGCTCGGCTGCCTCGGGCCGCTTTTCCTTCCACATGCGCGGCTGGGGCGGCCCATCCGCGGAAGGCCCGCGCCGTGGTGGCAGTTGATCTTCCGGCAGGGCCATGGCCTGCTCGATGAACGGATACCAGTACGCGGCGCGCCGTTTGGTGCCGCGCGAGCGCCACTCGGACACCTCCACGAGCGCGTCCACTGATTGAGGCTTGGCCTGGGCGGCGGCGGTGATGGCCGCATCCCGCAACACCCGTCCCGGGGAGGTGTCGCGTTCGCGCGCCGCAATGTCTCGCGCTTCCCACAGCGACTTCACAATCGCGAGCGAGCGGGAATCGCGCAGCAAGTGGGTGCCGGAGGTGCGGCGCCACGGATCGATGCGTGGCTCAGGCGCCGGCGCAAGCCGCACGGCCTCAAACTCTTGGCGCGCCCATTCGGCTTTGCCCGCCGCTGTCAGCTGTTCTCCCATGCTGACGCGCAATTCGAGGAGCACCTCAACGTCTAGCGCCGCATAGTTGAGCCAATCGTGCGGGAGGGGCCGCGTGGACCAATCCTGCGCCGAGTGCTCCTTTGCGAGCACCAGGCCCAGCTCGCGTTCCACCACGGCGGCAAGGCCAACTTTGGGCCACCCGAGCAGTCTCGCGGCGAGTTCGGTGTCAAAAATCGACGCGGGGTAGAGCCCAAGATCGTGCATCCCTGGAAGATCCTGGGAGGCGGCGTGGAACACATACTCCGCGTCCCCAAGGGCCGCTCCCAACGAGGTCAAGTCCGGCAATGCAGCTGCATCAATGAGCGCGATACCAGCCCCTTCGCGCTTGAACTGGGCAAGATAGGTTGCTTGGCCGTAGCGGAAGCCGGAAGCGCGCTCGGCATCGGCGGCAACGGGGCCAACACCGGCGGCAAACCGCGCGCATGCCTCAGCAAGAGCGTGGGGAGTGTCGATGACGGGCGGCACGCCGTCAGCGGGCGTGGTGAGCGCGGTGAGCTCGCGTTCCGCTGGCGCCGCCTGTTCGGAGGCCTCGGTCACGCGCGCCGCCCATGGAGCACGGCAACGCCCTCAGGGGCCGGTGGAATGCCCGCACTGAACGCCATGAGCTCCGTCCACGCGATGATGTGCGGTTCCATATCTGCTCCTTCTGGCGTCCACGAGACGCGCATTTCCACCATCACCTCGTCGGGTCGCTCCGCGAGCGCCCCAAACGAGCGGGAAACGGTCTTCGTCACGGTACCCCCCGCGCCGTGGTGGGGGAGGCCATCGAGCGCATCGGCTAGCCACGACCACGCTACGTCTGCCCACATGTCGTCGGTGCCGATCTCGGCTTCCACTTGCGCCTTGACGAGCGCAATCACGCGGAAGGTGCCATCCCAAGCCGGCTGACCGGCGGGGTCGTGCAAAAGCACAAACCTGCCAGTAGCGTCGGCCAATTCGCCGTCAATTGCTATCGCGTAGGGTGCGATGCGGCCGGGAGCGGGCGTTTCGGTGAGCACAATGTCTCGCCTGGTGCGCGCTTGGGCGAGCGAACGCAGCGCCTCCTGAAACGCGGGAGGCGCCGTGGACGGTTCGTGCGCCATGGCTTGAGCGTAGGCGGGGCCGACGCTGTGGCGGGTTACGCCACGCGGCGCCACACCCTCTAGGCTTGGCTGGTATCCCCGAAACCCGCACAAGGATGGTTATGTCGCACGCTCAAATTGGTGTCACCGGACTCGCAGTGATGGGCCGCAATCTGGCCCGCAATTTTGCTCGCAATGGTTACACGGTGGCCGTGCACAACCGGTCTGCGGAGAAGATGCAGTCGCTCATTGCGGACCACGGCGATGAAGGTGACTTCATCGGTTGCGAGTCGCTGCAGGACTTTGTGGCGGCGCTTGAGAGCCCGCGCAAGATCGTCATCATGGTGCAGGCGGGTGGCCCAACGGACGCGGTGATCGATTCGTTGGTGCCGTTGCTCGATAAGGGCGACATCATCGTGGATGCGGGCAACGCCCACTACCCGGACACGCGCCGGCGCGAGGCCGCGCTGCGCGAGCAGGGCATTCACTTTGTCGGTTCCGGCGTCTCCGGCGGCGAGGAGGGCGCGCTGCTCGGCCCGTCCATCATGCCCGGCGGCCCAGCAGAGTCCTACGTGACCCTTGGCCCCATCCTCGAGAAGATTTCCGCGAAGGTTGACGGCGTGCCGTGCTGCACGCACGTGGGCCCGGACGGCGCGGGTCACTTCGTCAAGATGGTGCACAACGGCATCGAGTATGCGGACATGCAGCTCATTGGCGAGGCCTACGACCTCCTGCGTGCGGGCTTGGGCCTTGCGCCAGCCGAGATTGGCGAGATTTTCGCCGAATGGAACAAGGGCGACCTTGAATCATTCCTCATCGAGATCACGGCCGAGGTGCTCGCCCAGGTTGACGCCACCACTGGCAAGCCACTTGTTGACGTCATCGTGGACCAGGCTGGGCAGAAGGGCACGGGCCGCTGGACCGTGCAGAACGCGTTGGAGCTGGGCGTGCCCGTGACGGGCATCGCGGAGGCAACCTTTGCGCGCGCAATCTCCTCGCAGGTGGCGCAGCGCGAGGCGGCGCGCGCCGTGCTCGCCGGAGAGACCGAGCCGTGGAACATCGCGGACCGTGAGGCCTTCATCGAAGACGTGCGGCTGGCGCTGTACGCCTCAAAGGTGGTCGCGTATGCGCAAGGCTTTGACCAGATTGAGCGCGCCTCCGACGAGTACGGATGGAACATCGATCGTGGCGCAATGGCCCGCATCTGGCGCGGCGGCTGCATCATCCGCGCTCGCTTCCTCAACCGCATCACCGAGGCATACGAGCGCGACGCGAACCTCGCATCCCTGCTGGTAGACCCCTACTTTGCGGAAGAAGTTGCCAAGGGCGTGCCCTCATGGCGGCGTGCGGTCTCGCAGGCTGCGTTGTCAGGAGTGCCGGTGCCGGCGTTCGGCTCGTCGCTCTCGTACTACGACTCTTTGCGAGCGGAGCGTCTCCCCGCGGCCCTCATCCAAGGTCAGCGCGACTTCTTTGGCGCCCACACCTACAAGCGGGTGGACCAAGAAGGCACGTTCCACACGCTGTGGTCAGGCGAGCGCACCGAAGAACGTCAGTAGGCCTGGGGTTGGCTCCACCGCTCCATCGTGTAGCCGTTCCCAGTCAGCACCAATTCGCGTCTCAGCGACGCTGGCACGGGCGGCACCACGGGTCCCGGACCAGACGGGTGCGGTGACGTGGTGAGGCAGAAGTCGCTCACGAGGTTCGCATCGATAAACATTTCAGCCACGGCCGGCCCGCCCTCGCAGAGCATGCGGCGGCGGCCCGCGTCCCACAGCGTTGCCACGATGGCAGTGGCGTCCACCGCCTCAGTGCCAACCGTGAACACGCGAGAGGCGAGCGGCCCGCCCATGACGGCGGCATGTCCTGCCTCGGTGGTGAAGATCCACGTGCGCGTAGGGTCCAGGCCGTCGGGAACGCGTCCGCTGCGCGTGATGAGGGCGAGGTCAGGGAGCCTTGAAAAGCCGCTCGCCTCGCGTGCCGCGGTGAGTTCCGGCCCAAGGCGGATGTTGCCGTAGCCCTCGATGCGCGCCGTGCGCGCACCAATGATCACTACGTCGGCCCAGGATCGCGTGACCTTCAAAACCCGCAGGTCCTCGGGCCCGTTGAGCGTCCCGGATTTGCCGTCAATGCCCACGGCCCCGTGGTCGGGCGCTTGGATCATCGACAGCCGCACGCTAGGGCGGTCCCCAATCTCGTACAGGGGCCGCAACTCCGCCTCAGAGGGGCGGGGAGGGAGGACAACGCCATCCTCGGTGACGAGGCTCCCTGGTTCCATGCGCATTGCCCTTCTCTCGCGCAATTAGGCTAGGCCATCGTGCAGACTCGCCTCGTTGGCCGCCGCCCCGCGGTCACCCCAAAGGACCTGGTGGCGAGCCTTGTGCCACCCCCGCACTTCGCGCATGCGACCTTCTCATCCTATGTTCCGGACCCCGCGTACCCCTCGCAAGCCACCGCCTTAGGCGCCGCCCAAGAGTTCGCACGCGGAGCGTTGGGCAAGCGCAGGCCAAGCGGCGGCGCTGGCCTGTATCTCGATGGCGGGTTTGGCGTTGGCAAGACGCACTTGCTCGCCGCCATGGCGCACGAGGTGGGCGCGCGCGCCGGGTTTGGCACGTTCCTCGAGTACACGAGCCTGGTGGGCGCGCTTGGCTTTGCGCCGGCGCGAGAGGCGCTCTCACAATTCAGCTTGGTCTGCATCGATGAGTTTGAACTCGATGATCCAGGCGACACGCTGCTCATGGCTCGGCTCATGCGGGAACTGGCCGACGCTGGGGTTGCGCTAGCGGCAACGTCCAATACCCCGCCCGGCGCCTTGGGCAAGGGGCGCTTCGCGGCGGATGACTTCCGCCGCGAGATCCAGGCGCTAGCGTCGCGCTTCGCCGTTCAGACTCTCGACGGGCCGGATTACCGGCACCGCGAAGTGCTCGCGCCTCACGAGCCCGTTTCAGACGCCGAGGTCCGCGCGGTCGCGAGCGATGACGGGGGAGCGGTGGAGGCGTGGGACGCCCTGGTAGAGGACCTCGCACAAGTGCATCCGTCCAGGTATGCGGCGTATATCGCGGGAATTGAGGTGCTCGGCGTCACGGACGTGGCGCCCCTCGCGGACCAGAACAAAGCGCTGCGCCTCGTCATGCTCGTTGACCGCCTCTACGAGGCGAACGTGCGCGTAGTTGCCTCCGGCGTAACGTGGCCGGAGGTGTTTGGCGCCGACATGCTCGCCGGCGGGTATCGCAAAAAGTACTTGCGTGCACTGTCGCGGCTCCACGCGATGACTGCAGGCACCGACTAACCGGGCGCCGACTAGCTGAGCACCGACTAACTGGGCGCCGCCTCGCCCATCTCGTCGAGCCGCGCCATCTGCTCCGCCACGTTGAACTCCGCAGCCGGCCAGTTCAGGTTGAGCGACTCGAGCGCCTCCAAAAGCAGTTGAGAGATGGCGAGCCGCGCAAACCACTTGTTGTCCGCGGGGATCGTGTGCCACGGTGCGATGTCCGTTGACGTGGCCCGGATCGCCGCTTGGTACGCGTCCATGTACGCACCCCAGTGCGCGCGCTCGTCAATATCGCCTGGCTTGAACTTCCAGTACTTGTCCGGCCGCTCCAGGCGCTCGCGTAGGCGCGCAAACTGCTCCTCGGGGGAGATGAGCAAGGCACACTTGACGATGACCGTGCCGGCGTCCGTCACTTCCTTCTCGAAGGCGTTGATTTCCGCGTAACGCTCTTCCCACGGATCGTCCGGCACCAGGTCGTGAACGCGCACAACGAGCACATCCTCGTAGTGGGATCGGTCAAATACGCCAATGAGCCCGGGGGCGGGCAGCGCCTTGCGGATGCGCCACAAATAGTGGTGCGCGCGTTCCTCCTCGGTGGGTACGCCAAATGAGCGGTGCGCGATGCCTTGGGGGTCCACCATGCCGATCACGTGGCGCACAATGCCGCCCTTGCCGGAGGTGTCCATCCCTTGCAGCACCAGCAGCACGGACTGAGTGCCGCCGGAGCGCCCGCTCGCAAAAAGCTTCTCTTGCAATTGCGAGAGCCGCTCGCCTTGGCTTTCCATGAGTTTCGCTGCGTCTTTGCTGTCGCCGTTGAACCCCGAGGTGCTACTAGGCGAGAAGCCCTCCCAACTCCAGGAAGCGTCGGCCCTAAGAGAGGTACTGGGGTCAATCTTGAATTTGCCGCTCACTCAGGGCTCCTTTGCCACCACCAGCGCCACGGCGTCCGGCTGGAGCGTGAACCCCGCGCCCTCCGTCGTGACGTCACCGAATACGGCCGCCGGCCGTCCTTTGTACGCTACCGGTTCGCTCGAGAGATTGACGTGTACCAGCACGGGTCCCGTCATGGTGAGCTGCCGCGCCGCACGTTCCGTGACGCTCACGGGATGCCGTGCCCACGCGTCGGGCTCAAGAGTGAAGGGCCGTACGGCCATCACCTCAGCCAGCCACGTGCGCAGGGCGTCGTTGATTTTGCCCTGCGCCGAACGGTCCAGTTTTGCCGACGCGAAGGTGACCGGATCTTGCGGATCCGGCGGGAGGGCGCCGCCGCCCCACCCGTGACTTTGGAACTCAGCCAGCCGCCCTTTACTGATGGCGCGGCCAAGCTCGCCCGCGTGATCCGAGAAGAACGGAAACGGGCGCGTCTCGCCATACTCCTCGCCCTGGAACAGCAGGGGAGTGAAGGGGGAGAGCAGCACCATGGCGAGTGACGCCGCCTGGGCGCCGGGCGTGAGAGTGGCCGACGGCCTATCGCCTCGCGCTCGATTTCCCACTTGGTCGTGGTTGGCTGCATAGACCACAAAACGGCGGCGATCCATCGCGTCCGGCACCGGTTGCCCCCAGAGTTGGTTACGGAAGGAGGACCACCTCCCGTCATGCAGGAAGACGTGGCGGTAGACATGGTCCAGCGTCTCGATGGACCCAAAATCCGAGTAGTAGCCGTCCCGCTCACCTGTGAGGTAGGTGTGTAAGGCGTGGTGAACGTCGTCGGCCCACTGCGCGGTCTGGCCCAACCCGCCCTCTGCCAGCGGCGTCACCATGGCGGGGTCGTTGAGGTCACTCTCGGCAACGAGCGAAAGCGGGCGGTCCAGTTTGGTGCTGAGCGCTGCGGTCTCCGCGCTCAGCTGTGCCAAGAAGTGGGTGGCGGAGTCATCGCGGAACGCGTGAACGGCGTCGAGCCGCAGCACGTCAACGTGGAAGTCGCGAAACCAGCGCAGCGCGTTGTCCGCGAGGAAACGACGCACGTGTACCGAGAGCGGTTGGTCAAGGTTGATGGCTTCGCCCCACGGCGTGTGGTGCGCGCCCGTGAGATACGGGCCAAACTTGCTCAGGTAGTTGCCGTCCGGTCCCAAGTGGTTGTACACAACGTCAAGCGCCACCCCAAGACCGGCTGCGTGCGCGGCGTCGACAAAGCGCAGCAATGCCGCAGGGCCCCCGTACTCCTCGTAGACCGCATAGAGCGAGACGCCGTCGTACCCCCATCCGCGCGTGCCGGGCATTGGCGCAATCGGCATGAGTTCCACAATCTCGATGCCTGTGGCGGCGAGGCGCGGCAGTTCACGGGCGGCCGCGTCGAGCGTCCCATCCGCTGTGAACGTGCCAACGTGGAGCTCGTAGAAGACCGCGCCACGCGCGTCGCGTCCGCGCCACTCGGAGTCCGTCCACGGGAATGCGTCCGTGTCGAAGGCCTGAGACAGGCCGTGCACGCCGTGCGGCTGGCGCGGCGAGCGGGGGTCGGGCAGAGGGCCGGTGCCATCAACCACAAACCCGTAATCCTGTCCGTGCTCCAGCGGTGGCCCCTCCCACCAACCGTCGTCGCGCGGCTCCATGGCAACGTCAAGCCCACCAACGCTGCACGCAACCGTTGACGCGAACGGAGCCCAGACGTGGGCCCTCATGCCCTCACCAACAGCGCAACGGGAAGCGTGCGCAACACCGTAGACAGGGCCGCCGCGCCGCCCTCGAAGGTGGTGCGCGTAAGGGCGTCCTTCCAGGAACCTGCGGGCAACTGCACCGAGTGATCGTGCCAGCCGCCTAGGCGTTCCAGTTCGCCCGCCACGCGCGTAGCGATGGTCACGATGCAGTCCTCGTCGTCCACGCTGCGTGCAAAGACGATGGCGTGGTCTGACGACGATGCGAGGGGGTGATAGCCCGCGCGTTCGCCAATGAACGCCTGGGGACGCGAGCGCCGCACCGCGAGCGTGCGCGCGGTGACGAGCAACTTCTCTTCGCCCAGTGTGCGCGGCTTGGCGCGGCCGGACAGACGCCCCAGGCGGCCCTGCAGGTCGTTGTAGTCAACCGGGCGCCGATTGTCCGGATCCACGAGGCTCGCGCTCACCGTTTCCGTGCCTTGGTACACGTCCGGCACGCCAGGCAGGGTCAGGGACAAGAGCTTTTGGGACAGGATCGCTGCGCGCTCGGCACCGGCGCGGGCGGCATGCCACGCCAGCACGTTCTCGCGCACAGTGGGGTCCACGTGGGTGGACTGCGCAAACCACAGCACTTGGTTCTCGTAATGCTCGTTCACGGCGGTCCACGTGGTGTGGGTCTTCGCCTCGCGCATCGCCTTGGTGAGGTACGTCTCGAGCCGGTCCCAGTCCATGAGCGCGTTCTCGTCTGACGTGCCCACGAGCGTCTGCCACCACAAGTTCTCTGTGCGGCCATCGAGTTCAGGTGGCCGCATGGGTTCGGTGTGCGCCTGCATCTGCGTCACGAAGTCGTCCCAGGCGCCGGCATATTCACCTAGCACGCCCAGCCGCGCGCGCACGTCTTCCGAGCGCTTGGTGTCATGGGTGGTGAGACACGTCATGGCGTGGGGGTACGTCGTTTGCCGTTCCGCCGCCCACGCGTGGAGCGTGCCCGGCGGCAGGCTGAATTGCGATGCTGGCGAACCCACTTCACACAGCGCCAGCAAGTGCGTCCAGCGGTAGTACGCGGTGTCTTCCACGCCCTTCGCCATGACGGCTCCGCAAGCTTGCTGGAAGCGCGTGATGAGTTCACTGCGGTCAGCGTCGAGCCGTCTGCCCGCACTGCCCACCTCGGCGCCGCACAGGAGGTCTACCACCACGTCGAGAGTCTCGTGGCGCTCGGGATCCAGGCGTTCGCGCGCGCGCTCGGTGGCGCTCGCAATAGCCTCCAACGAGTTTCGCGACGGCCGCGTGCCCGCAACGACGTACGCGCGGTAACGGTCGAACGCCACGATGAGTGAGGTGAGGCAGTCATACAGCGCCGCCCACGTGTGGTCCCGCAGCCGCACGTCGGTGGTACAGATACCGTGCGCTAGCGACGCAAGCCGCCGCACCTCCGAGGCGAGCGATTGGGTGACGATCTCTCGCTTCGCCTCGTCAACAATTCCGGGCAGGGCGCCCATCGCGTCGCCGGCAACGCGGTACATGGTGGCCGCGAGACCCGACGCTCCGCTTGGGTCCCGCAGCACCGCACCAAGGCGCCAAGCGGCGTCGTAGCCGGTGGTTCCGGCGGTCTTCCAGGAGGTGGGCAAGCGCTCCTCGCCTTCGAGGATCTTCTCCACCACAATCCACGCGTCATTCGTGACTTCGGCGAGTCTCGCGATGTACCCCTTGGGGTCAGCGAGCCCGTCTGGGTGATCAACGCGCAAGCCCTGCAAGGTGCCGTCGTTGACGAGCGACACGAGCAGGCTGTGGGTGGCGTCAAAGACATCTGGATCTTCCACGCGCACGGCCACCAGCGAGCCAACGTCAAAAAACCGCCGGTAGTTCAATTCTTCGTTGGCCACGCGCCAATAGGCGAGGCGATAGTGCTGCTCCTCCACGAGCCGCGCCATGGGCAAGTTCTCGGTGCCTTCGCGCACGGGGAACACGTGCTCAAAGTAACGCAGCACCGGCACCGCCCCGGCTTCCTCGAATCCGGGAACGACCATGCTCTCAAGCTCAAAATCGCCCGCGGCAAGCACCGTGCCGATGCGCTCACCGAGGATGGGCATGAGCACGGGTGCACCTTGAGCCCAATCAACGTCAAACCAATGCTGGTAGGGGGAGGCCTCGCCCTCGCTCAGCACGGACCACAGCGCGCGGTTGTGATACGCGGGGGTGGGCACCGCCATGTGGTTGGGGACAACGTCCGCGATGAGCCCAATGCCACGTTCACCCGCGCGCCACGCCAGGTCCCGCAACGCTTCCTCGCCGCCCAGGGAGGCGTCGATGCGAGAGTGATCCACCACGTCGTAGTAGTGCATGGAACCGGGGGAGGCCGTAAGGATGGGGCTCAGGTAGAGGTGAGAGACGCCCAGGGCGGCAAAGTAATCCAACTGAGCCGCAGCGTCGGCCAAAGTGAATTCGCGTGAGAGCTGCAAGCGATAGGTGGAGGTGGGCACGGGCGCGTCTGCGCGGTGCCCTAGTCGATACGCGCGTTCGTCTGCCATGTTGTGAACCCTTTGGGGGTGTCTCCATCATGTCAGACGCTGTCAGGCACACTTTCGGCATGCGAAGGGTGACATGGTGGCTGTGTGTCGCCTCGCTGGTGTTGGTGGCGGTGCCGGTGGTGACACGGCTTACCGGCTTTGAGACAGGGCCGTTCGCGTTACTCGTTGCGTTCATGCCGTGGGTGACGCTCGTGTGTGTGGTGCCGCTCGCGCTCGCGCTGTTTGCTCGCTCACGCGTGCTGGTGGCGTGTGCTGCGGCGCTGACAGTGCTGTGCGTGTGGTTCCAGTTGCCCCTGTTCACCGGTGGCGGTGACGGCGAGGCAAAGCTCACCGTGGCGAGCGTGAACATGACACTTGGGGAGGCCGACCCGGACGCTGTGGTGGCGCTTGTGCAGGACAACGGCGTCGATCTGTTGTCAGTTCAAGAACTGACGCCCCAGGCACTCGCCGCGCTTGCGGACGCAGGCCTCGACTCTGAACTGCCGTATAGCGAAGCGATCGCGGAGCCGGGCGTACCTGGCACCGGTCTATGGTCCCGCTATCCCATCAGCGACCCGCAAGACGTGCCCGGCTTCACTGCGCACACGGTCCAGGCGACTGTCGGTGCGCCCGGTGGCAAGCTGACGTTTCTTGCTATCCATCCGCAGGCGCCGGGTAAGCACAACCACCGGAATTGGGCCGCGGACCTTGCCGCCCTCAACGACCTCCTCGCCCACACGGCGGGGCCGGTGGTGGTTGCGGGAGACTTCAACACGACTCGCGACCATGCAGGATTCCGGGACATCGAGGCGCTTGGGTATCGCGACGCCGCGGACCAAGCGGGATCCGGCTTTGCTCCCACCTTCCCCGAGAACCGCGAACTTTGGCCACTTCTCGTTATCGATCACGTCTTAGAGCGTGACAGTGGGCTGACGGCGCTGCGCACGTGGACTGCGATCATTCCGCGAGCCGACCACCGAGCACTCATCGTCGCATATGGTTCCGCGCGATAGTGGGCGCGCAGCAATGAAAAAAGCCCCAACGCCGTCGCGCTGGGGCCTCTACAAGGCAGTTAGTTGGTGGGCGATACTGGGATCGAACCAGTGACCTCTTCCGTGTGAAATACCTGGAGGCGATACCAAGCGGCACCCTTGGCTCGTCCGTACCAGCCAGTATCATCGAATCCCAGGCAGAAGGCACAGCAGAGTGCACAACGAATAGATGGGGGCGAAGATGCCGAACCCGGCTCGGGAACTCGTGGCGATTCTTGATGCGTGGCGCGACGACGAGGCGCCTAAGGAACAAGACGCACGTCGCATCACCGGAGTTGACGAGGCGAGTCTCAACAACCTCCGGCGCCACGGGCTCGCGCTGAACTTTATTGCCGCGTGCTCGTCATCCATGGACGAGCTGGAGCGCAGAAGCGTGGATGTGTCGCACATACGTGCGCACGAAGTCACGTGGTATCGAATGGTCCTCTCGTTTCCAAATGGCTGGAGTGCGACGGGCAATCGAGTCCAGGCCTACAAGTCCAACGCTCTTGACGCACTGCGAAGCCTTGCCGGCTATTTGGACATGGCGGGCCCGACGGTAACTCAGGGGCAGATCGACCAGGTGCCGGACCTCCTTGACGAGGTGGAGCGATTACTCGCTACCGACAAGACGCTTCCGGATTTGCTGAGGCGCCACCTGCACAAGTTGGTTCAAGAGTGCAGGAATGCTCTAACCGACTATGAGGTGCTTGGCGTATTCGATCTATCGGAGGCACTGACACGGCTTTGGGTCGGAGTGAATGCGGCTGCGGAGGCGTCAGGTGATGCTGACCAGAAGAGGGGTTGGCGCAGTGTGGTTGCGCGATATACGCCTCAGGCGGCGATTGGACTGTTGATCGAAGCTCCGGGGGTCATTGCTCAACTAGCCGGTTCGTGAGGCGCTTTGCACGGCGCCCCACCCTGGTAGCCCAGAACCAAACCAGGACGAGGCGCTGCTGCGAAGGCCTCTTGGGGACTAGGCGCCGAAAGCAACTTCAAGGAGAGCTCCCGCGTGGAGGAACGCGAAGCCACCACGTATGGTGGATATAGCCGCCGCGCGGTCACTAGAGAAGTACGCCGGCTCGTCCACCCCCCGAGGTCACGTTCCGACGCCGCACCGCGATCACGCGAGCCCTGGGGAGCGAACAGGTGCCCCGACTGACGATCGCGAAACGCCGTTGCGATTGTGACCCGGCCGTTGCCCTCAGTGGCGTCGCACAGCAACTGCACAACGAGGACCACACCGCACAAATGAAAAAGCCCCAACGCCGTCGCGCTGGGGCCTCTACAAGGCAGTTAGTTGGTGGGCGATACTGGGATCGAACCAGTGACCTCTTCCGTGTGAAGGAAGCGCGCTACCCCTGCGCCAATCGCCCGAGGTGGGTACGGGATTCGAACCCGTGTATACGGCTTTGCAGGCCGCT
>Ga0164241_10001260_pt1 | contig 32742 bp, 21 predicted proteins | sample OricomyardsoilBY_FD_108780 | JGI IMG/M metagenome (GOLD analysis project Ga0164241, IMG submission 108780) | Backyard soil microbial communities from Emeryville, California, USA - Original compost - Back yard soil (BY) | ecosystem: Environmental > Terrestrial > Soil > Unclassified | place: USA... | reverse complement strand
CGGTGATGCTTCCCGTCAGCGAACTCAACCGCCTTCGCCGCGACATCGCCACCGAGGTCGAACGCCTCCGCGGCCTCCCCAAACGCTGGACGCTTCGGCCGCCGGCCGAAGCGAAGGGCGAAGGACCAAGTGTCAGGTTCCAAGAGGCCGGTGCCTCCGTCGAAAACCCGTCCTCCACTCATCTTGTCACTTCGCCCTTGGTACTTGGCCCTTGCCCGGCAGGCTCCGCAACGGCGCCCGCCGAGCTCATCCTCGTCGTCCGCACCCTCGATCAACTCGATGCCGCGCTGACCTGCCCCGGTGTTACCACGCTCTACTGCGAATTCGAAAATCCCAAAAACTACCGCGAAGCCGTCACCCGCTTCCGCGCCTGGCAAGCGGCCCTTCCCAGTGGAAACGGAGTGCCATCACCCCGCAGTTCCCCTGGCCACTTGCCCCTTGGCACTTCGCCCTTCGTCGGCAACGGCGCGCCGTCGCCGACGTCCATCTGGGTCGCTCCACCGCGTATCACGAAGCCCGGCGAAGAATGGATCTTGAACCAGGTCCGCTCGTGCGAAGCCGACGGCTATCTCGTTCGCAACCACGACCACCTCGCGTTTTTCGCCGGCGATCGCAAACGCGGCGACTTTTCGCTCAATGTCGCCAACCCGCTCACCGCTGGGTATTTCATTTCTCGATACGGACTGGAGCGCGTCACCACCAGCTACGACCTCAACATCGTTCAGCTTGAGTCGCTCCTGCGCGGCACGCCGCCGGCGTGGTTCGATCTGACGATCCATCAACACATGCCCATGTTTCACATGGAGCACTGCGTCTTCTGCGCGTTTCTCTCCGAAGGAAAAGACTACCACGATTGCGGCCGTCCCTGCGAAAAACACGAGGTCCGCCTCAAAGATCGCACCGGTGCCGAGTTCCCGCTCAAAGCCGACGCCGGCTGCCGCAACACCGTTTATAACAATCGCGCACAAACCGGCGCCGAATATCTCGACCGCCTCGTCGCGCTCGGAGCCCGCAGCTTTCGTGTCGAATTCGTCAACGAGTCGGCGACCGAGGTCGTTCGCACGATCACGCAATATCAGCGCCTCCTCCGCGGCGAAATCTCCGGCGCCGATCTTTGGAAGGAATTAAAACTCCTCAACCAACTCGGCGTCACCCGCGGCCAGATGGAAACCGCCCCGCGCTTCATCAATAAGAAGCGGTAAGCGCCGACGCTTGCGCTGGAGAAACGCACACTTGCGCGCGGTGGATATAGTTGTGTGCTCCTCCGCAGAGCGGGCGCGGGACTTTTCGGGTCCGTCTCATTTACCCCATGAAATCATCCACGCTCATCGTCAGGCTTCTCGGCCTCTACTTCGTGTTCCAAGGCTTCGCGACGTTCTACCAATTCTGGCGGCTGGATCGCCATGCGGCGCTTCTCGCGCAGACGCCTCTGGCCTCCGAGATCAACAATCTTCTGATCTTCCAAATTTTTGTTTTTATCACCGGCTTGATTTTAACTGCGAAGGCCGGGCGCATGGCGGAACTTCTGACTTTCGACGCCGACCGCTGAATACAGATTGGCGATCAACTTCGCCCGTTCACGTTCCGCTCACTTAGGCGGCGGAGGCGCACTCGTTAGCAGTTCTCCACCGAACGCCCCGCCTCACTCACCGGGATCACGAAATAAAAATCGCTACCTTCGCCCACGCGGCTCGAACACGCGATCGCGCCGCCGTGCGCGACAACGATCTCGCGCGCAATCGTCAGCCCGAGTCCCGCGCCTTTGCGCGTCTCTCCCGGCACGCGATAAAATTTCTCGAACACATACGGCTGGCTCGCCTCCGAGATCCCCGGTCCGCGATCCTTCACGCCAAAACGCACCACCCCGTCTCCAGGTTGCGCATACAAGGTGATGACGGTTCCTTCGGGCGAATACTTCGACGCGTTCGCGAGCAGGTTGATAAACACGTGCCGCAAGCGGTCGGGGTCCACGTTGATCGAGCTCACGCCCTCCGCGATTTTCACTTCGATGGTCTGCCCCGCAGCCTCGGTGATCGCCTTCATCTCTTTCGCCATGTCTTCGAGCAGCGCCGGCACCGCGACGTTGCGGCGGTTCAGCGAGGCCAGACCGCTTTCGATCCGCGAGAGATCGAGGATGTCGTTAAGAATCCGCAGCAGCCGGTCGGCATCGTCACGCGCGGTTTCCAGCAACTCTTTCTGCTGCGCGGTAAGCTTCCCGAAACTTTCTTCAAGCAGGAGATAAACCGCCATGCGCAGACTGGTCAGCGGCGTTTTCAACTCGTGGCTCACCGTGCCGACGAGATTCGTCTTCGCGTCGTCCAGTAACCGAAATTTGGTGACATCTTGCAGCAGCAATGCCGCGCCCCCAAAGCCCGTCAGCGTGTCGCCAATGGACAGGATGCGCGGAAGGTAGTGACGCTCGTCGCGACCGATGTGCACCGTCACCACATGGTCGTAACCCGTCGGCACGTAGTGAACCCCGGTCGATAGCACCATGTGCAGCGGCTTCATGAGCCATTCTGGAAACCCGTCGGCGAACTCCACCGAGGCCGCCACCTCCTCCGCCGCGGGATTGCGGAGCTCGGGCGTGCCATCGCGGGAAACGACGAACAGCGGATCAGGCGTCGAGGTGAGCGTCGCCTCCATCGTACGTTGCGCACGCACCACTTTCGCCGCGGTCGCGTCGCGGTAGGTGCGGAGTTTCGCAGCCATGAGATTAAACGTCCGCGCCAACTCGCCGAGTTCATCCTTCGACGTCACGGGGACGTCGCGTTCAAGATTCCCGTCGCCGAGCGTCGCAGCCGAAAGGGTGAGCGCGCGGATCGGTTTCAACAGCGATCGCGCTAGTCCGTAGGACAAAATCAATGACAACAAAATGCCGCCGACCATCGCTCCCGCCACGAAGTTGATGCTGATGCGCGCGATGTCCGCGACGCGTTTGGCCTCGTGCTGCAGCTCCGTGTAGTCGGCCTGCGTTAATTCTTCGAGCGTGCGCATCGTCGCGTAGAGCGATTGCTCCGCCTGATAATAATCAAACTGCGTCACCGCCGCCCCGCGTAGAAACATGCGATCGCCGAAACCCACCATCCGGTCGAACGCATCCGACACCGTCCCCAACGCATCCGTGCGCGCCGTCCCGGCCGACGCGAAGGACTGGTCCATCAACGCCCGCTTGAAAAGCCCGCGTTGCTTTTCGAACACCGGGCGCGCTTCGAGCATTTTCCCATTTTGCGCCTCGTGAATCGCGTCCGTCATCGCGATCGCGGCTTCGCGCATTTCGTGGCAGCCGATCATCACGCGATAGCTCGCCTCCAGCTTCGCCTCGATCGAACGCCCCAGATCGCGGCAGATGTACATCGCCGCCATGCCCACGCCGATAAACAACAAGAGCAGCGGCAGCAGGCCGAGGTAGAGCCGGGTGCGAAGCATGGATGGATTTCCCCGACGCGACGCCGTGCGCTAGATGAGGCCGAGCTTCTGGCGTTTTCGATACAGCGTCGCCGGATCGATCCCAAGCGTGCGCGCAGCCTCGTCGAGATTCCGGGCGCTCGCGAGGGTGCGACGGATGTGCTCGGTCTCGAGCGCGTCGAGCGTCACCCGCGCGCCGACCGCGATGCTGGAATCGGCCTGGTAGGAAAACTCCTCGGGCAGATCCGCCGGCTCGATCGCATCGCCACCGGCGAGGATGACCGCGCGCTCGATCACATTGCGCAATTCGCGGAGATTGCCCGGCCAGGTGTAATGGGCGAACGCCTCCTTCACGGCGGCGGAAAACTCGCGTATCCGTTTTCCCATGCGCTCGCCGAAAAACACGCGATAATTTTCCGCAAGCCGCATGAGATCGCCCGGCCGGTCCTTCAAGCCGGGCAGCGTGACGTTGATGACGTTGAGCCGGTAATACAGGTCTTCGCGGAAACGCCCGGCTTTCACCTCGTCCACGAGATTGCGATTGGTTGCGGCGATCACGCGCACGTTGGCTTTCCGTATCTTCGGTTCCCCTACACGTTCGTATTCGCGCTCCTGGAGAAGGCGCAGCAGCTTCGGTTGGATTTCCAGCGGGAGCTCGCCGATCTCGTCGAGAAACAAAGTGCCTCCATCGGCCGCGGCGACTTTGCCCATCGTGTCGTTCACCGCGCCCGTGAACGAGCCCTTCACGTGGCCGAAAAGTTCGGACTCGAGCAGCTCGCGCGAGAGGCTTGGGCAATTCACGGTGATGAATGCATTTTCTCTTTGCGCGCTGCGCCGGTGAACCTCGCGGGCGAGCACGCTTTTGCCCGTACCGCTCGGGCCGAGGAGAAGCACAGTCGCGGGCGTCTCGGCGGCCTTGAACGCGATCTGCAGCAGTTTCTGCATCGAGGGATCGGCCGACGTGAGATCGAGCTCGGGCGTTTCCTCGGTGATCTGCGATTCGAGCTGTTTCACCTTTTGCTCCAGCTTCCGGGTGCGGCCGACTTTATCGAGCACCTGGCGGATCTGGTCTGGCGTAAAGGGCTTCGGGATAAAATCGAATGCGCCCCGCCGCATCGCTTCCACCGCCGTGGCGATGTTCGCGTACGCGGTAAACATGATCACAGTCAGCCCCGGTTGCGCCTTCTGGAGTTTTTCTAAAACGACGAGGCCGTCGTCCGTTCCGAGATTCACGTCGAGGAAGCACACATCGCATGGCTCGCCCTCCAGTTCTTTCAGCGCCTTGGCTCCGTTCGGCGCGGTCGCCACCTCGTGTCCCATGCTTTCCACGGCCAAGCCCGTGATTTTGCGAATGCTGGGCTCATCATCGACAATCAGTACGCGCATAGTGGGGGCAAAAACAGGCAATCGTGCCTAACCTCGTAAATTCGCAAGGCTCGATCCTTCGCAGCGCATTCTTCGTTCCTAAAAAAGCCAAGGCGGGGCCGCGTGAGCGACCCCGCCAGGTCCAGCTTCAACTAACAATCCCGGAAGTCGCACCTCCGGGAAGTGGGAAATTTTATGCTGCGAAAAGAACGCCCGACTAACCCGCATTCGGATGTCGCGAGCGATGCCAGAGATGAACTCCCAACATCACTACCGCCACCGTGGTGCAGACTGTCATGGTAATCCGCGCCAGCAGACTACCGATCTCGCCACCAGTTCCGGCGAAAACAAAAAATCCCGAAACAGTCGCGAGAAGGATAAAAGTGATCATCCAGTTAAGCATGATAAGAAAGAGGATAGGGTTTGGTTTGGGCCCGTTTCACGTTTGAAGGATTTACCCGATGCCATCTGAAATCCGTGGTGAACCCGGGCGGGCGTCTTGGAAGCCTTCCTTCAATGCCTCACTCGTGCCACCCCGCGGCGAGTCCGCCCATCTATCCGCTTGCCAAGACGATAGGAAGGTCGCGCGTAGTTTTTTTAGGACTACGCGGCGGGTTGAAACATGCAACCTGCACACGGCGGCCTCTCGAAAAACCCGCAGTTTGCAAGAAATCGGCAACGCGCAACTTCCGGGCACCGCCTTCGTCATTCCTGTCATAGACAATGCACGCGCATGGATATCCCCGACACGACGGCACTGACGGATTTGGTCCGCCAGGCGCAGCTTGGCCGCGAAGACGCGCAGCGGTCCCTCATCGTCTCGTATCAAAACCGCATCGCCGGCTTCATCTATTCCATCACGGGGCGGAGTGATGCCGTCGAAGATCTGGCCCAAATCATTTTCATCAAAATGATCCGTGCGCTCCCCCGCCTCGACCAACCCGCCCAGTTCGAAGCCTGGCTGTTTCGCATGGCCCGCAACGCCTGCATCGACCACCTCCGCCGCCAACGCTGGCAACGCCTTTTCTCCCCCCTCGAACAAGAAGACCATTTCGAAATCCCCGAAACACCCACCTCCGTCGATAGCGAAGAACTCGATGCCCTCCGTCACGCTCTCTCCAAACTCAAACCCAGCGACCGCGCCCTCATCGCCCTTGCCCAGGAAGGCCGCAGCCAGCAAGAAATGGCCGACGCCACCGGCGTCACCGTTGTCGCCCTGAAAGCCCGCCTCCACCGCGCCCGCGAACAACTTCGACAACATTATGAACACGCCTCCTGAATCCCGCGCTTGGTATCGACTTAACCAGCACGCCGCCGCCCAGCTCCCGGCGGATTTCCCCGACCGCGTGCTCCGCCAGCTCCGGCTCACCCGCACCGAACCGCGTGGCGCCGCACGCCTTTTCCTCCATCCCTTCGCCGTGTCGGCCTACACCGCCGCGTTCTGCTTCCTGCTCGTCGTCATCCTGCACACCCGCAGCACCGAAGAAACCAACGCCCGCCACCTCGCCCAATGGCATGAAGTCGCGATGCAAACGGCGAGCCTCGATCCGCTATGAATCGCGGATTCGTCATCGCACTCGTCACTGTCATCGGCTTCGCCGCCGGCACATTCGCCGGCTCGTGGATGCAGCGCACCCAGCCCGTTCCCCCGCCGCCCACCGGCGGGATTTTGAGCGAGCTGCGCGATATGCCCCTCAACGCCTCCGCGCCGGAAAACCCCGACGCACCGCCTCCGTCCGGACAACCACTGCCCGAAGAAGCACTTCGCCAGATGAAGGCCGAAATCGACGCGTTCAAACTGAAGATCGCGCCCATCAAACTCGAATTCCGCAGCGAGCTCGAAGCCATCCTCACCCCCGTCCAGCGCGAGCGCCTCAAAGCCATGTCCGAGCGGCCCCCGGTTCCCGCGGGCAATTCCAAGGAAAAGGCCGACCCCGCGCGCGACTGGCACTACCGCATTTACGACGGCATGGATTCCACGATCACCCTCGTCGTCATCCCCTTCACGCTCGCACGCCTCACCGAGGAACTCGGCCTGAGCTACGCCCAACGCGAAACCGTGCACCAACTCCTCATCCAGCGCCGCTCGAAATTCCTCGCGCTCGTGGACAGCACTCCGCCGCCGAGTTTCAATCTCGGCAAACTGGCTCCGCAAAGCGACGAGTCGAAGTAAGCGGGCACGCACCGGCGAATAGCGCGCGTCACTCACGCCCGGTTCGCACGCCTTCCCCGAGAACCTTCGCGCAACCTTGCGCGACCGCGACGGCATATTTCCACGCCGGGCCGCATTTCTGATATCGAATCCCGCCCGCGCCTCCGTTCTAGTCCGCCCCCAACCATGAGCGCGCCCGTCAACACCACCCCTTCCCTACCCCTGTCTCCTTCGTTGCCGCCCGCGCACGCGCGCATCGCCGATCTCGAAATCAAGGATGCCCAAATCATTTTCGAAGCCGTCTGGCAGGAGCTCGAGTCGGACATCGGCCGCAAAAACCTTCGCTTTCCCAAAGAGTTCATCCTGCTCGGCGGCGCGCCCGGCGCCGGTAAAGGCACCAACACCGCCTTCATCTTAAAAGCCCGCGGCCTCACCTGCCCGCCCATCGTCGTCAGCTCGCTGCTCGACACGCCCGAGGCCAGACGCATCAAGGACGCCGGCGGCATGGTCGGCGACCGCGAGGTCATTGCCATCCTGATACGCCAGCTCCTGCGCCCCGAATACCGCGACGGCGTCATCTTGGACGGATTTCCCCGCACCAAGGTCCAGGTCGAGTGCCTCAAGCTCCTCGTCAACCGCCTCCACCAGCTCCGTAGCGAGTTTGTCCATACACCGCTCGGCATCCACTTCCGCCAGCCGACCATCCACATCATGGTCCTCTTCGTGGACGAGAAGGAGAGCGTCGCCCGCCAGTTGAAACGCGGCCGCGAGATTCGCGAGTACAACGAGGAGGTCGCCCGCACCGGCATCGGCGAACTCCAGGAAGAACGCGCCACCGATTACGACGACGCCCTCGCCCAGCGCCGCTACCGCGTTTTCAAAGAGCAAACGTGGTCCGCCCTCCAGTCGTTGAAGGAGATTTACCACTACCACTTCATCAACGCCCAAGGCTCCTTCGCCGAGGTCGAGCAAAACATCCTCCGCGAGCTCCAGTACCAAAGCTCCCTCGAACTCGACCCCCGCACCTACGACCGCCTCCGCAGCCTTCCGCTCGCCAGCGACATTGTCGTCCACGCCCGCCAGGAACTCGTGAAACGCCTCGACGTCTACGAATTCGAGCAGTCCGACCTTTTCGGCCGCGTCGTGAACTTCGTCGAAACCAAACTGATGCCGATCATCAAACGCCACGCCATCTCCGGCGTCGCCTTGATCAACACCGAGGATGCCGTCCTCGACGACTCCGTCGCTCTCGCCATGCTCATCGACGTCTTCTCCGAGCGTGGCTTCCACGCGGTCGTCGATCTTCATCGCATCGAGGTCCCCGAAAAATTTGACCTCGCGACCGGTCAGATCAAATGCCGCGTGAAAAAAGTCTTCCGCCTGCAAATCCGCTTCAGTGGTTCCGAGATCCGTCGCGGTTAACCATTTCTCCCTCGGGACGTTTTACGCCTGCCGCCGGGCCCCGAAATTCCGCCTTCCCCTTCACCGGCGGGGGAACTTTCCTCATATTTGTTTTACACGGATTTAACCGCCACCGATTTCGTCCGATAACCAAAGGTTGAAGCCATGAACGCGTCGCTCGCCGCCAACCCTTTTCCTAAAAACGCCCTCCCGGCTTCGCCCCGGCCGTCCGTCCGCTCACGCGCCGCGCGCTCGTGACCCCTTCCGCCGCCCAGCCCATGTCCGAGACGCTCCCCTTCGCGGATCTCCCTCCCGTGATCGTGGCCATGCTGCGCGATGAAGCCACGCTCTCCGTCGCCATCAACGTCCTCGACGACAGCCGCCGCGACAACCTCACCCGCACCGAGGAAATCAACGCCCGCAAACCGTCCTTCGGCGGTCTCCTCGCCTCGAAAAAAGACCGCGAGGACTATCACGCCGCGCTGAAAACCGTCCAGATCCAGCTCGCCTCGATCGATGCGTTGATCGCCCGCGCCAGCCTCGCCCGCGAACGCGTCCAACCCATCCTCCGCGTCGCCCTCGTCCAACACCTCAGCCAGAGCGATCCCGCGCACCGCCAGGGTCTCCGCGCCTCCCGCTTCCACGAACACTGGCACCGCTGCCACGCCGTCGTCGCCGACCGCTTGAAGGGCTTTTTGCGCGATCTCCGCGAAGCCGCCGCCGGTCTCGCCGACGACGCGAAAAACGACCGCGCCCGCGCCTCCAGCAACACCGCTTGGAAAATGACGAACGCGCGCGCCGCCGCCGCCGAGCTCGAACGCAGCCTCACCGAACTCAACGCCACCGCCGCCGAACACGCCGCCGCCGTCGCCGGCACTCCTTTCGCCGCCAGCCGGCTCCCGGTCACCGAGCCCTGGCTCTGTATCAACCGCATCGATACCATCGCGCTGCGCCCGCCCGCCGAAGCCGCCACCGACGCCGCCCGCCTCCTCGCCGAATACACCGACATCAAAAAACCCGCGCTCGAGACGCTCGAAGGCATGTTCAAAGCCGCCGCCGTCGAACACGCCCACCTCGCCGAAACCAGCCTCCGCGCCCGCTGGAGCGAACTCCTCGTTTACGCGGAAACTCATCTGGTGACCGACGCCGAACTCGAGCCCGCCCTCGCCGACATCGAGCGCCGCCTCCTCGAAGGCGAGCGCATCCGCCTCAACACCCAGTTCGATCAGCAGGCGTTTCGCCACGAGCCTTGACGCCACGCTCGCCGGCCCGGCGCGTGTTTCCTTTTCCCATGGCCTCTTCCGCTCTCGCCAGACTCGTCTGGCTTCGCCGCCTTCGCGCCCGCTTCTTCCGCGCGCGCCACGGGACGCGTATCCATACGTCGGGCACGTCGCACCATATCGAACTCAACGACGCCCTCCTCGACGGTTGCCAGCTGGAGATTTCCGGCGCCGGACACACCCTCATCATCGAGCCCGGCGCCCGTTTGTGGAATGTCACTCTCCGGCTCATCGGCGAAAACAACACCCTCGTCATCGGCTCCTACGCCCGGCTGCGCGGCGGCCACTATCTCGTCGAGGATCGCGGCGGCCGCATCGAAATCGGCGCCAATACCACCGCATTCTCGCCGATGGCCATTTGCAGCGAAGGCGGCTCGATCCACATCGGCCGCGATTGCCTCGTCGCCTACGGCCTCGATATCCGCAACAGCGACGGCCACAGCTTGCTCGATGGCGCCACAGGCCAGCGCATCAACCCGCCCGCCGATGTCCGCATCTCCGACCATGTGTGGCTGGGCAACAATTGCCAGGTCCTGAAAGGCGTCACCTTGGGCGCGCACAGCGTCGCCGCCGCCCGCTCCGTGATCACCAAAAACGTCCCGGCCAGCACGCTCGTCGCCGGCGTCCCCGCCAAAGCGATACGCGACGGGATCAACTGGGACTCCCGCCGGCTTTGAACTTCCGCAATTTTCCTCCTCACGCGCTCAGAGACAAAAAACTGGCTCCACGCCGGCTTTCGCGCCTTGTTCGCGTGATGTCCGTCCAGCTTCCTCCGTCCTCGCGTTCGCTCGCAACCCGCTCGCGCCCAGCCGCCTCGCCCGCTCCGGTCGCCTCCGCTCGCGCCTGATCCCATGGCCGAGCCGTTCGTCAGCATCTGCATCCCCGCCTACAAGGCCGGGGCTTTCATCGGCGAAACCCTCGCCAGCCTCCGCACGCAAACCTTCGCCGATTGGGAAGCCATCATCGTCGAGGACGGCTCCCACGATTCGACCGAGGAAATCATTCGCGCCTTCGCCGCCACCGTCCCGCAACCCGTCCACTTTCAACGCCACGCCGTCAACCAGGGCCTCCCCGCCACGCGCAACACCGCCATTGCTTCCGCGCGCGGCGACTGGATCGCCCTGATCGACTCCGATGACTTGTGGACGCCCCACCATCTCGAACACGTGGTCGCCCGCGCCCGCGAAACCGGTGCCGAACTCATCCACACCGGTGTCGTCATGTTCGACAGCGACACGGGAAAAGATCTCGAACTGCGCACGCCCACCGCCGCCGCGACCGCGGCGCTCCCGCTTTCGTTGTTCAAAGGCGAATACATCATCCAGCCGTCCTCCACGCTGATCCGCCGCGATAAATTGCGCGAGGTCGGCGGCTTCGATCCCACCTGCCGCTACGTCGAGGACCGCGAGCTCTGGCTTCGCCTCGTGCGAGCCGGCGCGCGCATCAGCTACGTGGACGACCTCACCTGCCGCTACCGCCAGCACGCCGGCGCCATGACCAAAAACGCCCCCGCGATGGCCGTCGGCGTCGCCGACGTTTTCGAGCGCAACACCGACTGGGCCGCGATCCCGCTCCCGCTCCGTCGCGAGCGCGCCGCCTCCGCCTGGCTCGACGCGGGCCGCCTCGTGCTCCGCGCCGATCCCCGGCTCGCCCGCGCCTATATCGCCAAAGCCCGCCGCCACCGCCGTTCGCCGCGCATCCTCGCGTACAGCGCCGCCGCCCTTCTCCTGGGTCTTTTCAAAAAAAGCCAAACGCGATGACGACTGCCATTTGCACGCTGTTCGAGGGCAACTACCACATCGGCGCCGCCGCCCTCATCAACTCGCTGCACGCGTCCGGCTTCCGCGGACGTTTCCTGTGCGGTCTGCGCGGCCCTTTCCCACCTTGGGCGGAACCGTCGCGCGAAGGTCCCGATGGCTCCCGCATTTGCGATTTCGACGGCATGGAGGTCCGCCTCATTCCGTTGGCGACGCCGATCCATTTCACCAACTACAAACCCGCCTTCCTCCTCGAAACGTGGGAGGGTCACGCGGGCGATCCCGATCAATATTATTACCTCGATCCCGACATCGTCGCGAAATGTCCGTGGGAGCCGCTGGAACGCTGGGGCCACGGCGGCGTCGCCTTGTGCGAAGACGTGAACGCCTACCTGCCGCCCCGCCATCCGCTGCGCCTGGGCTGGCTCGAATGGGCGGAAAAAGAAAATCTTCGCGTCACCGCCACCGAGCGTAACCGCTACTACTCGGCCGGATTCGTCGGCGTGCCCAGATCCCAACGTCCGCTGCTCACACTCTGGAACGATCTCATCGCGCGCATCGGCGCAAGCACCGGAACGCTCGCCACCATCAAGCAAGGCGGACCGACTTCGCTGTTTCACACCGCCGATCAAGATGCCCTGAATCTCGCGCTCATGCTCGCCGACGCCCCCGTCAACAGCACCGGTCCTGAAGGCATGGATTTCGCCGTCGGCGGCCATTACCTTTCCCACGCCATCGGCCCTCACAAACCCTGGCATGGCGGCTTCTTCAAACGTGCACTGCGCGGTTACCCGCCGTCCGCGCCCGCCAAGGCATTTTTCAATCACGGCCAGCAAGGCCCCCTCCGGATTTTCAGCCCCGCCGAATTGCGCCGCCACCAGCGTTCCCTCGCGCTCGCCGCTCTGATCGGACGCTTCTATCGCCGCTCGTGAAAAACGTGCCGCTACTCCTCAACGTCTTTCAGAAAATCCCCGAGCAACGCTTTGCTTTCGCGCCTGTCTGCGCGCCGAAATGACTATCTTGTTCGTGTGTACTTCTCTTGAGCCCGGCCGCGATGGCGTGGGCGACTACACGCGCCTCCTGGCCAGTGGTTGCGCCGACGCCGGCCACACCTGCGCCTTGCTCGCCATCCACGACGAACACGCGTCTGCGCCCATCGTGGAGGAAATCCAGATGGAACGCGGCCACGCTTTGCCCGTGCTGCGCCTCTCGCCCGCGAAGGCCTGGACCGCCCGCTTCGAGCGCGCGCACGCGTTCGTCGAAACGCATGCGCCCGACTGGGTGAGCTGGCAGATCGTCCCCTACGGTTTTCACCCCAAAGGAATCATCCCCGACTCCGCCTTCGAGTTTTCCCGCCTCGGCGCCGGCCGGCATAATCACGTGCTGCTGCACGAACTCTGGATCGGGCTCTCCTTCGGCGAACCGTTTAAAAACCGCATGTACGGTTTTTTCCAGCGCCGCGCTCTCATCGAGTTCATTCAAAACATCGCACCCGAGGTCATCGACACGACCAATCCCGCATATCGCGCCGCATTGATTCGTCATGGCTGCGCGCCCGGCGTCCTGCCGCTCTGCGGAAACATCCCCGTCGAGCCCATGCCGCCAGTGCCGCGCGGACTGGAATGGACCGGCGGCATCTTCGGCACGCTCCATCCGCAGCTCGATCCGCGCGCCTGCATTTCCGCGCTCGCGAGAGCCGCCGGCGCCGCGCGCTGCACGCTTCGCATCCTCGGCTTCGGCCGGCTCGGCGCGCACGGCGACAAACTTTTCGCGCAATTGAAAAACGAATACGCCGGCCGCGTGGCCTTCGAGAATCTCGGGGAGCGCTCGCCCGCCGAAATCTCCCGCCTCCTTCAATCGCTCGACTTCGGCATCGCCACGCATCCGTGGGCCCTCATCGGAAAAAGCGGCGCCGTCGCCGCCATGCTCGATCACGGCCTGCCCGTGATCGTGCCGCGCGACGACTGGAGCCTCCGCCAGCCGCCGACACCGCCGCCTTTGCGCGACCCGCTCATCGTCCGCCTGAGCGACACGCCCTCCGAACTCATGGCCGGCTGGCTCGCCCGCCGCCGCCCGCCCCAGCCTCGCCTCGCCGCGCTCGCCTCGGCCTTTCTTTCCCGCCTCGACAGCATTCACGACAGCCCGCTCCTCCAGCAGTGAATTTCCTTTTTTATGTGCCGCAGATGGCCGCCTACGGCGGCATGGAACGCCATGTCTGCGTCCTCGCGCAGGAAGCCGCCGCCCGCGGCCATCGCGTCCGCCTGCTCACCACCAGCGATTCGCTCAACGCCGCCGCCCGCTCCGCTCTTCGCGACGCCGGCGTCGATTTCCGCGAACTCTCCCGCTCCCGCGGAAACGCCTCGAAGCTCCGCAAATATCTCTGGCTCTGGCGCCAGACTGTACTGGCCCGGTCGATACCGTGGGACGTGATCTACACGAACGGCCAGAGCGCGCTCGCCGGGATCGTCTGGCGCGCCGCTCGTGGACGCCGCGAGGTCCGCATCGTCCATCATCACCACACCGCCGCCGACGCCGGCGAACAGGCCACGTGGGCGGCCGGCTTCCGCCAGGTCCTCGCCCGCGCTCCCGAAATCATCGGCTGCAGCCGCGCCACTTGCCGCGGCATCGAGCAGGCGCTCGGCCGTGAAGGCGTGCATTTTCTCCCCTACTTCACCGCCTGTCCCGTCGCCCGCGAACAGGTCATCGAGCCCGGCCCGGCATCGGACCGCCCCGTGCACATCGGTTTCCTCGGCCGCCTCGTCGCCACCAAGGGCATCGATCTTCTCTGCGCGCTCAGCCTGCGCCCCGAACTCGCCGGCATCGTCTGGCACATCCACGGCGAGGGCGCCGGGTATCCGGAATCCCACTTCGCCGCGTTCCCGAACGTCCGCTATCACGGCGCGTACCGCGACCTCGCCACCCACGGCGAAATCCTGCGCTCCCTCGACGCCGTCGCCCTCTTCTCCATCCACAACGAAGGCATGCCGCTCAGCCTGATCGAAACGATGTCCGCCGGACTTCCGTGGATCGCCACCGATCGCGGCGGCACGCGGGAGATCGCCATCGTCCCGCAAAACTGCGTCGTCCTCGATCACCCGTGTACGCTCGAAAGCGCGCTCGATGGAGTCGCCGGCCTCGTGCGCCGCCTGCGCGCCGGCGAGACGTCGCGCCTGTCGCAACGCTGCGCGTACGACCGCCATTTCGAGCCCCGCGTCGTTTCCGCGCTGTGGTTCGATTATCTGGAAAAATCTCCCCGCACCGTGCCGATAGTTTCCCTCTGAGGCGAAGCCAGCGCCCGCCGTCCACCCACTTTTCCACGCTCATGTCTTTTCCCTCCACCGTCATCGGCCGACTTCGAAGGAGCGCCCGGCGTTGCGAAAAAACCGTCCGCCAGCTTCGCGTCTTCACCCTCGCCGGCCTGCGCGAGATCGCGTTCACGCGCACGCGCCTGCGCCTCCCGCGCAATGAGCAGTTCCCGATCGCGTCGTCGCACGCCGACGGCGTTTCCGTGCGTCTCATCGATCCGGATACACCCTTCGAGCGTACGCTTCCGAAGATGCCGGGTGAGACGTCGTGCCACCCGGTTTTCGTGCAACATCAGCGCGGCATTTATCCCGCGTCCTTCGTCGCCGAGATCACCCGCGGCCGCGTCTGGGGCCGTTACACGGGCGCTATTCTCACCGAGGACGGACGCATCATCCCGGAACTCTCCAAGGACATTTGGGGGCCCGCGCTGCACAATCTCTACACGCGCTTCAGCGTCCCGAAATCCCGGCACCTGCCCGGCCGCACGCTCTCACTCATCACGCCCGAGGCCGCCAACAACTACCATCATTGGATGATCGATCTGCTCCCGCGCGCAGGTCTGGCGGAACGCGCCGGCTGGGATCTGCGTTCGTTCGATCACGTGCTCATCAAGGATCGCGGCCACCCGTATCAAGTGGAGACGCTTCGCCGGCTCGGGTTCGACGAGAGCCGTTTGATCCGCGTGGGCGACAACGATCACTTCCAGGCGGACACGCTCGTCGTGCCTTCGCTGCATCACGACAGCATCCGCATCCATCCGGCCGAGTTTCACTACATCCGCAGCCTCTTCCTTCCACCGCAGCCCACCTCGCCGCCTCGCCGGCGTTTGTATTTGGGCCGTCGCGACGCCGCACACCGGCGTATTCTCAATCAGGACGCACTGCTCGCTCTTCTACACGCGCACGGCTTCGAAGAGGTTTCCATGTCCGGCATGACGGTCGCCCAGCAAGCCCGGCTGCTGTCGGAGGCGTCCGTCGTGGTCGCGCCCAACGGCTCCGCTCTGGCCAACATCGTTTTCGCGCCGCCCACCTGCCGCGTGATCGAGTTTTTTGCGCCTCATTGGGTGGTGGTTTTCGACTGGATGATCAGCGCCGGCCTCGGCCACGACCACACCGCCTTGATCGGCCGCGGCCCCCGGCCGTCCCCCGACAAACCTCCGCGCGGACTGCGCGACGATATCGATCTCGATCTTGATGTGCTCGCGCGCGTCCTCGACGCGTTGCCAAAACTCTGACGCGTCCGCCGTGCTGCTCTTCACCCATCCCACCGGCAACGCCAACGTCCGCCACGCCGCCCTCGGCCTTCATCGCGCCGGCTTGATCGAGGAATTCTGGACCTGCATCAACTATCGCGGCGACAACCCGCTCTCGCGCCTGTTGCCCGGCGGCGTCCGCGCGCAACTCGCCCGCCGCTCCTTCCCCGACGAATTGCAATCGTGCCTGCGCGCGCATCCCTGGCGCGAAGCCGCCCGGCTTTTTTCCCACCGCGCCCGCCTCGGCCACCTCGCCAGACACGAAACCGGTATCCTGAGCGTGGATGCGGTTTATCGCTCGCTCGACGACCGCGTCGCCCGCCGCCTCCGCCGCGGAAATTTCACCGGTGTCTACGCCTACGAAGATGGCGCCGCGCACTCGTTCCGCGAAGCCCGCAGGCGCGGCCTGAAAACCTTCTACGACCTGCCGATCGGCTACTGGCGCGCCGCGCGCGAATTACTGCTCGAAGAGGCGGAACTCAAACCCGCCTGGGCTTCCACGCTCATCGGCAACGACGACAGTCCCGCCAAGACCGCGCGCAAGGACGAGGAGCTCGCGCTCGCCAACCGCGTGTATGTGGCCAGCAGCTACACGCTCAAAACGCTTTCCTCCGCCCCCGGCTTCTCCGCCCCCGTCGAAGTGATTCCCTACGGCGCACCCCTCCGCCCTGCATCCGCACCGCGCCGCGCCGAACGCGATGGCGCCGGCCCGCTGCGCGTGATTTTCGTCGGCTCGCTCGGGCAGCGCAAAGGGCTGTCGTACCTCTTCGATGCCTGCCGCTCACTGGGCCCGGCGGTCGAGCTCACGATCATCGGCACGTTGCCGTTACAGCCGTGCGCGGCACTGGAAACGGAATTGAAGCGCCCCGGCGTGCGCTGGATCCCCTCCTGCCCTCACGCCGAGGTGCTCGCGGAAATGGCCGCGCACGATGTATTCGTTTTTCCCTCACTGTTCGAAGGCTTCGGCCTCGTCCTGCTCGAAGCGATGGCCATGGGCCTGCCGGTGATCGCCACTTCGCACACCGCCGCGCCCGATCTGATCGACGACGGACGGGAAGGCTACCTCGTGCCGATCCGCTCCAGCGAAGCCATCGCCGAAAAACTCGATCTGCTCCGCCGCGATCCCGCGCTCATCAACGCCCTCGGTTCCCGCGCCGCCGCCCGCGCCGCCGCCTTCACGTGGGAAAACTATGGCCGACGCCTCGCCGCAAGCGTCTCCGGGGCTTGCCAAGCCGCAGGCTCTTCCGGGTAATTCACGCATGTTGTCGCCCGGCCAGACGTCCGCCTTTCGCTCATGACCAAGTACATCAAATGGGGCATCTGGGCCTACTTGATTTTGCTCATTTTCGAGGGCTCGCTGCGCAAATGGGTTTTCCCCGGCGCCTCCGATATGTTGCTGGTGATCCGCGACCCGATCGTCCTCGGCATTTATATGCTGGCCATCATGAACGGGACGTTCCCGCGGAGTGGTTTCATCAAATTCGCCGGCTTTCTCGCCGTCGCCTCCTTCGCCTTCGCGTTCTTGGGCGGCCAGACGAATATCTGGGTCACCCTGTTTGGCGTCCGCACGAATTACCTGCACGTGCCCCTCATCTGGATCATGGCCGAAACGCTCGACCGTCGCGACGTCCGCCAGATCGGCTACGCCATCCTCGCGATCGCGATTCCGATGACGCTGTTGATGGTCATGCAAAACCGCGGAAGTCCCGATGCCTGGGTCAACCGTGGCGCCGGCGGCAGCGAGGGCAGCCAGATCACCGGCGCGATGGGCCGCATCCGGCCACCGGGTTTCTTTTCCTTCATCACCGGACCGATGGTGTTCCTGCCGCTGGCGACCTCCTTCGTCCTGGCCTTCATCATCGAGAAGAAAAAACTCATCACCACGGTCTTCGTGATGGTCGCCGCGGTCTTTGTCGCGCTCGCCCTGCCTATTTCCATCAGCCGCGGCGTGATGATCATGTGCGGCTTGGTCGCGGCCGTCTTCATCTGCTCCATCATCATCAAAGGAGCCTTCAACGCCACCTTCGTCCGCGCCTTGTTCGGTGTGGCGTTAGTGCTGGTCGCGCTGAGTTTCCTGCCGATCACGAAGGAAGCCTGGATGGTTTTCATGGACCGCTGGGATACCGCCTCCGCCGAAGTCCAAGGCGATGCCTGGGGCAGCCTCACCGACCGCGTGGCCGACGGCTTCACCGCGCCGTTCAATCTCATGCTCGATGTGCCTTTCTTTGGCCACGGCATCGGCGTCGGCTCCAATGTCGGTGCGAAACTGCTCTCGGGCCGCGTCGGTTTCCTCCTCTCCGAAAACGAATGGGAACGCGCCATGATGGAGCTCGGCCCGCTCCTGGGACTCGGATTCATCGGCATGCGGACAGCACTGACCTTGCATCTGCTGATCCTCTCCTGGCACGCGCTGAGAAAGAAAGGGGATTTCCTCCCCATGCTCATCACCTCCGCGAGCGTTCCCTCACTGCTTCTCCTGCAATGGTCGGTGCCCACGCAGCTCGGCTTCGCCATCTTCGAAGCCGGCCTGGTGCTCGCACTCATCGAATCGCCGATCGACGAAGACGACGAGGAAGAGGACGAGGACGAGGACCGTGACGACGAGGACGATGAAGAAGACGACGCGTCCGATTCCCCCGACGACGCCCCCCCCGATCCACTAAGCGAATACGAGAAACGCCGCCGCCGGATGCGCGGCCTCGCGTGAGCGGCCCCGCCAAGATCGTCCTCGTCGGCAATTTCCAGCCCGACCGGCAGGAAAGCATGCTGCGATTCGAGCGCGCCCTCGCCGGGGGTTTCACCGCCCGCGGACTCCCCGTCGAGACGATCCGCCCCGAGCCGCACTTCATCAAATGCGGCCCGCGCTACCGCTACGGTGGTCTCCCCAAATACCTCGGCTACCTCGATAAATTCCTCCTCTTCCCGCGCCGCCTCCACCGCATCGCCCGCGCCGCCGCGCCCGGCACCGTCTTCCACATCGTCGATCACGGTAACGCCGTGTACGCCCCGCATCTCCGGCCCGCGCCCGTCCTGGTCACCGTGCACGATCTTCTCCAAATCCGTTCGGCCCGCGGCGAATTCCCCCAAAACCGTCTTTCCCGCTCCGGCGCGAAATACCAGGAATGGATTCTCCAAAATCTAAGTAAGCTGCCCGCCGCCGTTTGCATTTCGGAAAAAACCCGCACCGACCTTCAGCGACTCACCGGATTGGCCGATAACTCCATCGCCGTCGTGCCCAATTCGCTCAACTTTCCCTATTCTCCGCTGCCCGCTTCCGAAGCCACGCCGCTGCTGGCCCGCGCCTTGGCGCGACACCACCTCCGCTGGCCCGCACCTCGCGCCGAAGCCGGCGAAACGCCCCGCTTCCTCTTCGCGATCGGCGGCGCCCAATGGTACAAAAATCGCACCGGGATCATCGCCATTTACGCCGCGCTCCGCCGCCTTCCCGGCCCCGCGCGCCCGCTCGTGTACGTCGGCCCCGCCTTCGATTCCGAACAGCAAGCGCTCATCGATCAGCACTGCCTGCACGACGCCGTCATCCGGATTCCCGGCCTCGATAACCGCGAGCTCCAAGCCGCCTACTCCCTCGCCGACGGTCTTCTTTTCCCCTCGTGGGAAGAAGGCTTCGGCTGGCCCATCGCCGAAGCGCAGGCATGTGGCTGTCCCGTTTTCACCACGAACCGCGCCCCGATGACCGAGGTGGCCGGCGATGCCGCGTGCTACTTCGATCCGACCGATCCCGCCGCCGCCGCCAGCACGATCGCCGCCGCTCTCGCGGACTCCGCGCCGCTCCGCGAAGCCGGCCTCGCGCGCGCGCCGCGCTGGGAACCGGGCGTCATGCTCGACGCCTACTTTAACTGCTACACGTTGCTGCTGGAAAATAAGCACGGAGCGCCTTTTCCGCACGCCGCATGAAAATCCTTCGCGTCATCGCCACCGTCGATCCCGCCACGGGCGGTCCGGTGGCCGGCATGAGGGCGATCACCCCGCTCCTCACCAAACTCGGCCACCAGACGGATTTTCTCACCGTGGACGATCCGTTCGCCGGATACCTCCAAAGCTGGGTCGGACAGACCTTCGCGATGGGCCCCGCCGTGAACAGCTACGCTTTCGCCCGCCGCGTCCGCCCCTGGTTGGAAAAAAACATCAGCCGCTACGACGCCGTCGTCGTTCACGGTCTCTGGCAATACCTCGGCGTCGCCGTTCGCGCCGTCACCCAGGCCCGCGGCGGACCGCCCTATTTCGTGATGCCCCACGGCATGCTGGATCCTTCGATCCGCAGCACGTATCCGATAAAGCACGTCAAGAAATGGCTCTACTGGCAGCTCATGGAACGGCGCATCCTGCGCGACGCCCGCGCGGTGTTGTTCACCTGTCAGGAAGAACGACGCCTCGCCCGGAAAACCTTCCCGTTCTATCAGTGCAACGAGCGCGTCATCGCCTACGGCGCCGCCCGCCCCGAAGGTTCGCGCGACCGCTGGAACACCGCCTGGAACGAGCGCTGCCCGTCCGCCGCCGGCCATCGCTACTTCCTCTTCCTCGGCCGCATTCACTCGAAAAAAGGCGTCGAGCTCCTCCTCCAGGCCTACGGAAAAATCACCCGCACCTATCCCGTCAGCCACGGCGGCACACCGCCCGATCTCGTCATCGCCGGCCCGTGCATCGACGAGCGCTACCTCGCGACGTTGAAAACCCTCGCGCAAGCCGAGGGCATCGGCGCATCCGTCCACTGGCCGGGCATGATCACCGGTGAAGCCAAATGGGGCGCGCTCGCCAATGCCGAGGCGTTCGTCCTCCCGTCGTATCAGGAAAATTTCGGCATCGCCGTCGTCGAAGCGCTCGCCTGCGGCACGCCCGTGCTCATCTCGAATCGCGTCAACATCTGGAGCGAACTCGACGCCGACAACGTCGCCCTCGTCGAGCCACCCACCTCCGACGGCATCAACCGGCTGCTCGAACGCTGGCTCCTGCTCACCGCCGATGCCCGCAACAAAATGCGCGACGCCGCGCGCGCCTCTTTCGAGAAACGCTTCGAAATTGGCTTCGCCGCGCAGCACCTCGTCGATCAACTCTCCAGCCTCCTCAGCCAGCGCCCCGTTCCTCCCGGTCGTTAAAAACTCGAACGGATGCCGATGGTCGCCAACTCTCCACCGATGCCCGTATCCAGTTCCCGCATTCACGCCGTCCGGTTTTCCCGCAGCTCCCCGGCCGCCGCGCCGGGTCGCGCACCGCGCCGCGCATCCGCGTCCGCCTGAGCCTTCAACGCCTCGCTCGTGCGCATCACCATCGTCCAAGGCCCGTTCCTTCCCGTCCCCGCGATCCTCGGCGGCGCCGTTGAAAAAGTCTGGTTCTCCCTCGGCCAGGAATTCGTCCGCCAAGGCCACGAGGTCGTCCACCTTTCCCGCGCACATCCTCAACTCCCCGCCCGCGAAACGATCGCCGGCGTGCGCCACGAACGCCTCTCCGGTTTCACGTCGCCGTCATCGTTCGCCCGCCGCCTGCTCTGCGATTTCTGGTACGCGCAACGCATCCTGCGCCGTCTGCCCCCGGCGGATATCCTCGTAACGAATACGTTCTGGCTGCCCGCCTTGTCACGCCGCCGCTCGCGCGGCCTTCCTTACGCGCACGTCGCCCGCTACCCCAAGGGCCAGCTCAAACTCTACCGCCGCGCCATCCTCCAAACCGTCTCCGCGCCGATCCGCGACGCCATCCTCGCCGAGCAACCCGACGCCACCGACCGCGTTCGCGTGATCCCGTATCCGCTCGCCGATCGCTACCTCCTCCCCGAAATCGCGCCGGCCGAAAACACCCTGCTCTACGTCGGCCGGGTGCACCCGGAAAAAGGCGTGCGCTTGCTCATCGAAGCCTTTGGCCAGCTCCCCGTGGAACTCCGCGCGCAATGGCGCGTGAAGATCGTCGGTCCTTGGGAAACGGCCTACGGCGGTGGGGGTGATGCGCATCTCGCCGAACTGAAAGCCCTCGCCGGGCCACTCGCCGGCCGTGTGGAATTTGTCGGCCGCGTCTTCGACGAAACCCAGCTCATCGAACACTACCGCAACGCCCGCGTCTTCGTTTATCCCTCGCTCGCCGAGAAAGGCGAAACCTTCGGCCTCGCCGCCCTCGAAGCGATGGCCGCCGGCTGCGCGCCCGTCGTCTCCAGCCTCGCGTGTTTCCAGGACTTCATCACGCCCGGCGAAAACGGCTTCGTGTTCAACCACCGCACCGCATCGCCGTCGGAAGCGCTGTCGCAAACCCTCTCGCGCGTGCTGCCCGACATCGCATCGACCGAACGGATACGCCGCGCCGCCTGGACCACCGCGCGCGGCTACACGCTGCCGCGCATCGCAGGCCTTTTCCTCACCGACTTCGCCACTCTCATCCGACCTTAGAAATCGTTCTCGTTCCCTTGCTCCGACTCGTTCTCCTGCCTCATCGGGAAAATTTCCAAGACGAGAACGATAAAAACACGATCCGCCTGCACGCCGCGCTCTTTCATTCTACTCGCTACCCGCTACTCACTACTCGCTACTTTCCGCCGCCATGCCCGCCCAGCCCATCAAAACCCACGCGCAAGCCACGCCCTACGATTCGCCGTGGACGTTTCGCCAGCGCGTCGCGGCCTTCGTCTGGGAATACGTCTGGGCGCTTCTCTGCTCATGGACGCCGAAGCCGCTCAATCCCTGGCGGCTTTTCGTGCTCCGCGTTTTCGGCGCGAAACTCACCGGCACACCCTTCGTCCATCAACGCGCCCGTATTCAGCTCCCGTGGAATCTCACGATGCATCACCGCGCCTGCCTCGGCGACCGCGCCAACGCCTACACGCTCGCCCCGATCACCATCAGCGAAGGCGCCACCATCGCCCAGGAAGCGTATCTCTGCGCGGGCACGCATGACTTCGCTTCACCCGCGCTTCCCTTGCAGACGAGTCCGATCCACATCGGCGCCGACGTCTTCGTCGGAGCCCGCGCCTTCGTTCTTCCCGGACTGACCATCGCCGATCGCGCCATCATCGGCGCCTGCTCCGTCGTCACTAAAAACGTGCCGCCCTCCGCCATCGTCGCCGGCAACCCCGCCAAAGTCATCGGCACCCGCCCCGATCTCCAAACCCCCAATCCCAATCCGTGACACAGAGCACGGACACAGAGGGCACAGGAGAGCTGCAAGTCCCCGACGCGCTCACCGCTCGCTTCACCTTGCCGGATTTTTATTAGAAGAAACCAAAGCCCCGCGCCCGATTCCAGCCCGTCATTCCCTCCCGTAAAATCCCGTCCCCCTCCGACTTTTCTCAAAAACCACCGCAGTCCCCTGGCTCTCCTGTGCCCTCTGTGTCCGCCGTCCGTGTTCTCTGTGACCCCTCCGATTCCGTCTCCGTCTTCGTGCTCGCCTAAAAATTTCCCGCTCACTGTGACCGCCTCCGACAAAGTCCCCGTCTCCATCCTCATCCCGATCAAAAACGAGGCCGGCAATCTCCCGCGCTGCCTCGCCGCGCTCGCCTGGGCCGACGAGATTTTCGTGGTCGATTCCCACAGCACCGACGGCTCTCAGGCGATCTGCGAAGCCGCTGGCGCGAAAGTCGTCCAGTTCGACTTCAACGGCATCTGGCCGAAGAAGAAAAACTGGGCGCTCGAAAATCTCCCGTTCAGCCACGAGTGGGTCTTCATCGTGGATGCCGACGAAGTTCTCCCACCGGAAACCGCGGCCGAGTTCACCGCACTGATCGCCGCCGGCGGGCATGGGAAAAATGGATACTGGATCAACCGCCGCTTCATGTTCATGGGCCAGTGGCTGAAGCATGCGTACTACCCGAATTGGAATCTCCGCCTTTTCAAACATAAGCTCGGCCGCTACGAACGCCTCGTCGCCGGCGCCACCGGCAGCGGCGACAACGAAGTCCACGAGCACATCGTCGTCCAAGGCGAGACCGGCCGCTTGAAGTCCGAGATGGATCACTACGCGTTTCCCTCCGTCGATGTCTTCGTCGAGAAACACAACCGCTACTCCAACTGGGAAGCCGCGCTCGACGTCCAGGAAAGCGCGCACGCCGCGCAACATCTTCAAATGGGCGGGACGAAGTTTAAGCGGAAGCTGAAGCAGTTCGTGCGGCGTATGCCTTTTCGCCCTACACTGCGCTTCGCCTACGTTTATTTTTTCCAAATGGGCCTCCTCGATGGCCGCGCTGGCTACTACTTCGCGAAGCTCCACGGCTTCTACGAATTCCTCTCCGTCGCCAAAGCCCACGAACTGCGCCGCCGGAAAAAATCCGCGGCCTCCTGACGCGCCCGCGCGACGCCCCCGTCGCGCGATTCACGTACCGCCCACTCCCGCGCACCTCCGCCGGTCCGCAGGTCCGGGGAGCAACGCGTCCGCGTGTGCGCAAGCATCAACTGAAAGCGTGAATCGACGAACTGCTGGAGTGCGGGCCGGTCTGCGCCCCTTCGTCCCGATCCACCTCCCCGCCGGGCCGGGTTTCCGGGGAGCACACGCGGCCCGCGTGTGGTGTCCGGCGGCCCGCCGGACACGGCTTGGGCGGCTGCGGTTAAATTTAAACCGCGCTAATTCCACCTGCCACGTCCTGCCCCAAACAGCGCCCGCCGTGCCCGCGCCCAGTCGCTGCGCCTGCGACAAAATTCGCGCTATCTTCACGTCCTGCATGAAGTTTCCGTATGAAGTGCCGAAGCAGGTAATTCACCTCATCCGCTTCACTCATCCCATGCGCTTCTCAACCGCCGTCCGCTTCGCGTCGCTGTCTTCAAGCTTCGCCTCACTAATCCTCGCGATCGGCTGTCTGCTCCCGGCGAGCGCGGAAGCGGCCAATGAACTTAAAACAAGTCCGGGCCGTGAAATCGTTTTCATCGATTCGGGCGTGGCCGACGCCGAAACACTGGTCGCCGGACTCCGCTCGGATGTCGAGTACATGCGCCTCCAATCCGGATCCGACGGGCTCGCGCAAATCGCCACGCTTCTTTCGACCAAACGCGACCTCGGCGCCATTCATATCATCAGTCACGGCGAGGTGGGGAAAATCCAGTTGGGGAACGTCTGGCTCGACGCCGCCGGAGTCGCCGGGCGAGGCGACGTACTGGCCAGTATTGGCGCTGCGCTCAGCGAGAGCGGCGACATCCTGCTGTACGGGTGTGAGGTCGGTAGTGGCAGCCTGGGCCAAACGTTCATTGGCAGGCTGGGGCAAATGACAGGTGCCGACGTTGGCGCATCGACCAATGCAACCGGTTCCAGCGCGCGTGGCGGCGACTGGGTGCTGGAAGCGGCGACAGGTGCCATCGAGACTTCGGCCCCATTCTCGGTAGCAGCGCAGCAAGCATTCGCCGGCCTACTGTTCGCCGGGACACTCAATTTTTCGGGCTCCGACGCCCCGCTCGGCACATCCGTTACAGACGGTGAAGCAAACTCCGCGGACATTGGTGGTGGCGGTATCGTCATCGAAGTCTATTCAGCCAATGCCGGCCAAGGGACAAACAATGGTTCGAATTGGGCTTACTACTCAGACCTGTTCTTTAACGGGGCAGGCGACGACGAGGCGATCACGGACGACAGCGGTTCAGGCGCGCCCGTGATCGTAATCCGTAGCCAGAGCGGGGATGAGTTTTCGTTCTCAGGGATCAAGGTGGTCGATTATCTGGGTTCGCAAACCCAGGTTACGTTTGAAGGTTTTCGCAACGGCGGTTCCACCGGCACTGTCACGCTCAATACGGATGGCGGGGACTTTATCAGCGAGTTCAACCAATCCAATGGCTTGACCGCGTCGATTTTCGAAAATGTTGACGAAGTACGCCTAACCAATCCGACCCTCGGCAACAATCAGATCGGTATCGACAACATTGTCTTCGCCGATGCAGTGAGCAACACCGCCCCCGCCATCGCCAATCTCAACAGCGACAGCGTAGCCTGGGCTGGCGTGGGCAATACCGTGGTGCTGGATGCCAGCGCCAACGCTTCGCTCACCGACTCCGAACTGGGTGCGCTCAACAGCGGCAACGGTGACTGGAGCGGTGCCAGCCTGACCGTCCAGCGCAGCACCGCCGTCACGGCGGACAATTTCGGCTTCAACACCTCCGGCGCGCTTTTCACTGTCAGCGGCAGCAACCTGCAATCCGGGGGACTGACCTTCGCCACGTTCACGAATACCGGCGGCGTCTTGACCGTCTCCTTCACCAGTAGTGGAACGGCCGCTACGACCGCCCTAGTCAACGACATCGCCCAACGCGTCACCTACCGCAACGACACGCCCGCCGGCGATGCCACCGTGCGTTTCACGCTCAGCGACGGCGTGGCCAGCACCACGGCCGATGTCACCGTCACCAGCGACACTATTTACGTCACCAACACGACCGACACCGCTACCATCAACGTCAGTAACGGCGTGAGCTTCAGCGAAGCCATCGCGATCGCCGCCGCCGATGCCACCGGCGGCCAGACCATCGTCTTCAACAGTTCGCTGGCTGGCCAGACGGTCTCCGCCTCGTCAGTGTCTTCGCTAAGTGAAAGTCTGACGCTGAACCTCGATGCCGCCAGCGGAGCGACCCTGAGCGGTGGAAGTTTATCCATCGGCTCCGGCTTCGTGCTGACGACGACCAATGGCGCGGGCGACACCGCCAGCATGTCGACCACCCTGGCCGGCCTCGGCGGTTTTACCAAGTCAGGCTCGGGCACCGTGACCCTGTCGGGAAGCAACACCTACACCGGCGGCACCACGATCTCGGCCGGCACGCTGACGGTCAGTGGCGGTACCGCGCTTCATAACGACGGCGCCGTTTCGGTTGCCGCCGGGGCAGGGCTGACGCTCTCCAACAGCGAGGAAATCGGTTCTCTGTCCGGGGCGGGCACTGTCACGGTCGGTAGCACCCTCACACTGACGGTCGGCAACGACACCGCCGCTACTTTCTCCGGCAGCCTCACCGGCGCGGGCGGATTGACCATCAACCAATCCAGCGGAAACACGAATGCATTAACCCTGACCGGAGATAACTCCGGGCTCACCGGCCAGGTGCGCATGATCAACTACGGCAGACTGACTGTGAATGGCGACAACGCCATCTACGATAGCGCCGCTGTGACCGTTAATTTCGCCGGCATCCTGACGCTGCAGAGCAACCAGACCATCGGCAGCCTGGCCAGCAATGCAGCAACCGCCACGATTGATCTCGGTAGTTTTACCCTGATTACGGGTGGCAACAACACCTCCACATCAACCTCCGGTGTTATTTCCGGCACCGGCTCCGTGATCAAACAAGGGAGCGGCACCTGGACGCTGGATGCCACCAATACCTATAGCGGCACGACCACCGTGTCCGGCGGCACGTTGTCCGTAGCCAGCGACAGTAACCTCGGCAGCAACACCGTGACGCTGGGCTTCGGCGCCACGCTGGACGTCACCGGTGCCACGACCATCGACAACACCATCGCGCTCAGCGGCAGCGCCACGATCAGCAACTCGGCCAACGCCACCTTGTCCGGTATCCTCAGCGGCGCCAGCTTCACCAAATCCGGTGCCTCCACGTTGACGCTGTCCGGCAGCAATACCTATTCGTCGACCACGGTGTCGGCCGGCACGTTGAGCGTCTCCAGCGACGGCAACCTCGGCAGCGGTGGACTCACCCTCGCAGCCGGTACCACTTTTTCCATTACAGGCGCGACCACGATTGACAACACCATCGCCCTCACCGGCAACGCGACCATCAGCAACTCGGCCAATGCCACGGTATCCGGCGTGATCAGCGGCGGCTTCAACCTTGCCAAATCTGGCGCCTCCACACTCACCCTGGCCTCTACCAATACCTATGGCGGCACCACCACGGTGAGCGGCGGCACGCTGAGCGTCGCATCCGACAGCAACCTCGGCAGCGGAGCCCTCACCCTCGCCAACGGCACCACACTCGCAGTGACTGGCGCGACCACGATCGACAATGCTCTCGTGCTAAGCGGGGGCGCGCCCACCGTCACCAACTCGGCCAACGCGACACTATCCGGCAACATCACGGGCGCGGGCGGATTGACCAAGGCAGGCACATCCGCGCTGACTCTTTCCGGCACCGACAGCTACACCGGTGCCACCAGCGTCAACGCAGGCACGCTGCGGGTGAATGGCGCGCTGTCGGCCACATCGAACACGACAGTCGTGTCCGGCAGCACCTTGGGCGGCAACGGCAGCATTTCCAGCAACGTCACCGTCAACAGCGGCGGCACCCTCTCGCCCGGCACGCTCACGATCAATGGCGACCTCACCCTGTCCTCGGGCAGCACCCTCGCCATCGAGATCAATGGCACCACCGCCGGCACCCAGTATGACCAGGTGATCGTCAATGGCACCGTCGATGTCTCCGCGGCCACCTTGTCGGCGACTCACGGATACACGCCCGGCAGCGGCGATGCCTATACGATTATCGTCAACGACGCCGCGGATGCGGTCACCGGAGTATTTTCCGGTCTGGCAGAAAGCAGCGCTTTCAGTGCGGGTGGAAACGCCACGATACTCACCGCCAGCTACGTCGGCGGCACCGGCAATGATTTCACCCTGACCGCGCCTGTCATGCCGACCGTGACGTCAGTTTCCTCGATCAGCGCCGACAGCACCTACAAAATCGGCAACACAGTCATTGTCGTGGTGAACTTCAGCGAAACGGTCTACCTGAGCACCGGCACCCTTCAATTGACGCTGGAAACCGGCACGACCGATCGCGTACTCAGTTACCTCGCCGGCAGCGGCAGCGCGACCCTCTACTTCAGCTACACCGTGCAGGCCGGTGATCTGTCATCGGATCTCGATTACACCAGCACCTCCGCGCTCGCCGCCAATGGCGACTCTATCCAAAGTGGCAGCTTCATCGACGCCAACCTCACGCTGCCAGCCCCGGGTGCCGCCGGTTCGCTCGGCGCCAATAAAGCCTTCGTGATTGATGGCGTGCGCCCGACCGCCAGCATCGTCGTCGCGGACAGCGCGCTCGCCGCCGGAGAGACCTCACTGGTCACGATCACCTTCAGCGAAGCCGTCAGCGGCTTCACCAACGCCGACCTGACGATAGAAAACGGAACGCTCAGCGCCGTCAGCTCCGGCGACAGCGGCATCACCTGGACGGCTACGTTGACGCCCACGGCCAGCACCAGCGACGCGACCAACCTGATCACGCTTGCCAACACCGGCGTACAGGACGCCGCCAGCAACACCGGCACCGGCACGACCAATTCCAATAACTACGCCATCAATACGCTGCGGCCCACCGCCAGCATCGTCGTCGCGGACACCGCGCTCGCTGCCGGAGAAACTTCGCTCGTCACCATCACCTTTTCTGAAGCCGTGACTGGCTTCACCAATGCCGACCTCGCGATCGCCACCGGCACGCTCACCACCGTCAGCTCCGGCGACGGCGGTATCACGTGGACCGCCACCTTCACACCGACAGCGGGCGTCTCCGATGCCACTAATCTGATCACGCTGGCTAATACCGGCGTGGCGGACGCCGCCGGCAACACCGGCACCGGTACGACCGATTCCAACAACTACGCCATCGATACGCTGCGACCCACCGCGGGGATTGTCGTTACCGACACCGCGCTGGCCGCAGGCGAGACTTCGCAGGTCACGATCACTTTTTCTGAAGCCGTCACCGGTTTCACAACCGCCGATCTGACCGTCGCCAATGGCACGGTCAACAGCTTGAGCAGCTCGGATGGCGGCATCACCTGGACCGCCACGCTCACGCCCACGACGAGCGTCACCGACCCCACGAACGTGATCACGCTGACCAACACCGGCGTGGCGGACGCCGCCGGAAACACCGGCACCGGCACGACCAATTCCAATAACTACGCCATCGATACCGCACGGCCCACCGCGACGATCGTCGTCGCGGACACCGCGCTCGCAATCGGTGAAACCTCGCTGGTCACGATCACTTTCAATGAAGCGGTCACCGGCCTCACCAACGCCGACCTGACGATAGAAAACGGCACGCTCGGCGCTGTCAGCTCCGGCGACGGCGGTGTCACGTGGACGGCTACGCTCACGCCGACGGCGAGCACCACGGACGCCACCAACTTGATCACGCTCGACAACACTGGCGTGACAGACGCCGCCGGCAACGCCGGTACCGGCACGACCGATTCCAATAACTACGCCATCGATAATGTTGCCCCCTCGGCTCCCTCGACGCCCGACCTCGCCACCGCGAGCGACACCGGCAGTTCGAGCAGTGACAACATCACCCGTCTCACGACGCTGACCTTCACCGGTACGGCTGAAGCGAACAGTACCGTCGAACTTTTTCGCGCCGGCTCGATCTCCTTGGGAACCACCACCGCTGATGGCAGCGGCAACTGGTCCTTCACGCTCGGCTCGCCGTTGAGCGAAGGCACCTATTCCATCACCGCCCGCGCCACCGACACTGTCGGCCAGACCGGCGCGGCCTCCAGCGCGCTGAGCGTCACCGTCGACACCACCACCGCCGCCGCTCCCGCTCTCACCGCGATCACGAATGACACTGGCACCAGCGCCACCGATCAGATCACCAGCGACACCGCGCTAATCCTCTCCGGCACCGGCGCGGCCAATGAAACCGTCACCATCTTCCGCAACGCCGCACAGATCGGCACCGCGAACATCAACGGCTCCGGTGCCTGGTCCTTCGATTACACCGGCACCACCCTCGGCGCCGGTACGCATACCTTCACCGCGACCGTCACGGATGCCGCAGGCAACACCGGCCCCATCTCCTCCGCCTTCCTCGTCGAGATCGACACCGACACGCCCTCCGCTCCGCTGATCGTCGCGATGAGCACCGACACCGGCGCCAGCACGAGCGACGGCGTCACCAGCGACAACACGCTGCTCTTTGCCGGCACGGCCGATGCCAACGTCACCGTGACGATTTCCCGCAGCGGTGCGGGCGTCATCGGCACCGCTACCGCTAACGGCACCGGCATATGGAGTTTCGACTACAGCGGCACAACGCTCGCTGACGGCAGCTATCTCTTCACCGCCTTCGCCACCGACTCCGCTGGCAACGTCAGCACTGTCTCCGCGGACTTCGCCGTCACCATCGACACCGCCGCGCCCGTCATCGGCACGCAACCCGTCGGTGCCACCTATGTCTCGGGCGATTCGTTCACGCTCACTGTCGGTGCGACCGATGCGACCGCGCTTTCTTATCAGTGGTCCCTCGACGCCACCGCGCTGAGCAACTCCGCCAAACGCACCGGCGTCGCCACCCCGTCAGTCACGCACACCGACATCGGCGTCGTCGGTTTTAATGGCGACTATGCCGTCGAGATCACCGACCTCGCGGGCAACACCACGACAAGCACCCTCGCCGCCGTCGTCGTGAACAAGGCCGACCAAACAATCACCTTCCCGGTGATCGCCGACCAACTCGCCACCGCCGCGCCATTCGCGCTCACCGCCACGACCAGCACCGGTTTCGCAGTGACGTTCTCAGTCATCTCCGGCCCTGCCACACTCAGTGGCAACACGGTCACGCTCACGGGCGCAGGCACAGTCACGCTCCGCGCCAGCCAGGCGGGCGACGTCAACTACAACCCCGCCACCCTCGACCGCACGTTCACAGTCACCAAAGCCATCGCCACCGTCACGTTCGGCAGCCTGAGCCAGACGTACACCGGATCCGTTCGTAACGCCACGGCCACCACAGCGCCGGCCGGTCTCACGGTTAACATCACTTACGATGGCGGCGCCACTGCTCCGATAAACGCCGGCTCCTACGCCGTCGTCGGCACGATCGACGACGCCCTCTATCAAGGCTCAGCCTCCGGCACGCTCGTCGTCGCCAAAGCCGCGGCACCCATCGCGCTCGCCAACCTCGCACAGACTTACAACGGCTCCGCCCGCACAGCCACCGCCACGACGACGCCCGCTGGGCTCATTGTCGCCATCACCTACGATGGCGTTGCCACCGCGCCGACCAACGCCGGCAGCTATGCCGTCGACGCCGCCGTAGTTGAATCCAACTACACCGGCGCCGCCACAGGCATACTCGTTGTCGCCAAAGCGGACCAAACCGTCGCGTTCGATCCGGTCGGTGCTGTCACCGTCGGCACGCCGGTCACCCTCAGCGCGACCGCGACCAGCGGCCTGCCCGTCACGTTCTCGGTGGCCGGTGGCACCGCGACGGTAGCCGGCGCATCCTTCACCGCGAACGACGCGAACATGATCACCTTGCGCGCCACGCAGCCGGGAAATTCCAACTACAACGCGGCGAGCACGGACCAGATCGTCACGAACATCACCCGCCTCGCGCAGACGATCGCCTTCACCGCACCGGCCGACCGGTCGCGCACCGCTGCCGCCTTCGCGCTCACCGCGACCGCGACCAGCACGCTCCCCGTCTCTTTCACCGTCGAAAGCGGACCAGCCACGATCGCCGGCAACACCGTCACCCTCACCGGTCTTCCCGGCACCGTCGTCCTCGTCGCGCACCAAGCCGGCGACGATGTGTACGCCGCCGCGGCTGATGTGAGCCGCAGCTTCGCAGTCACCGCCGACTATCCCGCGCCCGTCGCCGATGGCTTTGCGAAGACCGTCACCGGCGGCTCCGGCACCGGCTCGCAAGCCGTCACCGCCACGACCGCCACTGAGTTCCGCACCGCCGCCGAGTCTTCGAGTCCATCGATCATCACCGTGATCGGCGTGCTCAATCTCGGTTCGGCGCCTGTCGCGGTGAAGACCGACAAAACGATCCAGTGCGCCGACGCAAACGCGACGCTCATCGGCAATCTCACGCTCTCCAGCGGCATTTCCAACGTGATCGTTCGCGGCCTCAACGTCTCCTACCCCGGCACGACCTTCGTCAGCGG
>Ga0164241_10001259_pt1 | contig 32758 bp, 28 predicted proteins | sample OricomyardsoilBY_FD_108780 | JGI IMG/M metagenome (GOLD analysis project Ga0164241, IMG submission 108780) | Backyard soil microbial communities from Emeryville, California, USA - Original compost - Back yard soil (BY) | ecosystem: Environmental > Terrestrial > Soil > Unclassified | place: USA... | reverse complement strand
TCGCGAACCTGCAGATTGCCATCACGTCGTGCGCGGGCGTGCTGTACGGCGGCTTGCCGCGCACGGTGCGCGAGCGCATGCCCATGGAGCGCGTCGTCGTCACGGTGCGCAAGCTGCACGAGCAGGCTGACAGCTGGGCCGCGATCGTCGACGGCGTCGCCGACATCGCGGGTTGGAAGGACTACGCGCGCATCCACGCCGCGTCGGTCGTCCGCGCCGTCATCGAGTCGCGGCGCTGATGTCGGCCGTCTCTCCCGCACCGCGCGTCGCCTATATGGGGCCGCCGCTTTCGTTCTCGCACGCGGCCGCCCTGCAAGCCTTCGGCGACCGCGCCCAGCTCGTCGTCACGCGCACGATTCCGGACGCGATCGAGGCCGCCAGCGAAGGTCACGCCGAGCTTGCGATCGTGCCGATCGAGAATTCGACCGAAGGCGGCGTCAACGCCACGCTCGACGCGCTGTTCGACAGCAACTTGACGATTTGCTCCGAGCACGTGCTCGAAGTCGAGCTGTGCTTGCTGGCGCAAAGCATGGATTTGTCGCGGCTCGAGCGCGTGACCTCGCACCCGCAGCCGCTCGGCCAATGCAAAAATTGGCTCCGCCAGCACCTACCGCACGCAGAGGTCGTGGTGGCCCCGTCCACGACCTCGGCCGCTCAAGACGCGCTGAATGACGCACACACCGCCGCCGTCGGCAGCCGTCTCGCCGCCGAGCTGGGGCTGCTCGTCGTGCGCGAGCGCATTCAGGATCGCGAAGGCAACGCGACGCGCTTCGTGGTCGTCGGCCAGCACTTCACTTCGCCCAGCGGCAACGACAAGACCACGCTCGTCTTCTCGACGCCCCACGAACGCGGAGCGCTGCGCAGCGTGCTCGAGGTGTTCGATGAAGAAGGGCTCAACCTCACGCGCATCGAATCGCGCCCCTTGCGCGGGCAACTCTGGCAGTACGCCTTTTTTACCGATCTCGAGGGCCATCGGGATGATCCGCCAGTTGCGCGCGCACTGGAACGACTGCGCCAAGGCGGAGCCATGGTCCGTGTCCTGGGCAGCTACCCACGCGCGCAAAACGCTCGGCCGCCCGCCTAATTCGCACGTCGAAACTAACTTAGGGCCCGCGAATGGCTAAGTCGGTCGAAGATCGGGGTCGAGGCGCCCGGATGGCGAGGCGCGACGAAGGCGCATGCTGCAGTAGGTAACTGAGGAGCAACGGAGCCAGGCGCGATGCATCGGCCGCGAGATCGATCGACTTAGCCATTCGCGGGCCCTAACTAACCGTAACGCGCTGCATTACCCCTGGTATTGCCCCGTCTGACATGTAGTTGTGTGTAGACATGGGTGCGCAAATCCTTTATCTGGGGAGGGCGATGAACGGCAAGGCGCTGGAGCTCGATACGCCGGCAGACAGCGGTCTGCGCGAGCGAGCACGCCCGGTGTTTGCCCTGCGCTTCGGCACGCGCGAGATCAAGCTGAAGTCGCGCATCACCACTGCCGGTCGCAGCTCGGCCGCCGACATTCCGCTCGTGGGTGCGTTGGTATCGCGTCGTCACGCGACATTCGCCCTCACCGAAAATGGCGTCGAGGTTTCGGACCACGGTAGCCGTAATGGCGTGTTCGTCAACGGTGAGCGTATCAGTCGGCCGCAACCGCTCCGCTCCGGCGACATCATCACCATTGGTGACGACTCGCTGACTCTCATCGAGCAAGAAGACCCGACCGTGCGTCGCCCCGAGACGATTTCGGAAATGCACGCGGTGCGGCCCGATCAGACGCCGCGCCTGCCCAGCTCTTCGGACGACGACGTGTCGATCGCCACTCGACGCGCGGACGCGTTCCAGCTGCTCAGCGGCGTCGTCGACAAAGCGTTGGCGCTCGGCCGCGGTGAAGAAGCAGAGCACCTGATCGGCACGCACCTGGTCGCCGCCTTGGCAGACGCCAGCACCGGTCGTGGCGTTCCCGCCGATATCGCCCGCACCGCCGCTCGCTACGCGCTCAAGCTCGCCGCCGCGATGAACAAGAGCAATTGGCTGGATTTCGCGGTCCGGCTGTATCGCGCCCTCGGCCAGCCCATGCCCCTGCCCATCGTCGACGAGCTTTACACATTGGTCAGCCGCGTGCGCGGCCTCGATCGCGCGCTGCTCCGCGACTACGTCGATTCACTGCGCTTGGTCTCCGACTCGCTGTCACCCACCGAACGCTTCGTGCTGCAAAGGCTCGAAGGGCTGGAACGGATGGCGCGCCTGCAGTCTGACAGTCCGTAAGGGCCCGCGGCGTTCTCGCCCGTCGCGAATTGCAGCACTCGGACGAATTGCGGCACTCGAGCGGATGGCAGCCGTCGAGCGTCGGGGGCCGAGAGTGTCCGTCTCGCGCGGCTCGCCCCTCGCCCGCCCTCCCCCCTCCGCCGACTCACCCCCAACCCCTCACCCCTCACCCCTTCTGCTAGCGTCCGCGCATGAGCGCACGGCTTCTTCGTTATTTCGTCCGGGGCTGCTTGGTCTCGGTACCTCTGGTGCTCACCGGCTGGATCATCTGGAAGACGCTGAGCTTCATCGATCAGATTTTGCCGATTGGCATCCCCGGCGTCGGCATCGTGGTCACGTTGTCGTTGGTCACCTTGGTCGGGTTGTTCACGTCGAACGTCGTCGGCAAGCGTGTGTTTCAAATCACCGATCGAGCGCTTTCCGGCATGCCGCTGGTGAAGTTGCTGTACACGTCGATCAAAGACCTGATCCGGGCGTTCGTCGGCGATCACAAGAGCTTCGATCAGCCGGCCGCCGTCATGTTGACTCCGGGCGGCGCGCGCATGCTCGGTTTCGTGACACGCGAAGGGCTGCACGCGCTGGGGATGCCCGACTTCGTGGCCGTCTATTTTCCGCAGTCGTACAACTTCGCCGGCCAATTGGTGGTGGTGCCGCGTGAGCAGGTCGAGCTGCTGGACGCCGCTAGCTCGGAGGTCATGACGTTCATCGTCTCCGGCGGAATCTCCGGCTTTGGCCGCGGCCAATCCCTCGTACCGCCGCCCACGCTGACGAGCGTCAATATCAAGAGATAGTTGGCAGTTGGAGAGGGCGGCTGAGACCCTAAAAGACTTGCCTCCCCCTAGCCTTCGAGCGCTTTGCTCGACAGCGTCAAGGCTCCGTCTTGCACCGAGTCGAGGATCTGCTTGGCGTCAGCGTCGGAGATCTCCAAGAGCCCGATCAGCTTTTGCAGCAGCTGTTGCTCCGATGCACTTTGTTCGCCGTCGGCGTGGGTGAGCAGCGCGGCGTTGGCCAAGAGCAACTCGCGATCCTCGCGCGTCAGCTCTTTGATCGGCGCGTCATCGGTCAGGGTGCGCTTCTGCTTGGCGTACTGCAGCAGCTCGCGCTCTTCCTCTTCGCTGGCGTCGAACCCGCACAGCATGCCCTCGATGACGCCCGCCTCGGGCGCGGCGACTCTGCCGTCCGCCCAGGCCACCGCGACTAGAGATTTGACGATATTCTTCTCGCTGGGCGTCATCGGAGCTCCACGATACCGAAAGTCGGCAGGCGAATCGAGTGACCCGGTCCGACCCCCGAAAGGCCGGGAGTGAACCGGCTCGGCCAGCGTCAATCAACCTTTCCGCGGGCGCGGAACCCGGCATTTCTCTCGCAAAAGCGGGGCCCTACAATTCGTTGGCGCCCTCGCCTGCCCTCGCCGTACTGCGGGTACCCCCCGTCTAGCGAGCAGTAAAGACCCGAGGCTCGCGCCCCCTTTCCAGACCAAGGAACCTGACCATGCGACCCATCTCCTGCTCGTTGAGCGCCTTCGTGATCCTAGGCTTCCTGGCTTCTGCGTGCGGGGGCAAAGACGGGAGCGAGGTAAACGGCGGGAATGGCAGCAACGGCAACGGCGCTTCATCGACGGGCGGCTTGAACCTCGGTAACGGGGCCAACAACGGGCTGGGTGGCGGCAACGGCGTCGGCAACGGCACGGTCATCGATCCCATGTCGGCGTGCGCCAAGGGGACGGCCGCGGCGGCGCTGGCGGGCGTGAACATGATCGTCATGTTCGATCGCTCGACCTCGATGAACGACACCGCGGTGCGAAACGGCCCATCGCGTTGGGCCTTGGCCTCGGCCGCGCTCGACGCCTTCTTCGCCAGCAACGAGGCGGCGGGGCTGAACCTCGCCCTGCGTTTCTTCCCGCACGACATGCCTCGAGCTGGTTGCAATCAGGACGCGTGCGACGTGGCCGCCTGTGCCGCCCCGATGGTCCCGCTCGGCACGCTTACGGCCGCGATGGCGCCGGCCGACGCGCACGAGAAGGCGCTCATCGACGCCACTGCGGGCGCGACGCCGGCCGCGCGAGCCGCCGGCATGGGCGGCGGCATGATGAGCGGCGGCACGCCCATCTCGGCCGCGCTCGGCGGAGCGTTGCAATGGGCCAGCGCCCAGCACGCGAAGACCCCGGGCGAGAACACGGTGGTCGTATTGGTGACCGATGGCCGACCCAACGGGTGCGACGAGGACGTCGGCAACATCTCGCAGCTGGCCGCCGCCGCGCTGGCAGCCGACGGCACCCGCACCTACGCCATCGGTCTTACCGGCTCGCAAGAGGCCGACATGAATCAGATTGCGATGGCGGGCGGCACCACCCAGGGCATCTTCGTCGCGGACGGCGCCAACACCACGCAGGACCTGCTGCAGGCGCTGGGCGCCATCCGCGGCGCCATCTTGGATTGCGACTTTGCAATGCCGACGCCCAAGCCCGGCATCGCGGTCGACCCGGCGTTCATCAACGTGAACTTCACCCCGTCGAATGGCGCGCCCTCCACGCTCACGCAGGTGGCGGGCGAGGCCAACTGCACCGGTTCCGGCAGCTGGTATTACGACAACCCGATCAACCCGAGCCGCATCGTTCTATGCAAGTCGACGTGCGACGCCGTCACCGCCGACGCGATGGCCTCGCTCGAAATCCTGCTCGGCTGCGCCACCTCCACCGACATACCCAAGTAATCCCCGTAAAACCTGCCTCCGGAACGTGACCGACGCCCCCCTGGCCTGGGGGGCCGCCAGGCATTACATTCGCGCGCCTTGGCCATGTCTGACGCCGCGAAGTCCTCATTTCAGAAGCCCGTCCCCGAGTTTCACCTACCCAAGCTCGAGCACGAGATTCTGGCGCTGTGGGCCGAGCACGACATCGAAAAACAGAGCCTGGCCGGCAAGGGGCAGAAGGCGTTCGTGTTCTACGACGGTCCCCCGTTCGCGACCGGATTGCCCCACTACGGCCACCTGCTGGCCGGGACCATCAAAGACATCGTGCCCCGCTATTTCGCGATGCAGGGCTTCGACGTCGAGCGCCGCTTCGGCTGGGACTGCCATGGCCTGCCCATCGAGAGCATGATCGAAAAGGAGCTCGGCCTCGGCGGCACCGCCGAGATCGAAGCTTACGGCGTGCCGAATTTCAACGCGGCCTGCCGAGCCAGCGTGCAGCGCTACACGCGTGAGTGGGAGTCGACCGTGCGCCGCATGGGGCGCTGGGTCGACTTTCAGCACGAGTACAAGACCATGGACCCCGAGTTCATGGAGACGGTGTGGTGGGTCTTCAGCCAACTTTGGGAAAAGGGCCTGATCTACGAGGGCTTTCGCATCCAGCCCATCTCCCCCGCCCTTGGCACGCCGCTGTCCAACTTCGAGGTCGCGCAGGGGCCGCAAGAGCGCGACCCGATCACCAAGAAAGACGGCCACAAGCGCCGGCAAGATCCGAGCGTCACCTTGCGCTTCAAGCTCGAGGACGAAGACGCCTACCTCTGGGCCTGGACGACCACTCCCTGGACCCTACCGAGCAACCTCGCGCTCGCCGTCCACCCCGACGTCGAGTACGCCAAGGTGCGGCTCGACGACACGGGCGAGGTCGCCTATCTCGAGCCCAGCCGGCTCGCCGATTACCAAGCGCGCGGGCGCGTCGGCAAGACGACCGAGCTCGCCCGGATGCGCGGCAGCGAGCTGGTAGGGCGCGCCTACGAGCCGCTACTGCCCTATTTTGCCGACAAAAAGACGAAAAACGACGGCTCGCGTTGGTGCTTTCGCGTCGTCGCGGCCGAGTACGTCACGACCGATTCCGGTACCGGCATCGTTCACCAGGCGCCGGCTTTCGGTGAGGACGATTACCAGGTCGGGTTGAAGGAAGGCTTGCCGGTGATCCGACCGATGGGTCTCACCGGTATCTTCGACGAGCGCGTCGGCGACTTTGCCGGCCAGTTCGCCAAAGACGCGGACCGCGGCATCATCCAAAAGCTGAAGACCGAGGGCAAGCTCGTCGACCAGGACACGATCGTCCACGCTTACCCTCACTGCTACCGCACCGATCAGCCGCTCTTGTACATGGCGCTGTCGACCTGGTTCATGAAGGTCGAAGCCATCAAAGAGCAGCTCGTCAAAAACAACCTTGGCATCCGTTGGGTGCCCGAGCACGTGGGGTCCGGGCGCTTCGGCAACTGGCTCGAGAACGCTCGCGACTGGAATCTGAGCCGCAATCGTTTTTGGGGCACGCCCATCCCAGTTTGGCGCTGCGACACCGCCCCCAACGAGCTCGAGTGCATCGGCAGCGTCGAGGCGCTCGAAAAGCGAGCGGGGCTGCCGCCCGGCTCGGTGAAGGATCTGCACCGCGAGTCGATCGACGGCATCTCGTTCCCGTCCCTGAAAACGCCGGGCGGCACGATGCAGCGTATTCCGGAGGTATTCGACTGTTGGTTCGAGTCCGGCTCGATGCCGTACGCGCAGAATCATTACCCCTTCGACCAATCGAAAATCGAGTACGTCGAACAGAACCTACCCGCTGACTTCATCGCCGAAGGGCTCGATCAAACGCGCGGCTGGTTCTACACGTTGCACGTGCTGGCCACGGCGCTGTTCGAGCGCGCGGCGTTCAAGAACGTGATCGTGAACGGCATGATCTTGGCGGCGGACGGCAAGAAGATGTCGAAGCGGCTCAAGAACTACCCCGACCCGAACGACGTCATGGAAAACTACGGCGCCGACGCCCTGCGCGCCTACTTGATCGACAGCGCCGTCGTTCGCGCCGAGCCGATGAAATTCGGCAAAGACGCGAGCGACACGACGGGCGAGTGCGTCAAGGAGACGGTGCGCCTAGTGGTGCTGCCGCTGTGGAACGCGTACGTCTTTTTGGCGACGTACGCGGTGGCGGACGGCTGGTCGCCCAAGCCGAGCGATCTCGAGATCAGGCCGACGACGGATTTGGATCGCTACATCGTGAGCCGCGTCGAGCGCTTCGTCGAAGAGCTGACCCTCGAGTACGAGCGCTACGAGCTGAGCAACCTCATCCCCGCCTTCACCCGGCTGTGCGATGATCTGAACAACTGGTACATCCGGCGCGGCCGCCGGCGCTACTGGCGGGCCAAGAACGAGAGCACCGCGGGCGACAGTGACAAGCAGGAGGCGTACGCGACCCTGCTGCGCGTGCTGACGACGTTGACGCGCGCGATGGCGCCGGTCATGCCGTTCTTCACCGAGTACCTGCATCAGCGGCTGATGGTCGACACCGGCCTCGCCCCTGCCGGCGACAGCGTCCACGCGCGGCCGTTTCCCAAAGCCGACAAATCCTTGATCGATTTGGCGCTGGAACAGCGGATCGAAACGGCTCGCTCCGCCATCGCGCTCGGCCTCGTCATCCGCGAGCGCGAGAAGCTCGGCGTACGGCGGCCTCTGGCGCGCGCCACCATCGCCAGCCCGGACCCAGCCGTGCGCGACGCGATCGAGCAACTCTCGGACGCGCTGCGCGGCGAGCTCAACGTCAAAGAGGTCGTGGCCATTTCCGACGACTCGGCCCTGTGCTCGTTGTCGGCCAAGGCCAACTTCAAGCGCTTGGGCAAACGCCTTGGCCCCAAGATGAAGACGGTCGCCGCCGGGGTCGAAAAGCTCGACGCCGCCGCCATCGCTCGCCTGGAGCGCGGAGAAAGCGTCGAAGTCGAGGGCGAAACGCTGAGCGCGGAAGACATCACGCTCGCGCGCGAAGCCTTACCCGGAAACGCCTCCGAGACTCAGGGCGGGGTAACGGTGGTGCTCGACACCCATGTCACCCCCGAGCTGGCCGCCGAAGGCTTGGCGCGCGAAGTCGTCAGCCGCATCCAAAACCTGCGGCGCGAGGCGAGCTTGAGCGTGAGCCAACGCATCCAGCTGTTCGTGGACGCGAGCGGCCCCGTGTCGCAGATGCTCGACAGCGCGGAGCTACAGGGCCTGATTCAACGCGAAACGCTGGCGGTGGCGCTCGCGCGCGCCGCCGCGAGCAGCTTTCCGAGCGGCACCCACACCGTGCAAGAGAGCATCGACGGCGAAGCCGTACAGCTCGGCCTCGCCCCCGCCTGAGCCATCGCCGTTCACCGGGCCGCGGTCGCGCGATAGCGAGATCAGCCATGTACTGAGGGGACATGATCTGCGTAACGCCAATGGCGGCCGCAGGAAGCCCTACATGACACTCCAAGCCGGCAACTCGACGCTGTGGGCGGACGCGGCGTGTGTCGGATTACGCAGAGTGCACACACCGACTCTGCTCGACGCAACGCGCGTTTGGATCCGGTTAGTGTCCGGCTCGGTCACACTCCGTTTCGAATTTTTGCCCACGAAATCACGGCAAAAACCGCGATTGAGCGCCTTTACAGATCGAACCCGGCCTGGTCTACTCGCCGCCGCTTTCAAGCCACGAGCCGGCCGCGTGCTTGCTGATCTCGGACGCTTGGGCGACTGCAACGTCGTGGCGCGCCCACCCATGGGCGAGCGCCGAATCGGAGGGTGTTAATGCATTCAGCTTGGTTACGCATGCCGCTCAATCGACCAACTCACGGCTGCTTGCTGGCGCTGGTCGGCTTGGGCCTCCTCGGCTGCAGCGAGGAAAACGAAGGCAACATCACGACACCCCCACCCCCGTTCATGGCCGCTTCGTCCGGGGGCTCCGCCAGCCCCCCCAGCGGAGGAATGAAGGCCACCGGAGGCTCCAGCGTCATCCCCAGCGGTGGCGCGGGCTCCGGTAGTCCCACCGACGTCGATGAGCCCTGGCCCAGCTCGGGCTGCGGCAAGCCGCCCGTTGAGCCGGTGACGACCATTCCCGGTAGCCGTACTGGCTACGTCGAGTACCACGTCACCCAAACCGGGGCGAACCTCACGTCCACCGTGAAGACGGGCAACGCCGGCGAGCGCCAGTTTTTCGTGCGCGTCCCCGCCGACTACGACGAAAACCGACCGTACAAAATCGTGTACTTGGGCCAAGGCTGCGGCGCCCAACACGCCGGCAAGACGAACACGTACCCCCTGTTCAACGAGGCTCAGGGCGGCAACGAGCAAGCCATTTACGTCGGCGTTTCGGTGCCCGACAACGCCGTCAACCCTGGTTGCTACGACAACAACACCGGTACGGAGTCCCAAGAGTGGGAAGCCTTCGATCTGATGCACACGTTGATCGAAAAGACGTACTGCGTGGACAACAACCGCATCTACGTCGCCGGCTACAGCACCGGTGGCTGGCTCTCCAACATGTGGGGCTGCTACTTCGGCGGAACGCCTTCTCCTCCGCTCGATCAACCGGATCTCGACGCCGGCCTCACGGTGCGGAAATTCTCTCCCAATTGGGCGGTGCGTGGCCACGCCAACGTCACCGGCTCACTGCCGCCGAATCAGCCGGTGCCGTGCAACGGTCCATCGGCTGGCTTCTGGTTGCATGACGCGCTCGATAAATCGAACTTGATCGAGACGAACATCAAGGCGCTCGAGCTGAACCTCAAGACCAACGGCTGCACCGGCAATTACAAAGAAGGCCCCAAACAGCCGTGGGCTGCCGCCGAAAACATCCCTGGGCTTCAGGGCGGTATCTGCCAGGAATACACCGGCTGCGATCCGGAGGTCGCCAAGAAGTATCCGCTCGTGTTCTGCACGACCAGCGGGCTTGGCCACGCCGATCAAGCGTCCAGCGCCGTCCCCGCCTTCACGACTTTTTTCAATCTGATGGATCCAAAGTAGCTCGTCGAAGCCACTGCCATGCTCTCGTTCTCGCTCTTTCACGACAGCGACTCGCCTCAGCCGCGCCTGCCGCGCAGCATCGCGGCATCCCTGGCGCGCGGCCTGATCGTGCTAGGGGGCGTCGCGGCCGCGCTCATGGGCTGCACCGCGGAACAAAAGTGCGATCCGCTCGTGCGTTGCGGTGGTGACTTTCTGGCCGGCTCCACCGTTATCGAAGGCGTCACGCAAACCGAGTGGGTGGCGGTCGACGACGCGGCCTGCATGGACGACGTGCAGCTACCCATTCAGCCCGTATCGCTCGCGCAGCAGCCCTCGCGCACGACGACGAAAAAGAGCGCCACGCCCGCCACCGTCGACTGGTGCTCGAACCTGTCGTTGAAGCCGGACGGCTCACTGCGCTACCAGCCGTTTTTCCCGATCATTCCCCTAAAGAATGCCCACCTGAAGATTTACCCCGACGGCCACTACGACGCGCATTTCTTGGCCGGCGCCCCCCAGCACATGGCCTTTTCCGAGTCTTGCCGCACGGCTCAGGGCATCAACTTCACCTGCGCCGAGCTCGGCCGGCACATCAAAGAAGCGATTGCGGCCGAGTCCAACGTCACCAACACCCGCTGCTACGACGACGGCGAGGGCGGCTGCACGTGCGACTACTACTTGCGGCTGTTCACCAGCCAACCCGGTAGCTGGGGCGCGGCCAACGGCATCGCCACCTTTTACGACGAGTCCGGCGCCAACCTGCCGCCCGCCCCCGCCGACTATTGCATGAAGGGCGACGAGCTCGACATGACCGGCCACAACGGCCTCCAGCTGTTCGGCCGTCCCAACTTACGCACGCTCAAGTTCGAACGCGCCAGCTGTAGCGACGGTGTGCAAGACGGGCTCGAAGACGGCATCGACTGTTGTCGCGCCTGCCGCACCTGTGCCGCTGACGAAAACGCGCCGGATTGCTGCGGGGCCAACGACGCCGCTTGCGCGCAGGTGTGTCACGACACCTGCGGCACCTGCAGCGACGGCGTGAAGAGCGACGACGAAGAAGGCGTCGACTGTGGCGGCTCTTGCCCCGACTTTTGCGCCTGCTTCGACGGCGTCCAAAACCCTTGGGAAGAGGGCGTCGACTGCGGCGGCACCTGCTCCCTGCTGTGCTCGTGCAAAAACGGCGTGAAGGATGCGAACGAATCAGGCGTCGATTGCGGCGGCGACTGCCAAGGGGCGTACAGCGCCGGGGACGCAGTTTCATGTCCCTGACCGCCCGCCCCCCAGATCACGCGGCCGACGGTCACGCACGGCTCGTAGCAGAAGGTAAGCGTTCATGAAGATCGGGCTCTTCAATGCGGTTTGGGTGGTGCTCGGCGTGTCGCTCGCTGGTTGTGCGACGCCGCCCTATTGCGATGCGCTCGGCAAGTGCGGCGGTGATTTCAACGCCGCCGCCGTCGATCTGGGCGCCGGCACGATGGGGACGGAGTGGGTAGCGGGCGCCCCTCGAACCGACGCCGCCTGCATCGACCAAGTGCCGAGCCCGCCCGAGCCGCCTTCGCTGGCCTTGATTCCGCCCCGCCCCGCCGGCGTGCGCCCGGTCGAGCAATCGACGCTCGAGTGGTGCGCGGGCTTGGTCCTGAAGTCCGACGGCACGATCGGCGCTTTCGACGATGGCTGGTACGAGACGCTGAAGCGTTACAACGGCTGGTTCCCTTCGGTGCCGTTGTACACGGCCCAGCTCGAGCTCCACACCAACAATCAGTACGCGATGACGACGACGCAGCTCGTGTCGCAGCACGTCGAGCTGTCCACGGCGTGTTTGGTGGCCCAGGGCGTCGTGCTCACCTGCGACGACGAGGCCGCCGGCAGGCCCGCGACCGGTCAAGATCTCACGACCCAGCTGGCGAAATTCGTTCAAAACAAGCTCGACGGCATCAAGGGTCTCGAGACCCAGGTCTACGGTAGCGTCTGCACGCCCGGGGCCGACGGCAGCTGCACCTGCGATTACAACGTGTCGTTGACCACGACGACGTCGGGGCCCTGGCAAGCCGACAACGGAGGGCATTTGTCCTTCTACGATGCGGCCGCGGCTCCGCCCTGCCAGGCCGATTACTGCGCGAGCGCCAGCATGCTGCAGCTGTCCGGCTCGAAAGCGGCGGATTTGTTCAATCGCACCTCGCTCAAGACTTTGTCGCTTCGCCCGCCTGCCTGCGACGACAAGCTGCAAAGCAAGACCCTCGGCGAAACCGGCATCGATTGCGGGGGTCAGTGTCCCGCCTGCCCCTAAGCCAACAGCTCGCGCGCATGCTCATCGGAGAACGGAAATGACCCATCGTACGTTGAGTGGCCTCACCGCGGCCGTTGCCTTGCTCGTCGCCCCCGCGGTGTACGCGCAGGACGACGAACCCGCTGAAACGCCCAAGGCAACCGGGACCGACAGCAATCCCCAAGAGCTCCCGCCCGCGCCGCCGAAGCCAGCTGACGCCAAGCCCGTCACCGAGCCGGAGGCTCCGGCCGAGCCCAAGGCTACCGACGCGGCCAGCGAAGGCCTGAGCGTGCGCATCCACGACTGGACGCTCGGCGTGTACGGCTTTGCCGCGTTGAACGTGATGCAGGACTCGACGCAGAGCTTCGGCACCGCTGCCGGCAACACGCAGCTTCAGCGCGTGGGTACATTTCGTGGCAACAACAACCAGCTTCAGCTCACGGCGCGCGACTCGCGCTTCGGCCTGAAAATCGCCGCCCCCGCCACCAGCTGGCTGAAGGCGTCGGCGGTGCTGGAAGCCGATTTCGGCTCGGTGCAGCCGATCGAATCCAACGAGCAGACCGCTTACATCACCAACCCGCTGCGCATGCGGCACTTTTACATCAAGGCCGAGACGCCGGTCGTCGACGTGCTCGCCGGCCAGTATCACGACTTGTTCGGATGGGGCGGCAAGGGCTTCTACCCCAGCACGCTCGCGTTCCTGGGCGTGACGGGTGAGATCTATCACCGTCAACCGCAGTTTCGCCTGTCGAAGACCATCGCCAGCCGGGCCGTCGACTTCGAGATCGCGGCCGCGGCGGTCAGGCCCGTGCAGCGCGCCTCCGGCCTACCCGATGCCGAGGCCGGCCTGCGCCTGGCCATCAATCCGTGGCAGGGCATCGGCCAGCAAGGCTACGGCCAGCCCCAGCTGAGCCCAATGGCGATCGGCGTGTCCGGTATCGGACGTCGCTTCGAGGTCGCCCAGTTCGTCGAGTTTCCGGGCGGCTCGAACAAGGTCAATGGCTGGGGCGTCGCCGTCAACGGCTTCATCCCGCTGATCCCCGCCAAGAGCGTGACTGATCGCGCGAACGCGCTGTCGTTGACCGGTGAGTTCTCGCGCGGGTCGGGCATCTCCGACATGTACAACTCGGATTTGACGGGTGGGGCGCTGTTTCCGACGCTGCCCAACCCCCAAAACCGCGGCGTCGACCCCGCCAACCCGCCGCCGATTTACGTGCCCAACATCGACAGTGGCATCGTCACCTACGACGGCAACGGCAAGGTCCGCACGATCGACTGGCAAGGCTTCCTGGTCGGGCTGCAGTACTACTTGCCGATCAACAAGGGCAGAGTCTGGGTCTCCGGCAACTACTCGCAGGTCAAGTCGGGCAACATCGTGAAGCTCACGCCGATCGCGGGCCAAAGCGCGGTGTACAAAGAAGCCCGTTACGTCGACGGCAACTTGTTCGTCGCGCTCTCGGACGCCTTGCAGATTGGCTACTCGTTCCAGCTGGTAGAGCAGACCTTCGGTGGTGACGGCGCAAAAGCCAAAAACTACCGGAACGAAGGCGGCCTGCACTTCTTCTTCTGACCCGTAGCTTGGGGCTGCCAACCCGCAGCCCGCCGCAGCCCGCCTCGCAGAAGCTTTCGTGGCGGCTACGGGCCACCTCGTGCGATCGAGATTCACAGGGAGTCGGGGAGTGCGGGGAGGCAAAACGTATTTCTCGTTCGGAAGACCGAACGAGAAATGTCGCCTCACAAGCAAGCGGGTGAACCCAAGCCTCACTCGATGCGTCGAGGCGAGCTGTGCACCCTCAAAAAAATCTCCCATCCTCCCCCCTCCCTGCAAAATCTCTCAGGCTCTCGGCACGAGCTATCAGCGTGTCAGCAGCCCCACGCGCGGCGCGGGTCGGCCTCGCGACGCACGGCAGCTTCTGCAAGAAAGCTGCGGCGCGGCAGCCACGAGATGAGAGCTGCTTTTCGGGCGGGCTTAGTGGGAATTGGCGTAAGTGATGTTGGCGGCGTCGGTGCCCCAGATGACGTCCATGACGGGCCAGTAGGCTTTGTCATTGAAGTCCAAGTGGCCTTCGCCTTGCGCGATCAGACGGTGGGAGTTGTCGTAGGGGGCCGCGACGCTCTTGATGTCGACGGGCGCGCCGATGAACTTCATGCGTTCCATGGCAAAAATGATGTCGCCGTATTCGCTGTCGGTCGTACCGGTCAAGCCGTAGATGCGATCGAGCGGAGTCATGCTCTCTTCGTCCAGCCACGCGCTGATGACGTCTTCAGCGCACGTCTTGCCTTTGTACAGCTGGCCGCAGATATTGTCGCGCGGCCCGGAACGAGCCACGACCCGCCACGCGCGCACCTTCTTCGCCCAACGCACCGAGCTGCTGGCACCGTGTGAATAGCCGGTGAGCCCGACGTCGGACCAGCGGATGGAGCCGTCGGCGGCCAGAAAATAGCCCCAGTCTTCTTCCGGATACATCGTCTGAAGTTGGGCGAGCGCCGTCTTCAGCTTGCCGGTGATGCTGTTGGCGGCATCGACCATGGCGTGACCGGTCGCGGTCGAGGTGTCGTGATCGACGCCGTCGAAGGTCTCGAGCCGGCAGTTGCCGTTGAAATCACGGCCTTTTTCCGTATACGTGTTCTGCGCTTCCGCAATCGCGCAGTGGAACATCGACGGACCAATGACGTGGAAGCCGTGCTTCAACCCGTAGTTGTAGGTGCCGCCGCCGTCGACCTCCACGTCGACGATCAGCTTGCCCATCACTTTGGGCACGCTGTTGTCGAGCGCGGCCGGCATGCCGTTGGGCATGCCGGGAATGTTCGTCGCCTTGTGAATGTGCTCGCCCTTGGCGGCTTGCACGTTGAGCGTGTGAGTGGGTGGAATATCGAGCGGATCACCCGCGCCCGCGCTACCACCGGTGCCGGTGCCGGCGGTAGCGGCGCCACCATTACCGCTGCTCGACGCGCCCGCGCTGCCCCCCGAAGCGCTGCCGGCGGTGGCGTTGCCGCCCACGCTGCTGCCCGCTGAGCTCTGACTCGAGCCCGCCATGCCCGCCGACGACGACGTGCCGGCCGCGGTTTGGGCGGCACCGGCGCTGCTCGGACCCGGCAGCGTGGCAGGGTCGGCCGTGCCGCTGCACGCAACCAGACCCACGCCCATCAACAAAGAAATTCGGCAAATTCCCGTCATGACCAAGACCTGTCCTAACGCACGAAGAATGCTTTGAAGAAGCGCAGTCTCGACTGCTACTTCGAGTACCAATGCCTAAAGATCAGTGCTGCGAATCGCGCAGTCGCTCGTCGCCCAATAAACCTTGGCGGCGTCGACCACGACGGAGGTGGGCGCCATTTGGTCGCGCGCGATCGACGCCGGCTCCGTGGGGTCCATGCCTTCGGCGGGCGGAGTCAAGGCGTGGCGAAGGATGAGACCGTTGCCGTTGGCAGCGTAGACGTTGGTCGCGGTGATGGCGAAGGCGTTGAGGTCGCTCGCCTTGGGCGACTCCATGATCGCCGGATCCGGCACGGGCGCGGTCGCAGCCAGCTTGTTGCGCACGAAACGAGCGCCGTCGATCCAGTATGCATACGTGGCGTCGATGGCGATCTGCGATTTCAAACCGCCGACCGACTGCGCCAGCTCCACGTAGCCGGTCTTGACCGTGAGCGGCGTCGCGCTCTCTTCCAAGATGTCGTCGCCTTCGACGCCGCTACGATCGCCCACGTCGGTCCAGGCCAGCATCGTGTCGTTGACGGCAACCCCGTTGGGAATGCCCTCGATTTTTGCCGGTTCATCGTAGTTTACGGCGACCCCGACGATGATGTCGGTAGTGACGGCCTTGTCGGTCGAGATCTGATGAACGTCGTGCGCGAAGGTGTAATAGAGCTTCCCCCCGCCGACGGCGATGCCGATGATCTTGGCGCCCGCGACCACGTCGGCCGACGCCGTGGGGACGACCTTGGTGGAGTCCTTCAACGTCACGGGGGCGCCCGCGGCGAACGGCAGCGCCGCCTTCATCACGTTGCCGCCGGCCACCCAATAGACACCGGTGGCGTCGGCCGCGATCTGGGAGGCGCCGGTTTGACCCGTCGCGATGTCGACGGCGGCGCCGCCCGCGAGCGGCATGCTGCGCACTTTGCCGCTGGTCGCTTCCGTCCAATAGACGTTGGGGCCCTGAATCACCAGGTGCATGGCGCCGCAGCCGGCGACGGGCGCCAAGAGCTCGACCGGCTTCTTGGTGCACTTGCTGTCGACGCACGTGGCGCCGGCGTCGCACTTCGTGGCGCAGTCGCCGCAATGATCCGCGTTCGACTTCTTGTTGACGCAGGCGCCGTCCGCGCCGGTCCCGCACACGTCGGGAACGTCGGTCGTGCAGCCGCACAGGTTCGCTTTGCAAACGAAGCCGGTGCCCAAGCAGTCGGCGGTCATGGTGCAAGCCATGGCGGAGCCGCCCCCCGTCGCCACGCCGCTGCTGCCCCCCAGGGCGCTACCGCCGGTGGTGGTACCGGCCGTAGCCGTGCCCGACCCGCCCGCGGCGCTTCCGCCCGAGGGGGGCGCGGGGGTCTTGGTGCCGGGCCCATCGTCGGTCGACGAGCAGGCCAGAGGCCAAAAGGCCAGAGCGCACACCGGCAAGAGGAAGCGGGGGAATGCCATCCCGCACTTGATGTCCGCAGCTCGCGAAGGGGATCGCTCGGTTTCTGCCGTGGAGGGAAATTCCCGAGCTTGCCCGCCTCGAACCACCCATCCTGGGCCCCAAACCGACTTTCTGCCGAATTGGGGCGCTCGAGTGGCTCCTTTTTCTACGCTCGAATGCACGCCCCCACGCGGAACGACCCGCGTGGGAGCGGAAGCGCACCTCTCAGTAACGGTAGATTTCGGGCTTGTACGGACCCTCGACCGAAACGTTCAGGTAGTCCGACTGCTTCTTGCTCAAAACGTCGAGCTTCACGTTCAGCTTGCCGAGGTGCAGGCGCGCGACCTTCTCGTCCAGCTTCTTGGGCAGGATGTGCACGCCGGCCGAGAGCTTCTCGCCGAACAGGGTGATTTGGGCCAGCACCTGGTTGGTGAAGCTGGCGCTCATCACGAAGCTGGGGTGACCGGTGGCGCAGCCGAGGTTCACGAGCCGGCCTTGAGCCAGAATCGTGATGCGCTTGCCGTTCGGGAACACGAAGTGATCCACCTGCGGCTTGATGTTCTCTTCCTTGATGTCCTTCCGGCTCTTCAGCCACGCCATGTCGATCTCACTGTCGAAGTGGCCGATGTTGCAGAGAATGGCTTCGTTCTTCATCTGCTCCATGTGCTTGCCGGTGACCACGTCACAGCAGCCGGTGGCGGTCACGAAGATGTCGCCGACGGCGGCGACGTCATCCATCTGCTTGACTTCGTAACCTTCCATCGCGGCTTGCAGCGCGCAGATCGGGTCGATTTCGGTGATGATGACGCGCGCTCCGAGGCCTTTCATGGCCTGGGCGCAGCCCTTGCCGACGTCGCCGTAGCCGGCGACTACGCACACCTTGCCCGCGAACATCACGTCGGTCGCGCGCTTGATGCCGTCGGTCAAAGACTCACGGCAACCGTACAGGTTGTCGAACTTGCTCTTGGTGACCGAGTCGTTGACGTTGATGGCGGGGCACTTGAGCTCGCCCTTGCGGAACATTTCGTACAAGCGATGGACGCCCGTGGTCGTCTCTTCGCTGATGCCGCGGATCGGGTCGTCGCCCGTGAACAGCAGCGGGTGCTTGTCGTGGATCCAGATGGTCAGATCGCCACCGTCGTCCAAGATCATGTTCGGGCCCTTGCCGCCTTCGAAGGCGAAGATCTGCTGCTCGAGGCACCAGTCGTACTCCGGCTCGGTCTCGCCCTTCCAGGCAAAGACGGGGATGCCGGCCTTGGCGATGGCAGCGGCGGCGTGATCTTGCGTCGAGTAGATGTTGCAGCTCGTCCAGGTCACTTCCGCGCCCAGAACCTTGAGCGTCTCGATCAAGACGGCGGTCTGAATCGTCATGTGCAAGCAGCCGGCGACGCGCGCGCCCTTGAGCGGCTTGGACGCGCCGAACTCTTCGCGCAACGCCATCAAGCCCGGCATCTCCGTCTCGGCGATCGAGATCTCTTTGCGACCCCAGTCCGCCAGCGACATGTCCGCCACGCGGTAGAAGCTTCCCGACTGCGTGGGGAGCTTGGTCTGAATGTCTTTGCCCTTGGGGGCGCTGCCCGAAACAACACTTTGCGTCATGACTTTACCTTTCACTTCTCATTGCGGCTTGGTGCCCACTAGGAGCTGCCAGCCTACGTGTCCATCACTTGCCGGTGCCGCATAGCTCTGCGGTATCGGAAAAACCTGGGTCTCCGTGAAGCCCGCTTCACGGCTCAAGTCCAGCAGCTCACCCGCTTCGAAGCCGAGCCACACGTCGGCCTGGGCGGCCGCCATTTGTTCGTCCGTGTGGCGGGCGTAGTCAATCACCAAGAGCCTTCCGCCGGCGCGTAGCAAGCGGAAAAGCTCCAGCAAAGCCACGCGCGGCAGCGGGGCGTGATGGAGCACGCGCGCCGCGACCACCACGTCCGCACCCCGCCCGGTCCGCGCCAACAGCTCTTCGTCATCCAGCTCGGCCTGCACCAGCTCGACGTTCACGTAGCCGCGCTGTTTCACGCGCCGCGCCGCGCGCGCGAGCTGGGCGGCGCTGCGATCGACGGCGACCACGCGCTCGAACACCGGCGCGAGTAAATCGAGCAACACGCCGTCACCGGTACCGGCGTCGACGGCGAGCTCCCGCCGCGCTAGCAACGCCCCGAAAGCCGACAGGTACGCCGGTAGCTCGGGCGCTAGGCCCAGCTCGATGGCGTCACGCGGAGCCTTGGCGAAGAACTCGCGCGTCTTCTCGTCTCGACCGCGCAAGATGGCGGCGACGCGCTCGAGGCTGCCGTCTTCCGTGCACAGCGCACGCCCGGCGGCGACGGCGTCGCGCACGACCGCGTCGGACAATGCTTCGGCGGGCAGCCGCACCAGGGTGCGCGTGCCTTGCTTACGCTCCGCCAGCAGCCCCGCTTGCCGCAGCGGCGCCGCGTGGCGTGACACGTTGGGCTGCGACTCCCCCAGCAGCTCCGCCAGCTCGCCCAGCGCCAACTCTTCGACGCCGGCCAACGCCAACAGGCGTAGGCGAAATGGGTCACTCAGCAGCCGATAGAGCTGCCAGCGACCGTCAAAGCCAGGTGCGGCGGCGTGCACGGGCAGATCCTTACATACTTTCGCATATTCGCAACTAACAATAAAACCAGGGAAATCAGCGAGTTACAGCAGCAGCTGAGGGGCGGTCCGGCGTCCGATGTGGCAACCCCCACCGCAATGCCCGCCCAGCCAGGGAAGCGATTCGCCTAGACTAGAAGGTCATGGATCGGTTTCGGCGCTTCGACGAAGCGTATTACCACCGCTTTTACGAGTCGCCCCAGACGCGCGTCGTGTCGGCCGAAGAGCATCACCACCTGGCCCAGTTCGTGTTCGCCTTCGCCGAGTACAACAAGATCGAGATGAAGAGCGTGCTCGATATTGGAGCAGGCGTCGGACTCTGGAAGCACTGGGTCGAAAAACACCAAAAGGGCGTCTCGTACACCGGCACCGAGGTGTCAGCCGCGATGTGCAAGAAGCACGGCTTTCAGCACCGGGACATCGCCCGCTGGCGCGATCGCAAAAAACACGACCTCATCATCTGTCAGGGGGTGCTGCAGTACCTACCCGACCCGGACGTGGCGCCCGCGGTGGCGAACATTGCCGCCATGTCGCGAGGGTTGGTGTACGTCGAGATCGTGACGCGCGCTGATTTGCGCGATCGCGCCGACAAGGCCAAGACCGACACCGACGTGTACGTGCGCAACGGCTCTTATTACCGCGGCATCTTGGCCAAGCATTTCGTCAGCGTCGGCTGCGGCTTGTGGTGGGCGAAGGATCGCCCGCCGCCGTTTTGGGAGCTCGAAGTCGGAGCGTAATATGGAAGGCAAGACCCTGCTGCGCGTGTTCATTTTCGTGAGCTGTATCGGGCTCACTGCGCTCGGCTATCGCAACAGCAACGGCGACAACACGGACGCGATCGCGATCGCCACGCGATCAGCTTGCGGCGGCGGCGATTGCTCGGCATCGCTCACCCAGCAGGCGCGCGGCTCGTTCGGTCACGAGTATTCGTTCAACGTCGAGCGCACGGTCGCCAACAAGAAGACGTCCAGCCAAGTCATCGTGTCGTGCGAGCGCGAAATGGTGCTGGTTGGTGACTGGCACTGCGTGAACAAGTCACGCCCGCCGGGCAACTGAGCGCGGGCCTCAGTTGCGCTTGACCGACAGCGCCCGCGTTAGGCGCTCGATGGCGTTCTTGGCCAGCAGCCGGTCCGCGCCGTCGGGCTCCACGCTCAGGTAGCGCTCGTAGTCGGCCAAAGCGGCGCCGGGCGCGCCCAGCTTTTCGTATAGCTTGCCGCGCTCGATGAGCTCGGAGCTCAGATCCGGTAGCAGATCGATCAGACGATCGAGCGTTAGTAGCAGCCTCGGGCCGTCACCCCGAGCGGTGTAGATGCCGCGCAGGTTCATCAGCATGCGCGCAACGATGTGCCGGGTGCGGGCGGGCGCGAGCATCTCGCTCGATAAAGGCGCGCGCACGTTGGCGCGGCGCAATAGCCCGCTCAGGGCGTCGGCGTCGAGCAGGCGACCTTGGTGGAACGGGTCGACGATCGTCGGCTCGTTGCGCGCGGCGCTGGGGTCGCCCGGGCCGCCCTCCAAGCGGACGAGGAAATGTCCCGGAAAACCAACCCCGAGCGCCGCGACCCCGACCCGGCGCGCGACTTCCATGTACACGACCGCGAGGGTGATAGGGATGCCGGTCTTCCGATCTAGCACTTCGTTCAGAAACGAGTTGCGCGGCTCGTAATAGTCGGCCCGGGCCCCGTGAAACCCGCACACGACGTACAAATAGTCCGACAGCAGGCGCGCTTGGACGGTCGGCGGAAAATCCGACAGCCCTCGCCCCGCGAGCGGCCGGGCCAGCTCGTCGAGCCGCGCGCTTTGCTCAGCCAAGTCCAGGCCCGGGTGGGCATCCCGCGCGATCAGGAGCGCCCCGGTCAGCAGGTCGAGCCCGTCGTCGCTCGCGTGCGCGTAATCGCGAAACTCCACCCCTGCATTATACCGCGGCTGTAGCGATCTAGCCCCTGAGTTTTGGGAGTTTCGGCTGGGGTGAAGCCGGGAGCTTGCTATATGCTGCGCGTCCGCAGGCGTTTGCCGGAAGGAAGCCGAGAATGAAGGTCGAAGACATCATGACCCGAGACGTTCGCAGCTGTGCGCCCGAAGAGAGCCTCAGCTCCGCCGCTCAGATCATGTGGGAAGTCGACTGCGGCGCGGTGCCGGTCGTCGACACGGAGCGTCGCGTCATCGGCATGATCACGGATCGCGACATTTGCATGGCGAGCCACTTGCAGGGCGTTCCGCTCGGCGACGCGAGCGTGAACAGCGCGATGGCGCGCGACATCAAATGCTGCGGGCCCCACGACTCGCCCGCGACCGTTCAGGCCCTCATGCAGCAGCACAAGATCCGCCGCGTGCCGGTGGTGGACGCGGATCGGCGCCTGATCGGGATCGTGACCTTGGCCGACCTGGCGTACATCTTAGGCAGCAGCCAAACGCTGGGCGGCGACGGCATGACCTGGAGCGCGGTGGGCCACACGTTGGCGGCGGTTTGTGAGCCCCGCGGTGGTCGTTACACGACGCGTTACGGCGGCTCGAGGTAGCTTTTTCACGTCAATTTGCCGGTGCCCGGCGGCGACACGACCAGGGAGAGGGAACTATTACCTTTTCCTGACGCCGCCGTGACTAACCCTTCGCTATGAAAGTTCGTAGGAAATTCATGGCAACCAACCCCGAGCATCGCCTCGACGTTCCTCGCTCCGTTCCGTTCTTCCTGGTGCACGTCGTGGCACTGGCGGGCGTGTTCTGGCTGGGCTTCTCTTGGTCGGGCTTGGCGCTGGCGCTCGGCTTGTACGCCGTGCGCATGTTCGGCGTCACGGGCGTCTACCACCGCTACTTCTCGCACCGCACGTACAAGACGAGCCGTCCGTTCCAGTTCTTGCTGGCATTGCTGGCGATGAGCAGCGTGCAAAAGGGCGTGCTGTGGTGGGCCGCGCACCATCGCCATCATCACCGCATGTCGGATCAACCGGGTGACACGCACTCGGTGTTGCATGACGGCTTTTGGTGGAGCCACGTGGGCTGGATCTTGGCCCCGCAGAATGCCGAGACCGATCTCGACAAGGTGAAAGACCTCGCGCGCTTCCCCGAGCTGGTCTGGCTCAACACGTACTACTACGTCCCGGCGATCGCGACGGCGGTCGGTCTGTTCCTGGCCGGCGGTTGGTGGGCCCTGTACTGGGGCTTCTTCGTGTCGACGACGCTGCTTTGGCACGGCACCTTCACCATCAACTCGCTCACGCACGTGTTCGGTAGCCGTCGCTACGTCACCACCGACAACAGTAAGAACAATCTGTGGCTCGCGCTCATCACCCTGGGCGAGGGCTGGCACAACAATCATCACTACTACCAGCGGGCCACGAACCAGGGCTTCTTCTGGTGGGAGATCGACGTCACCTTTTACGTGCTGAAGGTGCTGTCTTGGGTCGGTTTGGTTTGGGACCTGCACACGCCGCCCAAGCACGTGCTCGACGCGCATCGCGTCGCCAATGCGCCGCTCGCTGCCGAACCGGCCGCGACGCCGGTATTGGCCTCCGCACCGCTCGGGCCAGTGACGGCGAGTCTGACCAGCTCGGCTCCTTGATCCCAAAGACGACTCGGGCTGGGTGTTGTACACAGCACACCCATGCGCAGCCTCCTCGGTCTCGGGCTACTGCTCCTCGCAACGGCATGCGGCGGAGGCGGTGCCGTCAACGGCCCTGCCAAATCGCCCGGTGTCTCTCCGGACGCCGGCCCGCCGGGGCCAGCGCCAGTCGGCGAGGCAAAGGCCGCCGGGCTGGGCGAAGCGCCCGCGGGCGTGCCGGCCCCGCCCCAAGAATGTACGCCGTTCACGGCTGCGGCTCCGCCGACCTGCGCCGCCGGTGACTTCAAAGAGGAGCTGGCGGCGGCGCTCGCGGCCGCGCCCGAAGCGCGCGACGCCTTGCTGCGTTGTTTGGAGCCGAGCCGCGAAGCGCCGACGGGCCTGATACGAGCGCTGCGAGCCGATCTGGCGCCCCGCTCGTGCGGCGACGCGATCGTCGGCAGCGAGGCCGGAAAGTCCGGTCCGTCTCGCGAGGTCGCCGACGCGCTGGTGGCGCTGGGAGTTGGCGCGCGCCTGAACCGCACCGTGCGTCAGGCACCGCTTCCGCAGCCCCCCTTCACGAAGGCGCAATTTTTGAAGCACTTCAAAGAGGTGCTCAGCCCCTGGATCGCCGGGCAGGCGCACGCGGTAGATACGCTGTCACAAGTCGGGCCGCGCTTGAGCGGGTATGGCAAAGCGGTGGTCGCGCTCGAGGCCGGGCTCGCCGACATGCGCTTCGTGGGGGTGGCGCGTTCCATCGAGCTGCCGCAAGAGATGAAGGACGATCCGGAGATCCGCGAAACATATCTCGTCGCGCTCGAGCAAGCGCTGGAGCCGCGCGTGTTGCGCGGCCGCGACGCGGCGTTGGTCGGCCTGGGTGAGCTTTCGCGCCAAGGCATCACGCGCGACGCGCGCCTGGCCGAAGCGCGCGCGCTCTTGTCGGCGCTGTACGCCGGTCGGCGCATCGACGCGCTCGATGGCTTACTTCTGCCCGCGCTGCCTCCCGCCACTCAGGCCACGACGGCGCTGAAGCTCGCGGCGGCATTGCCGGCGTTCTACGCGCTCAGGTTCGACCCAACGCCGAGCCTCGAGGACGCGGCACTGCTGCGTGCGCGGCTCGAGCAAGGGGTGCCGCCTACGCTGTGGCTGACGCCGTTGCCCAAGTCCGCGCCGCCGGAGCTAGTGGTGCTGGCCCAGCGCGGCTTGTTTCAGCTCGGGCAGCTGTACTTTTGGGCCGAGCCGTTCACCCGCGCCGCGGCGCTCGAGACCCCCGCGACCGATGCGAACGCCGCCCTGCTTGCCGCCTTGGCCAAGGTACTGGCGCGCGGACCGCGCAACGCGGCGGCTCTCATGTTGGGACCGCCGACGCTGCCGCCCGAGCTCCGGGCCGTAGAGACGCTCGACGCGCTCGCGAAGCAGAAGGGCTCGTCGGCCGGAGGCTTTGCCGAGTTCGACGCCGCGTACCTGCGCGGCCTCGCTCCGCCCGCCAACGAGCCTGCCTTCTGGAAAGAACAAGCGCTGCGCTACCAACGCGCGCAAAAAGCGCTCATCGACAAAGGCGCCAAACTTCGGGCCGTGGATTTGGCGAAGGCAGCAGCCGACACCGAGAAAGAGCTGCGTGCCAACACCAGCGCCGGCCAACGCCCGAGCCATTGAGCCGACCGCAGGCCGGGCGCGGCACTGTTAAATCGGCCCGCTCGTCATCGATTGGGGTTGCATTCGCGTCCGAAAAGGCTAGGTTCCGCCTCGCTTTGGTCGGCCTAATCGCTTGTACAAGGCGGTTCGGGGCGTAGCGCAGCCTGGTTAGCGCACTTGACTGGGGGTCAAGGGGTCGCCGGTTCGAATCCGGCCGCCCCGACCGAGTTAGAAAAAAGGCACCCTGGTCACGCACCTCGCGGACTGGGGTGTTTTAGTTTTTGTCGAGCGCGCGGCTAGCTGCCGGGCGGTCTGGGCAGCTGCATGGCCCCGGGCGCGGGGGTGCCACCCGGCGCGCCACCCGTTTTTACGGCCAAGCGCGCCATGTGCGCGGCGAGGCGACGGTAGAGCTCGGCGGCGTAACGCGGCTCACTGCAGATCTCGGCGAAGTCGTCGGCGCGCACGCGCAAGAGCCGTGACGTTTGCTCGGATACGGGCGCGCCGGCTTGGCCCCAGACCCCCACCAGTGACTCCGGATACAGAAGCGCGCCGGGGCCGACGCTGCGACCGTCGGGGTGCTTCACCAAACCTTCGAGCACGATGTACGCGACCAAATCGTTGGCGATGGCGCGCGGCACGCTGGCGCCGGGGGCGACCTCGATCTCGACGGCGGCGGACAGCGCCGTCAGCGCGAGCGGCAGCGGCAAATCGACGAGCAGCGGGCTCTGGCGCGCGTTCTCCAGATCGGCCGGGCTGAGGCCGCGATCACGATCGGGCCGCTTCACGAAGCGATCCGCAATCTCGATGATCACCGCCGTGGCGTTGTCGCGCCCGCCTTCGCTAGCGCGCTGGATGAGCGCGCGGGCGCTGGCTTCGGGTGAGCCGGTCCGAAGCAGCTCCGAGATCTCTTGCTCACCCTCCAGCTGGCCGTGGACACCGTCGGTGCACAACAACAACCGATCACGCGGGCCAAGGTCGACGAACAACGTATCGACTTGCACGGCGTCGGACAGGCCGAGCGCGTTGGTGACGCCCGAGCCTTGTGGCGCCTCGGGACCGGTGATGGCCAAGCCGCCCGGCAAACGTGACTGGCGCGCCGACAACGTGTGATCGTGGGTCAGCTGCAGCACGGCGCGCGAACGCGCCAAGTACACGCGGCCGTCACCCGCGTGAGCGATGAAGGCGTGGTCGCGTGCCAGCCACACCACGTCGAGGGTGGTGCCCATCCCCGAGTGCTCAGGATTTTCCAGCGCTTCGCGGCGGATGCGCGCGTTGGCTTGCTCGACCGCGCGGCGCAAGAACGCCAGCACCTTGCGACGCGAGTCGAGCCCGGCGTTGGCGACGTAGCGCTCGACGGCGCGAATCGCGGTCTGGCTGCCGAGGGCGGCCAGAATCTCTTCGATCGCGACGCGGGCTGCGACCTCACCCGCACGGTGCCCGCCCATGCCGTCGGCGACGGCGAACACCGCGAACTCGGGCGACACCAAGTAGGCGTCCTCGTTGCCCTGGCGCTTCGACCCCGTATCGGTCGCGACGCCGTACTCGGCGCGGAAGTCGAAGCGCGGCAGGATCGACGGCACTAGCGTCAGAGTACACCGGCCTCTCGTTGCTCTGCACTCGCTTTCGAGCTAGTCGGTCCGGTTAGGTATCGGTCACCATGCGCGTTCTGGGCATCGAAACGTCTACGACCTCGGTCTCGGTAGCGCTCGTCGAGCGCGGCCAGGTCATTCTCGAGCGCGCGCACGACCGGCCCAAGCAAAGCGCGGAGCGCCTGTTGCCGCTCATCGCCGAGCTTTTGAGTGAAGCAGGCTGGCCGCGCCGCTCGCTCGAGCGTCTTGGGGTGTCGGTCGGGCCCGGCTCCTTTACCGGTGTGCGTGTGGGCATTGCCTGCGCTCAGGGACTCTCACTCGGCCTAGGCGTGCCGCTCGTGGGCGTGACCTCGCTTCGCGCCATGGCGCGGGCCGTGCCGCTTTCGTTGCCGGGCGTGCGCTGTGCGGTCCTCGATGCCCGCCGCGCCGAAGTGTTCGCGGCAGGCTACGCGGCCGGCCCGCGGGCGGTCCAAGTCCTGCGGCCTCAGGCCGTGCCGGCCCTGGGCGCAGCCCAGACACTCCAAGCTCAGCTCGCGGCTCCCGTCGTTTGGGTCGGCAGCGGGCTCGGCCTCATCGGGCTCGTGCCGTCGGTGGTGCTGCCGGGCACCGAGGAGCCGGCGGCCGGCAGCGTAGGGCTGCTGGCCGAGGAGCTGGAGCCGGACGAGAACCCTGCCCTGCCGGTTTACATCCGCGACGCGGGGGCGACGCTGCCCAATCTCGGCGCCCCCGCCCAGCACTGAATGATATAGATGGCGACGTGACGGATACCGGTCCCGGCAACGAGGCCCAGGCGCGGCTGCTTTCGCGCTACGGGCGTCGCTTCAGTGCGGGCACGGTGTTGTTTCGCGATGGCGAGCCAGCAACGGAAGCCTTCTTGCTGCAAGACGGACGCGTTCGACTGCTCAAACAAGCAGGCCGGATGGAACGCAGCCTGCGCGTCGTGCGGCCGGGCGATTTGTTCGGCGAATCGGCCCTACTTCGGAGCGCGGTGCGCAGCTCGACGGCGGTGGCGCTCGACGACGTGGTGACGCTGGCCTTCGATCACGCCACCTTCGAGCAGGTGCTCGCGACCAGCCCGGAGGTCGCCGGGCGCGTCCTCAACCAGCTGATCCGCCGCCTGCGCGACGCCGAGGACCAGACTGAGATCCTCATGCTGCGGGACGGCCAATCCAAGGTCGTCGTCGCGCTGATGAAGTTCGCTCAGCAAGAGCAGCTTGCGTCTCCCGAAGGCCCGCGCGACGCCCCGGGTCAGATCTCCCTGACTCTATCACCGCTCGAGCTCTCGGCGCAGGTCGGCCTGGACGTGGACACGGTCAAGCGCATCGTGGCCCAGCTGCGGGAAAGTGGGCACATTCGCATTCAAGACGAGCGCGTCGAGGTGCCAAACCTCGACAGCTTGCGCGATCTTTACAGTCTGCTCGGCATCAAGGATCAGCTGCGCGGCCAAGCCCAAGCCGGCACGAGAGCCCGCCCACGATGAACCGTATCCGGCTAAATTGGCTGATTTTCACTGGTTTTCTCGCGTTTTCGGCGTGCGCTGCGAGCAACAACGGCGAGCCTGTCAAAGACCCCGACCGGATGAGCGAGAGCGAGTACGACGTCGCTCGCGATCTGTGGCTCCGCCGAAACTCGCCACGCGAAGCGCTCGATCACGCCCTCAAGGCAGTGGACCTCGACGAAGACAACGCGGACGCCGCGCACCTCGTCGCGCTCATCTACATGGATTTCTGCAGTCGCAATGTCGACGAGTGTCGCCTGCCGGAAGCCGAAAAGCACGCCCGCCTGGCCCTGAAGGCCAAACCCGACTACCGCGAGGCGACCAACACGTTGGGTGTGATTCTGATTCACGAAAAGCGGTACGCCGACGCGATCGCGGTGCTCAAGCCTCTGACCGAGGACATCCTCTATCAGACCCCGGAAAATGCCTGGGGAAACCTGGGGTGGGCTCAGCTCGAGTCGGGCGCGACCGACGCCGCCGTCGAGTCGCTTCGGCGCAGCATCGCCGCCCAACCGCTGTTCTGCGTTGGTCTGTACCGGCTCGGTCTCGCCTACGAAAGACGCCGCGAGGACACCGCCGCCATCGAAACGCTTACGCGGGCACTGGAAACGCAGGCGCCAGGCTGTAACAGCCTGCAAGAAGCCTTCGCGGCCCGAGCGCGCATCGCGCTACGCATGGGTGCCGGCGCCCGCGGCACCGACGCGGCCCGGAGCGACCTCGAGCGCTGCGTCGCGCTGTCGGGAAAGACGATCGCCGGGAAAGAATGCAGCTCCATGCTGCAAAAGTTCAAGTAGTCTCGGCGTCCCCCGATGCCCACCGTTGGCCAGTACCTCCGCGAGCTGCGCGAACAGCGCAAAATGAGCGTGGAGGAGGTGTCCCGGGTCACACGCATGCCGATGGCGAGCGTGGAACGCATCGAGACTGATCGCTTCGACGAGCTGCCGGGCGAAGTGTTCGTGCGCGGCTTCTTGAAGTCCTATGCGCGCTCGCTCGGAGTGTCGGCGGATGACGTGCTGGCACGGTATACGGCGTCGCGCCGAGTGGCGTGGGTGACGCCGTTGCCGATCTCGGCCCCGAGCAAGCCGGCGCGTGGTCGTCGGCTCGGTGTGGCGGTAGCGTTCGTGCTGCTGCTCATCTTGTTCACGCTCGCGCTCAGCATCGTGCTCAAGCCGCGCGGCGACGACATGCCGCAAGAGCTGTCCGACGCCGCCAGTCGGCTGCCCGCCGCGTCGCCGGTTCACATCGGCTGAAGTGGCGTCGCGCAAAGCCTCCGCGCGCATCGCGACCGAAGCTCTGCTGCTGCGCCGTGTCGAGTACAGCGAGGCCGATCTCGTGCTCACGCTGCTCACGCAAAAGCTCGGCAAGGTGAGCGCGTTGGCGCGCGGTGCGAGAAAGAGCATGAAGCGCTTCGGAGGCTCGCTCGAGCCGATGCACACGTTGGCGCTCGAGCTGGACGAACGTCCCGGCGCCGAGCTGTTCACGCTGCTCGAAGCCAAGCTCAAAGTACCGCGCCCGAAAATTCTCGGCAGCTTGGCGGCCATGGAAGCGGCGGGTAAAGCGCTGTCGTGGGCGCGCCGGGCGGCGCCGCCGCGCACGCCCGAAGAGGCCCCGTACGCCGTTTTGTGCACCTTGCTCGATCGGTTGGCGGAAGCGCCCTCGGCCGACAGCAGCACCGTCGCGCTCGCCGAAGCCGGGTTGTGCCTGCTGGCCGCGTTCGGCTGGGGCATCGATTTCGAGCGGTGCGTGCGCTGCGGTCGGCAAGCGTTGCCGGCGCAGTCGGCGAGCGTGGACGCCGCGCGCGGCGGCTTGATTTGTCGCAGCTGCGGGGGGGCGCGCTTGCGCATCTCGGCCACCGCACGCGAGCACATGGCCCGCGCCGCCAGCGGCGAAATCGGGCTGCTCGCCAGCGACGAGGCCAAGAGCGCGTTGACCATCGTCGAGGCGGCGCTGGGCGCCCACGCGGGCATCGAGTAGAAGGGCACCGCTTGAGCGAGACGAATGTGGCGAAGACGACCGTCAACGCGAGCCCTCGGGCCGAGCAGCGGCAGATCACTCGCCGCGCCGGCATCGTCGCGGCCGGCACGTTGGCCAGTCGCCTGCTGGGCTTGGTGCGCGACCAAACCATCGCCGCCGTCTTTCCGCGCGCGGTGACCGACGCCTTCTTCGTCGCCTTCACCATTCCCAACGTGCTGCGACAGCTGCTGGCGGAAGGCGCCGTGCAGAGCGCGGTCTTGCCCGTGTTGAGCAAGACGCACGAGGAGCGGGGCGAGGCCGAAGCCAAGCGTTTTTTCCGCGCTACCCGCGGCCTGTCGCTCAGCGTGCTGTTGGTGACGAGCCTGCTGGGGGTGCTGTTGGCGCCCCAGCTCGTGGATCTGTTCGCGGCTGGCTACGCGGAGCTGCCGGGGCAGACCGCGCGAACGGTGCAGCTGACGCGCTGGGTGTTTCCGTACATCTTTTTCATGGGCACGGCCGCGCTCGGGGTGGCCGCGCTCAACACCCACCAACGCTTCGTAGCGACGTCGTTCGCGCCCGGCTTGCTGAACGTGTCGTTCATCGTCTGTGCCCTCACCTTGCCCGGCTGGTTGATGGCGTCGGGCTGGGACGGCGCGATGGCGCTGGCCATCGCGGTGCTGTTGGGCGGCGTGCTGCAGGTGGTGGCGCAGTGGCCGAGCCTGCGCGCCATCGGCTACTTCGAGCGGCCCAGCTTCGAGCTGTCGCACCCGGGCGTGCGCGAGGCGCTTGGCCGCATGCTGCCGGTCATGTTCGGCATGGGCGTCTATTACATCGACGTCGTGCTGGCGCGCCGTTTTCTGTCGCAAGAGGGCATGGGGGCACAGAGCTACTACGGCTGGGCGCTGCGCTTGTGCGACTTTCCGCAGGGCATCTTCGTGATGGCGCTTCAAACGGCGGCCCTGCCCAGCCTCGCCAAGTTGGCCGCGCGTGGCGATTTGGACGAGCTCGGCCGCACTTACGCTTTTGGCATGCGGCTCACGCTGTTCGTCTCGGTCGCGGCCACGGCGCTGTTCGTCGGCCTGTCCGAGCCACTGGTCGTTTTGCTGTTTCAGCGCGGCGAGTTCGACGCGGAGTCAGCGCACCAGACGGCACGCGCGTTGGTCGCGCAGGGTGCCGGTATCTGGCTGGTGGCGAGCGTGCGGCAGCTCACCTCCACGTACTACGCGCTCGGCGACACGCGCACGCCGGTCGTCGTGGCCGCCATCGACTTGTGCGTGTTCATTGGGCTGTCGTTGGGCCTGCGCGGCACGTTCGGGCACGTCGGTATCGGCATGGCCGTCACCGGCTCCAGCTTGGTGCAAGCTGCGCTCTTGTGGCTGTGGCTAGGCAAAAAGCTGCCCACGCTACGGGTGCGCGAGATTGGGCTGTCGGCGGGCAAGACGCTGCTGGCGGCAGGCGCCGGCGTCGCGGTCGGTCGGCTGATCGCCGGCGCGGTGGCAGCTGGGCCCGATGCCGGCGCGCTCGGGCGAGCCTTGCCGGGCACGCTGGGGGCGGCCGGCTTTCTGGTCACGTTCCTGGTTTTGGCCTGGGGCCTGCGTAGCGACGAGCTTTTGATGGTGCTCGGGCCGCTGTCCCGGCGCCTAGGCAAGAAACCAGCGGCGTGAAGCGAGCAGGCGTGCCATGAGTGGCCCGCCGTGTCCTCCGTCAAGCCTCCCGTGTTCCACGTTCAAAGCGCCGAGTTCGTCGCCGCCGCCCGGCGCCCCGACGAGCTGCCGCCGCCGACGAAGCTGGAGATCGCGTTCGTGGGGCGGTCCAACGTGGGCAAGAGCAGCCTGCTCAACCGTCTGCTGAATCGCAAAGGCCTGGCCCGCACGAGCTCGACCCCGGGTTGCACGCGACAGATCAATTTCTTCGACGTGAAGAGCGTGGCAGGGCTCGAGCTGATGCTGGTCGACTTGCCGGGCTACGGCTTTGCGTCTCGTTCCAAGAGCGAGCGCAAAGAGTGGGCGGAGCTGTTCGAGCATTACCTGCTCGAGCGCTCGACCCTGCGCGCCGCCGCGGTGCTGTTCGATTCGCGGCGCGGCATGGAGGCCGACGACGCCGACGCGCTCGAGCTCATCACCCAGCACGGGCGCGTCAGCCGAAAGCCTCCCGAGGTCGTGCTCGTCGCGACCAAGGTCGACAAGCTGGCCGCGCGTGACCGCCCCAAGCTCGAAGGCAACCGTATCGCGGAGCGACGCGTCGTGCCGTTTTCGTTCGACGAGCCGGCGACGACCGAGTCCGTCTGGCGCGCGCTGCTCAAGGCCGCGGATCTACTGCTGCCGGCCAAAACGCCGTAACCGCTCAGGGCACGGTGCCGTGCGCTTCGGGCCCGACTAGCTCGCGCTTGCAGTCGCCGTACAGCGTAAAACGGTGCTGCGTACCGGCAATTTCGAAGCGCCACGCGGGCCCGGCCTTGGCGCGGAAGTACTCGATGTGCGCGGGGCGATCGCGCGGCACCTTGCGCTTGCGTGCCGCCTTCCACAGCTCGCGTGCGCTGCACTGGGGCTCGGGCAACGGCTCGATGCCGCCGGGTGGACACGGATAGTCGGCCTGGTCGGGCTCGGCCACCAAACCCTGCTTGGTCAAGAGCACGTTCTGCTTGCCACAGGTGATGCGCTTGGCGAGCGTGCCGGCCTCGCGCGGCGGTTGCGCGCCGTGACCGGCCGAGCTCTGAAACGTGTAGCGAGCGCGCGTCGCGCCTTCATTCACGTCGAGGGCCCCGTCTGGCAGCACGCCATCGAGCACGATGCCGCGCAGCGCCGGGCGCTTGGTCAGCGTGCGCGCCGCGGTCAGGGTCGCGACCGCGTCCACCGCGCTCGGAAATCCGACGATGCCCTGGACCGTAGGCGGTCCCGGAGGCTCACTCATTTCGGGCTGTGACTTCTCTTTGGCCCACAGCGAAAGCGCCAAGCACAGCATGAAGGCCAGCGCGACGAGCACCAGCCCGAACAGCCGATCGCGGCTGCGCCTCGCGTCCTTCGCAGGGGGCGAGCTGGGCGGGGGCGCGGTAGGCGGGGACGCACTTTGCGCAGGCTCGGCCAGGTTCGGGCTCGGGCTCGG
>Ga0164241_10001258_pt1 | contig 32795 bp, 34 predicted proteins | sample OricomyardsoilBY_FD_108780 | JGI IMG/M metagenome (GOLD analysis project Ga0164241, IMG submission 108780) | Backyard soil microbial communities from Emeryville, California, USA - Original compost - Back yard soil (BY) | ecosystem: Environmental > Terrestrial > Soil > Unclassified | place: USA... | reverse complement strand
TCAGCGGGTTCGGGGTTCGAGTCCCTGATGGCGCACCGCTTTTGCCCAGGTCAGGGCATACGCAGATGATCTTCAGTGCTTCAGAACGATCTTGACACCTGAACTTGACAGCTACGGTGACACCTACGCCGATCACAACACCACGGAACGCCGACTTCCGACCGATACGTGCCGGCAAGCACCGCTCCACAACCCCAAGACGCGTTGCCATCGCAAGTTGCCGACGAGCGCACGCGATTCCGTCTCTCTGACAATCCTTTTCGCTGGTCACCACCCCTGGCTCGGCAGCCCGGGCATGAACGGAACCTGTCCAACGATTGAACAGATCCTCGCCGCCCGAATCCCGGTCGACCAAGTCCGGACCCCATCCAGACCCCCTGACGCCGCGACCAGCTGACGCAAAATCAGGTCACCACAGATACCCGGAACGACACCGAGAGCCGGCCCCGACGGTGCGTCCCACGGACCGCCCGCCTCACCGGCCGCCGAGCGCACCAAGCACCGCGCGGCGGGCGAACTCCGACACCGACACACCGTCCTGCTCAGCCAACGCACGCACCTTCGCCAAAGTGTCCGGGTCAATCCGAAACGACACCGCCGGCGACCGCACACCGGGCGCGGTCAACGACGGCCGGCCACCCGCCCTGGAACGGGTGTATTCCTGAGCAACCGCGTTCGTGATCGGCGAACCATCGACATCCAGAACCACTTCCACGTCCAGGTCGATATCTCCACCATCGACGCTGTCCGCGGTCACCCGGTACCGATCCGGATCCACCGTCCGCGCGTCCACTGCCTTCCGTGCGCGCTTGGCCGTCATGGACTGTTCCTCCTCAGCGCGGTGGGCATCACGCGGATGACCAGTAGGTCACCGTCCTCCAACGGGACGGCCACTACCTCCAGCTCGCGGCCGCGGTCGTCAGCGGCGACGAACAGCAGCTTCCCGTCCGACATCACCGCCGGTGTGCCGGCCTTCGTCACCGCCAGCCGCGCGCTCGCCCGACCGACGCGATGACGCCGCGCGGACTGCGCCCACCGGATCACCATCGAATTGTGTCCAACACAACCGGTTCTGTCAAACACAACCTCGCTTGGATCGACCCGCCCATCATTCGGCGCCGCCGCGATCACCATGATCCTGCCCTGATCACCCGCAGCGGACAGGACGGAAGCGATCGTTCACAGAACCGACCGCATCAGCGCGAACGACGTGGGCGTTGGCAGAGGTCAGCCCGCCCGCCCAGCAGGCGACAGGGTTCACTGCGACCATGGCCCTCGCGCGGGCGACGACCCCGACGTTGGCGGCCATGAGCCCGACCGCCCATGCGACGGCGCAGCCGATCAAAGTGTCGACCGCCAGAACCACGGGAAACAGCACGCCCTGGTTGATCAACGACGTGATGGCCGCGGTACCGGATTGCGTTCCCAGTTCATGAGATCGCCCCGTATTCCCAGTGCCACGGTTCGGGTTTCGACCCGCCGGGTTGCGCCCACCCGGGGTGGACCCAGCCGAACCGGCCGGCGTTGGTCGTGAGCCAGTCGAACGCCGCCCGAGGTCGGTGACGATGCCGACGGCCTGCCGGTACATGTCGCGGTCGACGCCGCCGTCCGACGACGGGGAACCCTGCACCGTCTGGGCGGCGTTCCACGGCGGTATGCCCTACCACCCCGGAACATGGACCAGCCGGTCGAATAACTTCCCCGCTGCGGCGGCCGGGTCGATCAACTCCGCAGGCGTGCCCCATCCGGTCATCGGCCGCTGCTGGAACAACCCGATCGAATCCAGGTTGTTCCCGACCCGATCATGCGGAGACGCCAACGATTCCCGGGCCACCGCCCGCCGCTTTTCGTTGAGCTGCCGGCCCTCTACCCGAGCCGACCAGGGTGGATGTGCCGTCGTTGGCGTTATTGAACAGTGTCGATTCGGCCAGTGCGACGGACACCCCGATCGCCGCCCCGGAGGATCCCCGGCCCCGGCTCAGCGCGACGCCAATGATGATCTTCGCGTTGCGTGCCTGCGCCGCGTCCAACGCGCCGTTTGTGCTACCGGTCACCGGCACGCAACCCAGCGACCCGAACTGGTTGGTGGGTCGTGGGTCGGCGACCGCGGCGACAGTCACGACGGCGGCCATCGCCAGCAGCATGACTACCGTGGCGGGCGCGACCAACTGGACCCGGCGGGCGGTCGAGATCATTCGACCCCAACGCGTCCTGCAGGTGCGCCGGCAGCACCCGTCCAAGGTGCAGAACCGGGTCGCCGGCGGACACGCCACCGTGATCCCCCAGGTACACCGGCACCGTCGTCGACGAACCGCCCTTCGTGGTGACGGTCTGCCCGCCGGTCACATCGATCCCGTACACCCCCGGAGAGACCCCGATGCCTGCCAGCCGGTTGGCCGCCCACACCGACACCTGCACGCCGGTCAGCTCGACCGTCACCGTCGTCCGGTTCGTCCGCATCGAGTCCAGCGCCGGCCTGGTCGGGGTGAACGCGGTCAGATCCTGGGCCAGCCGGGCCGAGTCGCCGTATGGCGCCGGCGCGGACGCCAGCAGCAGATCCTGATTGCGGGCGTTGAAGTCCGTCGACGGATCGTCCGCCAGCAGCGCCTGCGCGACCAGCCGCGCGAACTGCAGGTGATCCGTCTGGCCGCCGACCAGCTTTGAGTCGGGCCGGCTGCACGGTGGCATCGCCGACGAACTCGCCGTTACCGACAGAGTCGACGCGATCGTCACAGCGGCCGAGCGTTGCGTGAGCGTGGCGGACCGGGTCGGGCCAGCAGACGAATCGTTCGACCTGGCCGGCCTGGTCGTGATGACCGCGGCGGTCACGTCGTCAGAACCCAAATCCGTGGATAGGGCCCGTGGGCTGTTGAACGCCAGCGTCGATTGCGTGGTGTGGCCGTTCTGACCGGTTTGTGATGCTCGGGGTTGACGCGGGGTACGCCGACGGCCCGGCGGTTTGCGCCGGGTCCGGATTCCGGGGTCCTTGGTCGTCGGGGCGGGTGGGGTCGGGGTCAGCCGGCGCGGGTGGTGGGCAGGGCCTGCAGTGCGGTCAGGACACGGACCAGCAGGCCGGATTGGGGTAGTGGACGCAGGGTCAGGGCCCGGTTGGTGCGGGTGGATCCGGGCCGGGATGTTGATCAGTTCGCGGCGCAGCCGGGCGACGGTGCGGCGTTTGCGGCCGCGACACCGACGTGGTCCTGGTGATCGGCGCCAACGACACCGTCAACCCCGCCGCCGCGGAGACTCCGGGCTCGCCGATCGCGGGCATGCCGGTGCTGCAGGTGTGGGAGGCCAAGCACGTCGTCGTGTTCAAGCGGTCGATGGCCACCGGGTACGCCGGGGTGCAGAACCCGCTGTTCTTCCGGGAGAACACGGCAATGCTTTTTCGGTGACGCCCAGGACCAGGTCGAGGAACTCGCTCACCCGATCGGGGTCTCCGCCCACGAAATGGTTGCGGTGTGAGTCGGCCATCTGTCGGCCACCATCGTCAAATTAATCGGGTGCGGCTCGTCTGGAGGGACGCACCCACGTGGGTGCGTCCCTCCAGACGAGCCGCACCCCAATCAATTCGCAGACACCCTCGTGACGCGCACCTCGGACCCATCCAACTATTGGGCCGGCGGCAGGGTCGACCTCAGTCCGTCGCGTGCCCGGACCAGGGTGCCGGTCCCGTCGATCCAGACCGGGCCCTGCCGGGCGGGGAGGAACACCGACTGCCCCGGGCGAACGGTCAATCGACGGCCGTGAACATCGACGAGACTGATCGACCCGTCGATGGCGAGGAGGACCTGCGGGCCGGCGTGGGCCAGGCTGCGGCCGGCGGGGCTCACCGTGATGACGGAAAAGTCGAACTCGGGAGCGGGTGTTCGAAACGCCAGCTCGCCCGGGCCGATCGGGACCGGCGAGACCAGGTGCGGCGCACCCGGCTCGAAGTCGACCACCGCAGTCAACTCCGCCACATCGACGTGCTTGGTGGTGAGTCCCCCGCGCAGCACGTTGTCGGAACTGGCCATGATCTCGACCCCGAATCCGGACAGGTAGGCGTGCATGCTGCCGGCCGGCAGGTACACCGCCTGGCCGGGGCCGAGGTCGATGCGATTCATCAGCAGGGCGATCAGCACACCGGGGTCACCCGGATAGTGGTCGGCGAGCCGCCGGGCCATCGCATATTCGCGGTCGAAACGCAGCCCGCGCCCGGCACGGTCGCGGCAGGCGGCGGCCACGGCGCGCACCATCGGCTCGACGGCGGCCCGGTCCGCCTGCAGGAGTCCGGTGACCACTCGACGCAATCCCGGCGCACCCGGTGTCGACACGAGCTCGGCGCGAACGTCGGCGAGTTCAGGGATCGCCAACCCATCCAACGACGCCACCGAGACCTGGGTGGGTTGGAAGCCGCAGAGTGCCTCGAACGCCTCCAACGCGTAGACCATCTCGGGCTTGTGCGTGCGGTCCTTGTAGTTCCGGAACGGCGCATCCGCGGGAATTCCTGCCGCCTGCTCCTCGTCGAACCCGGCCTGAGCCTGCGGGATGCTCGGGTGGGCCTGCAGCGACAGCGGTGAGTCCGCCGCCAGCAGTTTGAGCAGGAATGGCAGCGTGCCGTCGAACCGGTGGACGACATCTGCCCCGAGCGCTCCGGTCGGGTCCTCGTCGATGACCCGCACGAGCGGTTGTTCACCCACGGCCAGATACAGCTGTGACGAGTCGCCCGGGTGCGCACCGATCCACATCTCGGCCTGCGGTTCCGCGGAGGGGGCATCGTCACCGACCAGCGTGGCGATGGCGGTGCGCGACCCCCACCCGTACGTGCGGATGCGGTTCTTCATCAGGTACATCAGGTGGAGTCCTTCCCTCGACAGCGGGTTTCGCGGTCGCTGCCTGATCGGCGGCCGGGGTGGGCGGCGGGGTGGACCGCCGGGGGCATGGTTGCCGTCATCGTGCCGCTCCGGCGGGTTGCCGCGCCTGCAAGCCGTTGGCGTGCCTGAGGACTGACGGCGCCGCGAACTCGCTCGGGTCGACGTCGATCGCGCTGGTGACGGTGAGTACGGCGGATTCGGCCGGCAGCAGGCTGATCAGCGCGTCGTCGACGCTGCTCTGCGGGTCGACCCTATCGGCGAGCAGGGTGAGGTCGCGGACGTACGACCGGGCGGTCACGGTGAGGCGGTAGCCGGCCGGGACTCGTTCGACCACGACGTCGATCGGGTCGGCGTCCAGATCCTGGTCGACGACCTCGGCATAGTTCCACATGGCCCGGGCGAAGCTCGGGTCGGCCTGCCCGTCGTGGACCGCGGTCGCCACCAGGACCTCACCGGTGGGGTCGCCCGACACGGAGAACTCGGCGGGCAGGGCGACGGTGGTCGCCCGGCGCTCCGCCACCCGCGCCGGGAACCGGTGCTCGGCCAGCACGACGCCGTCGAAGCGGACCCGCCGGGCGAGCAGTTCGCCATGCCACGGCTCGGCGGTGTCGTTGACCAGGACCGCGGCGAGGCGGGCGGCGCGCGGTTGCACGGTGAGCAACCGCGGTCGGTAGGCGTCCCGCAGGGCGTACCACATCGGTTTGCGGTGTTCGTCGAAGTCCACGGCCGCCCACGAGACCACCGGCCAGTTGTCGTTGAGCTGCCACATGATGGTGCCGGTGTTGTACGGAGTCAGGGACCGGAAATGCTCGATGCCGCAGCGGATGGCGTGGGCCTGGTTGAGCTGGGTCGCCCAATGCCAGTCGTCGAACGTGCGGGGCTCGGGCAGGTGGCCGCGCATCCCCCGTTCGAGCTTGAGGTTGCCGTCGATGGCCTTCTGGTGCACCAGCATCTGGTGCCCGTAGGGATCGAGCGGCACGTCGTGGACCACTCGGGTCAGGGTCGAGTATGCCGGCGGGCCCTGGAATCCGAACTCGGAGGCGAAGCGTGGGCGATGCTGACGGTAGACGGTGTAGTCCTTCTGGTTCCACACGTCCCAGATGTGCATGGTGCCGTGCCGGGGGTCGTTGGGATGCAGGTAGTCCGAGAACGAGAAGGGGCTGCCGTCCGAGTACGGCCGGGTCGGATCGAGTTCGGCGAGCAGCCGGGGGAACAGCTCCCGGTAGTACCCGTCGCCCCAGCTGCGGCCGGCCAACTGCCGGCGCCAGTCCCAGTCCACGTACCCCCAGATGTTCTCGTTGTTGCCGTTCCACAGGATCAGTGACGGATGGGCGGACAACCGGGTGATCGCCTCCCGCGCCTCGGCCTCCACCTCGGCGGCCAGCCAGGCCTCCTCGGCGTAGGCAGCGCAGGCGAACAGGAAGTCCTGCCAGACCAACACACCGAGCTCGTCGCAGCGCCGATAGAACTCCTCCGTTTCGTAGATGCCGCCGCCCCACACCCGCAGCAGGTTGATGTTCGCCTCGGCCGCGTCGACCAGGCGCCGGTGGCAACGGTCGGCGTCGATCTCGGTCAGGAACGCATGGTCCGGGATCCAGTTCGCGCCCCGCACCAGGACCAGCTCACCATTGACCAGGATGTTGAACGGGGACCCGTCCGCGTCCGGCGCGGTCACCAGCTCCACCGTCCGGAAGCCGACCCGGCCGCTCCATTCGTCGACCTCGGCAGCGCCCGTCGGGGCCGCGGTGACCTTCAGGTCGTAGAGCTCGGGAGCTCCGTGGCCGACGGGCCACCAGCGGCGCACGTCCGGGATCCGCACACGCACGATCGCGCTCGATGCCGTGCTGACCACCTGGGTTTGGCGTCCGTCGATGTCGACGACGATCGAGACCGGTTCCTGCCCGACGTCATCGGCGCCGCCCTGCCCCCCGAACAGGACCGCTCCGGCCTGTGCCGGGGAAGCCCGCTCCACGCCCACATGGACGGTGAGCAGGCCGGTCTGCCCGTCGATATCGACCAGCGGGCGGACCGAGGCGATCCGCACACCGGACCAGCCGTGCAGCCCGATCGGTCGAATGATGCCGCTGGTGGCCACGTCGATGCCCCAGTCCCAGCCGAAGTTGCAGGCCATCTTGCGGAGCGCGTTGTACGGGTGATGGTTCACGTGCGGTCGTGGCCCGGTGGCCGCCGATCGACGCTGCGCCTCCGGGACCGGCGCCGCGAACTGCACGGTCAGCTCGTTACGCCCCTCCCGCAGGGTCCCGTCGACGTCGAAACGGTACGTGCGGTGCTGATTCTCGGTACGTCCGACGACCACACCGTTGACGGCGACGGTGGCCACGGTGTCCAAACCCTCGGCGACCAGGTCGTGGCGGGCATGCCCGTCCGGGGACCAATCGAACGCGCACCGGTACTCCCAGACCGTATCGCCGATCCACTGCTGGCCGGCCTCGGCGTCGCCGTCGAACGGATCGCTGATCAGGCCCTCGCGGACGAGGTCGGTGTGCACACAGCCGGGCACTCTCGCCGGCACCCGAGCGTCGGCCAGTCCGGCAGGGAAGGGCCCACTGACCGCGCGGAGCGTCCAGCCGTCGTGCAGGTTCATCAGGGTCATCGCGTCATTCCTTCATCGTCGAGGCGCCGAGTCGGCGGGCACGGCCGGCCGAGGGTACAACCAGCTGCTTTATAAATTAGTCTACCTGAGAAAGACTCGTCAAGGTAGGCTGCGCGGGTGACCGAAGGCAACGGCGGTTGGCCGGCCCATCCGAGGGCACCCCTCGCCGCGGCCACCACGCGCGGTCTGCTGCTGGACCTGATCCGGGCAGCCGGACCGATCAGCCGGGTCGAACTGGCGGGCGCGTCCGGTCTGACCCAGGCGTCCGTCTCCACGATCGTCCGTCAACTGATCAACGACGGCCTGGTGGCCGAGACCGGGCGCGGTGAATCCACCGGCGGCAAGCCCCGGGTGCTGCTGGAGATCGTTCCGACCGCGCGCTACGCCGTCGGCATCCAGCTCGGCGCCGACTCCGTGAGCTATGTGGTCTGCAACCTCGCGGGGCGACTGGTGGGACGACTGCGCACGTCCGGGGCGGGCACGATGGGCCCGGAGCAGGCGGTTGCCGCCATGACCGAGCGAGTGACCCTGCTCATCGACGGGTTGGGGATCGAACCGGACAAGGTGGTGGGCATCGGCGTCGTGGCACCCGGCCCGATGGATCTTCGGTCGGGCACCATCCTGGCTCCGCCCACCCTGATCCAATGGAACAACTTCCCGCTGCGGGATCGGCTCGCGGACGCGACCGGGCTGCCGATCGTGCTGGACAACGACGCGACCGCGGCCGCTGTCGGGGAGTTCTGGTCGGGCGCCATCGCCGGGTCGGCCGCGCATTGCACGGTATATCTCGGCGCCGGCCTGGGCGCCGGCATCATCATCGGCGGCAGCGTCTATCGCGGCGCGAGCAGCAACGCCGGCGAGGTCGGCCGCATCAAGGTCGGCCTGGGAGGGCGGTTCAAGGGCCAGACCGTCGAGGAGCAGGTCATGCCCGCGTCGGTCGCCGCCGCGGCGCGCAAGGCGCTGGCCGACGGTCGCACGGCGGGGTTCATGCTGTCCGAGCAGGGCGATCCGTTCGAGGACTTCGCGGCCATCTCGACCGCCGCAATCCACGGGGATGCATTGGCCGGCAAGCTGGTTCGCTCGTCGGCGCAGGCGCTGTCCACCGCGGTCGTGGCAATGGCCAATATCCTGGATCTGGATTCGGTGAGCCTGGCCGGCCCGTCGTTCGCGATCGCGGGGACCATCTACGTCGAGGCGGTGCAGGAGATGATGGAGCGAGAGTTCTTCGCCCGCGAGGTGCACGGAGTGACCGTGCGACTGTCGGAACATCTGTTGGAAGCCGCGGCCGTCGGCGGCACCGCGCTGGTGATGCAGCACGAACTGGCGCCCCGCAATCTCTCGGTCGCCTCGATCAGCGCCGTCAGAGGCTGACGTGCCGAACCCGGCGACCGACAACCGCTCCCGCACCCGGCGGCCGCGCAGGAACTCCCGGGCATCGGGTTTCGAGCCGATCATCGGAATGGTCTTGCGCGGCGGCCCACCCAAGCCCCCGGTCGACCACTTCTACGAGGCGTTCGTGGCCGGGATGGAGGTCGCCGCCGGACCTCGGGGCGCCGCGGTGCTGACCCAGGTGGTGCCGAACGTCGATGCGGAACGGCTGACCTACCAACGATGGCACGACCAGCGTCTGGTCGCCGGGGTGGTGCTGAGCGACCTGGTCGAGGACGACGATCGGGCCGCCCTGCTGCACCGGCTCGGGATTCCCATCGTGGTCCTCGGCGAGTACCTGGAGGGTCCGCAGACCGTCTGTATCGACGTCGACAACATCGCGGCCATGGAGCAGGCGCTGCGGTACCTGACCTCACTGGGGCACCGGCGAATCGCCCGGGTCAGCGGCCCCACCGCCTTGCTGCACACCCGCGACCGGAGCCTGGCGTTCGCGGTCTCGGTGACCGCGCTGGGTTTCTCCGGCCTGGAGGTGGAGGGCGACTACACCGCGGAGAGTGGCGCCGCGGCCACCGAAACCCTGCTCGGACGGCCGGACCCGCCCACCGCGATCGTCTACGACAACGACCAGATGGCCGTCGGTGGACTCGCCACCGCCCATCGTCTCGGCATCGACGTCCCCCGTCGACTGTCCCTGCTTGCCTGGGACGACACCGCCGTGTGCCGACTGGCCCGACCACCCCTGTCCGTCCTGGCCCGGGACATCCGCGAGCTGGGCGAACTGGCGGTCCGCTCGCTGCTCGACCTGCTCGACGGGCAGTCCACGGTGGCCCGCCAGCCGGCGCCGCCCGCGGTCATCGTGATCCGCGCCACCACCGGCCCCTCGCCGAGATCGACATCCACCGGCTGAGACCGGATCAGGCGCCCGGCCGGACTCGACCGGGCCAGCAGCACCCGACGGCGACGAAGAATCGCATCGGTCTTGACAAAACTAAATCAAGTGAATGAAGATAGATCCCAGACACCGGTGCTCGCCCAGAGCGGCGGGCCGGAGAAGGGACGACGATGTTCACACGCTCGACACGGCGGTTGCGGGTCGCGGGGATCGCCGCGATCGCGGCCGCTTCCATGGTTCTCACCGCATGCGGCGGTGCAAGCTCCGCATCCTCCTCGGACGCATCCGGGTCGCAGCCGGCCGACGGCGCCCCGAGCGGGTCCATCACCGTGCTGACCTGGCGCACCGACCTGGTCGAGGACGGCACCTTCGACACCTACAAGCAGGAGTTCCAGGCGAAATACCCGGACGTGGACGTCGAGTTCGAGGGCATCACCGACTACGAGGGTGAAGTCCGCACCCGGATGAACACCGACGATTACGGTGACGTCCTGGCCATTCCCGCGACCGTGACGCCCGACCAGTTCCCGCACTTTTTCGAACCGCTCGGTGACCTGGCGGAGCTCAAGACGCAGTACCGCTGGCTGGACGACAAGTCCTACCAGGGCAAGTCCTACGGGATTCCGGTGAACGGGAACGTGAACGGCGTCGTGTACAACAAGCGGGTCTGGGACGAGGCCGGGATCACCGAACTGCCCACCACACCCGAACAGTTCCTCACCGACCTGGCCACCATCAAGCAGTCCTCGGCGGATGTCACCCCCCTCTACACGAACTACAAGGACGGCTGGCCGCTGACCAAGTGGGAGGACTTCCGGGGCGGCATCACCGCCGACGCGGACTACGTCAACGAGATGACCCAGACCGACGAACCGTGGACGGCGGGAACTGACCACTACGTGATCGACAGCCTGCTCTACGACGCCGTCTCGCAGAAGCTGACCGAGGACGACCCCACCTCGACGAACTGGGAGCTGTCGAAGACCAAGATGGGTGATGGCACCGTCGCCGCCATGATGCTGGGCTCCTGGGCGATCCCACAGATGCAGAAGGCCGCGCAGGAGGCCGGACACGATGCCGCGGACATCGGGTACATGCCGTTCCCGGCCCAGGTCGACGGCAAGTTCCACGCGATGACCGGCGGGGACTACAACCTGGCGATCAACGTGCACTCACAGAACAAGCCGGCCGCCCGGGCCTGGATCGACTGGTTCAACCACGAATCCGGCTACTCGGAGTCCCAGGAGGGCCTGTCCCCGCTGATCGACGGACCGGTCCCGGCGACCCTGAAGGACTTCGAGGCCACCGGTGTCCAGTACCTGACCCTGAACCCGGCCCCCGCGGGGAAGGAGTCGCTGCTCGGCGACATCGACAAGGCCGCCGAGATCGGGCTGACCAGCCCGGACTACCGGCAGAAGATCATTGACGCGGCACGCACCGGCAGCCAGTCGGCGCAGGCGATCTTCGACGACCTGAACGCCCGCTGGGCGCAGGGTCGCGCGAAGATCGAAAGCGGCAGCTGACCGACGGGCCGCCGAGATGACCACCACCACCGCGCCGGTCACCCGCCCCGCGCTGCTCTCGCGGTTCCGGCGCCCGGCCCCCGGGCCCGGCGCCGGACGGCGGGGGCTACGGGCCGGGCTGACTCCCTACCTGTTCCTCGTCGTCCCGCTGGCGTTCCTGATCGTGCTGACCTACGTGCCCGTGGTGAACATGTTCTGGTACTCCTTCACCGACTGGGACGGGCTGGACCCGACGAAGAACCTGGTTGGCCTGCAGAACTACCGGGACGTGTTCACCCAGCCGGACAACCTGCGGGTCTTCTACGTCAGCCTCTACTACTTCGCGGCCTCTTTCCTGCAGATGGCGCTGGCCCTGTATTTCGCCACCCTGCTCAGCTTCAAGGTGCGATTCCGCAGCATGTGGAAGGGCATCCTGTTCTTCCCCTACCTGATCAACGGTGTGGCCATCGCGCTGATCTTCACCAACTTCCTCAAGCCCGACGGCGGCCTGGACGTCCTGCTGTCCGGGCTCGGCCTGGACTCGTGGATCCGGCAATGGACCGGCGACCCCGCGGTGGTGAATTACACACTTGCGTCGGTGTCCGTCTGGCGGTACCTGGGGTTGAACTTCGTGCTCTTCCTCGGCGCGATCCAGTCGATCCCGAACGACCAGTACGAGGCCGCCGACCTGGACGGCGCCTCCAAGTGGCAGCAGTTCTGGTTCATCATCCTGCCCTCGATCAAGCCGATCGTCGGGCTGTCGGTCATCCTGGCGATCTCCGGTTCGCTGGCGGTGTTCGAGATCCCGTTCATCATGACCGGCGGCGCGAACGGCTCAGAGACGTTCGTCATCCGCACCGTGAACATGGCCTTCGAGTTCAACAAGGTCGGTCTGGCCTCGGCCATGGCGGTCGTGCTGCTGGTCGTCGTGCTGATCGTCACCTGGATCCAGCGACGACTGGTCCCCGAGGAGGAACGGGCCGCGAAACCTGCCAAACAAGCACCGGCCGAGCCCACAGGAGCGACATCATGAGCACCCTGGTCATCGAGAATGGCCCGACCACCCGGCCCCGGCGTGGCGCGCGGCCGGTGCTGGTCACGGCCGGCAAGTACACGTCCCTGGTGATCGCCTCGCTGGTCATGCTCGTGCCGATCGTCATCATCGTGCTGGGCGCGTTCAAGACCAAGCAGGAGTTCCTCAAGTCGGGTCCGTTCACCCCACCCGACAACTGGTTGAACTTCACCAACTTCGTCACCGCGTTCACCCGCGGCGGGATGCTGCAGGGGTTCCTGAACACCACCCTCATCCTGGTGGTCTCGGTGGCCGGCACCGTGATCATCGGGTCGTCCGCCGCGTATGCGCTGGACCGATTCACGTTCCGATTCCGCAAGTCCGTGCTCGGGCTGTTCCTGCTGGCCACCCTCGTGCCGGCGGTCACCACCCAGGTGGCTACCTTCCAGGTGATCAATACCCTCGGACTGTTCAACACCCGGACCGCGGCGATCGTGCTGTTCATGGGCACCGACATCGTGTCCATCTACATCTTCATGCAGTTCATGCGCACCATCCCCAAGGAACTCGACGAGGCGGCCGCCCTCGACGGAGCCGGCCACTTCCGGATCTACACGCGGGTCATCCTTCCGCTACTCAAACCGGCGGTCGCCACCGTGGTGATCATCAAGGGCATCGCCATCTACAACGAGTTCTATATCCCGTTCCTGTACATGCCGGCCCGCAACCTCGGGGTGATCTCCACCTCGCTGTTCCGGTTCAAGGGACCGTTCGGCTCACAGTGGGAAACCATCTGCGCGGGCGTGCTCATCGTGCTGATCCCCACCTTGGTCGTGTTCCTGCTCCTGCAACGCTTCATCTACAACGGCTTCACCTCGGGCGCGGCGAAATAGCCGGTTTGCGCAACCACCCCGTGGTGTCCGCGACTGCCAACGTCCGCGCCCAATGATCAAGCCGGAGTGAGGTTTTCCCGCGCACTCACTGGAACCTGCCGGTGGGTCACCGCTCTCCGGCGACCCACCACCCAGGCACCACCGACCAGACCACCGGATACTCCGACGAAGGACGAAACCATGCCGACCGAGGTCTTCATCGACGCAGGACAGAGCGGAATCAAGGCCCGGCTTCGGGACGGAACCCGCACCATCGACGCCGCCTTCCCCGGGATCCGCACCGACCTGGCACTGGTCCCCCAGCTGACACAGATCGTCCAGCGCATGGCGGATCTCGCCCGGACCCCGGTTCACTCGGTGGCCGCCGGCGTTTCCGGCCTGACCGAGTCCGACCAGAACCCCACCCTTCTGCTGCAGTCACTCGACGACACCCGAGTTCAGGAAGTCATTCTCGCCCACGACTCGATCCCCGCGTTCCTCAGCGCCCTGGGATACGGACATGGGGTCGTGGTCGCCGCCGGCACCGGGGTGGTCACCCTCGCGGTGGGTCCGGACGCGACGGCACGAGTCGACGGATGGGGTCATCTCATCGGCGACACCGGCAGCGGCTACTGGCTCGGGCGCGCCGGCCTGGCCGCGGTCATGCGCGCGCACGACGGTCGCGGCCCGGCCACCGCCCTGACCGCAGCGGTCACATCCACCCACCCCGACCTCGAGACCATGTACCTCTCCCTCCAGACGGATCCGGACCGCGTGAGCAGGATCGCCGCCCACGCCCGAACCGTCACCCGACTGGCGCACGAAGACCCGGTGTGCGCGCAGATCTGCCGCGAGGCCGCCGCCGAGCTGGCCCACTCGGCCGCCACCGCCCTCGACCGCGTCGGGCTCGCCGGTGCGCACCAGCCGATGGTGTGCGGTATCGGTGGTGTCTTCTCCTCCGCCGAGATCCACGATCCCTTCGTCGCGGACCTTCGCGGCAGGTGGCCCGCCGTCGACGTCCGATCCCCACTGCCGGATGCCCTCGCCGGAGTCGAGCGGTTGAGCAGACTTCCCGCCGGTCATCCCCTGACCCGAGCGACGTTCCGTGCCGCCGCCACCGCAGCCGCATGAGCGGTTGCGCACCATCCCGGACGAGGTCGCCGGGGCCTGACCCCGACCGGGTCGCCACGGCAGGTTCGCGGAATCTGCCTGTCGGTGGGCTTTGCTCGATGCTGGCAGGTTGTCACGGCCGTCCGTCGGCGGGATGCTGGTTGGGACACAGCAGCCACCATCGTCGAAGGGAGCGCCGTCATGGCCGATCAGGTCACGCTCACCGAGGCCGAGGTCCGCGCCTTCTCCTCGCTGCTGACCAGAGTCAGCGACCGGTTGGGCACTTACGAGGATCAGACCCATCAGGACCTGCGGTATGCCGAGGAGCTGAAGGAGGCCGCAACCGACCTGCTGAGCCGACTCGGATAGCACTTCCCACCGGCTGAAGGTCCGCTACTCACCACGCTCGACCTGACTCGATTGAGGTCGGGCCGACAGCCGGGACCGTTGCGGTCATCCCTGAGCCGTCGTCCAGGAGGAAGCGTTCGACCCGGATTCGTGCGGCCAGTTCGGCGAGCCGGCTCAAGAACGGCGGGTCGTGATCGAAATGGACGGCCCTCCCAGGTGTTCAGGACCGAAGGGGGAAGCGGCCCTCCCGGGCGATGCGCTGGTTGAGCTCGGCGAGGAACACGTCGTCGTCGAAGTCGTACGGCACCTCGCGCCCTTGCCAGGCCGACAGCAGGATCGCGTTGGACAGCCGGACCGCGCCCATGCCCTCGGTGGCGGGCGCCAGCAGCGGCTCGTCGTAGAGGATGGCACGGGCGAAGTTCTCCAGCACCGCCGAGTGGTCCGTGCCGTGCGGGGAGTGCGCGTCGATGAGCTCCGTGGTGCGGTATCGGCTCCAGTCCAGCTCCTGGCGCACCAGCTGCGCGATGGCGGTGGAGTCCATGGTTCTGGAGTACTCCTGCATCGGCTTCTTGAGCCGGTGCACCGTGGCGACCCGGCTGTCGTCGACGACGATCTTGCCCGCCTCGGCCAGGATCTCCAGGCGGTCGGTCCCCATCATGTCGTGGGTGCCGGTGATGAAGACCCCGGTGCCGGCCCGCCCGTAGTTGAGGACCGCGGTGACGTCGTCGTCGACGTCGATGTCATGGGCGAAGCCGAAGGGCACCTTGGACCACACGCTCTGCGGCGCCCCGCACAGCCACTGCCACAGGTCCATCTGATGGGCCGCCTGGTTCACGAGCACGCCGCCGCCCTCGCCGCCCCACGTGCCCCGCCACCCGCTGCTGTCGTAGTAGCTCTGCGGACGGAACCAGTTCGTGATGACCCAGGTCGACCGACGCAGGTCGCCGATTTCCCCCGAGTCCAGGATGCCCTTGACCCGCGCCCACAACGGGTTGGCTCGCTGATTGAACATTGCCGCCAGCCGCACACCGGGCGTGCCCGCCGCGACGTCGAGCATCCGCTGGACCTGTTTGGTGTAGACGCCCAGTGGTTTCTCCACGAGCACGTGCAGACCCCGCCGCATCGCGTCGATGGCCAGGTCGGGGTGCAGATAGTGCGGGACCGTGGCGACGACGGCGTCGACCTCGCCGCTGTCCATCATCTGGGCGGCGTCCGTGAAGTACGCCACCCCGGGGAACCGCTCAGCTATCCGCTCGCCGGTAGCGGCGTTGCGGCTCGACATCGCCCCGACGGTCAGGTGCGGCACCCGCCCCTGGGTGATGAGCTCGGCATAGAAGGTTCCCTGGGCGGCCGAACCGATGATCCCCAGCCGGACCCGGTCGGGTGTGCCACCACTCAATTGTTGTCGCTCCTTCATTCGGGCCGCATCAAACTACACCGTCGACCGAGGCGTGCCACGACAGGAGCCGGGGCGTCCGCGTGACGCCATGGGCGTGCCCGGTCCGCTGCCCGTTTCGACGACGCGTCAGTTCCGCCATTCGATACTCTGCGGTCCATGCCATGGGACCAAGGCCCGCGAGAACGTCGCCCCGCCGCGCTGAGCGCAGCGCGGAGGCACTGAGTGAGCGCGGCGGAGGTCCGCCCGGCCGGCACCGGTCTCACCAGGGCCTTGGCGGTCACCGCGCTGCGGGCAGCGATGACGTACGCCGAGAACGCAGGGATGCGGGTCAGCATCGTCGTCGTCGACGAGCGCGGCTTCGACGTCGCACTGGAGCGCAGCGACGGCGCGGCATGGTTCACGCCCGCGCTGGCCCGGGCGAAAGCCCGCACCGCGGCTGCCTTCGGTGATCGTTCGGAATCGCTCGCTCCGATCCGCGAGCAGCGCCCCGAAGTGTGGGCTCTCATCGCCCAGGAAGTCGCCTTCACACCCACTGCTCTCGCCGGCGGGGTGCCGCTCGTCAGCGGCAGCCGGATTCTCGGCGCAATCGGAGTGAGCGGCGACAAGGGTCACCAGGACGCCCTCGCGGCCGACGCGGGCGCAGCGGTAGTCGACGCGGGCGGAACAGCGCCGTCCTGAGGCTGAGCTCGCCACTCAACCCGCAGGGCGGTCTTCTTGATCGCTGGGTAGCGCGTTCGAGGTTGCCTCCGCGACGACCCGGCATCCTCCCAGGTACTTCGGCAGGCCAACTCCCGGCGATCCTATCTATGAACAGGACGAACCACCCCACTGAGGCGGTGGCTCACTCTCCCAGACCGTGGACGATCTGACGGACATGCCGCCGACCGACGCCGTGGTGGGCATCACCGCGTTCTTACCGTCCGGCCGGTGTCAGCTTGCGCTGGGCCGGCCGTTGATGAACACGTAGTCGGCCTGGTAGCGGACGTTGACAGTCGGGGAGGCCTGCGGGTCGCAGGGGCCGGCCGGCGCGACGCCGCCGACGGTGTTCAGGCGGAGCACCTCGACGACGTGCGCGAGTAGCCCGATCGGGGCGCCGATCTGGGTGGCGTCGAGGTCCAGTTCGGCGATGTTGCCTGCACCGTTGGCGTTCTTGGCGACGACCTTGCCGGTGACCGCGCTGCCGTCGGGCGCCCGCCATTGCGGGGGGCCGGCGGCCGGCTGCACGAAGGTGTGGTGGATGCCGCCGGTCAGGCGGGCCTCGACGTCGCGTTGGGTGAAGGCGAACGAGCCGTCCGGTTGTGCCGTGCAGGCGTAGATCTGGCTGCCGAGGACCACCGACTCCTGCAGGGCGGCGACTCCGCCGGTGGCGACCGGGTGGGTGAGCAGGTGCAGCTGCGCCCGGGCGGCACCGGCCGGGAACGCGGTGGTGTGCAGGTCGGTGTAGAAGTCCAGTGGGTCGGATCGCAGGGCGGTGAGCAGGGCCTGGTCCGCGACGGTCACGGCGCCGGACGCGAAGCCGCCCGCCGGACGTGGCGGCGTGGTGAACAGCGGCACGACGACGGGACCGTCGACGCCTCGTGCTCCGGCGTGGATGTGCGCCTGGGTCGGGGCGCCGGTACCGCGCCAGCTGATCGAGTAGGTCAGCGTGTCGCCTGGATGCCGATCAGCGCAAGGGCCTGCCCGACCGGAGCGCCGCCGGTCAACTCGTTGCGGCCCTCGAGGCTGGCCACCAGGACGACAGGTGCACCCGTCGACTCGCCCGGCACGGCGATCCCCGCCGGGTGTGTCCCCCCGCCGGTCGCGGACGCCGCGTTGACCGCGAGCGTGGCGGACATGGCGACGGCGGCCAGTACGGCGCCGACGCCGCGGAACAGGTGGCGTCTTGTGCTGCTGTTCATGGTGTTTCCTCCGTTTCGGCCGACGCCGGGTGCGTCGGGGAAATCGTCCAAATCGGGCGCGGCGCGCCCGGCACCGTCCGGGTTCAGCCTGCTGACCTCCCGCCGGGTCACTTCCTGCCCGGCCCACGGCCCGTCGGTGGAGGGAATTTTGGTGACCCCGTCGGCCGGCCGGTGGGGTGCGGGCGGCCGGCCGAATCGGTGTGCGTGTGCGCTCGTTGAGCGTTTTCATGTCATGCCTTCCCGAGACGCGAGCATGACGGGAATACGAGATGATCCGCGGAACGGTTCTCGCCTGTTTCAGAGATTCACCAGCGTTGGACGGAATGCTCCGCTGCCCGGCCTGGACGGTGCTGTTGACACGCTTGCGCGCCGTCGTGGATCCGGTTCCGCCTGCATCAGCCGGAGTTGCCCCAAGCAAGGCCGGGCAACCAGGATCCCGCGGCGGAACGAGCAGCTGTTTTCGCGTCACGACGCGACCCGGCGCGGGACTCAGGGTGGACAGAGAGGCCAACCATGCCGGGCACGGACGATCTGACCCTCGTGGGGCAGGAGACGCTCATCGCGTCGTGGCGCGCGCTGGCACGCCGTCCTGGAGGGCCGCGCCCGGGAAACCGCCCCTCGTCAGCAACGCGGTCACCAGGATCGGGTTCGCCGCCGTCGGCCGCTACGAGGAATGGGTGCCCAGGAGGCAGTCGTGACCGGTATCCAGGTCCTACTCATCTCGGGCAGCACCCGGGACGGATCGTCGAACACGCGAGCGCTTGCGGCGCTGCACCTGCTCGCGCACCCCGGCGTGACGGCCGAGTTCTACGACGGTCTGCGTACCCTGCCGGCGTTCGTCCCGGCCGGCGCACAACCGCCGGAGGTCGACGTCCTGCTGGACCGCATCAGCGCCTGCGATGCCGTGGTGTTCTCCACACCCGAATACGCCGGTGGTCTGCCGGGCGCGCTGAAGAACCTGCTCGACTGGACGGTCGGCGGCGGGCAGCTCTACGGCAAGCCTGTGGCCTGGCTCGACGTCGCGAACCCCGGTCGCGGCGCGGGCGCTCGTGCCCAACTGCTGACCGTTCTCGATTACGTCGGCGCGCACATTGTGGACTCCGCGTGCGTGCACCTTTCCATCGATCAACCCGCCGAGCAGCAGCTGTCGGCCGTGCTGGCGCAACTGGCCGCGGCCATCGAGGAGGTCCGTCGTGGACAGCAAACCGACCGCTGACCCAGGTACCGGCTGGCCCGCGCACGTCCGCCCGGGCGCGCTGCGGTTCGCCCGTGCCAGCGACCACTACCAGGACACGGTCGCGTTCTACCGCGACCTGGTCGGCCTTCCCGTGGTCGATTCGTTCAGCGGCAGCTTCGACGAGGACGGCACGATCTTCGGATTGCCGGACACCGCCGTGCAACTGGAGATCGTGCGCGCACACGGGGACGACAGGGCGGCCGGCTCGTTCGACCCGTTGGCCCTGTATCTGGACGACCTCACGGCGGTCGAGCGGGCGACGCAGCGGCTGCGCGCCGCCGGCCTGACACCCGCACCTGCGCATCCCTATTGGGCGGCCAATGGCGCGGTCGTATACCGGGACCCGGACGGCCGCGACGTCGTGTATGCGCCGTGGGTCGACGGCCGCGACCCGGAGCCGATCGACATCGCCGAGCACGACCGCCCGACGGCCCAGCTGCACATCGACTGGTACGACGGCGATCGCCAGGCCCTGCGTCCCCTGTTCGAGCAGGCGGAGGACTCACGCGTGCAGCTCGACGGCTACATCGACAGCGGACGCGTTCTGGTCGCCCGGCGCGGCGATGACCTCGTCGGCCACCTGCAGCTGACCGGCACGGGCCGAGACGGCGAGCTCGAGATCAAGAACATGGCGGTTCGTCCCGACTCGCGCGGCGCCGGGATCGGCCGCCGGCTGGTCCACGAGGCGTTGCGCATCGCCGCGGCCGCGGGGGTCACCCGAATGCTCGTCGCGACCGCGGCGGCGGACGTCGGCAACCTGCGCTTCTACCAACGCTGCGGATTCCGATTCCTCGCCGTGGAACGGGACGCGTTCACACCTGCCACCGGTTACCCCGAGCCGGTTGTCATCGACGGCATCGCGCTGCTCGATCGGATGTGGCTGGCGCAAGACTTGTGATCGATCTGGGTCGGTCAACTGCCGGAACCCGATGTGGTGGCCACCGGGCGGCCGCAGATCAGCCGTACCCAGTACGGCTATGGGCGTTTCGAGGCGGGTGGGCTCGGCGGTGGCCAAGGATGGCGTCAACGAGTTCAACCTGGTGGCGCGGCAGTGGAGGTTCGCCGAGGACGCCGCCAACGAGCCGCGGATTCGCGGAGCCGAGGGATCTCGTCGGCGCGGCGCCGCCGGACGACGAGATGGAGATGCATCGGCGCAGCGACTGGTCCAGGACCATGATCCGGGCAGCGGTCGAGGATGAACTGCGACGAAGGAGAGCTGGCACACGTTGATGGACAGGAGGAGATGCATCGCCGTACATCAAAGATGTTGCCACCCAACCGAAAACGAGGCTGGAAGGCCTCAGCCAGTGGGTTCGGAGTCCGAGTCCATGGTGGTGCACAGAATTCCCGATCGTCAGCTGGTCAGAGTTTGCGACGGCAGCCTCGACCCGACGAGCCCTACCTGAGAACGAATCCCCGGGTTCATCGTGAGTTCTTCGGCGCCCGCCACCCGGCGGCTTCCGCCTCGGACTCGCTGCAGAACCAGCGTTCGCCGGCGGACTCGTCGATCGCCGTGTCGTCGTAACTCGGGCTCTTGCCCCGGACGTGGTAGATGCGCTCGCCCTTGGAGTTGATGTTGCCCTTGATATCGCATGCGCCTGCCGCGGCGGCCTGCGGCTGGGCCGCGGCGGCGGTCGCCGCAGGCTGTTCCGCCGCACCGCGCTGCGCCTGCTCGGCGGCCGACTGCTGCTCGGCCGCCACCCGAGCTGCCTCGGCAGCCGCCTCCTCGGCGGCGACCCGGGCACCATCGGCGGCGGCCGACTGTTCGGCCAACACCCGGGCCGCCTCCTGCTCCGACGACAGCCGCGCGGACTCCTGGGCCGCCGCATCGTCGGCAGTCGTTGCGGTGGTGGTCGTTGCGGTGGCGAGGGTGGTCGTCACTGCAGACGCTGTTGTTGTCTTTGCCGCCGTGGGACTCTCGGCGCTTCCACACCCGGCCGTCAGCCCGAGAATCGCGATAGCGAGCAAGGTTACAGCGGCATGGGCGGTTCTCATGAACATTCGAGCCCCCGGTGAGAGTCGTGACGCGACCGCACCACTGAGCCCCCGCACCGATGCGCGCGCCGATCGTCTCATGCTCGGAGCGCGAAAAGTCCGCCACAGAACTGTGACGAACCGTCCCGAATGGATGATCAACATGCGGGCATATCGGGATCGGTTTCCGGAGACAATGGTGCGCCGGCTCGGTCAAACTGTCATCCTGGCTGACGGCCGGCAAACGGGTCTGCTCCGGACACCGTGGCCGCCAAGGATGCCATCTTTGATGACCTCGCTGCCCGGGTCGGATCAGTCGGGCAGTTCGATCACTGTGCCTGCGTCCGTCCATTTCGGTTCTGCGCCGAAGGCGCGGAGCAATCTCATGACCGGCGCACTATCGGCGGCGAGGGTGGTGAGGATCCGTTTGGCAGGCCGCGGACGATGGGCGGCGATCAGGTAGCCGAGTACGTGGCCCAGTCCGGCACCCTGGAAGTCGTCGGCGATGACCATGCCGACATCCAGTGTTTCGGGATCGTTCGGGTAACGCAGGATTCTGGCGACGCCGACCAATCGCTCCCCATCGTCGAACGCGGCGTAGGCGACATGATCGATCCCGTCGACCGAGTCGATGAGGTGACGGAGCGCCGCGGCCCCGAGCGTGTGCGGCGCCGTTCCGAACCGCAGCTGTTTCGAGCGCTCCGACAGCCGTTCGAACGCGGCCGTCAGGGCGTCGCCGTCACCGGCGTGAATCGGGCGGACGAAGACCTGGCGACCGTCGCGAAGCGTCACCCCCGCCCCGTCCGGGTCGGTCATACCGGAATGCATCGGCATCCCTTCGCCCGCATCAACTCGTAGGTTGCCGACCCGATGAACCCCAGCCGGATCACGCCCTCCTCCCCCGCATGCACCTGAACAGCACCACGCCCAGCTCCGCCTCCAACGCCTTGATCTGCGGCGACAGGGCCGGATGGGCGACGAACAACCGCTGCGCCGCCCGCCCGAAGTGGCGTTCCTCGGCGACCGCAACGAGATAGCGCAGGCGACGCAGGTCCATAGGCGTCAGCTTGGCACGGCTCCGGCACGGCCCCCTCATCCGGGCGGCGACGCCGCAGACTTGCGCTCGAGCGCAGCAGAGGGCGGGTCCCGACGTGGTGGCGTAATCCGACCCGTCGGACCTGGCGTGCGCGTGTGCCGTCGTTCTGCGATCAACCCAACAGGCCCGGTTGGATCGCAGCCAGCGCACAGGCGCCGATCAGCGCCCAGCCCGACAGCGTGCCCGCCAGCCGTGCGGGCCCCGGCCCCGCGGCGCGTTCCACCGTCATGACCGCGGTCAGCGCGCCCATCCAGAGCAGGCTCCCCATGCCGATAGCGAACATGACAAGCATGAGGGCCCAGCAACTGCCCAGGCAGCACAGCGCGTGCCGCCATGGCGACCTGGACGGGTCGCGGGCCCGATCCAGCAGGCGCCTCCTGAGGGCGGAGCGCTGGAACACCCCGGCGCCGGCGAGGACGAGCGGAGTGATCAGGCCCGCCAGCCCAGGCCAGGAATGAACCAGCCGGTGCAGCACGGCGTCCCCGGTCAGCGCCATGATCGCGAAGCCGGTCCAGACCGCTCCCATGGTGGCCACCAAGGCGATCGGCACCGCCCAACCCCGGCGGGCGCAGCGGCCCATTGTGTCTCCGGCCGCGGCGATTTCGGGCGGCAGCATCATGGCCACCACCATGACCTGCCATCCGCACAGCAGGGTGACCAGCGCGGCCGTGTCCGGCAGGTGACCGGACCCGAGCACCTCGTCGTGGGACATGTGGGCGGCGCCCGCGACGATGGCCGCCCAGGCGGCGGCCACCCCGAGGAGCACCACCGCCGCCGGGACCGTCCGGATGCGGGCCGATGAGGCGCACATCGTCATTCGATGTCACCGAGCCCGTCTCCCGCGGGTTGAACGGGTCGGCCACGTCGTACTGCTTGAGTTCCCCGGTGCCCCAGCAGGAGACGTACGGCCAGCGGTCGTCGACGGACAGGTCGATGTCGGAGATCAGCGGCGGCACGGCGCCGAAGGGCTTCAGCGCCGGCGGCAGGTCCTCGGGGTCGGCGGGCTCGGCGGGGATGGTCAACACCTTGCGGACAGCCCAGCGGTCGCCGTCCTTGTGCCACAACCACACCGACCCGGACAGGTCCTCGACGCTGATCACCACGCCGACAAGGCCCCACGTCTTGGACGGGTCGTGCGCCGGGCGCACCTCGAACACCATCTGGTGCTGGTCGCCGAGGTCGACACGCTGGGTGAGCTTGCGTTCGGACATGCTCCAGAAGTTCAGGTGGTGGCCGAACCTGCGGCCCAGCATGTCCTCGGGGTTGAGGCCGTCCTCGAACATGGATGGTGTCGCCCACTCCGAGGTGATGACGGTGTCGTGGTTGAGGTGCCACCAGCCGTCGTAGCCGAAGAACTGATCGCCGCGGTCCAGCTCCCAAGCGCCGATGACGTCGAAGGTGTCGTGGTCCAGCAGCGCCACCCCGCCAGGACCGTCGTCGCCGTTCGCGCCGCCCAGCGTGAACACGAAGATGCCGCCCGGCCCGCAGTGAATGGTGTGCGGCCGCGAGTAGCCGGCCTTGCTGGCCAGCTCCTCGGCCTCGATGGTGCGCACCACCCGGGGGTTGCGCGGGTCGGGCTTGGTGTCCAGCACGTAGATCCGGGAAGACCGGATGCCCGGCACGATCAAGTAGCGACGCTCCAGCGGCCCTCCGTGGTCGCCGTGACCCTGGTGGCACAGCGCGCTCGAGCACGCGTTCCAGCCGAAATGGTGCAACTCGTTGCCCGCGGTCGGCAGCTCACTCCAACCCACCACCCTACCGTAGTCCGACGACGAGGGGTCACAGTCGATCACCGCCATCGCATCCTTCGCCTGGCCCGCCGGGTCGTAGGCAGCGACATAGGCCAGCCGCTCGGGCGGTGCGGCAATGGCATCGGCCGGGCTGCGGTAGAACGTGGGATCCAGTATCTGGGACATCAGCCTTCTCCTGTCATCCGGAGCGTGTCGCTCCCTTTCCGCTCGCGAAAGCGCCTACCCGCCGGACGGCTGGGGCATCAGACCCAACTGCGTGAGCAGCGAGACCTGGTCGTAGTAGAGGTCGCCACCGACAACCCGCCCGCTCGAGTCGAAGTGCCACATCTCGCAGAGCGGCAGCGCGAACTCCTTGCCGGTGGCGGGAAACGGTCCGAGCGGCCCGTCGTGGGTGCCGACGGCGGTGAAGGTGCACACCACGGTCCGGCCACCGTCGATGTAGCGGGGGCCGGTGATTCGGATGTCAGGGGAGATGCCGACCCACCCGGCCAGGAAGTCGTCCTTGAACTCCTGGGGCGTCCCGAACGTCCGGCCCTGCGGGCGATCGGTCCAGGCGATGCTGTCGGCATACTGTTTGGTCATGGCCTCGAAGTCCCTCTGGTTGAAGGCCTCGTGACCGGCGCGGTAGGTCTGGACATTCCTGGGTTCCATGAGCCTCCTTCGCGGTTCCAGCCGTCCGTGATGAGAGCATCGTGACGGCCTCTGCTTGCGCGAAGCCCTCCCCCGCATTTCCCCGTCCTTTCCGTATCCTTTCCATACGCCTGCCGTGACGAGTGGGTGACGGATCATCGACGAGGTCGCCTGATGGGCCAGTGGACGAAGGCCAGGATCCAGCTGTGCGGTCGCTTCGTCGCCGACATCGACGGTGCCCGCATCGAAGACACGCTGCCCGGCCGCAAAGGGCGAGTCCTGTTCGCCTACCTCGTCCTCAACCGCGGCCGCCCATTGACCCGCGACACCCTGCTTATGGCCGGCTGGGGAGAGGACGCCCCCGCAGAAGCGAGAAACGCGTTGAACGTGCTGCTGTCCAAACTGCGGCACGGCCTGGGCGCCGAACATCTCCGGGGGCGGACCGAGATCGAATTGCTCCTGCCGTCGGCGGTCTTCGTCGATGTCGAGGCGGCCCTGGAGGGCGCCCACCGGGCGGAGTCCTGCATCGCGGAGGGACGGTGGGCGCAGGCATGGGGTCCGGCCGGGATCGCCTACCACGTCGCCACCAGGCCGTTCCTCACCGGACTGGACGCACCCTGGATCGACGAGTGGCGCCGCCGGTTGGAGGAGGTCCGGCTGCGCGGACTGGAATGCTTTGCCGCCGCCGGCCTTGGCCTCGGCGGCCCCGCGCTGGCCCAGGCCGAGGAACGCGCCAGGATGCTGACCGAGCTTGCCCCCTACCGCGAGACCGGGCACCGCATCCTGATGGAAGCGCTCGCGCGGCGCGGCAACGTCGCCGAGGCGCTCCGCGCCTACGAGCGGCTGCGAGTTCTGCTCCGCGAGGAACTCGGGATCGCGCCCAGCTCCCCCGTGCAGAGCGTCCACCGACGATTACTGGAGGGCGCCGGCAGTTAGAGCTGCTCGGCCTGCGCGAGGATGTCCTCGCGGGTCACGTTGCCAACCAGCTCGGGGTGCAGGACGCCCATATGGGCTTGCGCGTTCCTCCAGAGCTCATCGTCGTCGTCACCCTGGATGACATACCCGCACATGCAGATGATCCGCAGCGCCATCGCCAACCTCCAAGTCCACCCGCTGCGATCTTCACGCGCGATCCTCGAGGGCGCAAGGACGGCACGAGAACTCACTCTTTGACAACAATTCGGCGGTCCCGCCACAGGGCTACCAAGACCGCCAACGGGCCAACCTCACTTGGTCAGTCAGAAACATTGTTTGGTTGCTTGTTTCGCAGTTTGGGGTTGCCTGCAGATCATGGTCGGAGCCTGGCGCGGTCGTGGATGCGCACTGCCGGGTGCTCGGGGTGGACGGCCTGTCGGTGGTCGACGCATCTGTCATGCCGGACATCCCGTCGGCCAACACCCCGACGATCATGATCGCCGAGCGGGTCGCCTTGTTACGCCGCAACGGCCGGGACCTCTCACCCAGGGACGGCCGTCCGACTCCAGCCACCTGTCGTATCGAGCGGCCCCTGGCCCGTTCGCCCAGGTGGTGTCGGCTGGGCGAAGGGGTGTTCGACTACTTGCTCTGCCACGCCGTGCGCGTCGTGAACGGCAGGACGAGCCGGGACCGGTGGGCGGCGTCGCGGTAGATCTTGTGCGTGACGGGCCGACCCACCGGCAGGTGGAAGGCGTCCGGCGGCAGCAGCGAGTTGTGCTCGTCGGCCAGCGGCTCGTCGTTGGACAACTCGACGGTCAGCCGATGACCGGGCCGGAACGTGTTCGCGAACGGGTAGAGGCGCAGAACGTACTCCTCGATCTTGCCCGGTTCCACCGGCACTGTGCGGGTGTGTGGGTGGTACGGGTTGCCCTCGGTCGTGCGGTCGTCGAGCTCGCGGTGGGAGGCCTTGAGGTAGCCCGTGGTGATCAGCTGGCGCTTCCCGGTCGGGGCGGTGTCCCACAGCCGCAGGATGAAGTTCGTGTCCTGCTGGTCGATCTCGGCGAACAGGTGCGCGGCGCCGGCGCCGATCAGCTCCGTGTCCTGCTCGAACGGCCCGGTGCTCCAGCTCAGGATCTCCACCTTGTCGGTCACCGTCAGCGGCGCCTGGTAGAAGCCGTCGGGAGCAGCGTGCTGCGTGCCCATCGGCTCGGGCTCGGGCGAGAGCTTGCCCCTGGGACGCAGGTATAGCGAGGTGTATTCGACGTCCTTCGGCGGCCACGCCTGCCCGGTCACGTGCTCGCGCGAGCCCTCGACGAAGACGCTGACCGCCGGCTCGTCCATCACGCCGTTGTCGATGCCCTTGATCCAGTAGTCGTACCAGCGGAACATCTTGTCGTGCTCCTCGATGAAGGGGCGCGACTGCATGGGCGGGTACGGGCCGATGTCGAGCTTCTTGGGTCCCTTCAGGGCGTCGAACAATTCGATGGTGCCGTCCATCGTCCAACCGCGGCCCTGGTCGATCTGCAGGTAGACCGGGATGTCGACGTTCGGCGCCAGCGTGATCGGATTGCGCTCCTCGTACCACTCGCTGTCCAGTTCGTTCATCACGATGTCGAACCAGGCCTCGTGGTGCTTCGGGTAGTTCAGCACGTGCACCAGGTTCGGCCAGGCGGCCACGTCCGGGTCTTCGAGTCGCTGAGCGACAAGCTTCTTCAGCTCCTCGGGCGAGTACTTCTCGAGCATGCGGGACTTCACGTTGTCGGTGAAGGCCCAACCGGAGTCGCCGCCTCGACCCTCGCGGGCGGCGCGCGGCATGAACCACATGACGCCGCCGTGGTAGGTGGTCTCGTAGAAGTCGTAATGACCGCCGGAGACGAAGATCGCCTTCAGGTGCGGCGGGCGTTCGGCGGCGGCCAGCACCTGCATCGACCCGAAGTACGAGATGCCGATCATGCCGACATTGCCGTCGCACCACGGCTGCTCGGCCACCCACTCGATGAAGTCGTAGGCGTCCTGGCCCAGGGACACGCCGCCGGCGTTGTAATTGCCGATGTGTTCCCCGCCGGACGCACCGGAACCCCGCAGGTCGCCGATGACGTGCGCATAGCCCTCCCCCACGACGCGCCTGATGTCACCGGCCTCGATACAGCCGTCCCACATCGGGCTGGGCCGCCGTTGCGGCGGCATGGTGAGGGCGAGTGCCTGCAGCTCCTTGCCGTAGGGGCTCAGTGCCACCAGGGCGGGTCGCGGCTTGTCCTCCGGACCGTGGTAGACGTCGGCGGTCAGCGAGATCCCGTCCCGCATCGGGATTCTGAGATCCTTGCGGACGGCGATCTTCTCGCCGCCAGCGTCCAGCACCAGATGGTCGTTCATGGGTTCAGCTCCTGTGCATGCGATTGGCGGTATCCGTCGAGCGTGGTGAAGAACGGGGACGGTTCCAGCGTGGGGTCCTTGTCATAGCCGAGTTCCTCGGCCACCGGCGCGAACGGCGAGTACACCGAATCCGTCGCCGTCAGGCCGGCCCGCAGGCAGCGCCCGGCGCTGTCGGCGATCCGGGCCTCAAGATCCAGGCTTTCGGTCAAGGCCCGCCGGGCCTGCTCGCCATCCAGCTCGACGCCGTAGGGCACCCCGTCCGCGCCGCGGTACGGGTGGCCCAGATACAGTCGCTGCGGCCGGATCTCGTCACGCAGGTGGGCAAGGCTCGAGCGGTAGGCGGCCGGATCCTCGTAGCCGGGGAAGCCGTTGGCGGCCCCGTGGATCTGCACGGCGTCGCCGACGAAGACCGAGTTCTGCCCGTCCACGACGTAGGCGACTGATCCGGCGGTGTGCCCCGGGAGGTGATGCACCGAAATCGTGACGTCGCCGCCCAGGGACAGCTTCTCGCGGCCCTGGAGCAGCCGGGTCGGCTCCATCTCGCCCGAGATGACCGCGTCGGCCGCCTTGGTCTGTTCCGCCACGCCGTTCGGACCGCCCAGGTATTGCGCTCGCACGTCGACGTACTGCTGGACATGCGCCTGCCGCGAGCGCAGCAGGTGCGCATCGGCCTGGTGGATCACGACCTGGGCGCGCCGGCCGGTCAGCTCCCACAGGGCGTGCGCACCGCCGATGTGGTCGATGTGACCGTGGGTCAGCAGGATCCACCGAACGTCCTGGATCCGGCGCCCGAGACCCTCAAGCGCTCCGGCCATCCCGTCGACGGGCGACGAGGCGATTCCGGTGTCCACGATGGCCGGCTCCGGCGCGTCGATGAAGAAGCTGTAGAGGCCGAACCGGCCCCACGGCGATACCAGGGGATGGATCTTCACTTCTTTCGTCATGGCGGTCACCGGGCCGAAGCCACGGGAACCTGGCGCGCATCCGCCGGCTCCGCTTCTCGGCGCGCCTTGCCGGTCAGCGGCACCATCAGGAAGGCCAGGGCGGCGATGACGCCGGGGACGGCGAAGAAGAGGAAGTTCAGCTGGACCGGGAGGTTCAGCGTCAGGAGAATGCCGCCGAACGTCGGTCCGACGATGGCCCCGATGCGACCGACGCCGGAGGCTAGGCCGAGGGCCGTTGACCGCATGAACGACGGGTAGTACTGCGACACGAATGCGTACGAGATGTTCTGTGCGCCCATCGTGCAGGCGCCGGTGACCGCCACGATCAGCAGCAGGACGGCCAGGTTGTTCCCGAACCCGAGCAGGGTCAGCGAGACCGCGGCGATCACGAACATGGGGACGAGCACCTTCTTCACTCCCCAGCGGTCCGCAAGCCGGCCCAGGCACAGGGTCCCGACGATGGCCCCCACGTTCAGGACGATCAGGAAGGTCAGGCTGGATCCCAGGGGATAGCCGGCCTTGACCATCAGGCCGGGGAGCCAGACGGTCAGACCGTTGACCATCAGCAGGCACATGAAGAAGGCGATCCAGATCATGATCGTCCCGAGCGCACGGTTGTTCTTGAACAGCGCACGAAGCGGCGAGCCGGGTTCGGCCTGCGTGAGCCCTTCGAACTGGACGTCCGCGGGCAATGCCTGCCCGGTGACCTTCGCCAGGGCGGAATGTAGGGCTCCGACCTGCCCCTTGCGAACCAGCATGGCCGGCGAGTCGAGGAAGTACCTGCGCATGAACGGCAGCAGGAGCACCGGAAGCATGGCCACCCAGTACACGCCGTGCCAACCGAACGCGGGCAGCAAGACCATGGCCACCAGCGCCGCCAGGATGCCGCCGACGGAGAAGAAGCACATCACAACGGCCACCATGCTGTTGGCCCGCTTGCGCGGCGCGTAGTCGGTCAGCATGGCGATGACGCTCGGCAGGATCCCGCCGATCCCCAGTCCGCCCAGGAACCGGAGGACCGAGAAGATGACCGGTCCGGGGGCGAACCCGCACAGGGCCGTGGCCACACTGAACAGGATGACGCTGGCCGTGAGGACCCTTTTGCGGCCGAACCTGTCGGCCAGGATGCCGAATCCGATGGCGCCGACCAGCATTCCGAAGAACCCGTAGCTGGCGATGGCGCCCGCCTCGACCGGCGTCAAGGACCATTCGTCCATCAGCACCGGCAGCACGGAGCCGTAGATGACCAGGTCGTACATGTCGAAGGTGATGATGACGCAGGCCCAGAAGAGCATTCCGAGGTGGAAGCGATTGAAGTTCGCCCCGCCGATGGCGTCTCTGATATCGATCGTCATGTCAGATTTCCTTGTCGTGTGCGGTGGTCCGGCCGTGGTTCAGGAACTCGGCGGTCTCCTGGAAGGCCCGGTAGAACTCGGGGATCCAGGAGAAGTTCACGACGAACCCGTGGTTGGCGCCCGCATACCGGCTGACCGTCGCGTCGACGCCGGCCTGGATGAGTCGGCGGCCGTAGAGCTCCCCCTCGTCGCGCAGCGGATCGTGTTCGGCGGTGACGATCAGGGCGGGCGGCAACCCGGTCAGGTCAGCCCGTTTGATGGGTGAGACGAGGGGATCCGCCGGATCCGCCCCACTCTCGAAGTAGAAGGCGTTGAAGGGCTTCAGGCCGGCGGTCTCCAGGCCGTACCCCTGCGCGTTCTCCCGCAACGAGGCGTAGCGGTCGACGTCGAAGTCCAGGTCCAGGGACGGGTAGAACAGGACCTGATGCGTGATGCGGTCGAACCCGTCGTCGTGGGCCATCGCGGCGACGGCGGCCGCGAGGGTGCCACCCGAACTGTCCCCGGCGACGGCGAGATTCCGACCGTCCCAGACCAGGCTCTCGCCCTGCTCCACGGCCCACCGCAGAACCCCGTAGCAGTCGTGCAGGCCCGCCGGGAAGGCGGACTCCGGGGCCAGCCGGTAGCCGACCGAGACGACCTTGTACCCGGTCTGGATGGCCAGGGCGCGCGCGACGTGGTCGTGGGTGTCCAGGCTGCCCAGGAAGAACGCGCCGCCGTGGAAGTACACCAGCAGGCCGTAGGTCTCGGCGTCGACGGGCGTGTAGATCCGCACGGGCACGTCACCGGCCGGCGTGGACGCGGTCATGTCCTGGACGGCGTGGACCTGCGGCCGGTCCTGCATCGGGGCAACCTGCGCGGCTTCACCCGCACGCATGGCCGCCGGGTCCAGGGGCGAGTCGTCAGGTGCCGGCAGGGAGGCCAGCACCTTGGCGATCTCGGGGCGCAGCGTCATGCCTGCACCGTGCCCGGCTGCCCGGCCGCGGTCTTCTGACCCGGGAAGACGGCACTGACCTCGTCCTCGGACCAGCCCTGGCGGGAGATCCGCTGCAGCTCGTCAGTAAGGGGCTTGCGGGCGGTCTGGTACTGCGTCAGCGCCTCGGCGACGGTGTCCGCCGCCAGCAGTGCGTCGGCGAGAGCGCCGGCATCCAGGATCGCCGAGTTGGCGCCCTGGCCCTGGTGGTGGCACATCGCGTGGGCCGAGTCACCGAGCAGCACGACGCTGTCGGAGTGCCAGACCTCGACCGGGTCGATGTCGTAGACGGCCCGGATGTTCACCGTGTCCATGTCGAGGTCGTGGGAGAGGTTGACGATCCGCTCGTCGAAACCCTCGACCGTGGCCAACAGGTCGTCCTTCGTGCGATCCGGGTTCCAGCTGCTGTCGGCGTTGAGCGCGGTGATGTCGAAGGACATCTGGCCCCGGTGCCGCAGCGGCAGCACGTAGACCTTGGTGCCCCGGCCCAGGTACATCCGGAGGTTGTCGTCGGTCACCAGGCCGTGGGCGTCGTCGGCGTTGACGACCACGCGGTACGCGTGCTCACCTGCGTACACGGGCTGCTGGTCGCTGAACAGCCGGCGCACGGTCGACTTGATGCCGTCCGCCCCGATCACCAGGTCGGCCTCGGCGCTCGTGCCGTCCGCGAAGGTGAGCGTGGCGCGGTCGCCGTGGTCGGTGATCGTCTCCAGCTTGTGCCCGATGTGCACCATGCCCTCGGGCAGGACGCCCAGCAGAGCCTGGATGAAGTCGTTGCGGTGGACGAGGTGGGTGTGGGTCTTCACCTCGTAGTCGTCCATCCCCGGCCACGAGTCCACCATGATCTGCTCACCGGTGGCGGTGAGGATCTCGAAGTACTCGCTCGGCGAGGTCACCTTCGCGATCGCGTCGAAGACCCCCCACTGGCGGAACCTGTCCATGGAAGAGGGGCGCAGGCCGATGCCGGCGCCCACCTCCCGGATCTGGCGCGCCTGCTCGTAGACATTGACGTCGGCGCCCAGGTGGTGCAGCGCGATGGCCGCGCTCAGGCCGCCGTAGCCCCCGCCGACGATGGCGATCCGCAGGTTCTTGATGTCCTCGGGCTTCATGAGCTTGTTCCTTACTGTGACGAGCGCGGCTTTGCGCCCGAAGTGATGGGGTCAGGTACGGATGGAAAGAAAGTCGGCGGGGTTGTCCTCGAAGAGGGTCTTGATCGTCGCCTCGTCGACCCCGGCACCGCGCAGGTCGGGGATCAGGTCCTCGAAGAGGTAATTCACGGTGTGCCCCTTCACGCCCGGCCAGCCCAGGGGGCTGCAGTTGGCGTCGACTCCGGCGAGCGTCTTGTCCAGGTGTCCCGCGCCGAGGAAGCCGAGGAAGTGGTCCAGGCGTTCCTTGCGCGGGCGGGCCCAGAACGGCGGATCCTCGAGTTCGGTTTCGTAGCCGAAGGTGTCGAAGCCGACTCGGCCGCCCTGCTCGGCGATCCAGGTGGCGCGGGTGTTCTCGGCGTTCACGCCGTCGTCGGCGTGCCCGAACAGCACCCGGTCCAAGGGAAGACCTTCCTGCCGGAAGATCTCGATCGCCGGTTCGGCGTCGATCGCCAGGTGCGTGATGATCGGGACGCCGGTGGCCGCCGCGGCCCGGGCCGCGGCGCGGTAGAT
>Ga0164241_10001257_pt1 | contig 32807 bp, 22 predicted proteins | sample OricomyardsoilBY_FD_108780 | JGI IMG/M metagenome (GOLD analysis project Ga0164241, IMG submission 108780) | Backyard soil microbial communities from Emeryville, California, USA - Original compost - Back yard soil (BY) | ecosystem: Environmental > Terrestrial > Soil > Unclassified | place: USA... | reverse complement strand
GAGAAGATCGCCCGAGGTGTAGAAGAGAAAGACGTCGAACGTCGCGAGGTACTCGGGGCTGAACAGGCTGCCGTCCTTGCTGAAGGTGAACTCGATGTTGTTGTCCCCCGCGAGCGAGGTAAGCACGCGTTCCGAGTAGCTGGGAGCGCCATTTTCACGATGGACCACGCTGTGTTCGAAACCGGCGGATTTGGTGAAATACAACACGCGCAGTGGAGCTGCGGCGGCGGAGGACAGCAGACAGGCGAGGGAGAACAGCAAGGCGAGCGGGGGCAGTTGGCGGAGTGACATAGGGGGAAATAGTGACAGGTGCTGGCGGGCACTCGCTCCGAAAGATTGGAGTGCGGGAAAAGTTTATGGGGATGGCAGCTTTGTCGGCAGATTGTCGAGCAGCGTGCGCAACGGCCCCGACACGCGGCCGCGTTGCCACGCGACGAGCAGATCCCATTTTGGCGGCGCCGGTTTGATCGGGCGAAAGACGACGCCGGGGACGTCGATCTTGCGCGCGTAGTCGGGAAGCAACGACACCGCCCCTTCGGTGACGACCATCGCAAGGGCATGGGTGAGGCTGGTCGCATCTTCGACGAAACGCGCGCGAAAGCCGGCTTTGCGGCAGAGTTGAGAAACCCAGCGATTGTGGCCGGGCATGTCTTCTTCGAGCGCGCCGACGAAAACATCCGTCCGCAAATCCGCGAGGGCCACCGACGTCCGGCCGGCGCGCGAGTGGTCTTCCGGGAGTGCGGCGAGGACGGGAAGGACGGCGAGGCGCTTCACATAAAACTCTTTCGCGAGGAAGGCGCCGGCGTGACCGATCAAGGCGACGTCGATGGTGCCATTTCGCAACGCGCCGATCTGCTCGCCAGGCGACAGGTCGAGGAGTTTCACCTTCACCTCGGGATGGCTGCGGCGCACGGCGGCGAGGGCCGGGTTCAGGTATTCCTGGGCGGCGGACATGATGTATCCAACACGCAGATGCGCGCTTTGCCCGCGGGCCAGTTTTCTCGCTTCCGCGAGGGCCACGTCGAATCTGGCCAGCACCGGGGCGATGCCGTCATGCAACGCGTGGCCGGTGGCGGTCAGTGCGACGCCGCTGGGACTGCGCTCAAACAACGCCCCGCCGATATCGTGCTCGAGCGCGTGCATCTGGCGCGTGAGCGTGGACTGCGAAACGCGCAGCCGCGCGGCGGCTTTGCTCAAGCTTCCTTGCGCGGTGATTTCGAAGAACGAGCGGAGGAGATCGAGGTTCAAGTGCCGGCGAGGGTATGCGCGCCGCGCATGGCGGCAAGCCGTACTGCGCAGTAGGCGGCGAGCACCGGTGGTGATATTCTCTGCTCATGAAAACGCCCGTCACCGGTATCCATCACGTCACGGCCATAGCCAGCGATCCGCAGCGAAACATCGATTTCTACGCCGGTCTCCTCGGCCTGCGCCTCGTGAAGAAGACGGTGAATTTCGACGATCCGTCCGCCTATCATCTCTACTATGGCGACGAGACCGGCGCGCCGGGCAGCATCGTCACGTTCTTCTACTGGCCCGGCGGAGCCGGTCGCGGCCGCGTGGGTGCGGGCCAGGTGACGCGACTGAGTTTCTCCGCTCCGCCCGCGTCGCTCGATTTTTGGGCCGACCGTTTGCAGCGGAACAAGGTCGTCGTGAAACGTCTGATACGTTTCGGGGAGGACGTGCTGACGTTTGCCGATCCCGACGGAATCCCCGTGGAGCTCGTGGCGGTCGATGGCGATTCACGCGCGGGCTGGGCCGGTGTCGCGGCGATTGCCGGGCACGCGTTGCGCGGTTTGCACACGGCTGAAGTCACGGTTCGTGAGTCCGCGCCCACTGAAACGCTGATCGCGACCGAGATGGGTTTTCGTCTGGTGAAGCGTGAAGGAAATCGCGCCCGATTCGAAGCGGGCGAGGGCGGCTCCGGTTCATACATCGACGTAATCGCCACCGCCGATCAGCCATCCGGGCTCGGAGGTGTGGGCACGATTCATCACATCGCGTTTCGCGTCGCGGACGATGCGGAGGAATTGTCCATGCGCGCGCTGCTGGTGAGCGCGGGTTATGGTGTGTCCCCTGTGATGGACCGAAATTATTTTCACTCTATTTATTACCGCGAGCGAGGCGGCGTGCTTTTTGAAATCGCGACGGATGTCCCCGGCTTCGCGGATGACGAACCGATTGCCTCGCTCGGCAGCGCGTTGAAATTGCCCGCGCAGTTCGAGCATGCGCGCGCAGCAATCGAGAAAAGCCTGCCACCGCTGCAACCCGCGCGCGAATACGTGTGACCGCCGTTTGCAGAAATCGGCCTGGCCAACAACGTCACTTCTCTTCTCGCCGCTTCTCTCCCTCCGGCTTTTTCGCGTCATCTCCACAATCAATTCCAACCCACTCCCATTATGAGCACCCGAGTAAAAATTATTTTCCACAGCATCTACGGTCACGTTTTCAAATTAGCCGAGGCCATCGCTGAAGGCGCGCGCACTGTCCCCGGCGTCGAGGTCGAACTCCTTCAAGTGGCCGAAACGCTCCCTGCTGACGTGCTCACAAAGATGGGCGCGCTCGAAGCGAAAAAGGCGTTCGCTCACGTGCCCGTCGCCGATCCCAAAAAGCTGAACGAGGCCGACGCAGTTCTCTTCGGCTCGGGCACCCGCTACGGCAGCGCGACGTCGCAAATGCAGGCATTTTTCGACGCGACCGGCGCGCATTGGCAGAGTGGCGCGCTCGTCGGAAAAGTGGGTGGCGTGTTCACGTCGAGCGCGACGCAGCACGGTGGACAGGAGACGACGCTGATTAGCATGCAGACGTTTTTGTTTCACCAAGGTCTGGTCGTCGTCGGTGTGCCTTACGCGGCGAAAGAGCAGATGACCTTGAAGGAAATTTCCGGCGGCTCGCCCTACGGATCATCGACGATCACCGGCGGCGACGGATCGCGCCAGCCCAGCGAAAACGAACTCGCCATCGCGCGCTTCCAAGGGAAACACACCGCGCAGATCGCCGTGAAACTTGCGGCGAAATAATTACGGATCGACCGAAGGATTTTTGCGAACGGCGCGCCGGCTCCCGACACCTCGCTCGGCGCGCGAAGAAGCACGGGCGAAAATCATGCGTATGAAAATTCACGACACGACGGACGTTCTTCGCTTCGGCGCACCGCTCGCCGAGGCGACGGGCGCGGTGATCTTGATTCACGGGCGCGGCTCTTCCGCGCAGGATATCGCGGGGCTGGCGAAGGCGTTAAAAAACGACGGCGTCGCGTTCCTCGCGCCCAACGCGACGGACGGCACCTGGTATCCGCAGCGATTCTTCGTGCCGCTCGCGCAGAACGAGCCGGCGCTGACCAGCGCGCTGGACGTGATCGATGAACTCGTGCGTGAGGCGCAAGCCGCGGGATTGCCGCTTGAGCGCATCGCGCTGGCCGGGTTTTCCCAAGGCGCGTGCCTGACTCTTGAATACGTGACGCGCCATCCCCGGCGATATGCGTTCGCGGCGGGTTTGAGCGGTGCGTTGATCGGCCCGCTCGAGACGGCGCGGCCGCACGTGGATTTGAAAGAGACGTCCGTGCTCGTCGCGTGTGCGGAAGGCGACACGCACATCCCGCTGGCATTTGTCGAACGAAGCGCCGCGACGCTCGCGACGTTTAATGCGGCGGTGACGAAGCAGATTTTTCCGGGGAACGCGCACACGGTGTTTCCCGACGAAGTGCACTGGCTGCGCGAGCAAGTCGCGGGTTGGGCCTGAGCGCGCCTTTATTGATGTAGTTTATTACGGGCGCGGCAGGGTGAGGCGTCTCGCCGAACCGCGGCTCACCGGGACGGTTCGCCCTACCCAAAACCCATTGTCGTCGGTTTCTGACGCGATCCTCGCTCATTGAGCGGGTGGCACCGTCCGAGAGTCGGGACGTGGCGCGGAATTGAATCAGGAAAACTGAGTGAGCGTTTTTTAGTTCGCGCGCCGCGAAACGGTCAGCACGGTGGGGTGATTTATGGCAAAATCACTCAATACCCTGGGTTTCCCGAAAAATTTTGTGTGGGGCGTGGCTGCGGCCGCGACGCAGATCGAAGGCGCGGCGTTTGAAGATGGCAAAGGTGAGTCAGTCTGGGACCGGTTCGCCGCGACGCCGGGCAAAGTGGTTGGCGGCGACGCGCCGACGGTGGCGTGCGATCACTATCATCGTTTCGGTCAGGACTTCGCGTTGATGAGGAAGCTCGGCGTGAAAAACTACCGGCTGTCGGTCAACTGGTGCCGCTTGTATCCACACGGCGATGGCGCGCTCAATCCGAAGGGCGTGGCGTTTTATGACCGGCTCATCGACCGGCTGCTCGCAAACGGCATCACGCCGTGGGTGACGTTTTACCACTGGGATTTGCCGCAGGCTCTCGAAGATCGCGGCGGCTGGCGCTCGCGCATCACGCCGGATGCTTTTGCCACTTATGCCGACACGGTGGTGAAGACGCTCGGCGACCGCGTGAAGCGCTGGATCACGCTCAACGAGATCCCGTGCTTCATCGGGCTCTCGATGAAAGACGGTATCCACGCGCCGGGCACAAAGGACAGCGACGCGGTGGTGAACCAGTCGTATCACCACGCGTTGCTCGCGCACGGCCACGCGGTGCGCGCGGTCCGTGAATTCGGCGGGCGCGGCGCGACCGTCGGGCTCACGCATAATCCTCCCTCGTATCTGCCGCTCACGGAAACGCCCCGCGACATCGACGCGGCGCGGCAGTGTTTCCACGAGGGCAACTGGCATCTGCTCGATCCGATTTTCAAAGGGCATTATCCGGCCGGCTATCTGCGCGCGGCCGGCGCGGCGCGACCGAAGGTGCAGACGGGGGATTTCGAACTCATCGCGCAACCGACGGATTTTCTGGGGCTCAACATCTATGCGGGCTCGTATGTGCAGGCGCAGAAGAAACGCTGGCGCGTGCTGCCGTTCACGGGGAATTTCCCGCAGGCCGATCTGCCGTGGCTGCGGCATACGCCGCAGTCGAATTACTGGACGCCGCGGCATGTGCAGGAGCTCTACGGCGTGAAGGCGATTTATATCACCGAGAATGGCGCGGGTTACGACGACGTGCCCGAAGCGAGCGGAGAAATCCTCGATTTGCCGCGCCGCGAATATCTGCGGAATTTCCTGATTGCCGCGCATCGCGCGACGGCGGAAGGCGTGCCGCTGAAGGGATATTTCCTGTGGTCCTTCATGGACAATTACGAGTGGGCGGAAGGCTATCGGAAACGCTTCGGCATCGTGTACGTCGATTACGAAACGCAGAAGCGCACGCCGAAACTCAGCGCGCATTGGTACACGCAGGTCATGAAAGAAAACCGCGTGGTGTGAGTGGCCGCGCGCGCTTCCGCGAAGTGGAAACGCGCGCGGGTGGAAGAGGGTAACTTTCGGAAAGTCAGCTCGCCGGTTGCAGGATTTCCGGCAACCGCGCGGGGTTTTCGAGCCGGCGGCCGACGTAGTGGATCGCGATGCTGAGAGCGATCATGACGACGGCCGGGCCGCAAACAGCCGGCCAGCGGCCGCGGGACGAGGCATACGCACCGACCAATGATTTGGATGCGCGATTGGCGGACCGAATTTTGCATCGGCGCCGGTTGAGGATTGCGGGTGGTGATCCCGCTCGCGCGCCGATTATCGGGCCGTTCAAGCTTTGCCGCCGAAGGTGCAATGATCGTCGAGATCCAGGAGATCGAACCAAGTTCGGATATCCTCCCGGGTGGGCGTGAACTCGGCGACGGCGGCGGTGAAGTCGCTGAGCGTTTCGGCATCGCTGTCGGGCCCGCGTTGCTCGTGATAGGCGCTCCACTGCGCGATCTCCCACGGATCACGCGCATGGGCGGCATTCGTTTGTATCCAACTCAGGATTTCACCGTCGCCGGCGCCGGTCGCGACGAACTTGGCCAACGGTTCATGGCTGAGGCCGACGAAGTTGAGAAAGTGCCGGTCCATGCCTTTGCCGTTGTAGCGGTAGAGACCGATTTTTCCGGCGAGTGAGGCGCGGGCTTTGTCGAGCAGACGCGGCAGAAGAACATAGCCGCCAAGACGCAGCCGGGGACTGCGGGGCGGACGTTGCGTGAGGTCGAAGACGGGAATGGCGGGTTGGTTTTCGGACATGGGAAAAGAAGGATTTAAGGCCAGGCGACGTGGCGGTGGCTTTTTCAGTCAGCGGCCGCCGGTGCTTTCAGACGCGTCCCACGAAGTGAAGAGCGCGAGAGCGATGAGGGTGATGAGTACAATGGTCATGGGAGTGAGCGCGGCCCGCGGATGGGTGCGGACCGCGCAGGTCGAAGGCGGGTTGAGTGCGGTTTCATTAAAGTCGTAGCCGTTTGTCCGCGCGGAATTGCACCGATCACGATGGTGACGGACCGGATTTCCGGGGAGCACACGCGGCCCGCGTGGGGTGGCCGGCGGCCCGCCGGCCACGGATCGGAGTTCGGAGGCTTGGGCGAGCCGGCCAAGTGAATCCGGGGCCGCGTGTGCTCCCCGGCGCGGGCCGATCCAGCGGTATTCGCAAGCCCCTACCGTGTTCTGACGCGAAGGAAATTACGGCCACAGTTCTCCTTGAAACGATTTAGTGCAGGCCACCACTGGCGCGGAGTTGTTCGCCGGAGAGCCAGCGGGAATCGTCGGACGCGAGAAACACCGCGACCGCGGCGATGTCTGGCGGCTGGCCCGCGCGGCCGAGTGGCGTCTGGGAGACGACGCCTTTTTCCATATCAGAACCGATGATGCCGGCGGTTTGAGTTCCCTCGGTAACGACGATGCCGGGATTGATCGAGTTAACGCGGATTTTCTTTGGGCCGAGTTCCTTCGAGAGCACGCCGGTGATCGCATCGACGGCGCCCTTCGTGGCGGTGTACACGGCGCTTTCGGGCGGTGTGAGGCTGCTGACGACCGAGCCGATGTTGATGATGCTGCCGCCTGATTCAGGAAACAGTTTCACCGCGGCCTGCGTCGTGAGCAGGAGGCCGAGAACGTTGATGTTGAACTGACGGTGGAAGTGCCCGGGCGTGATCGCTTCGAGCGCGCCGAATTCATAAATGCCGGCGTTGTTGACGAGGATGTCGAGCCGCCCGACCGCGGCTTCGGTTTCGGCGAGGAGACGCGTGATGTCGGCGGACTGGGAAACGTCTCCTTGGATAGCGATGGCTTTTCCGCCGGCGGCGGTGATTTCGGAAACGACCTTGTCGGCGCCTGCTTTGCTGGAGGCGTAGTTGACGACAACATACGCGCCGGCGGCGGCGAGATGGGTGGCGATGGCGGCGCCGATGCCTTTGGAAGCGCCGGTGACGAGAGCGGTTTTACCTGCGAGTTTTTGTGTGATGGAGGACATGATGTTTGATGGGTGGTTGGAGGGAAAATGAACGTGAGGATCAGGAAGACGGTGACTGCCAGCCGCCGCCCAACGCCTTGATGAGCGCGACGCGAGCGATCCAGCGCTGGCCGGTGAGGCGGGCGTCGGCGCGCTCGACTTCGAGGGCGGTGCGTTGCGCATCGACGACCTCGAAATAACTCACGTACCCGGCGTCGTAGCGTTTCTGGGACAAGTCCGCGCCGCGCCTCGCGCTGGCGACCGCGCGAGCCTGCGCGCCGGCCTGCTGTGTGAGCAGGCGCGAGGCGGTCAACGCGTCCTGGACTTCGCGAAAGGCGACGAGCACGCGTTGACGATAATTGGCGAGCGTCTCTTCGTAGGCCGCACGGGAGCGCGCGAGGTTAGCGCGATTGCGGCCGCCTTGGAAAAGCGGGAGGTAAATGCTCGGGCCGATCGTCCAGAGTTTGCTGTCCCCCTTGAAGAGATCGTCGATGTCGCCGCTCGCGTATCCAGCATTTCCCGTCAGCGAAATCGCCGGGAAGAAGGCGGCTTTCGCGAGGCCAATGCGCGCGTTCGCAGCGGCGAGTGTGCGTTCGGCCGCGACGATATCGGGGCGACGGGTGAGCAGTCCGCTGGGAAGTCCTGCGGGGATCCCCGGCATGGCGTCGTCGAAGTCGCCGCTCTCGCCAGCCGTGAAATCGGGCGCCGCTTTTCCAAGGAGAACAGCGAGTGCGTTTTCGGTGGAGGCGCGGCGAAGCGCGAGAGCGGCGGCATCGGCCTCGGTCGTGGCGAGTTCAGTCTCGGCGCGAGCGACGTCGAGATCGCCGGCGTCACCGCTTTTGTAGCGAGCTTGAACGAGCGCCAGCGCGTCGTGACGCAGACCGATGGAGGCGGCGACAACACGGCGTTCGTGATCGAGCGCGCGCAGCGTGAAATACATCGTGGCGACTTCGGCCGTGAGCGAGAGGCGCGCGGCTTCGTAGGTCGCGCCGGCAGCGGCGAGCTCAGCACGCGTGGTCTCGTTGAGGCGGCGAACGCGACCGAAAAGGTCGATCTCCCACGTGAAATCCAGCGGCAGGCGATGTGTCGTCGTGAGCGTTTTCGCCGGCGCGTTGTCCACCGTCTGCGAGGTTTGGGTGCGGGCGAGCGACGGATCGAGTGCGAGTGAGGGCAGATAGGTGGAGCGGGCGACGCCCGAAATGGCGCGGGCTTGTTCGACGCGAGCGAGTGCGGCGCGGAGATCTTGATTGGCGGCGAGCGCTGCGGTCTCGAGTTGATCGAGCACTGGATCGTCGAAGAGACGCCACCAGTCCGGTGCCAGCGCCTGAGCGGGCGCGGACGTGACTGACGACGCATCGCGAAAGGCGACAGGTGCCGCGGTGTCAGGACGTTTGTAGTCTCGGCCTACCGACGGGACGGCGTGTAGTGAAATTGCGGATAAGGGGGCAATGATGCCGGCGAGAAGGATCGTTTTCATGTGAGGATGAACGGTGCGGGCAAGGCAGTGGCCTTGGCCCACGATTGCGTGGACGTAACGAGCGGTTAGGGCTGGCGGTTAATTCGCGGGCGGGTTCAGCGGGCGGCCAGGCCGACGCCGGAAGTGCCGGCGGCGGGCCGGGTTTTTGCTGCGAGGATCGGGTTGTGAGAAGACATGATCGTATTGGGTGGCGACGAGCGATCGAAGTGGGCGGGCGCTATTTAGACGTGCGTGGCGGAGCTTACCGGACGAGGGCTTCAGCGTCGTCCGGGAGATTTCGCGGTAATTTTTGAGAAGCCACCGGCGCGGTTTTTTTGAGCCCGAGTTTTTCGAGGACGACGTAGAATACGGGCGTCAGAAAGAGGCCGAAGAGGGTGACGCCGATCATGCCGGAGAAGACGGCGACGCCCATCGCGCGGCGCATTTCGGAGCCGGCTCCGTGTGAAATCACGAGTGGGAAAACACCGGCGATGAACGCGATGCTCGTCATCAGGATCGGACGGAGGCGAAGGCGCGAAGCTTCGAGCGCGGCCTCGACGATGCCTTTGCCTTCTTCGCGGAGTTTGACGGCGAACTCGACGATCAAGATGGCGTTCTTGGCGGCGAGGCCGATGAGCACGATCAGGCCGATCTGGGTGAAGATGTTGTTGTCACCGCCGGTGAGCCACACGCCGACCATCGCGGAGAGCAGCGCCATCGGAACGATGAGGAGAACGGCGAACGGAAGGCGGAAGCTTTCGTATTGGGCGGCCAATACAAGGAGCGCGAGCAGGATGCTCAACGGGAAGACGAGCACGCCGGTGTTGCCCGCGATGATTTTTTGATAAGTGAGCTCGGTCCAGTCGAGGACCATGCCCTTCGGCAGATTTTCTGCGGCGAGTTTTTCCATCAACGCCTCGGCCTCGCCGGAGCTGTAACCGGGAGCGGCGGCGCCGTTGATCTCGGCGGCGGGATAGCCGTTGTAGCGCATCACACGATCGGGCCCGTAGGTTTCGTTGACCTTCACGAGCGAGCCGAGGGGCACGAGATCGCCAGCGGAGTTGCGCGCTTTCAAGCGCAGGATGTCGTCGGCTTCATCGCGAAACTCGGCGTCGGCCTGGGCGACGACCTGATAGGTGCGGCCGAAGCGGTTGAAGTCGTTCACGTAGAGCGAACCGAGATTGATCTGCATCGTCTCGAAGACGCTCTGCAGAGGCACGCCCAGCGATTTCGCCTTGGCGCGATCGACGTCGGCGTCGAGCTGCGGCGTGTTGACGGTGAAGCTGGAGAAAATTCCGGCGAGGCCGGGCGTTTCGTTGGCCTTGGCGATCAAGCCCTGAGTGCCCGCGAAGAGGGCATCGAGGCCGTTGTCGCCGCGATCTTCCACGTAGAGTTTGAAGCCGCCGATGGTGCCGAGACCTTGAACGGGTGGAGGCGGAAAAATCGCGATGAAGGCGTCCTGGATTTGCGCGAATTCCCTCTGGAGTTGCTGTGCGATCGCGGGGCCGGAGAGATCCTTTGATTTGCGCTCGTCGAAGTCTTTGAGCGCGACGAAGAGGATGCCGCTGTTAGGCGAGTTGGTGAAGCCGTTGATCGAGAGGCCGGGGAACTCGATGGCGTTGGCCACGCCCGGATGCTTGAGGGCGATCTCGGTCATGCGGCGGACAACGGCGTCGGTGCGCTCGAGCGAAGCGGCGGCCGGTAGTTGCGTGAACGCTACCAGGTATTGCTTGTCCTGCGTGGGGACGAAGCCGCTGGGGATTTTTTTGAAAAGCGCGCCGGTGGTGGCGAGCAGGCCCGCGTAAACGACGAGCGCGATCAGCGAGAGGCGGAGGAGCCGCGCGACGCCATTCGAGTATTTGTGCGATGCCCAATCGAAGAACCGGTTGAATGGACGGAAGAGCCAGCCGAAGGCGCGGTCCATTCCGCGAGTGAGGCGATCCTTGGGAGCGTGGTGGCTTTTCAAAAGAAGCGCGCTCAACGCCGGCGAAAGGGTGAGGGAGTTGAAGGCCGAGATCACCGTCGAGATCGCGATGGTGATGGCGAACTGCTTGTAGAATTGTCCGGTGAGGCCGCTGATAAACGCGGTCGGAATAAACACCGCCGAGAGCACGAGCGCGGTCGCGACGATCGGGCCGGTGACCTCGCGCATGGCGCGCTTGGTGGCCTCGACGGGTTTGAAACCGAGGGCGATGTTACGCTCCACGTTTTCGACGACCACGATGGCGTCGTCCACCACGATGCCGATCGCCAGCACGAGTCCGAAGAGGGAGAGCGCGTTGATGGAGAATCCGAGCGCGCTCATGATCGCGAAGGTGCCGACGAGCGAGACGGGCACGGCGGCGAGCGGGATGATCGAGGCGCGCCACGTCTGGAGGAAAAGTATCACGACGAGCACTACGAGCAGGATCGCCTCGAGGAGCGTGTGGACGACCGCCTCGATGGAGTTGCGGACAAAGATGGTCGGATCGTAAACGATGTCGTAGTCGAGACCCTCGGGGAAATTTTTCTTCAACTCGGCCATGGTCGCGCGAACGGCGTCGGACGTGGCGATGGCGTTGGAACCGGGGAGCTGCGCGATGGGCAGCGCGACGGCGGCTTTGTTGTTGAGCAGCGAACGAAGCGCGTATTCGGAAGCGCCGAGTTCGAGCCGGGCGACGTCGCGGAGTTCGACGCGCTCACCGTGGGGGCCGGTTTTCACGATGATGTCGCCGAACTCCTCCTCGGTCGAAAGCCGGCCCTTGGCGTTGATCAGAAGCTCGGTGTCGGTCGGACGCGAATTGGGCTGCTGGCCGACGGCGCCGGCGGCGACCTGGACGTTTTGTTCGCGGATGGCGGCGACGACATCGGAAGCGGTGAGGCCGCGGGCAGCGACCTTGTTGGGATCGAGCCAGACGCGCATGGCGTAGTCGCCCGAGCCGAAGACGCGGACCTGGCCGACGCCGTTGAGGCGCGCGAGAACGTCCTTCACCTGAAGCGCGGCGTAATTGCGCACGTAGATGTCGTCGTAGCGACCCTCGGGTGAAAACAAGTGCACGACCATGAGAAGATCGGGCGACGTCTTTGTCGTGGTGACGCCGATACGGCGGACCTCTTCGGGCAACTTGGGTTGCGCTTGTGAGACGCGGTTTTGCACCTGGACCTGCGCGGTATCGAGATTGGTGCCGAGCTTGAAGGTGATGGTCAGCGTCATCACACCGTCGCTCGTCGCCTGGGAGAACATGTAGAGCGAGTTCTCCACACCGTTGATGGCTTGCTCGAGTGGCGCGGCGACGGTCTCAGAGATCGTCTTGGGATTGGCGCCGGGATACACGGCGCGCACGACGACGGTGGGCGGCACGACTTCCGGGTACTCGCTGATCGGGAGGCGGAAGAGGGCGATGGCGCCGACGAGGAAAATGACGATCGATAAAACGCCGGCGAAGATCGGGCGTTTGATGAAGAAATCGGAGAAGTTCATGACGGGTCGAAATGAGTGGGCAAAGCAGTGGCTGGAACCCCGCGCGTGATGGGCGCGAAGGGCTTCGATTTAAGCGGGGCGGGGGCGGTTGGTTATCTCTGCGCGAGCGCGGCGGATTTTGCGGCGGGTGAATCTGGTGCGGAGGCAACCAATTCGGCGTCCACGGTCATGCCGGGGCGGACGCGCTGGAGGCCGTTGACGATCACGCGGTCGCCAGCGTGGAGGCCGTCGCGGATGATGCGTTTTCCCTCGATGAGGGGCCCGAGCTTAACGGTGCGGTAGGCGACGGTGTTGTCGGTCGCAACAGTGAGCACGAATTTCTGGCTTTGGTCGGTGCCGATGGAGCGCTCGCTGACGAGGAACGCGGGCTCGGGAGCGCTGACGGGAATGCGCACACGGGCGGAAAGGCCCGGGAGGAGCTGGCCGTCGGCATTGGGAAACACCATGCGCAACACGAGACTGCCGGTGGACGCCTCGAGGCGGTTATCGGCGGATTCCACGTATCCGCGATGCGGATAACCGGTCTCGTCGGCGAGCTGCATCTGGACGGGAATGTGTCCGTTTTCCGTGGGCAAAAGACCGTCGCGGCTGAGGCGGTTGAAGGTCAGCACAGTGGCCTCGTCGACATCGGCGTACACATACACCTCACCGACGGAAACGATCGACGTGAGTGGCGTGGCGGATCCCGGCGCGCCGCTGACGAGGTTGCCCGTAGTGACGAACGCACGACTGACACGGCCGGCGATCGGGGCGCGCACCTCGGTATTTTCGAGATCGAGCCGGGCGGTTTCGACGGCGGCTTCGGCGGCGAGAAGTTCGGCGCGCGCCTCGGCGAGATGCGTGGTGCGCGTGTCGGCTTCTTCCACGGAGATCGCGCGCTCGCGGAGCAATGCGTCGGAGCGGCGCGCTTCGCGTTCGGCGATGTTGACGCGGGCGCGGGCGCTTTGGGCGTGGGCGGTGGTGAGATTGAACTGCGCGCGGTACCAGCGGGGATCAATGACGAAAAGCACGTCGCCCTTGTTGACGAGTTGCCCGGCTTGCAGGCGAACCTCCTGGATGTGGCCGGAAACGCGGGGGCGGATCTCGGCGGTTTCGGTGGCGTCCACGCGACCGAGCAACTCGCGGTGATCGATAATCACACGTTGCTCGACGGGAGCGACGGTGACCTTCGGGCCGGCGGAAGCGGCGGTGGCCGCAGGCGCGTTTTCGGTCGTGGTGTCGCCGGCGAAGAGCGCGCCGCTGTTGATCGCGAGAGCCAGAAGCGCAGCCCAATAGCGGCGGGAAATAGCCGCGCGCGAAATGGCGCGGGCGGTGGAAACGAGTGCGGGCGGGAGGGTCGATTTCATCGGGAAAATGGGTCGGGTGTGTGGTGGCTGAATTGCTAGTAGTTTACTAATTAGTAAACAAAGTGGGCAAAAAAAAGCCGTGTTTAGACGGCTGTCTTGGGACTGACGGAGCTCGCGCCGAGAATGGTCAGAGCGGTGTCGGGAAGGACGCGCAAGTAGGCGAGGTCGTTGTTGATGCGAGCTTGCGCCTGGCTTCCTTCAAAGAGTGCGAACAAACATTTTGCCTTGGCGGCAGCATCGCCGATGGGGATGACTCCCTCGGCTTGGGCGTCGCGGATGGCGGACTCAAAATACCGAATTTGTCGCTGAAGGATCTCCTGGACCTTCGCACGAATCGTCTCGTCCTGAGTGCCGACCTCGGAGCCAAGGGAGAAGCAGGGACAACCGAGGATGCGACCGTGCTCTTTTTGCAAAATTGCCTGACGTTCATGAACATGAACGAAAAAAGCGCGAATGCGTTCCAGCGGGGAGAGAGACGCTGAGAAGAGGCTGTCCCAGCGTTGCTTGCCGTTTTCGGCCCAATCGGCTTCCAACGCGGCGACTGCGAGTTCGGACTTCGATTCGAAGAAGTAGTAGAAACTTCCTTTTTTGACGCCGGCCTTTTCGCAAATGGCGTCGATCGTCACGGCGCCGTAGCTGCACTCCCAGATAAGATCCAGTGCGGCTTCGAGGAGTCGTTCTTTTGCATCGCTTGTGCGGCCCATGGCGAATGAATTGTTTACTATTTAGTAAACTACAAGCGCAAATGTGAGATTTTTTCGCGCGGTCGTTTGAAGGTGAGAGAACTTCGCGCGCGAAACGATCAGCGGGCGGCTTTGTCGACGGCTCGGAAGACGAGGCGATCCACCACGCCTGACTCAAGGTAGAGCGCATCGACATCGTCCAGATGCATGAGGCACCACGGGCTCGAAAATCCAAAACCGTTCTTGGTGAAAACCACGTCGGCGGCGATGAAGGTGCAGACGTGCAGCGGTTCTTTGTCGCGACGCCGCCGATACACGATCACGTCGCCTAACTCGGAGGCTTTGTCCACGGGCACGTAGCCCTCGCGCAACTTTTGTTCGACGATCTTGCGCTCGCTGCCGGGAGCCCGCGGGGTGATCAGCAATCGCGGGTCCGGCCGTTCTGCGGAGAAGTTGAGCGCGGTCCAGTAACAACTCGGTGTAGGAGCGTCCACGGGAGCCCACATGAATACGTTCATGGTTTCGCGGGCGAGCGGCGGGAGGAGATGGATAACGTCGAGGTAGTTCATGGCGCCGTCGCGCGCGAAGGAGTCGATCAGCGCGCCAACGCTTTTTTGCTGATGGATCCGCCAGTAGTTGACCAAGCCCGGAACCTCTTCGGGCGTGGGGCGTTTGAGCAGCATGATTAAAACGGGGCTTTGGTAGAGCGTGCGGAGCGTGGCCAGACGATCCTCGGCCGTCGGCGCGGCATGCCAGAGCGCGCCGAAATCGGAGAGTGCGAGTCCGCCGCCGCGCCGGTAAGTAAGCGCGAGCACCACCTTGCGCATGGACTCGGGCATGGAACCGGGGGGAAACCATTCCGCGGGAGAGGAGCGCGTACCGATCGGAATGTCCTGCGCGTAGGCCGACCCGTCGACGCCGTGGATGAGATACGGAAACAGTGCTTCTCGAAAAGCGGGCGGCGTGGAGAACACGAGTGCGGTGGCCGGGTGGACGGTAAAGCGTCCGCGACGGTCTGGCTGGGCGGCGTGAAAAAGCTTTTCCAGTTCTCCGCGGACGTTTGCGGGCATCGCGATATCGTGAATGGCCGAAATGGCTTCTTCAGGTGTCACACCGGCAAAGGTCCACTCAGGCTCGGCGGAAGGGGTGGGCAATTCCTCCAGTATTTCGCTCGAGGGAGAAAGGAGCACGTCGTACGCCGACAGCCGGCCCCAAGGGCCATCGGCGAGCGGCGTCAACTTCGCGGGCTCCGGGAATGGCGCGTCATGAATGCCAGCGACAGTGGCGGCGCTCGGTCCGGCCGGCGGTAAGCGGCGTACCCGGAAAGTGGTGACACTCTGGCCGCGAAGGCGGGGGTTGAGTTGCGCGATCCCGGTCTCGGGCAGCAATTCCCACGGACCATAGAGGCCCGGGCGGCGGCCGAAGAGCAGCCCGTCGGCCACGTAGACCATCGCGAAAGGCCAGCGCTTTTGTGCGGGATTTTCAAATACGACGATGTCGCCCAATTCGCGCTCACCGTGGACGGGTTCGCAATGAGTGCCGAGCCAGGTGGCAAATCCGGCGTCGAGCTCTGTACGCGCATCGAAGGTCGTGCGGAAAAACGAGACGGCAGCGATCGCGTTTTCCACCGACGGCTCCTCGTGGACACCGAGATCGGGGGGAAACGTGTGCAGCAAGGAACGAGGAAGTCGCGGCAGGAGGTGGGTGATATCCAGGCGCTCGTAGCCGTCGATTCGCCGGGTGGATTCCAGGATGGATTCCACGGCGCGACTCTGGCCTTCGCCTTGCCAATAGCGGGATTCTTTCAAGCTGCGGGCGTCGGATTGATCGGTTGTGGCGACCTTGGCGAAGGTGGTATCGACGGCAAAAATCTGACGGAAAAAATCATCTCGTGTAGCGGCATCGGAAAAATCTGCTTCGAGGGAAAAGATATCGGCGAACACGAAAAATTTCCCGTCCGCAACGCTCCATGCGCGCACATGCTCGATGGCGGTGGCGAAGTCGGCCCGGCTCGCCATGGCGTCGAGGCGTGCGCGTGGGACAGCGATCGGCCAGCGATAAGGGCGATTGTTTCCGTGCGCGCCCAAGACGGCCCACCAACGCAGGCGTTCCGCCGGATGAAAGAGGTTGAGCAGGGCAGCATCGGGCGCGATCACGCCTTCGCCGGTGGCAGGCTCCAGGTGGAAGGATTTGCGAAGGGCGGTCGCGAGCGCGGGGTTGAATTCTCCGGCTTTCAAGACGGCGTCGAAATGAGCGGCGATGGGAGGGGTGAGGCGCCATTCCGCGGGGAGGTGGGGCATCGAGGCGAGATGCTGGGTCGTGGGCGCGACGCTCAGCGTGAAGCGCAGAAGCTTCGGATCGAACCGATCGGTCGCGGCGTCGGACGATTCACCCCGCGCGGGAGCGATGACTCCGGCGACGCTCGCGCACGCGACGATGAGTCCCAGCGTCGAATAGCGGACGAATCCGCATCCGCGCGCCAAGGTAAGACATCCGGCAAAAATAGACGTGATCCTGGCGCACGAATTTGCGGACGAGATGAGTCGGGCGAAGGTCGGATTCATGGGGAATGACTGAGACTCGTTATGACGGGTCTCGTATGCCGGGAGTTGCTCGCAGCGTGCAAATACTTGCTCGTGCCGGGGCAAAACGCGGGCTGACGGAAGTGTCTGGATTCGCGCGGATTTGTCGCCTGCGGGACCGGATGCGGCGAAGCGCAGAACGAAGGCCGCGCAAGACAGCTGGCGTCACCTGTTTTCCGATACACGGTGTGTACGCCGTCCAAAACGTGGGCTGGAACGAAACCGATGGCGTGCGCGTGATTGCGAAAGGCCCTGAGATTTTCCGCCTTCCCTGAAGCGAATCTTCCCTAGAGAACGGTCGACGCCTTCCGATGAAGGCGCCGCATCACGCGCGCGTCATCCCCCTATCTCTGGCTCTATGGACCTACATACCGTTCTTCTTTGGCTATTCATCTTAAACTTGGGCGTCGCATTCGGTGCGGGGATTTACGAGGCGCGCGTAGTCGTCCCGCTATGGGAAAAAAATTTCCCGCATGGCTTCACCGAGATTGAGACGGGGCGTCGGTTTTGGGGGTTCGTGACGACCGTGCCGCTGACCTGTCTTTGTATCGCGAGCCTGGTCGTCGCCTATCGCGGTGACGGTCTCGCGCGAGGCCCGTGGTTGATTTCCGCTATGATCGTGCTGGCTGAGCGATTGCTGACGTTTGGGTATTTTATTCCCACGATCGTGCGACTGCAGAAAAGCGAACGTAGTCCGGAAAATCTCAAACGCTTCGCTCTCTGGAAAAACATCAACGTCTTGAGAAACGGGATGACGTTGGCGGCTTGGATTCTCGCGCTCAGGGCGCTCTCGGTATCGGCGGCGTAAACGCTGCGGGACGGCTCCCAATCGATGGGATGCCGTCACGCGAGCGACAGGCACGGCCGGGTTGTCCTCAGCGGCGTTTGCCGAGGAGGCCGGCAGTTTGAGCGCGACGAAGAAGTGCGAGAGAAAGCAGCGCGGCGAGATAACAGAAACTCGGCGCACCACCGCCACCACCGCCACCACCACTGCTTGCACCGCCAGTGCCACCGCCGGTGGACCCGCCACCTCCCGTTGAGCCACCGTCTGTCGAGCCGCCGCCGGTGCTGGTGCCGACAGAGAGGGCGAGGGTGGTGACGACGCCGGCGGGCGTGATTTTGCGAATGGCGGCGTTGCCAGTGTCGGCGACGTAGAGATTCCCCGAGCTGTCGATGGCAACGTCGCGCGGTTTGTTGAACCATGCGTCGCCGCCAGTGCCGTCCTTCAACCCAGCGATGCCGGCGAGGCCGGCGAAGGTGGTCACGGTGCCTGCGGGAGTAATTTTGCGGATGGTGGAGTTTTGCGTGTCGGCGACGAAGAGATTGCCGTTGGCGTCCACGGCGGTGCCGGTGACTCCGCTGAAGAGTGCGTTGACCCCGGTGCCGTCGGAAACACCGGTCACGCCGTAGGTGCCGGCGAGCGTGGTGACGACGCCGGCGGCGGTGGCTTTGCGGACGGTGTTGTTCACTGTATCCGCGACGTAGATATCGCCACCGGTGGTGACCGCGATGCCGGCCGGGCCGTTGAACCGGGCGGCGGTGCCGGTGCCATCGGCGGTGCCGTTCGCGCCGGCGGTTCCCGCGAGCGTGGTGACGGCGCCGGTTGTATCGATTTTGCGGATCGTGTGATTGCCGGTGTCGGCGACGAAGAGTGCGCCGGCTGAGGCGGCGGCGACATCGCTGGGGGCGGCGAAGCGGGCGGCGGCGCCGGTGCCATCGGTACTGCCGCTCGTGCCGGAGGAACCGGCGAGCGTGGTGACGACGCCGGCGGAGGTGATTTTGCGAATGGTCGAGTTGCCCGTGTCGGCGACGAAGAGATTGCCCGAGCCATCGGCCGTGAGGCCGGCGGGGGCGCGGAACAATGCGGCGGCGCCGGTGCCATCGGTCGCGCCGAGGCTGCCTGACGTGCCGGCGAGGACGGTGGAGACGCCGGCGGTGGTGACCTTGCGGACCGTGTTATCGGTGCTGTCGCTGACGTAGAGCGTGCCGGTGGAATCGACGGTGACGCCGGTCGGTGCGGGAAACACCGTGGGGGCGACGGTGAGCGCGGCGGGCGTGCTGGTCACGCCGCCGCCGGTGGCGGTGGTGACATAACGGTATTTCGTGCCGTTGAGCGCGGTGGTCGCGTTAATCGTGAGCGTGTCGCTGGTGACGCCGCTGTAGGTGGAGTCATTCGCGAGATTTTGCCAGTCCGTGCCGGTCGATGTGAGCATTTGCCATTGGATGCTGCCGGCCGCGCCGGCCGCGGTGAAGCTGACGGCATGGCTCGCGGTGACCGACTGACTGAGGGCGTTGCCGGGAATGATTTTCGTGCCCCAGATGGCGACGCCGGGCGTGGTCGAGCCGGTGATGGAAAGCGCGCTGAACGTCAGCGTCCACACTTGGTTGTCGTCATCCCATTGGCGGGAGAACACGCCGCGATAGGTGGTGCCGGCGATGACGATCGTCGCGTAGTGATCGCCTGAAAGGGTCCACGTGCCGGTGGCGGTGCCGGAGATCGTGCCGTCGGTGTTGAGCGTGACGACGGAGGATGTTTTCACGGTGGCGGTGGTGTCCTTGCCGTGGTTGATGAGTTTATAGTTTCCGGGGATGTCGGCGGCGCTGGTGGTGGAAATGGTTTCCTGCGCGTAACGCTGCGGGGCGGCGACGAACCAGCCGTCGGCGTTGAGATACATCTGGTGCGCGCGGACCTCGTGGACTTCGCCGCTGCCGACGAAGCGCGTGTGGAAAACGAGGATGTATTTGCCGGCATCGCGCGTGATGGAAACGCCGCCGGGGGAGACGTAGCCTTTGCTGACAGTGCGCGGCTCGCTGGCGTCGTGGAGGAACTGCCAGTTGCCCATCAATTTCACGCCGTAGGGCGCGAGCGGGGCGTCGTTTGAGATGGAGCTTTTAACCTCGGTGAGGTCGTTGCCGGACGCGTCGAGGTAGGGGCCGTCGGGATTTTGCGAGCGGCCGACGCGGACATTGTAGCCACCGGGAGCGTCGAGTCCGCCGAAGGTGAGGAACAGATAATAGTAGGAGGTCTCCGCGCTATAGACGATGTATGAACCTTCGATGCGGGAGGAGTTTCCGCCGATCAGTTTTTTGCCGTAGCCCTGGCCGGGAAGCGGTTGACCGATGGTTGGCGAGCCGACGGTCGCGTCGAGCTGCATGATGAAAATACCGCCGGAGAAGGAACCGTAGACCATCCAGAGTTTGCCGGTGTTGTCGAAAAACACGGATGGATCGACCACGTTGGGATGGACCGAAACGTTGTAGTTGGTGCCGTCGGGGCTGACGCCGTTCATGCCGGACTTGAGGAGAATGCCGACGTTGGCGTACGGGCCGGTGATCGTGTCGGCGACGGCGAGGCCGAGCGCGCTCAGGGGAGAATCACCGCGGCAGGCGCAGTAGTAGAAATAGTATTTTCCGTCGCCGAGCTTGATGACATCGGGAGCCCAAAATGTCGTCGTCTGTGCCCAGGCGAGCGCTTCGGCGAACTCGGTCTGCGGATTTTGATTCTTGATGAGGGAATTAGGCGCGGCTGGACCGGTCGTGATCTGGGTCCAATGCATGAGATCGGGCGTGCTGGCGGAAGCCATGTGCGAGCCAAAAACGTAATAGCTCGAACCGTCTTTCACCACCGAAGGATCGTGCACGCTGGCGTTGGAAAACGTGGGCGTTTGCGAGCGCATGGTGAGTGCGGCGCAGGCGGAAGCGACGATGAGTCCGAGGACGGTGCGTAGGGAGGTCATTGGGGAAATCGGGGCGGATGAAACGGAGTGGAGGCCGGGCAGACTTTTGTCGCGGGCGCGGTGTCGCTTTTATATGCGACGAAGCGGCCTAAAACCCGACAGCCTGGCGTGATTTCGCAGGAAGAACGCGCTGCGCGATTCACTCGCGGGAATCGGCCACCGCCTGAAGCCAGCCGCTGAAACCTTCGCCCGGGGGCGGGATGCCGCGCCGGCGGCCACGCGTGCATCAGCTAAGCGAATACGCGCGAACCCTCGTTGTTTAGGGGGACAGCACGCCGTGTTTGCCAGCGTGGTTGGCGCGAATGCGGACGGCTCTTACGTCGCGGTGGCGGCGCGGGGAAAGGGCACCGCAGAATGCGCGGTGAGGCCGTGATGGGTCTGTTCCATTTCCATCGGAGGATTCGTGTCCATGCTCCGGTCGTAATCGGAACGGAGCGTGAAGCGGAAGGTGGAGCCGCGACCGGGTTCGCTTTCGACGGAGATACCGCCGCCCATCAATTCGCAAAGGCGCTTGGAAATAATCAGGCCCAATCCGGTGCCGCCACGGCGACGCGAGGCGGACGTATCGACCTGGCTGAAGGGACGGAAAAGCTGGCCGATTTTTTCCGCGGGAATGCCGATGCCGGTGTCGGTCACTCCGAAGAACAAGCGGACTTCGCGGCGGCTGGAGTCGTCGATGTTGCCGCCGCGTCCGCAGGAGACGTTGACGGTGATGTGACCGCGTTCGGTGAACTTGATGGCGTTGCCGACGAGGTTGACGAGGATCTGGCGGAGGCGATTGGGATCGCCGTTCACGACGGCGGGGACGTCGCCGTCGATAGCGGTGTGAAGAGTGAGGCCGGCGGCGCGGGCCTTGGGCGTGAAGAAGGTGATGACTTCCTCGACGGCGCGGCGAAGGGCGTAGGGACCGTGATCGATCTCGATTTTTCCCGCTTCGATTTTCGACATGTCGAGGATGTCGCTGATCAAGGCCTCCAGCGTGAGCCCGCTCGTGTTAATCATGTCCACGAAACCGCGCTGGTCGCCGTTGAGCGGGGTTTCGCGAAGAAGCTTGGTGAAGCCGATGACGCCGTTGATCGGTGTGCGGATTTCGTGGCTGACGATGGCGAGGAATTCGCTCTTCGCGCGGTCGGCGGATTCGGCGGCGTCCTTGGCGCGCATCAGCGCGGCCTCGGCTTCTTTGCGCACGGTGATATCGTGGCCGACCGCCTGAAACTCCATGATGTTGCCCTCGGAGTCCTTGATCGCGCGATGGGCCCACACATGGGTGACGCGCTGACCGTTGGCTGAAACGAGTTCGTGTTCGAAGCTGGAGGATTCGGGCAACGATTGTCGTGGGTCGCGCGAGGGAAAACCGATTTCGAAAAGGGGGAAGCGCTGCCCGACGAGTTCGTTGCGTTTCTTCCCGAGGAAACGCATGTAGGCGCCGTTGACGAAAGTAAGTTTACCGTCCGCGCGGTAGCGGCAGATGAGGTCGAGCTGATCTTCGACGATCGCGCGATAGCTGGCTTCGACGCGTTGCAGCGATTGCGCCATGCGCTCGATCTGGCGGGCGAGGCCGATGACCTCGTCGTGGCCGGAATCCGCTTCGTCGAGCTCAATCGGCGGCTCGTCGTCCACGATCTTCGCCTGCGTCCGGGCAGTGCTGTTGATGTCGCGAAGCTGCCGCACGAGCGTGCGGTCCCAAGTGTAACCGGCGAGCAGGATCAGGATGCAGCCGATGATCGAGAGGCAGATGACATAGTACGCCTGACCCAATTTTTCCTGCATAGATTCTTGCGTGATGATCGCGCCGAGGCTGATCAACAGAGCAAAGGCCAGTGCAAAGATAAGCACCGTTTTTCGACGCATCGAAGTCGGCATAAGGGGATGCGGCGTTTGTGCGCGCCGGATTTGGCGAAGTCTAACGCAAACTCGTGCCGGAGGCCGTGAAACGCTCATGCCGCTTGTTTTTGACCCACGATTTACGCAACGTCCGCTCCGCCATGATCAAAACCGTGCTCCCGATTGTCGCCGGCCTGTTTTTTTTGCCCGTTACCTCGATGCTCGCGCAGAGCAGCGCGGTCGAATTCGCCAACATGCGCGAGGACGTGCGCCTGCTCAGCCAGCGTGTAGGGGAACTTCAGCTACGCGTCGAACAGCTCGAGCGTGAAAACGGCGACCTGCGGAAACAGACCTCGGGCGCGGCGCAAAGCTATGCGACGCTCGCGCAGCTCAACGACACGGTGGCGGATATCAACCGCACCATCCGCGCGGGCGATGCGTCCACCAAGGCGGAAACGCTCCAGCAAGTCAGCGCGCAGATAGATAAACTCGCGGGCCGCACCAACGCCGCGCTGGACTCGATCGCCAAAGGCGTGAGCTCGCGGGACACCACGCCGACCTTCTCCAACGACTTCCCGCGCGAGGGCGTTCCGCACGTCGTGCAAAAAGGCGAGTCGCTCACGGCGATCGCGGGCAAGTACGGCGCGAAGGTTCAGGATATCATCAACGCCAACAAGATTACCGATCCCTCAAAAATTCAGGTTGGCCAGACGCTCTTCATTCCGGGAGGAAAGTAATCAACATCATGGCAGCACCAAAATCCCGACTCGGCCGAGGACTCGGCGGACTCATCGCCAACGCCACGCCCGCTTCCGCCAAACCAGCTGCTACGCCCGCCAAGCCATCGGCTGGCGGCGGCTCTCCAGCTGTGCCGGGGTCTTCTTCGGCCAAGCCGGCAACAACGTCCGCGGCGGCAGCCCCGGCTCCGGCGGGCGCTCCGGGATTTTTGGAAGTGCCCGTCATGCAGATCGAGCCGAGTCCGTATCAGGCGCGGCGCGAGATCACGCCGGAACAGTTGAGCGAGTTGGCCGAAAGCATCCGGTCGGAAGGATTGCTGCAACCGGTCGTGGTTCGGAAAGCGGGCGATAAATATCAACTGATCGCGGGCGAACGCCGTTGGCGCGCCTTTCAGTTGTTGAAGATCAAGACGATCCCGGCGCGGATCGTCGAAGCGAGCAACGCCTCGTCGGCAGCGCTCGGATTGATCGAGAATTTGCAGCGTGAAGGACTCAACCCGATCGAAGAGGCGTACGGTTACGCGAGCTTGATCCGGGACTTCGACCTCACGCAGGAAGCGGCGTCGGAACGCGTCGGCAAGGGGCGCGCCTCCGTGGCGAATTCGCTGCGGCTGCTTTCGCTCGATGGGGAGCTGCAAGGTTATTTGGGCAAAGGGCTGTTGAGCGTCGGGCATTCGAAAGTGCTGCTCGGCGTCGAGGAGCCCGCCCAACGCGCGGTGCTGGCGCGCCGCATCATCGAGGAAGGGCTGAGCGTTCGGGCGACCGAGAAACTCGTGCAGTCGCATAAAGCGTCGCCGACGGGCTCGGCGGGCCACGCGCCAGCCGCATCCGGCCGCACGGTGCCGCCGATGGAATCCGCGGCGATCAACAGTATCCAGAAAAAGCTGACGTCTTATCTCGGCGCGCGCGTGGCGGTGAATCATTCGCCGAAGCGGGGGAAGATCGTGATCGAGTACGCCGGTAACGAGGATCTCCACCGCATCCTGGAAAAGTTGGGCGTCGAGGCCTGAGGTTCGCGCGATGGCGACTCCCGAAAATGCCGCTGAAGCTGTGGATCAGCTGCAGCGGTTTTCGAAGCGCTGGATGCGGGAGCGTTTTCCGCTGGCGACCGAGCTTCGCAAATACAGTTGGGAAAAGCTCAAGGCGGATTTGATCGCGGGTGCGACTGTCTCGCTGGTCTCGATCCCGCAGGCGATCGGCTTCGCGCTGATTGCCGGTCTGCCGCCGTTGATGGTGATCATGTCGGTGATCATCGGCGGGTTCGTGGCGGCGCTGTTCGTCTCGTCGCGCCATATCGTTTTCGGACCGTCGAACTCGCTCAGCATCATTCTGGCGGCGACCATTTATTCGATCAGCGATGTGGGCGAACTGACGCCCGCGCAGATCACGCTGCTCCTCGCGTTGCTGATCGGCGTTTTCCAACTCATCGCCGGCCTCGCCCAGTTAGGGAAACTCACGCAGTTCATTTCACGTTCGGTCATCATCGCCTACAGCACATCGATCGGGTTGCTGCTGGCGGCTGGGCAGGTGCCTCACCTGTTGGGTATCGTGCCGGCAGAGCGGGGAAATTTCATAGGCGGACTGGCGCACGCGGTGGCGCATTTGGCGGTGCTGGATTTCAATCCTTATGCGGCGGTCATGGGTGTCGCCACCTTGCTGCTGTTTTGGGCGATCGAACATTTTTTCCCGAAGATGCCGGCGGAGCTTTTCGGCCTCGTTTTTCTGTCGTTGTTCGCCAAATACGGCGGCATCGGCCAGCTCGGCATCCGCACCATCAAAGACGAAGGCGCGCTGGCGGTCTCGATACCGTCATTTCTGGGGATGCCATTGGAGTCGGCCAATCCAGCGGTCATTTCATCGCTGGTGGGCGTGGCGCTGGCGATCGCGTTGCTCGGGATGCTCGAGGCGGGGGCGATCTCGAAGACCTTTGCGGCGAAGTCCGGGCAGCGGCTGGACACGAATCAGGATCTCGTCGCCATGGGGCTCGCGAACATCGCCAACAGTTTTTACGGCGCGATGCCGGGCTCGGCGTCGTTCGCACGGAGCGGCGCGAATTATCACAGCGGCGGCCGCACGCAGATCTCGGCGCTCTCGAGCAGTCTGATGGTGCTCGGGGCATTGTTTTTCGTGGCTCCACTTATCAACTACATCCCGGTGCCAAGCCTCGCGGCGCACTTGATCCGGATCGGGCTGAAGCTGGTTCACCGCGACCAGATCCGCGTCGCACTGCGGGCGACGCGATCGGATGCGATCGTCTTCGGGGCGACGATGGGCGCGGCGTTTTTTCTCAAGCTGGATACGGCGATCTACGTCGGCGTCGGCGCGTCACTCATTTTGTTTTTGCGCAAGGCCAGCGCGCCATCGCTCGTCGAATACAGTTTCAGCGACAGCGGGACGCTCACGGAACTCGACGACCGCGCGCAGCGGCGGAACAACGCGATCTCCATCGTGCACGTCGAGGGGGAATTGTTTTTCGGCGCGGCGGACCTCTTTCAGGAGCAGGTGCGCTATCTGGCGGACGAGGACAATATTCGCGTCGTGATCTTGCGGATGAAGAATGCGCGCCACCTCGACGCGACCTCCGTGATGTCGCTGCTGCAATTGCACGAGTATCTGCAGAAGAGCGGCCGGCATCTGCTCATCAGCGGCATCAATCCCGACGTTGAACGCGTGCTCCGCGCGAGCCTGGCGTGGGACAAACTGGGCGCGGAAAATATTTTCCCGGCGGAGGCGAATCTGACCGCGAGCACAAAGAAAGCGCTGCTACGGGCGTCGCACCTTTTGCAGACGACGAAGGCGGACGTGCGGATTTTCTACGATCGCAAGCGGGACAACGATCAGGGCGGGCCGACGCCGTTTCCCGACGACAAAGGGAAGCTCGAAGATTACGCGATCTAAGCGCGGAGGGGCAGTTCGCTGTCCACCGGAGGAGAGCGGCTCCGAGCGCGCTGTGAGCGAGGCCGGACGCGCCGAGGCGCGTTGACGAAGGCGGTGCCGAGGCACCGCACTCCATACTATTCGCCTGAGAAGAAATTCTTCACGTGAGCGAGGACTTGAGCGCGGGGGACTTCGTGTTCGCTGCGGTCGGCGAGGTCGCGGATTTTCACGACGCCTTTGGCGAGTTCGTCGCCGCCGTAGATCAACGCGAGTTTCGCGCCTGATTCGGACGCGGCTTTGAATTGTTTTCCGAACGCGACGTCCTTCATTGGATACTCGACCCGGAAGCCGGCGGCGCGCAGCGCCTGGATGTCGCCGAAAGCGGCCATGCGTTCGTTCGCTCCGCCGATCACGGCGAAGACGTCGGGCGCTTGGATGAAGTTGGGCGTGAGGCCGCGTTGTTCGAGGAGAAGCGCGAACGTCATGTCGCCGATCGCGAAACCGACCGCGGGCATGTCAGCGTAGCCGAGTTTGCCGATGAGGTTGTCGTAACGGCCACCACCCGCGAGGGCACGGAGTTCGCCTTTGCGATCGAAGGCTTCGAAGACAAAACCCGTGTAGTACGCGAGGCCGCGCACGACACCGAGATCGACAGTGACGAAGGAACCGAGGCCCATCGCGTCGAGATTGCCGAGGAGTTTTTTCCAATCGGTGAGGCGCGCGGTCAGTTTCTCCTGGGCGAACGGTGCGAGGGTCGCTTCAAGGACGTCGATCGATTTGATCTGGAGAAACGCGAGGATCTTTTCCTTCAACGAGCCGTCGAGCGGGCCGAATTGCGCGGTGTAGTCTTTGAAGGCGTCGTCCCCAAGTTTCTCATACCGATCGACAGCGCCGAGGATGGAGCGCGCGCGGGCATCGTCGAGGCCGAGTGCTTCGAGATAATAGAACCAGAGATTCCGGTCGCTCAGGCGGACGAAGAAATCGTCGGCGGTGAGTCCGAAGGAGCAGAGACATTGAGTAAGGAGCGCGATCAGTTCGGTCTCCGCCTCGACGCCTGCTTCGCCGAAGATGTCGGCGTTGAGCTGGAAAAAGCAGCGGCCGCGGCCCTTTTGCTGGCGTTCGTAGCGATAAAATTCGCCGATGCTGAACCACTTGATCGGGCGTCTGAGCGACGAGGCTTTTTCGCCGACGAGGCGGCAGACGGTGGGCGTCATCTCGGGGCGCAGGGCGACCTCGCGTCCGCCTTTGTCGGTGAAGTTGAAAAGCTGCGCTTCGATCTCGTCGCCGGATTTCGCTTTGTAGAGTTCGAGCGGTTCGAGGACGGGCGCGTCGTATTCGGCGAAGCCAAAGGTGTGCGCGGTCTGCCGCCAGAGACGGAAAATGTGATTCCGGCGCGCGAGGGCGTCGGGATAGAACTCACGGAAGCCGGGCAAGGTCTGGAACGTGGCCATGGGAGGGCAGACGTTGGGAAGCGGCGCGGGGCAGGGCGAATAAATTTTCCCGAGGCGCGCGCGGCATCGGCGGACATGTGCAAGAGCGCCCGAGGTGCGCAGTGGCTCACGTGGAGTGCGCCGGCTTCCGCCACCGCTTTCGGTCACGCGGGCTGACGCGTGAGTTTGTCGCGAGGCGGGCCGCCGAGGCGACGCGTCAAAAGCGGCGTCGCGCCGCCGCAGTCCAAAACGGACTCGGTCCGGCTGGGCGCAAAAAAGCCGGACCGTGATAGGTCCGGCTGAAATTTTCGGCCGTGACAAGTGCGCGTGCCGCGCACTCAGAGCGTACCGATATCGAGCTTTTTGAGGAGCTGCTTGAGGATCTTGCCGGACTTGAATTTGACGACGGCGCGCTCGGGGATGACGACCTCGGCCACGGGCTTGTTGGGATTGCGGCCGATGCGCGATTTGCGTTTCTGCACTTCGAGGACGCCGAAGTTGCGGAGCTCGACGTTCCGGCCTTCGGCGAGGGCCTTCATGATGATGTCGAGGGTCATCTGCACCGTGGCGACTACCTCTTTTTGGGGGAAGCCGGTCTTCTCATAAATCTCGAGGACGATTTCTCGTTTGGTCAGGTTAGTGGACATGTTGGGCGCGTGTTAGGATTTCTCTAAGTAATTTTCAGATCAAAGATTACGTCAACCCGCCAGACGGGTTTTTTCTTAAAAAAGGCATAAAAAACATTCACAAGATACAAAGCATCAAGTGCCTAAAGAGATTCATGTTCTGGCAGATGGTTCCGCGCACGGAGCGTTTTCGGACGGGTATTTCGAAGCAACTAAGCGGGAGGCAGGAAGATACCGGCGATTCGACGACGCGTAAATGAGGACGGCCAAGCCCAGTCGTGAGTGCGGTGCGGGAGAAGGGAAAGCGGTTGCCCTGCGCCGGTTTCGTGGCCTTTGGTCTGCGCTGTGTCTTCGCCAAAATTGATCGTTTTCGACTGTGACAGCACGCTCTCGGCTATCGAGGGCGTTGATGAACTGGCGCGAATGCGCGGCCCGGAAATTTTTCGCGAGGTTGAGCAGATGACGAACGACGCGATGAACGGAAAATTGTCGGTCGAGGCGGTTTTCGGCCGGCGATTGGAGATCATCCGTCCACGCATGCAGGATGTCGAAGCGGTGGGGCGCCGTTATATCGAGACGATCGAGCCGACGGCGCGCAAAACGATCAATACGCTCGCCGCGCAAGGCTGGCTGGCCGTGATCGTGAGCGGAGGATTTCGACAGGCGATCCGGCCGCTGGCGGACGTGCTCGGCATCGCGCGGATCGAAGCGGTGGATTTGTTTTTTAATCCGGATGGTGAATACGCGGGCTTCGACGAACGCTATCCGACCACGCGTTCCGGCGGGAAACCGGATGTGATGAAAATTTTGCGCGAGGAATTAAAACCGTCGCGCGTCGTGATGGTGGGCGATGGCGTGAGCGATCTCGAGACGAAGCCAGTCGTGGATCTTTTCGTGGGATTCGGTCGATACACCGCGCGCGAGAAAGTGCGCGCAGGCGCGGAGCGTTTCATCACGTCGCTGGACGAATTGCCGGGCGTGATTTGAGAAGCGAGCGTCCTTGCGTGGAGGCGCGCAGCCGCATTCGGTCTCGCGTATGAAATTACGCGCATCCTCGATCATCGGAGCTGTTTTGACCGGCGCGACGCATGTCTCCGCCGCGAGCGCGGCGATGGGAAATTTCCCGAAGGATCTCGCGACGTATGCAGACGGCAACGACACGGGATTGCTCGAGACATTGCTCGGGCGGATTCTCGCGGAGCCGTTCAATGCGATCGCGACCGGGATTTTCGTGCTGGCGATCATCCATACTTTCCTGACCGCGCGTTTCCGGCACTGGGCGCATCAAGTCGAAATCTCGCATGACGCGAAGCTGGCGGTGCGCCGGCAATCAACGGACAGCAATGACGACGGTCACCCGGACGAAGTGAGTTTCAAAGGCCAGGTGCTGCATTTTCTCGGTGAAGTGGAGGCCGTGTTCGGCATCTGGGTGATCGTATTGATGGCGGCGCTTGGCTTCACGAAAGGCTGGCACACGGTGCTCGATTACGTCGGCCACACGGTAAATTTCACCGAGGCGATGTTCGTGGTGGTGATCATGGCGCTCGCGTCGACGCGGCCGGTTTTGCGCGTGGCGGAACAATGCCTGCGCGCGGTGGCGTCGATCGGGAAGTGTTCGGTTGCGGCGTGGTGGCTCGCGATTCTGGTGATCGCGCCGTTGCTGGGATCGTTCATCACAGAGCCGGCGGCGATGACGATCGCGGCCCTGCTTTTGGCGCGGCAGTTTTATTCGCTGAAGCCGTCTCCTAAATTCGCATACGCGACTCTCGGACTGCTTTTCGTCAACGTATCCGTGGGCGGCACGCTCACGCATTTCGCGGCTCCGCCGGTGCTCATGGTCGCGACGCACTGGCACTGGGACATGGCGTTCATGTTTGAGCACTTTGGCTGGCGCGCGGCGGCGGGAATTGTGGTGGCGTCCTCGCTTTACGCACTCGTGTTTCGGAAGGAGCTGGCGGCGTTGAACGCGGCGCGGACCGCGTCCGTCGCGGGCGAAAAAGACCAGCCGGAGCCCGACCTGCCGATACCGGGATGGATCACGCTGGTGCAGCTCGGGTTCATGGCGTTCACCGTTTTTGTCGCGCACTATCCACCGCTCTTTATCGGCGGATTTTTGTTCTTCCTGGCGTTCTCCCAGGCGACGGCGCACCACCAGGGAAAACTGGATTTGAGGCCGGCGCTGCTGGTCGGGTTTTTTCTCGCCGGCTTGGTCGTCCACGGCGGGCTGCAAGGCTGGTGGATTCAACCGGTGCTCTCGCGATTGGGCGAGCTGCCGCTGTTCTTGGGCGCGACCGGATTGACGGCCGTGAATGACAACGCGGCGATCACCTATCTCGCGACGTTGGTGCCGAACTTCACCGAGGAATTGAAATACGCGGTTGTTGCCGGCGCGGTGACGGGCGGAGGTCTCACGGTGATCGCGAACGCGCCGAATCCGGCAGGGCAATCGATTCTCCAGCGCTATTTCCCCGAAGGAATTTCACCGCTCGGCCTGCTCGCCGGCGCGCTGATTCCCACGGTGATCATGGGCCTGGCGTTCATGGCGATCTGAGGAGTCACGCTCTGCCGAGCGCGTGAGGCGGCGTCAGAGATCGAGGCGGCGGGAGGCGGCGTTGTTGAGTTCGTCGTAGAGGAGGATTTCGACCGAGGTGGCGCCGAGAATTTTGTCGGGATCGACGCGCAAGGTGAACGTTTCCGCGCGGCTGTCGCGGATGCCGTCGTCGGGCTGGGTGGCTTCGGCGCGGTAACCGTTGTTGAAGATAAATTCCACGCCGAGCAGAAGACTCACGGAGTCGCGGCCGGCCACGCTGATCGAGAGCGATCCGGCGGAACGGCTGATCTTGGTTTCGCCGAGCACGGGCGGCGTTTTGTCGATGACGAGGTCGTCGGTTTCAAAGGTGGCGCTGAGGCGGTCTGCGAAGGCGCGCGGGGCTTGTTCGGTCGCTACCAGGCGCGTGAAGTAAACACCGTCGGCGAGGTGAGCGGTGTCGAATTGCGCGTAGCTGTCCGGCGTATTCACGGCGAGGTCGAGCCAGTTTTCCGTGCCCGCCTGGCGTATCGAAAAGGTGGATCGCAGCTCGTCGTCGTCGGCATCGCCGAGCGTCCAGGTGACGATTTGCATACCGGGTTGTGGATAGATGGTGGCTGAGTTGATGCCGCGGCGTCCATTGGCTGCGGGCGAATGGTCAGGGCCGCCCAGGAGCTGGCCCAATGTGGTCGGAGGTGATTGAAAATCGGAGACGTCGGAAGGCGGCACGAGCGCGAAGCCGGGAGCGGCGATGCGGAAATCCGTGAGCTGGGGACGGCGATTTTGCGGGAGAAAATAAAGATCGGCGCGGTCGAGTTGGGCGGCGTTGGCAGCGGAGGGGAGGCGCAGGCGGAGTTTCACGTGGCGGCCGCGGGCGTCGGCCGCGAGCCAGCCGTCTTCGTGCAGCGGAGCGGAGATCCAAGGCGCCCAGCCCTCGGCCTCGTCGCTCGCGAAGGTTGTGCGAACATCGACGGCGATCTGCGATGCATCGATTTCGCGGATACGAGGGAAACGCAGGGCGCCGAGTGTGGCGGGCGAGCCGAGATCGAGGCGTTTGGTTTCCGCTTCGCGGGGTCCGGGAGCGTCGAAGTCGAGGAGCGCCAGGCCGGGTGCGTTGTTGCGGAGAAGGAGGTAGCGGGCGGGCGCGGAGGTTGATGCGGATTTCGGGGCGGGGAGCGGAACGATTTGGTTCACCTGCGCGGAGTCGGTCCCGGCGAAGGTGAGGCTGAGTCGCGCGGCGAGATCGTAGCCGAGGACGTCGCCTTGTTCGCCGCCGGCGATGAGCAGCGTGTCGCCGCGTTGGGCGAGTGCGTAGAAGGCCAGGTTTTTACGCGCGACGATCGTTTCGGGCAGGCGATTTTTGGGGAAATAAACGACGGCGCTGCGTCCTGGAAACAAGGGGATCGCGGGCGATTGAGCGTCGGGCGAGACAGGAACGGCGGGCAACGGCACGCTGATCGTTTCGGAGCCGGGCGGTTGGTCGGGATCGGACGGATTGTTTTTTTCGGCCGTGTTTTCGGGTGGTGACGGGTTGCGATTCGCGGGCGGGCGGTTGAGGCGGTTCTCGGCTTGCTGGTTGGAGAAAACGAGAGCGGCGTAGAGGTCGCCGTTGGGCTGAGGAAGAAGCGCGGCGACTTCGGCGTCGCGATTTTCCTGGAGGATCATCGGCGTTCCGCCGGTGAGCGGCAGAGTGTAGATGTTTCCCTTGGGCGCGGAACCGGCGACGAGGGTGTCGCCGAGCAGCGCGAGCCGGCGGACGTTGCGGTCTTTGATTTCGCCGAGGAGGCGGAGACCTTTTTCGGCGAGTTTGGCGGGGTCTGTGAGTTTGTCGGCGCTCAGGCCGGCGGCGGAGAATTTCGCGAGATCAACGGCGTAGATTTGCCCGGGGTTGCCGGTGCCGGCGTAGGCCGTTTTTCCGTCGGGAGAAAGTTGGAGATCGTAGATGCTGTCGGCGGGCAGCGTGAGGCGGGCGAGGAGTTTCCCGCCGCGGATGAGGGCGAGCGTGCCGTGAGGCGAGGTGCCGGCGAGCAGCGTGCCGTCGGGGAGACGTTTGAGGGCGAAGACGTGGGTGTCGTCGAGGTCGACGAGTTCGCGGGAGGTGAAGGCGGATTTTTCGAGGTCGAGGGTGAGCTCGAAAATTTTTCCCTCGGGTCCGGTACCGACGAGCCAGTGGGCATCGTCGCCGGATTCGAGACACCAGAGAATG
>Ga0164241_10001256_pt1 | contig 32823 bp, 27 predicted proteins | sample OricomyardsoilBY_FD_108780 | JGI IMG/M metagenome (GOLD analysis project Ga0164241, IMG submission 108780) | Backyard soil microbial communities from Emeryville, California, USA - Original compost - Back yard soil (BY) | ecosystem: Environmental > Terrestrial > Soil > Unclassified | place: USA... | reverse complement strand
GCCATGCAGAGCGGTGGTTGAATGGCCATGCAGAGCGGTGGTTGAATGGCCATGCAGAGCGGTGGTCGGGTGGCCATGCAGAGCGGTGGTTGGGTGGCCATGCAGAGCGATGGTTGAGCGGCCGTGAGTGTGGTTGAGTGGCCATTCAGAGCGGTGGTTGAATGGCCAATATTGGCCATTCAGCGGAAGTGCATCCCCGAGTCTTCTCGCGGTAGTGGGCGCCCACTTGGCGGCGGCTGGCACTGGGTTGGCTGCGGGGTGGCTGCGGGGTGGCTGCGGGCGGCTGGGTGCGTCAGCGCACGGCGGCTCACGCCAGGACCAGGCAGGCGACGTCGACGTCGAGGGCGACACCGACTTTAACTGTCGGGTATCGAGGGAGCGCTTGGGCCGGCGGCGCTGTGACCGGGCTGGTCGACAGCGCGCTCAGCGAGCGGCGGCGCGGTGGCAGCACCCGCGAGGGTTGCGACGAGCGCTGGTGCGAGCGCTACTGGGTGATGGTCCAGGTCGAGGTGCCGTCGGCGGTGTCGGAGATGGCGACGCCCAGCGCGAGCAGCTCGGCGCGGATCGCGTCACCGCGGGCGAAGTCCTTGGACTTGCGGGCCTCGACCCGTTCGAGCAACTTTTGCTCGATGCTGGCAGCGGATAAGTTGCGGAGAGCAAGCCTTCGCGCCTTGACGCGCGCGGCGTAGACGGCGGGGGCGGCGTTGAGCAAGCCGAGCTGGCGGCACAGCGTCTCGATGCCGACCGTCACGTCGCGGGCGAGCGCGGCGGCGGCGGCTACGAAGGTCGCGTCTTTTTTGCGCTTCTGCGCGAGCATCACCGTCTCGTTGCCGACGCGCATCATCTCACCGAGGGCGGCGAGGGCGACGGGCGTATTCAAGTCGTCGTCGAGCGCGGCGTCGCCCTGGGCGGTGGCGGCGGCGAGGTCGGCCTTCAGCTTTTGCAGCTCGGGCGGCCGCTTCGGAGACGGCGCCCCCTCCAGGTGGCTAAGCTCGCTCAGGCGCTCCACGGTCGAGAACAAGTAGTCCACGCGGCGCTCGGCTTCGTCCACGCCGGGGAAGATCACGCGGCCGTCGGGCAGCTGCTCGGTGTCGAATTGGATCGGGCCGCGGTAGTGAGCGGCGAGCAAGAACCAGCGGAAGCCCTCGGCGTCGTTGCGGGCGAGCACGTCGCGCACCGTCACGAAGTTGCCGAGCGACTTGCTCATCTTCTCTTTGTCGACGTTGACGAAGCCGTTGTGCATCCAGCAGCGCACGTAGTCGCCCTTGCCGGGCGACGCCGCCTCGCTTTGGGCGATCTCGTTTTCGTGGTGCGGAAAGATCAGATCCATGCCGCCGCCGTGGACGTCGAAGCCGTGCTGCAGGTACTTTTCCGCCATCGCCGAGCACTCGATGTGCCAGCCGGGCCGCCCGCGGCCCCACGGCGAGTCCCAAGCCCACTCACTCTCGGTCGCGCCCTTCCACAGCGCGAAGTCGAGCGGATCGTGTTTGTGATCGTCGCGTTCGACGCGCGCGCCCGCGACAAGGTCGTCGATTTTGCGGCGCGAGAGCTTGCCGTAGCCGGGGAAGCTGCGCACCGAAAAATACACGTCTTGCTTGCCCGCGCCCATCGCGAGCACGTACGCGCTGCCATTTTGGACGAGCTTTTCGATGAGGGCGATGATCTCCGGCACGCTGTCGCTGACGCGCGGCTCGTGAGTGGGCGGCAGACAGCCGCAGCTCGACATTTCTTGCTGGTAGACGTCGGTCATCCGCCGCGAAAGCTCGAGCGGGCTCTCGCCGTTCTTGCGCGAACGCTCCAGAATCTTGTCGTCGACATCGGTGATGTTACGGACGAACGTGACCGTGATGCCTTGATGGGTCAGCCGGCGCACGAGCAGATCGGGAGCGAGGGCGGCGCGCGCGTGGCCGGCGTGGGGCACGTCGTACACGGTGGGTCCGCAACAGTAGACTGTCGCCTCGCCGGGTTTGCGCAGCTCGAGCGGCTCGCTGTTGCGGGTGAGCGTGTTGTAGATGCGGAGCCCCGGAGCCATGGAAGGGCCGAAGGGAGCCACCGCCCGCGGCGCGGGTCAAGCCGGCTGAGCGGCTCGTGGGCGTCGTTCGGCCACCGCGCCAAGCGTCGCTCAGCTACCGCGCCGAGCGCCGTTCAGTCATCGCGCCAAGCGTCGTTCAGCCATCGCGCCAAGCGTCGTAGCGGCTCCGCGAAACGCGCCGCGCCGGGCGTGATGGTGGACGCCAGCCGGCCCATTGAAACGACTCGCGCGGGCGTTGCTTGCGCAGGGGTCGGATCAACAACAGACCCGCCAAAAAGCCGCCGATGTGCGCGAAAAACGCCACGCCGCCGCCCTGGGTAGTGCCGAGCGCGAAAAACGCCGGCAGCAGGTTGGAGACGACGAACCAGTAGCCGATCACCAGCCAGGCCGGAAACGACATGAACAGGCCGTAGAACAACCACAAGATCGGCACCGAGAAATTGAACATCAGGATCGGCGCGCGCGGGTACAGCACCACGTACGCGCCGAGCACGCCCGAGATCGCCCCCGAGGCTCCGACCATCGCCGTCGGGTTACCGAGGCCGCCGGTGGCGAGCTGCCCGAGCGCGGCGATCAAGCCGCAGAACAGGTAGAAGCCGAGGTAGCGCGCGTGACCGAGAGAGTCTTCGACGTTGTCGCCGAAGATGTAGAGGAAGAGCATGTTGCCGCCGAGGTGGGGCAAGCCGCCATGCAGGAACATACTGGTCAGGATGGTGAACGCCTCGCCGGGCGGGTCCGCCACGAGGCGCGTCGCGACCAACCCGTAGCCGGTGACGATGGCGCTCTCGCCATATTGGCGGATCAAGAGCTCTTCCCACACGAACGCGGCGACGTTGGCGGCGATCAGGAGGTAGTTGACGAACGGGAACGTCCGCGTCGGGTTCTCGTCCTTGATCGGGATCATCGGTCCGCCCCTTTATACCTTTCGTGCTAGCGTGCGCCCACCTCATGCGAGCGGCTGCTTTTGGGCTGGCGGTGGCGATTTCGGCGGTGGCCTGCGGCGGCCCGCATTTGAACGGCAACGTTTACGACGACGGCAAGCTGCGCTTCCACACCGGGCCCATCCCGCCGAGCTGGCACGCCATCGAAGCCGACGGCACGCTGGTGGCATTTCGCGACGAGCAGGCGCCGGTCACGATCGCGCTCAACGGCCGCTGCGGGGTCGACGGCGACGACGTGCCGCTGGCCTCGCTCACCCAACACCTGTTCTTACAGTTCACCGACCGCCAGGTCCAGTCGCAGCAAGAGCTGAACATCGATGGGCGCGCCGCCCTGCGCACCGAGCTGGTCGGCAAGCTCGACGGCGTGTCCAAGCAGTTCGTGGTGTACGTGCTCAAGAAGGACGGCTGCGTCTACGACTTCTGGCGCATCAGCGATCCGGGCGCGGGCGGCGGCGCCAGCTTCGAGGCGTTCGTGAAGGGCTTCAGCACCGAGCTTTGAAATGACGACGCGCACCCAGAGCGATTCCCTGCCGCCCCCGAGCCAGGGCGGCGAACGGCGCAGCCTGATCCCGCCGCCGCCGCCCAAGTTCTTGGAGCGACAGCTCGGCAAGCTGATGGCGTTGGTGGAGGGCATGGGCGCCGTCAGCAGCATGCTCGTCGGGGCGGTGCGCGCGGGGTTCCGCCGGCCGTTCGAGGGCAAGGCGATCTTGCAGCAGATCGAGTCGCTGGGGGTAGCCTCGGTCGGCATCGTCACCGTCACGAGCGTGTTCATCGGCATGGTGATGGCGGTGCAGTTCGCCTTCGGCCTGCGCAAATTCGGCGGCATGGAGTACACCGGCCGCGTTGTCGCGCTCAGCTTCATGCGCGAGCTGGCTCCGTCGCTGACGGCGGTCATCGTCGGCGGCCGCATCGGCTCGGGCATGGCGGCCGAGGTCGGATCGATGTCGGTCACCGAGCAGATCGACGCGATCCGGGCCCTCGGCGCCGATCCGCTCAAGAAGCTGGTGTGGCCGCGGCTGGTGGCCTCGACGCTGGTGATGCCGGTGCTGGGCTCGTTCGCGCTCGTGCTCGGCTTCGGCGGCGCGCTGTTGATCACCGATCTGGAGTTCAACATCCCCGCGAGCTTCTTCCTCAACTCCGCGCTGAGCGTGGTCACGCTGTCCGACTTCGCGAGCGGCATGATGAAGACGCCCGTGTTCGGCGCGATCATCGCCCTCGTCGGCTGTCATTTCGGCATGACGACGCGCGGCGGCACCGCCGGTGTCGGAAACAGCACCACCCGCACCGTCGTGGTGGTATCGATCGCAATCCTGATCGCCGACTTCTTCTTGACCAAACTGGCAATCATCTTCTGGCCCACAAATTGACGGACCTTGCAAGCGACGGCGGGCTCTCGCTCTCCCGCTGACACGCGCGCCGCAAATTTCAAGGGCCTTGGTCGGCAAATTTGCCGCTCAAATCAGCCGAATGTCACGCGAATCGCAATCGAGCTCTCCTTACATTCCTGCCGACTGCTCGCCGATGATCTAATTCATTCGACGCACGGCGCTCGCCTTGACCAGGTGTGGATCGGCTCGTAAGCTCCTTCGACTTGATGCCATTGCTTCGTGCAGTTGCGCTTGGGCTGATGGGATTCGGCGTAGGAGTCGAGTAATGGAAGAACAGACAGAGGCCCTGCGCGTTTTCACGATTTCGGAGGTCAACGCGCTGATTCCGGCGCTCTCGTCGTTGGTGCACGATCAACTGCGCGAACAGAGCGAGATCGAGCACGGCCTGGCTGAGCTGATGCGACTGACGGGCGCGCCGCCGCGCTCACTCGAGCCGACGTCGGCGGACTCGCCGGAGATCACGCGCGTGAAACGCGATCTACGAAGTCGTATCTCACGCTACGAAACGGGCTGGCAACGTGTCCAAAAATGGGGCGGGGTCATCAAAGACCCTCAAACCGGCCTCGTAGACTTTTATGGCCGGGTCGACGGCAAGCTCGTCTGGCTCTGCTGGCGCTACGGTGAAGACACCCTCGGCTACTACCACGACTTGACGGCCGGCTATTCTGGCCGCCGTCCGCTCAGCGCCGACGTGCGGCGCAAGCTCGTCAACTGAGGTAGGCAGTGGCGGTCGATCGAGCTCGCGCCGAACGCGCCGTGCGCGACTTCCTGATCGCCCTCGGGCACGATCCGGATCACGTCGCCCAGCTCGTCGGCACCCCGGCGCGCGTCGTGGAGGCCTACCAGAACGATCTGCTCAGCGGCTACGCTGTCGACGTCGAGCAGCTGCTCGGCGAGGGCGAGGCGATCTCGGAGAGCAAGGTCAGCGGCTTGATCGCGCTGTCCGGCATCTCCGTGAGCACTGTCTGCCCGCACCACTTGCTGCTGTCGAACGGCTCGGCGAGCGTCGCGTATCGCCCCGGCACGCGCTTGTTCGGCTTGGGCACGCTGGCGAGCCTGGTGAACGCTTACGCACGACGCCTCAGCCTGCAAGAGTCGATCGGCGAGAGCGTCGTGCAGGCGCTGGTCGAGCACGGCGGCGCGCGGGCGGCGTATTGCGAGGTGCGGCTGGTGCACGGCTGCCTGGTGGCGCGTGGCTCCCGACAGGCCGGCACGGAGCTGCTCACCACCGCCCGGCGCGGCAACATCGACCCCGCCGAGCTGGCGCTGGCGCTCGGGCGGTCGCGTGAGGCCGGCTCTTGAGCGGCGTCGCGCTCGTCACCGGCGCGGGTAGAGGCGTCGGTCGCGCCGTCGCGCTCTCGCTCGCCCGGCGCGGCTTTCAGCTCGCGATTCTGGGCCGGCCCTCGCCGCAGCACGCGGAAGGCGCGGCGCAGATCGCGGCCGCGTCGCCGCTACCGCTGCTCGAGGTGTTCGCCGATTTCGAGGACGCGGCCGCGCTCGAGCGCGCCGCCGCGCGCGTGCTCTCGGAGCTTGGCCCGCCTCGCGTCGTCGTGCACAACGCGGGCATGGTGGTGCGGGCACGCATCGAAGACACCAGCGTCGCCCAGTGGGACGAGCAGCTCGCCGTGAACTTGCGCGCGCCGTTCGTGCTCACGCGCGCGCTCTTACCGCGCATGCGCGCCGCCGGCACCGGTCGTTTCGTGTTCATCGGCAGCATCAGCGGCACGCTCGGCTCGCCCCGCGCGGCCGCCTACGCCGCCTCCAAGTGGGGCCTGACCGGCTTCGCCAAGAGCTTGGCCGAGGAGCTCAAAGACTCGGGGTTGATGGCGTGCGCGGTGCTGCCCGGCTCGATCGACACCGAGATGCTCAAGGGCTCGCCGTTCCCGGCGCGCATGACCGCCGAAGACGTGGCCAAGACGGTCGAGTTTCTAGCCGCCGACGCCGCGCTCGCCCACAACGGAGCCGTCATCGAAATGTTCGGCGTTTGAGGGGCGGTTTCGTTTCGTGGTAGTCCCGGCGACTACGCATGTCGATCTACCGCCGCATCCACTACGCGACCTCGCCCGACTCGATGCAGGGCGCCACGAACGAACAGCTGCGCAGCCGTTACCTGCTCGATGAGCTGTTCGTCTCCGGCGCGGTGACGCTCCACTACACCCACTTCGAGCGCATGGTCGTCGGCGGCGCGTGGCCGGCCGCCGGTCCCCTCACGCTGCCGGCCCAGACCGAGCCCGCGTCCGCCGCCGGCAAGCCCTTCCTCGAGCGCCGCGAGCTCGGTGCCATCAACGTCGGGGTCGGCCCTGGCCGCGTAACCGTCGACTCCACCGCCTACGAGCTTGCCCCCAAAGACGGCTTGTACGTCGCCATGGGGAGCCGCGACGTAACGTTCGAGTCGCTCGACCCGGCCGCCCCCGCGAAGTTCTATCTGGTCAGCACGCCTGCCCACCAACGCTTCGAGACCAAGCACATCTCGATCGAAAAGGCGGTGCCGCTCGCGCGCGGCGCGCTCGAGACCTCCAACGAGCGCACCATCTACCAGTACGTGGTGCCGAGCGTCGTCAGCTCTTGCCAGCTGCTGATGGGCCTGACGATCCTCAAAGCGGGCTCGGTGTGGAACACGTGCCCGCCCCACCTGCACGACCGCCGCTCGGAAGTTTATTTTTACTTCGATCTGCAGGCCGACCAGCGCGTCATGCACTTCATGGGTGAGCCGGAAGACATGCGCCACCTCGTGCTCGCCTCCGAGCAGGCCGTCGTCTCGCCACCGTGGTCGATCCACATGGGCTCCGGCACCAGCAACTACGCCTTCATCTGGGCGATGGCCGGGGAAAACCTCGACTACACCGATATGTCGGTGCTCGACATCTGCCAGCTCAAGTGACGGCTCACAACGGCATGTTGCCGTGTTTTTTCGGCGGGTTTTGGTCGCGTTTGTTGTCGAGCAACGAAAGGTAGCTCGCGAGCCGCGGGCGCAGCGTGCGCGGGGCGATCACCTCGTCGATGAAGCCGAGGCTGGCGGCTTCGTACGGGCTCATGAAGCGGGCGCGGTAGTCGGCGATGAAGCCGGCGCGGGCTCGGTCGGGGTCGGCGGCGGCCTCGATGTGAGCGCGATGAATGATGTTCACGGCCCCCTCCGCCCCCATCACCGCCACCTCGGCGGTCGGGAACGCGAGGTTGACGTCGGCGCGGATGTGCTTGCTGTTCATCACGTCGTAAGCGCCACCGTAAGCCTTGCGGGTGATGACGGTCAGCTTCGGCACCGTCGCTTCGCAGTAGGCGTAGAGCAGCTTCGCGCCGTGGCGGATGATGCCGCCCAGCTCCTGGGAGAGGCCGGGCAAGAAGCCGGGCACGTCGACGAACGTGATCAGCGGAATGTTGAAACAGTCGCAAAATCGCACGAAACGTGCGCCCTTGATGCTGGCGTCGATGTCGAGCACGCCTGCCAAGACCGACGGCTGATTGGCGACGACGCCCACGGTGCGGCCGTCGATGCGCGCGAAGCCGGTGAGCAGATTTTCGGCGAATCGCGGCGCCAGCTCGAAGAAGTAGCCGTCGTCGATCACGTGCTTGAGCACGTCGCGCATGTCGTACGGCTTGTTGCTCTCCGTCGGCACCAGGGTGTCGAGCGCGGGCGCTTCGCGCGTCGCGGGATCGCTGCTGGGCAGGCGGGGCGGCTTCTCGCCGTTGTTGGCGGGTAAGAACGACAGCAGCTCGCGCATCAGCTCGAGGCAGCGCGCGTCGTCGGGGGCGGTCAGGTGGCACACGCCGCTCTTCTCGGCGTGGGTCGAGGCGCCACCGAGCACCTCTTTCGTGACCTGCTCGTGGGTGACGGCCTTGACCACGTCGGGGCCGGTGATGAACATGTAACTGGTGCCCTCGACCATCAGCACGAAGTCGGTGATGGCGGGCGAATAGACGGCGCCGCCCGCGCACGGACCCATGATGCAGCTGATTTGCGGCACGACACCGCTGGCGAGCGTGTTGCGCAAGAAGATGTCGGCATAGCCGCCCAGCGCCGCCACCCCCTCCTGAATGCGCGCGCCGCCCGAGTCGTTCAGACCCAGCACCGGCACGCCGATCTTCAACGCCAGATCCATCAGCTTCACGATCTTGGCGGCGTGGGCGCCGCCGAGCGCGCCGCCGAACACGGTGAAGTCTTGCGCGAACAGGCACACCGGCCGGCCGTCGATGCGGGCGTGGCCGGTGATGACGCCGTCGCCGAGCGTGGCCTGCGCCGCGGTCAACCCTTGGGAGTGATGAGTGGCGAAGCGACCCGTCTCGACGAAGCTGCCCGGATCGACGAGCACGTCGATGCGCTCGCGCGCGGTGAGCTTGCCGGCGCGGTGCTGCTTGGCGACGCGGTCGGCGCCGCCGGCAGCGAACGCGACCTGATTTTTGGCCTCGAGCTCCGCGAGCAGCTCGTGGTGGCGATCCGACATGGGTCGAGACTAGAGCATTGCTTTGTCGCCGGCGAGCCCGCTCAGCTCCTCTTGAAAGGCGTGAAATGTCGAGTCGTCGGGCCAACGCGGCGCGCCGACCAGCAGCCGGCGCGCGTGCTCGCGGTCGCCGCGCTCCAGGTACGCGACGACGGCGCCGTAGCGCATCGCCCAATGCACGAGCGGGCTGCTCTCGGAGGCGGCCTCGAGCAGCTCCGCGTCGTCGGCGTGGGAGCGGCGAGCAAAGGCGCGGGCGAGCGCGGTCATGGCACGACGCAGCGCGAGCACCCGCCTTCGCGCCGGCGCGCTGCCGCCCGGCAACGGCAACTTTTCGAGCGACTCGGCGCGCTCCACGGCGCGACCGCGATCGCCGTCGAACGCCTCGAGCAGAGTCTCGACGAACCAGCGGTGCTCGAGCGCCGCTTCCCAGGCTTCGCCGCGCACGGCGCGATCCAGCGCCCGCCGGGCGCGATCGACGAGGCCGTGGGCGGCGAGCGCGGCCGCGACCATCAGCGGCCCAAGCGTCTCGGGGTTGGGCAGCCGCGCCAGGGTCGGATGGTACGTCGCCAGCACCCCGCCCCAATCACCGGCGCGTAACAGCCGCCGCAGCCGGCGCTGCGCGATCAAGCGCTTCAGCCCTCGACCGGCGATGGCGGCGAGCAGCAGCAGCAGCAGCAGCCCGGGCGCGACGAGGTGCGGCAGCTGCATCCGATGAGCCTAGCATTGCGCTCGGGGGGGGCCGAGGCGCGCACAAAATGGAGGGCCCGCCACACCCGCTTTTCTTTACCGTTGCTCCCTTCCGGGCCTGGCGGGGTTCAAGCTGCGCTGTCGGCGGACCCATACGTCGTGCGAGACGACGCGGGCTTCATAGCAGGCGAAGTGGGAGCTGTAAACTAGGCGAGCTTTGGGCCGGGATCAGGCGGCTTCGAGGCGGCTCGCTCGTCGTTTTCGAGCCGCTTGCCCATGCTGACCGACGCGTCTTCGACGAAGCCGAGCGCCGCGTAAAACGCCTGAACGTCGGTGTTCTCGCGGCGAATCTGCAGGTTGATCTTGGGACAGCCGAACAGTCGCAGCCGGCGCTCGGCGTCGCGCATCAGGGCGGTGCCGATGCCGCGGCGCCGTTGCCCGATGTCGACGGCCAGGTAGCTCACCCATCCGCGGTGGCCGTCGTAGCCGGCCATCACGGTGCCGACGATCACGCCCTGTAGCTCCGCGACCAAGAACAGCTCCCGCTGCACCTTCAGCTTGCGGGCGATGTCCTTGTGAGGGTCGTTCCACGGCCGTACCAGGCCCGAAAGCGTCCAGAGCTCGATTACGCGCGACTCGTCGGCCTCCTTGAAGGCTCTGACCACGACCTGCGCCATCGGGTCAATGTAGCCCAGGTGCTTCTTGACCGGTGGCGGAGACGTACTCGGTGTAGCCGCCGCCGTAGAGCTTGGGTCCTTGGGGGCCGAGCTCGAGCACGCGGTTCGACAGCGAGCTCAAAAACCGCCGGTCGTGGGACACGAACAGCAAGGTGCCTTCGAAGTCGGTGAGCGCCTTGACCAGCATCTCCTTGGTGTCCAGATCGAGATGGTTGGTCGGCTCGTCGAGCACGAGGAAGTTCGGCGGCTCGAACATCATGCGCGACAGCACCACGCGCGCCTTTTCGCCGCCGGACAGCACGCGGCAGCGCTTGTCGACGTCGTCCCCGGAGAAGCCGAACGCCCCCAGCAGCGCCTTGAGCGAGCCGAGCGAGGCCTTTGGGTACGCCGCTTCCAGCGTCTCGAGCACGCTTTGGTCGGGGTTCAAGATCTCCATCGCGTGCTGGGCGAAGTACCCGAGCTTGACGCTGCCGCCGAGCGACACGTCGCCGCTATCGGCGCGCGATTCGCCGGCGATCAGCCGTAGCAGCGTCGACTTGCCGGCGCCGTTGACCCCGAGCACGCACCAACGCTCGCGGCGGCGGATCAAGAAATCGAGCTTCGAGTAGATGACGTGCTCGCCGTAAGCTTTGTTCACGCTCGCGAGCTTGACCACGTCGTCGCCGGAGCGCGGCGGCTTCGGAAAGTCGAACTCGATGATCTTACGCCGGCGCGGCGGCTCGACCTTCTCGATTTTTTCGAGCTTTTTGACGCGCGACTGCACCTGCGCGGCGTGGCTGGCGCGCGCCTTGAACTTGGCGATGAACGCCTCTTCTTTGGCGAGCATCGCTTGCTGACGGTCGAACTGCGCCTGCTGCTGAGCCGCCAGCAGCAGCCGCTGCTCCGCGTAAAACTCGAAGTTACCGGAGAAGGTGGTGAGCTCGCCCCCGTCGATCTCGAGGACCTTCCCCACCAGCCGGTTCATGAACTCGCGATCGTGGGAGGTCATGACGAGCGCGCCCTCGAAGTCGCGCAAGAATTTCTCGAGCCAGATGATCGACTCCAGGTCCAAATGGTTGGTCGGCTCGTCCAGCAGCAGCAGGTCGGGCGCCATCAACAGGATGCGCGCGAGGGCGACGCGCATCTTCCAACCGCCGGACAGCGCCCCGACGTCGCCTTCCATGACGTCTTGCCGAAATCCGAGCCCGGCTAGCACCTCGCGCGCGCGCGCCTCGAGCCCGTAGCCGCCCAGCTCGTCGAAGCGCGCCTGCACCTCCCCGAAGCGCTCGACGATCTTCTCGAGCTCGTCGCCGAAGGCGGGGTCGGCCATCTTGTGCTCGAGCTCGTGCAGCTCGCGCGCGACCTCCGACACCTCGCCGGCGCCCGCCATCGTCTCCGCGAGCACGCTGCGCCCGGCCATGTCGCCTACGTCCTGGCTGAAGTAACCGGTGCGGATGCCGCGATCGACGACGACCTGCCCCCCGTCGGGCTGCTCTTCGCCGACCAACAGCCGAAACAGCGTCGTCTTGCCGGAGCCGTTTGGCCCGACCAGCCCCACCTTCTCGCCGCGATTGACGCTCGCCGACGCGTCCATGAACAAAATTTGCCGACCGTGGTTCTTGCTGACCGAATCGAAGCGAATCACGGCGCGAAAGATGTCGGCTCTGCCCGCGTCGCGCAAGGCACTCTTCGACTGCCGGCGCGTCTATCTACGGTCAGCCTCGCCCTCGGCGGCGCTCACGCCGATTTGCGCGGCTTGGCCGGCGCCGGCTCGAGCACGCCCGCGAACACCTGGCGCAGGTTCTCGTAGAGCGGCTGCTGGAAGTCTTCTTCGAGCTTCTCTTCGAACGCCTCTTCCATTTCTTCGCCCAGAAGCTCGAGCATATCTTCGGCGAGTGCCCGCTCCGCCTTCGGAAAGAACTCGTCTTCTTCCTCTTCGACGTGGTGCTCGACGATCTCCTTTAGCACCTTACATTTGAAGTCGAAGTCGGGTTTGCCGAGGGCTTCGTTGGCCTGATACAGGCAAAACTCGACAACGCCGTGCTCGACCAGCGCCTCGCCCAGGTCATCGCTCAAACCCATCGCCTCTTCGCACGCCGGATAGAACAGCTCGCGCTCGATCGCGTCATGGCCAGCCAAATTGGAGGCCAGCTCTCGAAAGAGAGCGCGTTTGTCAGCGAGGCTCTTCGCCGCTTCGATGGCCTTGAAGAGACGCGAGACTTCGCGGTGCTGCTTGGTGAGGAGCTCGGTGGCTTTCATACCCGACGGATTAGCAACCGGCGTGCCACCCGGCGCCCCTCAGTCCTGCTCGGCCACCGCCTGCTCGCGCGCCTTCTCCTCGCCTAGCGCGTAACGCCGGCAGTGATCGAGGTAAGCACGCTCGTGCACGCCGACGAGCTCGGCCACGCTCGACCACAGCCAGCTGGGAGCTTCGAGCCAGCGCGTGGCGGAGCCTTCGAGCTGGCGAATCCACTCGTTTTTGTCGGCCAGCGCCATTTGTCGGGCATGGGCCAGCCCAAGCACCCGCGCCAGCGCCCGCGCGGTGGCCCGCACCTCGACGTCGTTCAAGACCTCCAGCTCGAGCTTGAGGTCTTGCGGCATCAGCTCGCGCACGAACACTTCGTGGCCGGCGACGGTGCCGAACAACATGCGCTTGCCGAGCGATGGCGAGAGCGCGAGCGAGCCGGTGACGACCCGCTCGCCGGCGTGCTCCGGCAGCAGCTCGGGCTGAAGGGTCGGCGCGAGCGGGGCGACCGCCTCCTTGATGTCGAGCAGCGAGTAGCCGCCCTTGTCTTGGCCATGTCCGCAGACCTCGATCAGAGCCGCGCAGCGCCACAACCCGAGCGAGCTACAACCTTTGACCCAGTACGCGGCGTCGAGCAGGCGGATCTCCGCGTCGTCGTCGCGGCTGTGGAGCGATGTCACGAGCTTCCGCACCCGCTCTTTATCCAGAAACACGTCGACCGCCTCGCGCTCTTGGGGGTCGAGGGCCAAGAAGCGGTCTCCGAGCGGAAACCGCGGCTTTTTTCCCAGCCGCTCGCGGTGTAAATGCCGCCACTTTCTGCGCATCGCCTCGCGGACGGCGAAGCGCACGGCCGCGCTCTCGCTCAGCATTTCGACGTCGGGCGTATCCACGAACGCGTCGAGGTAGCCGCTCATCAGCTCTTCGACGACGCGCGCGGTCACGACGCCGGGCAGATTCGAGCTGCGCGCCGCCGTCGCCAGCGACAGCGCCAGCCGCACCAGATCGTGAGCGGGGTTACCGGGCACCGTCTGATCCAGGTCGCGCAGCTCGACCACGACGCGCTCGTCGCAGCGCGCGATCGGGCCAAGATTGCCGACGTGAGCGTCGCCGCAGATCCAGATCGTGGGGCCCTCCGGGATGCGCCGGCCGGCGCTGCTCGCCAGCCATTCGTAAAACGCGGCCGTGCTCCCGCGCACGTACGCGTGGGCGTCGCGCGCCATCTTGAGATCGCGCCGCCGGTGTAGCCCCGCCAAGCGCCGCTGTTGTGCGTCCGGCATGTCCTGCCGTGCGATGGAGCGCGGTTGCTCCGTCGATTGAGGTGCGATCGAGCTTTCCAAGTTTGCCCAACGAGTGCACGCGTTGTGCCACGACGACACAGCTCGCTTCGGCCCGTGCCTCGCAGCGACGTTACCGTCGCGCGTGGCCGAATCCACCAGCCGCGCGCCGAAACGACCCGGGCGTTTTGCCGCACGCTTTCAGTCTGTGCATTGGCCAGACTGGCGCCGTGAAGCTCCGGAGGGCCGCTGCTTGGCTCGCGCTCGCCACGTCGCTGCCGAGCGCCGTGCACGCCGCCGACGCCGCGTCCGGCGCGGAGGCGGCCACCGCCAAAAGCCCCGCGAAGGCGGAGCCTGCGAAGCCGGTCGACGCGCCCGAGCTCGACGTGTTGACGTTCCATCGAACCAACTACGTCATCACCGGCTTCACCAAGGACACGCAGGTCAAGTTTCAGTTCAGCTTCAAGTACGACCTATGGCCCAGCACCAGCCATCACACCGTGTACCTGGCCTACACCCAAAAGTCGCTCTGGGACCTCTACGACACCTCCTCGCCGTTTCGTGAGTCGAACTACGCGCCCGAGATCTTCTACACGCACTACCATTCAGAAATTCACGGCCAGCCCAACCCTGGCTGCGGGTTGTTCTCGGAACAGCTCGGCGTGGAGCACGAGTCGAACGGCGAGCTCAGCGACGCCTCGCGCAGCTGGAACCGCGTGTTTGCCGACGTCGAAGCGACTTGCTACGGCGAGCCCGGCTACGGGCTGCTCGGCCTGCGGGTGTGGTACCCGCTCGGCATCGGCGAAAACAAATCGATCCGCCAGACCCAAGGCTACGGCGAGCTCGTGCTCGGCGCCGGCGTGGATCACGACGAGTGGCACATGAACGGATTGATAACGGTGGCGCTGCGCAAAGGCACCAGCAAGCAGCTGCGCAAGGGCAGCCTCACCCTCGACGCCCGCTGGCGCCCGACCTACCAGCGCTTGCTCGGCAAAGCTTGGAAGTTTGCGCCCTACGTCTGGTTTCAGCTCTTCACCGGCTACGGTGAAACGCTCGGCACCTACGACAGCGCCACGACCAGCGCCCGCGTCGGCATCGGTTTCACCGATCGCGCGCGTTGATCGATCGGGCTGCCGACACGCAGCCCAACTCGCAGAAGCTACCGGGTCGCATCGGGCAACTGCGTGCGACTCCGCTTCACCGGCAGGGTAACGAGCGCGACGATAGGGGGCGGTATAGAGATTTCAAACCTACGGATGTAAGAAAGTAAGTGCGCGGAGTCATTGAGTTGGGTCGCGCGGTAAGTGCTGGCTGACAAACGTGACTATTCCAGCCGTTGCGACGTTGCGGCGTTGCGGCGTTGCGGCGTTGCGGCTCGAATACTCGCGATTCGCAGAGCACAGCTCGCGGCCGCTTCTCAACATCGGCTTCAGCTCCGTGCTGCACGAGGAGACGCGGTGCTGTGCACGTTCCGCGACGCGAGGGCGAGTCGGAAATCATTGAGGAATTTTGCTCGCATTCGTAAGCCTGGTTTCGAACGTGCAGGGGTCACCCCGATGCGCTGAAAATCACGTGGAGCTGGCTGGAGGATAGCGAGCACACCAAGGCGCGCAGGAGCGCAAATAGCCGTGCGGCGCCGCTCCATGCGAGGACGGCTGGATGCGGTGCGCTTCGTCGCTCGAGGCAGGCGCCCCGCCGACGGCTCGCACGTCCGATCGTGTCTGGAGTCGAGCGATAGCCGGCGATTCAGCGACGAACTTGTAGTGACTCGCCTTCGAAGGCGATGCCGAGCGGCTCGATCACGACGCGCTGCGGGCCAGCCGTGACCTCGCCCGCGTCGAGCAGCTCGAAGCCGGATTGCTTGCCGACCTCGAGCGCGGCGGCGACGGCGCGGGCCGGCAAATACAGCGCAAACCCGGCCCCCATGTTCAGCGTGCCGTACGCTTCTTCAGTCGAGAGCTCGGCGTGTTTTTGCAAGAAGGCGAGCACCGGCGGCACCGGCGGCACCGCCCGCATGACGTAGCTGAGCTCGCGCGACGCGCGCATCAGCTTGCGCCAGCCGTGGCCGGTGATGTGGGCGGCGTAGTGCAGCGGCACGCCCGCGACCTGAAGATTTTCGATCAGCGGCGCGTACTGCGGCGTCGGATCGAGCAGGGCCTCGCCGTAGCTGCGACCGTCGCCGATCGGAGTTTGGTAGCCGTTCGGCAAGCCGGCGGCGATCTTGCGCGCCAGGCTCAAGCCGTTGGCGTGAATGCCGGAGGCGGGGGCGAGCAGGATGCGATCGCCGACCTCGAGGCGCTCACCGTGCAGGGTATTTTCGGGCGCGGTGATGATGCCGACGGCGGAGCCGCCGAGCACGACCTTGCCCGCTTCAATCAACGACGGCAAGACCTGCGTCTCGCCGCCGCCCCAGGAAACGCGGCATTCTTCGCAAGCCGCCGCCCAACCTTGGGTCAAGTCGCGAGCACGCTCGGCGTCCGAAAACCAGGCTCCGTCGCCCGCGCCCCAGTAGGCGGTGAGCGCGGCCGGTCTCGCGCCGACGCTGCACAGGTCGTTCAAGATCGTGGCGACGGTGTCGCGCGCGATGGCGTCGTAGTGGGTGCGGCCGGTGTAGGCCCGCACCGCGTCCGCGACGAGGTTCTTGGTGCCGAGCGCTTCCGTGACGAAGGCGAGCGAGATCGCACCCAGCTTCATGATGTACGCCGACTCGCCACGGCTCGACGTGATCTCTTCGAGACCGAGGCGGCCGAGGTGCTGGGCGGTCTTGGCGGCGAGCTCTTGAGCCAAGAGCTTGCTCGGATCGATCTTGGAGTAGTCGACGCCGGCTTCTGCGTACTTGCGATCACTCATCGGGGCGCGCGGACGCTATCACGCCCCGCGCCGTCACGCCGCCGGCAGTCGCACGCCGGAGCGGCTCGAAAAGATGCCGATATTTCTGGGCGAAACCGCGCGTTCGAACAAGCTCGCGACCCGCACCTCGACCCCTTGGCGCTCGAGGTGGGCGGCGCGGTCCAGCGACACCAAAACCTCCACCAGTCGTGCCAGCATGCTGCGCGGCAACGACAGCCGGCGGATCGTCGCGTAGTGCTCGCTGGCGAGGGCCTCGAAGTGGCTCAGCTCCGCCACGCTCGGGGGCGGCAGCCGGCGCTGAGCCAGGGCCTGCTCGGCGATGAGGCGGAGCCCGGCGTTGGCGCGCCGGCGATTGATGCCGCTCATCTCCGCCCCAGGCTCGAGAGCAAGGCCGCGCGCGCGGAGCAGCAGACCGAGCGCGTAGCGGGCCTGACGGGCGGCGATCACGACGCCGATGCTGGCTTCGACGCCGAGCGGCTGCGCGGTGAGATTCGTGAGGCCGAGGTGCTCGCGCCGCAGCTCGAGACCCGAGCCGAGCGGCGCACGCGTCGGCGTCGAGATCTTTTGCAAGCAGCACGAAACCAAAGCCAGATCGCAGCGCGCCTGAGCCGCCGCTCGAACCAGGCGATCGCCGAGCTCGCCGCAGGCGTGTAGCCCAATCGCGAGGTCCCGCTCCGAAAGGTGCAGCTCGTCGCGGGCGTCGACGGCCAAGAAGCGCGCCCGCCCGCCGTCGCTGCGCCGGCGCGCCGCCTCGACCCGCGCTGGGTTCAGCTCGAGCCCGACCGCGTCGCGCTCGAACAAGTCCGCCGACAGGCGCGTGAAGTGGCCGCTGCCCGCCCCGACGTCGACGATGCGCTCGGCGGCTTCCGCCATCGCCGCCACCGCGCTCAGCAAGCCCGAGAGCTGCGCCCGTTTGCGCAGCCCCACGTTGCGGAGCGCTTCGCCGCCGAGGGCGGTGGCGCCGCGAACGCGGGGCAGCGCCGTCACGCGCGTGACCGCGCGACCGAGCTCGAGCAAGTCGGACGGCGGGCTTTCGAGGTGGAGCAAGCTCTCGGCCAGGCCGTGCGCTTCGCAAGCGCGCAGCTGCACATCGGACAAGGCGAGCAAGAACGACGTCCAGCCGCGCCTTTCGCACCACGTCGGGACGCGCGCTTCGTCGACGCGTTGCTCCAGGATGTCGCGGACCGGTTGCGTCACCGCGAGCACGCGTGACAGGTGCTCGGAGCAGGTCATGGCGCTCAGTAGGCTGCGACCGGCGTCGGCAAGAACAACAGCACGAACAGCACGAGGCAGCCGATCGCGACCAGCTGTCGACCCCGACCGAGCGGCCCCGGCTCGAACGGCGGGTGCTCTTCGCCCGACAGTGAGGCCATCGCCCCCGTGATGCCGTACCACACAAGCCAGAACATAGCGTTCATCGCCGCTTCCCACAGCGATTGACTGGATTGCCCGCGCAACACCGGCACCACGAACAGGTACACGTTGTAAGCGAACGCCAGCAAGAGCGCGCGCCGGAACCAGCGCGCGAAATGGTGTTGGCGCTTGCCGAACAGCGCGAACGCGATGTGCCCGCCGTCGAGCTGTCCCCACGGCAGTAGGTTGATCATCGTCAAGAACAGGCCGCCCCAACCCGCGAACGCCATCGGGTGGAGCTGCACGTCTTGGTCGGGGCCGATCGGGCCAAAGACCAGCCGCTTCATCGCCCAATACAGGATGCTCTGGCCTTCTTGGATGTAGTGACCCGTGCTGCGCGGCCCGACCTCCGACATGCAGAGCCCGAAGTAGAGCACCGGCAGCGCCACCACCATGCCCGCGATCGGCCCCGCGGCGCCGATGTCGAGTAGCGCCTTGCGCGAACGGATCCGGCCGTTCATCGTGATCACGGCGCCGAGCGTGCCGAACAGACCGATCAGCGGTAGCGGCAAGAAGTACGGCGGTGATGCGGGCACGCGGTGGAGCCGCGCCGCGATGTAATGCCCGAGCTCGTGGACGAGCAAGATGCCGATCAACGACACCGCCTGGTACGCGGCGTAGCCGACGATCCAGTTGCCGGGCGCGGCTCCGTTCAGGTTCATCGCCGTGACCTGCATGCTGAGCACGGTCAGCCCGAACAGCGTGACGTGCAGCCAGACCCGCGGTCTGTGCGGCTCCGGCGGCGCCGAGCTCTCGCGCGGCGGCTCGGGTTGTTCGTAAACCGGGGGCGCGCCGAGCGGCGCCGGGAAGCCGACTATCGGATCATTCGCCATGTCGCAGTGACTCTCGGAGGCGCAGCGCGAGTCGATCGAGCTGCGGGGCCAGGTCGGCGTCGAGCACGCCGATATCGGTTTCGATGCGCAGGCTACCGCGCGCTCGCGAAGAGTCGGCGGAGACGCGCACGGTGTCGAGCGCGACGCCCAGCGACGGCAAGGCGCCCGCGAGCAGCTCGGCGTCTTCGGGATGGGCCACGATCGCGAGCCGTCGGGCGCCGCGCGCTTCGCTGAGCGCCTGGCGCGCGAGTGAGACGATTTGCTCCGGCGCGAGGGCGAGGGAGGCGCCGAGCAGGCGCTCCGCGAGCAAGCGCGCGAGGGCGACGTTGCGCTCGAGCGCGCGCTCGTCGGCTTTGGCCTCGTAGGTCGCCAGTGACAGGGCGTGCGCGGCCAGCTTCGCCGACGCCTCCGCGCGCGCTTCGGCCTCCGCAACCAGCTTCAGATCGGCGGCGCGGCGCTGGGCGGCCTCGATCAACTGCTGGGCTTCGACGCGCGCCTGGGCGAGCACGCGGGCAGCTTCGGCGCTGGCGTCGACGAGAGACTTGGGGGCGACGCGCCCGAACGGCAGCTCGCGCTCCGGCAGCGCCAAGCGCGGCAGCGGCTCGGCTTGGCTCGCGGCTTCGCGCCCCAACAGCCGGCCGCGTCCGATCATCGCCACGCTCCTCGGCGTTCGAGCTCGTGGGCGAGCCGGCCCAGCTCCGCGCCGAGCGCCCGCGCGCGCTCAGCGCGCTCCGCGTGGCCCAAGCTCGACACCACGTCGGCGGCGGCGGCGGCGACGTCCACGCCGTCGAGCGCGGCCGTGAGCTCGGCTCCGCGCGCGCCGTAGTAGTAACTGATGGCCACGAAACAGCGCTGAAAGTCAGCAGAGCGTACTGAGATCGTCACGGAACCGTTCATTTCGACCCGGGGCGTGGAGCCTAGCGCGCTTTGGCGTGCGGCGCAGGGCCGCCGCGCGCGCCGCGCGCCAGAAAATCCGCGACCTCGTTCGAACTTTGATACCTTCGGAAGCCGTGAAGCTCGCCGCGATCGACATCGGCACCAACTCGATTCATTTGGTCGTGGTCGAGTTCGACGGGCGGACGTTCCACGTCATCGACCGCGAGAAGAGCATGGTGAGGCTCGGCCTCGGCATGTTCGGCGAAATGCGCTTGACCGAGCGGGCGTTCAACGAGGGCGTGCAGGTGCTCGGCCGCTACACCAAGCTCGCCGAGAGCCGCGGGGTCGAAGAAATCTTGGCCGTGGCTACCAGCGCCACGCGCGAGGCCGACAACGGCACCGACTTCTTGAACGCGATCTTCGACGCTACCGGCGTGATGCCGCGCGTGATTTCCGGCTCCGAAGAGGCACGGCTGATCTTCCTCGCCGTCAAGCACGCCATCGATTTGGGTGGAGAGCGCGGGCTCGTGATCGACATCGGCGGCGGCAGCGTCGAGGTCGCGGTCGGCAGCTCGCAAGAGGTCGTGCTCGCCCAGAGCATGCGGCTCGGCGTGCAGCGGCTGCTGCACCGGCAGCGCGGCGCGCAGCCGCTCAGCACGCGCGAGCTGTACGAGCTCTCCGGCTACGTGCAGGGCGCGGCGGCGGAGGTGATGGCGGAGGCCAAGCGCTACGGGGCCACTCGCTTCATCGGCACGTCGGGCACGATCCGCACCCTCGGCGAGGGGGCGCATTTGCTGGCGGGCGGCCAGCCCTTCCGCTCGCTCAACGCCCAGGCCATCAAGCGCCGCGACCTGCGCGAGCTCGTCAAGCGCCTGTGCGAGTCCGACGTGGGCAAGCGCGCGAAAATGGCCGGTATCGGCGAGGCGCGCGCCGACACGGTGCACCTCGGCGGCGTCCTCCTGCTCGAGCTGCTCGAGATGGTGGGCGCCGACGAGCTCACGCTGTGTGACGCCTCGCTGCGCGAAGGCGTGATCTGGGACTACATCGAGCGCCACGGCGTCGACGTGACCCCGCACCGGGTCGTCTCCGATCCGCGGCGCCGCAGCGTTGTCGAGCTGATGCGCAAATACGGTCGCGACGACCCGCGCGAGCTGCACATCGCGTCGCTGTCGCTGTCGCTGTTCGACGAGACCCGAGACGCGCACGGCCTCGGCGCCGCCGAGCGCGAGCTGCTCGAGTACGCGGCGCTGCTCCACGGGGTCGGGCGCCACGTCGACTTCGAGAACCGCGAACGCCACGCGCGCTACATCATCCGCAACTCGAGCTTGCGCGGCTTCACCGACGACGAGATCGAGCGGCTCGGCCTCGTCGCGCTCTATCACCGCGGCTCGCGCCCCAAAAAGAAGGACGGCAAGCTCGACGCGCTGCCGCGGTCCGAGCAAGCGGCGGTCATGGTGCTGGGCGGCATCTTGCGATTGGCGGTCGCGCTCGATCGCGGTCACAGCCAGCTCGTCCGCCGGCTGCACGTCGAGGCGCGCAAGAAAGAGCTACGGATCGTGATCGACGGGCCCGGCGATCTGCTGCTCGAGCTGTGGGCAGGCCAGGACAAGCTGGAGCCGCTCGCCAAGGCGCTCGGTCGCTCGCTCGTGCTCGAGCGCGCTGCCCTGGCGCCGTCTGCGGCCCTCGCCGGCCTCGACAGCGAGCAGGCGGAAGCGCCCGTCGAGGCCCGTACCCTGGTCGGCAACGCGATCGTACACCGGGCTTAGGCGCGCCTCGGCTCGAGCGCGCTTCAGCAGCGCTCGACGACGACCGCGACCGCCTCGCCGCCGCCGATACACAGCGTCGCCAGGCCGCGCTGCGCGCTGCCGTCGAGCATCGCCCCCAGCAAGGTGACGAGGATCCGCGCCCCCGAAGCGCCGATCGGATGACCGAGCGCGACGGCGCCGCCCCGCACGTTGACCTTCGCCGGATCGATGCCGCACAGCCTGGTGCAGGCCATGGTCACGCACGAAAACGCCTCGTTGATCTCCCAGAGATCGATGTCTTGCTGGCTCAGGCCGAGCTTCTTCAGCGTGCCCTCGATCGCGAGCGCGGGCGCGGTCGTGAACCACTCTGGCGCGCGCGCGGCGCTGCCGTAACCGACGATGCGCGCCAGCGGCTTCAGGCCGTGGCGCTTCACCGCCGCTTCGCTCGCCAGCACCACCGCCGCCGCTCCATCGTTGATGCTCGAGGCGTTGGCGGCGGTGATGGTGCCGTCTTTGGCGAAGGCGGGGCGCAGCTTTTCGAATTTGCTCGGGTCGCCCCGGCCCGGCTCTTCGTCTTCGCTCACCAGCAGCGGGTCACCCTTCTTTTGGGCGATCGACACCGGCGCGATCTCTTTGGCGAAGGCGCCGCTCTCTTGCGCCACGCGGGCAAGCGCGTAGCTCCGCTTGGCGAACTCGTCTTGCAGCTCGCGGGTGAGCCCGTACTCCTTGGCGCACAGCTCGCCGGCCTGGCCCATGTGAAAGTCGTTGTAAGGGTCCCAGAGCCCGTCGAAAATCATGCCGTCGATCAGCTTGCCGTCGCCCATGCGGTAGCCGCTGCGCGCCTCGCGCAGGTAATACGGGACGTTGCTCATCGACTCCATGCCGCCGGCGACGACCAGCTCCGCGTCGCCGAGGGCCAGCGTTTTGGTGCCGAACACGACAGCTTCGAGGCCGGAGCCGCAGACCTTGCTGACCGTCGTACACGGCACGGCGTGGGGCACGCCCGCAAAAATCGAGGCCTGGCGGGCCGGCGCCTGACCGATGCCGGCCGACAGCACGTTGCCCATGAACACCGCGCCGACGTGCTCGGCCGGCAGCGGGGCGCGCTCGAGCGCGCTCTTGATGGCGACCGCGCCCAGACGCGGCGCGGGCACGCTCGCGAGCGTGCCCATGAAAGAACCGATCGGGGTACGAGCAGCCGAGACGACGTAGACAGGTGCGGCCATCGGGCAAGCTTAGCCCAAGCTTGCCGGCGCATGCTTGGAAGGCGCGCAAAAACGTTCCAAGCGCGCCGAGCATCGGCGGCCTCGTCGTCGACGGGGCCGCCGCGAATCGACTTGCAGGCGCGGTACGGGCGACGGAGACTCATGCCCCCCCTCATGAGCGCCGATCCACAACTTTTGACCGGGGTTCCGCTGTTCGCGCTGCTCGACGAACAGGAGCGGACGACCCTGGCGGAGCGGATGGAGACTGTCACCTTCCCCGCCGGCACGGCGCTGTTTCATCGGGGCGATCCGGGCGACTCACTGTACGTGGTGCGCAGCGGCGAGGCCGAGATCTTCTTCAAAAACGACACCGGCGAGCGCTTCGTGCTCGAGGTGGCTGGCCCCGGCGACTTCTTCGGTGAAATCTCGCTGCTGGACGGCGGGGCGCGCACCGCCTCGGCGGTCGCGACCAGAGATCTGGAAGCGGTGGTCGTCGATCGCGGTGATCTCGAGGAGCTGGTGCGCCTGCGACCGGGCGCGGCGATGGAGCTGCTGACGGCGACCGGCCGGCGCTTACGCGACACGAACGAGAAGCTGAGGCGCACCGCCTCGCGTAACGTCAACGTCGAGACCGAAGACAAGCGCAGCCGCGTGATGAAGGTGGCCGACTGGATCTCGGAGTTCAGCGGCAGCCTCGATTTCCTATTCATTCACATCGGCATCTTCTTCGTGTGGATCGTGCTCAACTCGGGACCGCTCAGCCGTTTGCCGTTCGGTAGCTTCGATCCGTTTCCCTACGGCCTGCTGACGATGTGCGTGTCGCTCGAGGCCATCATCTTGTCGGTGTTCGTGCTGCTCAGCCAAAACCGGCAAGTGGCGCGCGACCGCGTCCGCAACGACGTCGAGTACGACATCAACCTGAAGGCGGAGCTCGAGATCGCGCACTTGCACGAAAAGTTCGATCACCTGCACGCCGAGCTGCTGCAGCGCTTGACGGTGATCGAACGGCACTCGAAGCGTCCGCCGCAGTAGCCAAAGGGCGGCGCCGTCAGGGGCAGCGCGCCAAAGTGTGCCAGAATCCGGCAGGCGTCGGTTAGCCGTGGCCACTCTAGGGGCTGTTTGGCCATCCTTTTGCCAGCAGGCTCGTGGCACGAATCTGGCACAGCAGGTCGGTCGGCGGCGCTTGGGTAGCCGCTTCGAGGATCGACCATGCGCTTGCAACCAGCTCCGATTCGGTTCCGTTCCGCGTATTTCGTCCTGCTCCTGGCCGGCGCGCTCGCTGCGAGCTCCGCGTGCGGTAGCTCCGGCAGCACCCCGAGCAGCACCGTGACTCACGGCTCCGGCGACCAGTCCGAGAACGGGGTCGTCTCCGTCGACGAAGCGAAGCTGCGCGGCCGCGTCGCGGACGGCTCGCTCACGGTGGAGATCCCGGTGACGTCGATCGCCGATCACGAGGCTTCTGGCAAGCTGCGCGTGCGCTTGATGTCGGTGGACGGAACCGAAGAGCACGCCGCGGTCGAGGTCGGCTACTCACTCGGCGCCAAGGAGGCGGCGACGCTGAGCGCTCGCTTGGCGGCACCGGAGGGCATCCAGGCGCAGTCCGATCTCGTCGAATACAACGTCGTAGTCGACGACGGCGCCAAGGCGGGCCTGCAGGTGACGCGCAGCCTGATGTACGTGGTGCCGCTGCTCGATCTGCGCGTCGAAGGCGCCGCCAACTTGCGGCCCGGCCGCGAGAGCTTCTACCGGGTGCGCGTGCAAAATACCCTGGAAAATGCCCCCGTCGACGGCCAACCCGTGACCTTCGAGCTGCTCGAAAACGGGCAGGTCGTGCAAAGTCAGGACGCCACCACCGAGGTCACCGGCGACGCCGAGGTGCGCATGAACGTGGAGCGGCCGGGTGACTACCAGGTGCGCGCGCGGATGGCCGCCTACGGCACGAGCACCGAGCTCGAGGACCCGGTCAAGGTCACCGGCGGCGCCGGCAAGCTGCTGCTCACGAGCGATAAACCGATCTACCAGCCCGGGCAGCTGATCAACCTGCGCGCGCTGTCGCTAGCTCACGACGGCAACGAGCCGATCGCCGACTCTCCCGTCACGTTCGAGGTCGAGGACGGCAAGGGCAACAAGATCTTCAAGAAAGTGGTGCGCACCGACGACTTCGGCGTGGCTTTCAGCGAATTTCGGCTGGGCAGCATCCTGAACGAGGGCACCTTCAAGCTGCGCGCGATCGGCGGCGACGTCACGAGCGAGAAGACAGCGCAGGTCTCGCACTACGCGCTGCCGAAGTTCGACGTGGCGCTGACCACCGACGACCCCTGGTATGCGCCGGGCGGCGTGGTCAGCGGCCGCGTCGACTCGAAGTACTTCTTCGGCAAGCCCGTTTCGGGGTCGGTCGTCGTCGAAGGCTACTCCGTGGACGTCGGCACGACGCTGTTTCAAAAGACGATGGGCACCTTGAGCGCCGAGGGTCGCTACGACTTCTCGCTCGCGCTGCCCGCGTCGCTGCCGGGCTTGCCGCTCCAGCAGGGCAACGCCGCGATCGAGCTGCGCGTGACCGTGACCGACAGCGCCGGTCAAAAGGTCGAGAAATCGCGGCTCGTCACCGTGTCGGCCCAGGGCGCGAACGTCGCCCTGGTGCCCGAGTCGGGCGCGCTCGTGCCCGGCATCGAAAACGAGCTGCTGCTGTTCGCTACCGATCCGCTCGGTACGCCGCTCGCCAACGCGGCGGTGCACCTGACCGCCCCCGACGGCGCCGCGCTCGATGCGACCACCGATGACTACGGCCAGGCGTCACTGGCGTGGACGCCTCCGTCGCGCGACGACGCCGGCGCCTCGGCAAGCCCCGCCGTACCAGGCACCTTCAAGGCCGTCGTCACGCTCGACGGCGGCAAGACGGTGGCCGCGACCTTCGATTTTTCGACGCAAGCCGGCGGCGAGCACCTGATTTTGCGCACCGACCAGGCCGTCTACCAGCTCGGCGATACGGTCAAGGTCGACATCACGTCGACCGAGCCCGAAGGCACCGTCTACGTCGATTGGCTGAACGACGGTCAGACGGTCGACATGCGCACGCTCACGGCCGAGCACGGTCACGCCACGTTCACGACCACGATCGACGGCAGTCTCTCCGGTAGCAATCGCATCGAGGCGTACCTCGTCGACGAGCAGGGCCAGATCGTGCGCACCGGCCGCACGATCTTCGCCCGCGGCGACGCCTCGCTCAACGTCGAGGTCACGGCCGACAAGGAGGTGTACGCGCCCGGGGCGCCCGCCAAGCTCACGCTCGCCGTCACCGACGAAAACGGCGATCCGGCCGTGGCCGCGCTCGGGCTCCAGATCGTCGATCAGGCCGTGTTTTCGCTGGTCGACGCCAAGCCCGGCCTGCTCCGCAGCTACTTCGAGATCGAGGACCAGCTCGCCAAGCCTCAATACGAGCTGCACGCGCCCAGGGCCGATCTGACGAGCCTGCTCTTCCAAGAAACCGCACAGAAAGATCAGGCAGCGCGCGGCGCCGCCCAGCGCAAGACGACGGCGACGCTGGCGGCGATGAAGAACACGTCGCTGACTGGCATCCAGCACGGCGCTCTGGCCGAGCTGCTGGCGGCGGCGAGGCAAACGCTGCAGCCCGCGCAAGCAGCGCTGCAGGCTCAGCTCACGACCGACGTGAAGCGCGCCGTCACGCAAGCCGTGAGCTCGCTCGAGGCGCGTGGCTGCCGCCTCTACACGGGCTGCGCCGGCAGCAGCTTCGACGTCGAGCTGAGCGAGCAGTTGGACCAATCGCTGAGCATCTACGACTTTTGGGGCAATCGCTTGCGCGTGAGCACGTCTTTCGGGCATGTGACGTTGAACGGCGCCGGTCCCGACGAGCGATTCGAGACCACCGACGACATCACCCTCGGCTATTCGTTCGGCGAGCTGGCGATTCCGGTCAACGCCGGCGGCGGTCCGGAAGGGGTCGGCAACGCCGACGGCGCCGGGCTCCCGTCGGGAACGGGCGGCACCGCCAGCGCCGGTGGGGGCACCTCGACCGGCGCTCAGGGGCCCGGCACCACCAGCGACGGGCCGCGCGTGCGGAGCGACTTCCCCGAGACTTTGTACGTGAACCCGTCCGTCATCACCGACGCCAGCGGCAAGGCGACGATCGACGTCGACATGGCCGACAGCATCACCGAGTGGCGGGTGTCGGCGCTGGCCAACTCCGCCGATGGACGGCTGGGCGGTAGCGAGAGCGGCATCAAAGTGTTTCAAGACTTCTTCGTCGACGTGAGCTTTCCGGCGGCGCTGACCCGCGGCGACGCCGTCACGTTTCCGCTCGCGGTCTACAACTACCTCGACGTGCCGCAGACGGTGAGCCTCGAGCTACAGCCGGGCGACTGGTACACGGCGCTCGGCCCGACGACGACCAGCGTGACGCTCGAGCCCGGCCAAGTGACGGGCGTCAGCTTCCCGGTCAAGGTCGACAGCGTTGGGCTGCAGACGCTGACCGTGAAGGCGATCGGCGAGCAGAAATCGGATGCCGTCGCGCGCAGCGTGCGCGTCGTGCCCGACGGCAAGGCGTTCCCGCTCGCGCTGTCGGGTAGCCTCGACACCCCCAGCGTGACCCACTCGGTCACCTTTCCCGCCGGCGAGGTGCCCGGCTCGCAGCAGCTCTACGTCGATATTTTCCCGGCATTCTTGGCGCAAGCGGTGCAGGGCATGGACAGCATCCTGGCCGAGCCCAACGGCTGCTTCGAGCAGACGACGTCTTCGGCGTGGCCGAACGTGCTCGTCACCGAATACATGAAGGACACCAAGCAGATCACGCCCGCGATCGAGCTCAAAGCCGAGGCGTTGATGTCGACCGGCTACCAGCGGCTGCTGACGTTCGAGCACGCCGGCGGCGGCTTCTCGTGGTTCGGTGAGCAAGATCCGAAGCCGTTCTTGTCGGTCACCGCGTTCGGCATCATGGAGTTTTCGGACATGGCGCGCGTCCACGAGGTCGACAGCGCGATGCTGGCCCGAACCATTCAGTGGATCATCGGCCAGCAGCAGGCTGACGGGGCGTTCGCCGGCGACATGTCGGAGTTCTTCAGCTTTCACACCAGCGTCGTGCGCAACACGGCGTTCACGGCGTGGGCGCTGGCCAGCGCCGGTGAAACGGGCGACGCGGTGCAGCGCGCCCTCGACTACGTGAAGCAGAACCTGGGTAACGATAACGACGCTTACACGCTCGGGATCGTCGCCAACGCGTTCGCCACCGGCGCCCCGAGCGACCCGGAGCTGCCCACGATTTTGGCCGCGCTCGACGCCGCCAAGCAAACCGGCGACGACGGCGTTCACTGGGACGCCGGCCAAACGCAGACCAATTTCTACGGCGCTGGTGACGACGCCGCCGTTTCCGCGACCGCGCTCGCCGCGCACGCGATGCTGCTGTCGGGCGCGTACCCGACCTCGGTCGAGGGCGCCCTCGAGTACCTGACGGGAAAGAAGGACGCCAATGGCAACTTCGGCTCGACCCAGGCCACGATCTGGACGCTGCGCACGCTGCTGCTCTCGGCCCGCAAAGGCACGAAGGGCGCCGTCGGCACCTTCAGCGTGAGCGTCGACGGCGGCGCCGCCCAAAGCGTGGAGCTCACCCAAGCTCAGAGCGACGTCATGACCCGCATCGACCTCTCCGAGCTCGCCACCGCCGGCGCCCACGACGTCACGCTCGAGTTCAGCGGCAGCGGCGCGCCCAGCTACAACCTGGTCGCGAGCCACAACTTGCCCTGGGCGGCGGTTCCGGCCGAGCCGAGCGGACCATTGTCGATCGACGTCGCGTACGACAAGAGCGATCTGTTCGTCGACGAGCAGGTCGCGACCACCGTCACGCTTCAGAACAACGAGGACGTGACCCAAAACATGGTGCTGGTGACGCTCGGCGTCGCGCCCGGCTTCACCGTCAACACCGCTGACCTGCAAAAATACCTCGATTCAGGCGCCATCTCGCGCTTCGAGCTCACCGGCCGCCAGCTGATCCTCTACATCACGACGCTCGCTCCGAGCGCCGCTCAGATCTTCGAATACACGATGCAAGCCACGCTGCCGATCGAGGCGGTGGACGGCGGCGCAGAAGCCAAGCTGTACTACGAGCCCAAGAAACGAACGCGCTCTGCCGCCCACGACATCAAGGTCGCGGCGCGTTGAATCGAGGCGGGGCCTCCGTCGAGCCCCACTACGCCGCGAAGCCAGCCGCGCGCAGGTTCTTGGTCATGCGCGCCTGCGGCTCTTCGACGTTGGGCACGAACGGAGAGCCCGTGATGCGCTCGACGGCCTCGATGTAACGCCGCATGGCTTCGATCCGGACCTCGTCGGGAATGTCGGGGATCGGTCCGTCGCCTCGGAACCCTTGCGCGGCGAGGAAGCGCCGCACGTACTCCTTGTCGAAGCTCTCCGGATCCTGACCGGCCGCGAACCGCTCTTCGTAGCTGTTTTGGTACCAGAAGCGCGACGAGTCGGGGGTGTGAATCTCGTCGATCAAGATGATCTCGCCGTCCGGCGTCTTGCCGAACTCGTACTTGGTGTCGACCAGAATCAAGCCGCGCTCGGCGCACACGCGCTGGCCTTCGAGAAACAGGGCCATCGAGAGCTCGGCGGCGCGATCGAAATCGGCGGCGGGCATGCCCGAGATGCGCAAGATTTCTTCGCGCGAAGCCGAGACGTCGTGGTCGCCGTGAGCGGCCTTGGTGCTGGGGGTGAGGATCGGCGCGGCCAGGCGCTGGTGCTTCTTCATGCCGTCGGGCAAGCGGTGTCCGCAAAACTCGCGCGCGCCCGCTTCGTAGTGAACCCAGATGCTGGTCGAGGTCGTGCCCGTCAAGTAAGCGCGCACCACCATCTCCACCGGCACCAGCTGGCACTCGCGCGCCACCAGCACGTTGGGATCGGGAACCGACAGCACGTGGTTGGGAGCGACGCCGCGCGTCTTCTCGAACCACCACGCCGCGGCGAAGCCGAGGACTTGGCCCTTGAGCGGCAGCGTGCCGAGCACCCGATCGAACGCGCTGATGCGATCGGTGGCGATGATCACGCGGCGTCCGTCCGCCGTCGTGTAGTTGTCGCGCACCTTGCCTTCGTATTTTCGTCCGAGCTCCGGAAAATCCGTGCTGGAAAGCGGATGGTCGAGCGCTTGCTTCAGAGCGGCGGTGTGCGAGTCGGTCACGGCGCCGCTATATCACGGCGCCGGGGGCGAGCCACGACCGGGCGCCCGACACGCCGTCGGCTAGGTCTCACGGGGCCAGATCGGCGCTCTTCACCCAGAACGACTGCTCACCGAACGGCAGTACGTGCAGGCTCTTCGGTAAGACTTTGGCCCAGCCGCCGAGAGTGTCCATCACCAGCACGTCGGTGTCGGGCTCGATCACGCCGATCGGGGCGGCCCCGTCTTGGGGGACGGCGCGCAACGCGAGCTCGCGTGTCGTCTTCACGCTGCGCGGTTGCTGCGCGATTTGCAGCTGCGGCGGCGAGCTCAAGGTGTAGCTCGCGGCGGGCACGGCGATGGTCTCGCCGCGGGGCAACGGGGTCAGGTCGGCCGCACGCGCCCAGGCGTCGACGTTCACGTCGCCCTGGTATTGTACGTGCACGAAGCCGCCACGCTGCTCGCGGCTGAAAAAGCGCACCTCTTCTACCGTTTGGGCCCGCCGGAGCGTGAGCAGTGACGGCCCCGTCGGCGGCACCGCGCCGAACAGCTCGAGCTCGCCGCCCTTCATCACGAACACGCGCGCGGAGGCGGGCGCGCTCCCGCCAGCCGGCTTCGAGGGCGAGAACGTGAGCGCGCTGCACTCGGTCGTGGCGCTGAAAGTTTGATCGAAGGGCGTGCTCAGCGTTTTGTCGACCCGCACCTTGCCGGCGCTGAAGCCGGCGGCCGTGACGCGCGTGCCGGCGGCGAGCCAAACGTGACCGCTGACGATCGGCACCGTCTGGTTGGTGTAGAGGCGAAGCTCGGTCGCCTTGACGAAGCCGCGCAATCGAAACGAGCCGCGGCCGGTGCCGGTCTCGATCTTCGCGCTGTCGCTGCCCTCGACGGGGGGTGACAGCAGCGTCACGGCCGACTCGCCACCGCTGAAGCGCGCGAGCGGGTGCCCGTGGTCGTCCATGAGCGTGCTGCTGGCGTCGAAGATCACCCGGCCGCGCTGGCCGCAGCTCGGCGCCTGCTGCGGAGGACGCGCCTGCACGGGCGCGGAGCCGACTGCGGAAAGCGCCGCCGCCAGCAGCGCCCACCCAAAAGCCGCGACCGAGTGCCTCATGCGCGGAGCTTACCGCAGAAATCGCGGGCAGCCGCCTTGCTCTGCGGCGAGCCGTCATGAACACTGCCCGCCTCGATGCAGCACCTGGCCTTCGGCACGCCGCGTAAGCTTCCCAAGGCGAGCAGCCTCGAAGGGCGGGTGGTGGTGCTCGACATCGCCTTCGCGGGCTCCGGCTCCGGCGGAGGCTTCAAAAAGATCACACTGCCTCTAATCGAGGGCCTGGGGGAGCGGCTCGGCATGTGGGTGGACCATCACGACAGCGAGGAGCACGCGCTCTACGCCGACGATCCGCGCTTCGTGCTGTCGACGAAAGCCGAGCACGGCGCTTGCCCGGAGATGATCACGCCCGAGCTCGTCGCGCGCGCGGGGCGCATCGACACGATCGTGTGCCACACCGACTTCGACGGCTTGGCCAGCGCCGCGAAATGGGTGCGGGGCGGCGTCGAGCCCTACGCCGGCTGCGACGACGACGCGCGCGCCATCGACACGCGGATCGGCACGCCGAGTCCGGTCGCGGAGCGCATCGATCGCGCGATTCGAGCCCGTTTCCGCGATCAGGGCCTGTTCGGGGTGATCGTGCGACACCTCGCCAGCGGCCTGGCCGACGCCGCGCTTTGGGGGCCGATCGATGTCGCCGCCGCCGAGCTCATCCCCGTCGAAAAAGAGACGCGCCGCGCCGCGCAGGCCTACAAGCGGCTCGACCCAGGCGTCGCGTTCGTCGACGTGAGCGAGGGCTACGCGCGCATCGACAAGACCCTGCTGCTCTTGCTCGGGCAAGAGCGCGAGCCGGTCAGCGTCGTGGTCGATCGCGAAAACGTGAGCGTTGCCGCGCGCTTCGACAGCGGCAAGAACTTCGTGGAGCTGCTCGGGCTCGGCTCGGGCATGCCGACGCGAGTCTCGGTGCCACGCCCGCAGCTGCCGCGCGTGCTCAAGGCGCTGGGCGTGAGCGCGCACGACCTCTGATCGCTGGTTTTCGGCTCGGGGGAGCGGCGGCGCAATTGCGCGCGCGCGCAGCAGATACCGAGCCTCCAAGAGCGCACGATCGGTTGCAGCTTGGGCGAGTCGCGAGCTCGCTTCAAAACCGTGAATCGTGAGCGCCCGCGTTTGGCGCGAGGTTTTCGGGACGGCGATCTGCGAGAAACTGGCCCGAAGCCCGTCGCCCCTTGACCGTGCTGCTGTAGCTGGTCTGAAATGACCGGCTTACCGGAGCTTCGAGATGCCTAACACTTCCAAGATTGTAGTGCTGATTGCCGATGACGAGCCGAGTACCGTGGCCATGCTGTCGAGCCATCTGCGCTCCAGTGGTTACGCCGTGTTGGAGGCTTCGGACGGCGACCAAGCCTGGGAGCTCGCTCACGAGCACCTGCCTCATCTCGTGATCCTCGACGTGATGATGCCGGGCATGAGCGGCTGGGAAGTGTGTCGCAAGATCCGCGAAGCCGTCTCGCTCGCGCACACCGGCGTGATCATGCTCACTGGAATCGGCGAATCGCTGAACGAGATGACGTCACCGCTGTACGGCGCCGACGCGCATGTCGACAAGCCGTTCGAGTTCACGGTGCTCGACGCGAAGATCAAGGAGACGTTGCAGCGCCGCAAGCAAGGCGCGCTCGGTCGGCCCGACAGCGGTGGTGACGAAGCGAGCATGGCGATTGAAGCCGACGATCTGCCGACCCTCCCGCCGTCGGCGAAGAAGGCTTCGCCGAAGCCGCTCGCGAAAACCAAGCCGTCCGAGCCCGCCGCCGGCGCCGCCAAGAAGTCCCCGGCGCTGAAAAAGGCAGCCGCTCCCAAGAAGGCGCCCGCTCCGAAGGCCGCCCCCGTAGCCAAGAAGGCGCCCGCGCCCGCCGCGAAAAAGGCTCCCGCTCCCAACAAGGCGGTGGCCGCGAAGAAAGCTCCGGCTGCTGTGTCGAAGAAGGCTCCGGCTGCTGTGTCGAAGAAAGCTCCGGCTGCTGTGTCGAAGAAAGCTCCGGCTGCTGTG
>Ga0164241_10001255_pt1 | contig 32825 bp, 41 predicted proteins | sample OricomyardsoilBY_FD_108780 | JGI IMG/M metagenome (GOLD analysis project Ga0164241, IMG submission 108780) | Backyard soil microbial communities from Emeryville, California, USA - Original compost - Back yard soil (BY) | ecosystem: Environmental > Terrestrial > Soil > Unclassified | place: USA... | reverse complement strand
TTCCAGTCCTGCGTGCAGGGGTGCGACTAGAGTGTCACGGTCCACACCGCAACGCCCTTGACGCGCGCCAACCACTTCCTTTGCGAAACGATTCGTGAGACGGTGACGTCAAGACGGCGGTCATGGGAGGAAGGCATGCGCAAAGCGATCCTGGCGATGAGCTTGTTCGTGATGCTGAGCGGGTGCCCGTCGCCCAATCCGGTGACCAACAATATCATCGATCCCGAGCCGACCCCCGAGCCGACCCAGTGGCTGAGCGCCGATCCGGTGTGCTCCGGCCAGATCACTCGCGCCGAATGGCTGATCTGCGACAACACGTCGCTCAACGACTTGCACCGCCGCCTCGCCTGGGAGTGGCAGACCGCCCGCCAGAACGCGACGCCCGAGCGGATGCAGGTGCTCGAGAACCAGCTCTACGCTCTGCTGAGCGAGCGCGATGCGTGCCAGGACGTCGCCTGTGTCGCGACTGCCTATCGCCGCTATCTGGTCTCGCAGCCGGCTGTGGTCACGCCCAAGCCTAGCCCGGTCGCGAAGCCCCGGCCCAAGCCGAGGTCCAAGCCCCATGGACATCGTGGGCCCCGCTCGCCCCGCGGCGATGGCGATTGGGGGCCCGCGGCGGGCGAGCGCAGCTGCGCCGCCGAAATTGGGCCGGCCGCCGCCGCGCGGCTTTCGCAGCAATGCGACATCGTGACGCAGGGCAATGACCGGCTGTGCAGTACCCGCCGCAGTTGCGGCGCGATCCGCACCCAGACCGAGCATGGCTGCCGCGAGACTTATCGCAAGCCGGGATTCTGCCGGCTTTAGGATTGCCGTCCCGGATAGTGCGAACCGGAAAGTCAGGGAAAGTCAGCCCAACCGAACGTTTTGGGCCTGAGATGGATTCGCGATGTCAAAGAGCCGCCCGGACGACCGGGCGCGCACAGCCAAGCAGGCGAAATCCAACATTTCAAGTCGCTGGCGCTATTGGACGGGCAGTACGGTCTTGGGCGGCAGCACGAACAAATTCGTGAAGCGCTCCGCAAGCGCGCGGTCGCCGGTGATCGTCATGGTACCGCAGGCTTCGGCATCGGCAATCGGCCTCCCGCCATAGACGACCGAGGCCAGGGTCATCGGATCGGTGGTGAACACCGCGTCCGCGCCCGAGGGGTCGTCGCGGCGGATGGGGATGGCGCCGTTCCCGACCCGCGCGACGAAGCTCTCCGGCCCCATGCGGAAGCCGATCGTCGCCTCGAGCCCGGCCGACCGTTCGGCCGAGAGCATCGTCCGGAACGACAGCATGATCGACGCCGCCGAGAGCGGCAGCGTGGTATCGTGATCGGGCGAGCGCGCCGCCCAGCGGCCCAACTCCTGGATCGCGGTCTCGCTTTCATAGCCCCAGGGCGTCAGCTCGTAGATCTGGACCGAAGCCGGCGGCGGCAGCTTGCGCCGCACGAGGATGCCGGTCTGCTCCATCCCTTCGAGCCGCTGCGTCAGGATATTGGCGCTGATCCCGGGCAGGCTCGCCTTGAGTTCCGAGAAGCGCCGCCCGCCGAACATCAGCTCGCGCACGATCAGCAGCGACCAGCGCTCGCCCACCAGTTCGAGCGCGAGCGCGGTCCCGCAAGCATCGTCATACCAGCGCATTTTTGAGGACTTGAGAGGTTGAGTCACTTTTTTTAACTTCATAGTTGCTTTTTGTAACTCGCGGCGGCATCAAGGTCAAGCAAAGCGATTCGAGTCGCTCAACAAGCAGAGGTTTCAGCGATGACCAAGAAGCTCTTCATCAGCCTGCCCGTCTCCGATGTCCCGGCCTCGGTCGCCTTTTACGAAGCGATCGGCATGACGCAGGATCCGGCCTTTCCGAGCAGCGAGAATGGTGCGGCGATGAACTGGGGCGACGGCGTCTGCTTCATGCTGTCGAGCCGTGCCGCGTTCGGTGCCCTGACCTCCAAGCCGATCGCCGACACCCATGCCAGTGTCGCCAATCTGTTCGCGCTGTCGATGGACAGCCGCGATGCGGTGGATGCCGTCTTCGAGGCCGCGCTCGCCGCCGGTGGGCGCGAGGTTCACGGCGTGGAAGATGAGGGCTTCATGTACAGCGTCGGGTTCGAGGATCCCGACGGCCATGGCTTCGGCCCCTTCCACATGGACATGAGCGCGATGCCGGCCTGATCGGCGCACCCGATCTGCCGCCCTTTTGGACGATTCCCGACTCGACACCCCATGGCCGTGAGCGCGATGATCGCTCCCGGCTCGACTAGACCCAATAGGAGAGACCCACATGACTCAGATGATCTTCGTCAATCTGCCCGTGACCGACGTGGCGAAATCGACCGCCTTTTACGAAGCGATCGGCTGCACCAAGGACGAGCGCTTCAGCAACGAAGCCGCGTCCGCCATGCAGTTGAGCGAGCACATCGTGTTCATGATCCTCAGCCACGACTTCTTCCAGACCTTCATCGGCAAGGCGATCGCCGACGCCCATGCGACCACCGAAGTCCTGATCTGCATCTCGCGCGATAGCCGCGATGCGGTGGACGCAATCGTCGAGAAGGCGGGCGCGGCGGGCGGCAAGGCCGATCCGCGCGAGCCGCAGGATCTGGGCTTCATGTACGGCCGCAGCTTCGAAGACCCGGACGGGCATATCTTCGAACCGATGTTCATGGACATGGAAGCCGCGATGGCCGCTTTCCCCGAGGGCCCGGCGCACGAGCCCGCCTGAAACCCACTCCATCAGGAGAGACACGATGACCGACAAGATCACGACCGTATTGTGGTTCGACATGGTGGGCCAGGAAGCCGCCGAATTCTATGTCTCGCTGCTGCCCGACAGCCGCATCGACAAGGTCGTCAGGGCGCCGTCGGACAATCCCAGCATGAAGGAAGGCGGCGCGCTCGTCGTCGATTTCACGCTCGCCGGTCGCAAATATTCGGCGCTCAATGGCGGGCCGAACTTCAAGCCCAATGAAAGTGTCTCCTTCATGATCGTCACCGAGGATCAGGAGGAAACCGACCGGCTGTGGAACGCGATCGTCGGCAATGGCGGCGCGGAGAGCATGTGCGGCTGGTGCAAGGACAAATGGGGATTCAACTGGCAGATCACCCCGCGCATCCTGCTCGACCTGCTGACCGACAGCGATCGCGCGCGTTCGAAGCGCGGCTTCGATGCGATGATGTCGATGAAGAAGATCGACATCGCGACGATCCAGGCCGCCGCCGACGGCGTGCCGGCCTGAACCGGGATATTGGAGAGAGACGATGACCTATATCGAAGGATTCCTGCTGCCCGTCCCCACCGCCAATCGCGAAGCGTTCGTGGCGCACGCGCGTTCGGGGATTCCCTTTTTCAAGAAGCATGGCGTCATGCGCCTGCTCGAGGCGTGGGGCGACGACGTGCCCGACGGCAAGCTCAACGACCTGAAAAAATCGGTCGCGCTGGAGGAAGGCGAGACCGTGGTGATGAGCTGGTTCGAATATCCCGACAAGGCGGCGCGCGATGCCGGGAATGCCGGGATGATGAGCGATGCCGAGATGGCGGAGATGGGCGGCGCGGACGTGCCGTTTGACGGCAGGCGGATGATCATCGGCGGGTTCGACTCGATCGTAGAGGTCGGGTCGAGCCAGGGGCCCGGCTATGTCGACGGCTTCGTCGTGCCGGTGCCGGCCGCCAAGAAGGAAGCCTATCGCGCCCTGGCCGCCAAGGCCGCGCCGATCTTCCAGGAATATGGCGCGCACCGCGTCGTCGAGGCCTGGGGCGAGGACACCGCCGACGGCAAAATCACCGACTACAACCGCGCGACGCTCAAGGAACCCGACGAGAAAGTGGTCTATTCCTTCGTCGAATGGCCCGACAAGGCCACGCGGGATGCCGGCTGGGCGAAGATCATGGAGGACGAGCGGATGAAGCCCGATGGCGACATGCCGATGGACGGCAAGCGCATGATGTGGGGCGGCTTTTCGCCTGTGGTGGATGAAACATTCGGCTGAGCCGGGTCAAAGGAGAAAGACGATGGCGAACGCGCATGGAAGCTTCATCTGGTATGAATTGCTGACCAGGGATCCCAAGGCGGCCAAGGCATTTTACGACGATGTGGTCGGCTGGAACATCGACGCCGAGTCCGCGCCGGGCGGGATGGATTACCGGATGATCAACGCGCCTGACGGCCAGGCCGGCGGCGTGATGGGGCTGAGTGCCGACATGATCGCGGGCGGCGCCAAGGCGGTGTGGCTGGGCTATTTCGGAGTCGATGACGTCGATGCCGCGGTCGCCGCGATCGTCGCCGATGGCGGCCAGGTCCACTTGCCCGCGTTCGACATTCCGAATGTCGGGCGGCTGGCCATGGTCACCGATCCGCAGGGCGTGCCCTTCTACGTCATGCGCGGCGCCAGCCCCGAGAGCAGCACCGCCTTTCAGCGCCACGGGATTGGTCATGTCAGCTGGAACGAGTTGATAACGCCCGACGACAAGGCCGCGATGGTCTTTTACGAAAAGCAGCTCAACATCACGACCGCCGGTTCGATGCCGATGGGCGAGATGGGGGATTACACCTTCCTCGCCAACACCGAGAGCAAGGGCGAGGCGATCGGCGCGGTGATGCGCGTGCCGCCGGGCAAGAGCCCGGGCTGGGACTTTTATTTCCGCGTGCCCGAGATCAGCAACGCCAAGGCGCGCGTCGAAGCGGGCGGGGGCGTGGTGCGGATGGGGCCGCATCAGGTGCCCGGCGGCGAATGGGTGATCAACTGCACCGATCCCGAAGGCGTGACCTTCGGCCTCGTCGCCCCGACCAACGCGAGCTGAACCGATGAGCGCACATGAACTCGTGACCGAGCGGCTGATCGACGCGCCCGCCAGCGCCGTGTGGAAGGCCTATACCGATCATGCGGACGAATGGTTCTGTCCCAAGCCATGGCGCGCCGAATTCACCGAGATGGACCTGCGCGCCGGGGGCCGCTCGTCGGTCACCATGTATGGGCCCGATGGCGAAGTGATGCCCAATGACGGCGTCTATCTAGAGGTCGTCCCCGAACGGCTGATCGTCTTCACCGACGCCTTCACCAAGGGGTGGGATCCGGCGGGCCAGCCCTTCATGGTCGGCTCGTTCGAATTCGAGCCGCAGGGGAACAAGACCCTGCTGCGCGGCCGCGCGCGCCACTGGAATGCCGAGGCCAAGACCCAGCACGAGGCAATGGGCTTCGCGCCGGGCTGGGGCGTGATGATGGCGCAATGGGAAGCGGTTGCCCAAAGGATCGCGGCCGATGCGTAGGGTCACCGGTGGCGCCTTCATCCTGGCCTTTCGCCGGCAAGGACGACCCGATCCATATCGCGTTCGAAAAGGCCGCGAAGTTCGTCGTAACGCACAACGACGCGCCGCTCGAATGGCAGAACAGCCATCATGTGGGCGGCATCGAAGCGATCCGCGCGTTGAAGGCGACAGCGGGGCCCGATCTGGTGATCCAGGGCAGCGGGACACTCTACCCCCAGCTGTTCGCGGCGGGACTGATCGACCGGCTGACGGTGATGACCTTCCCGGTCGTGCTGGGTGGCGGGAAGAAGCTGTTCGGCGACGGCACCCCGCCCTTCACCATGCGAATGGTGAGCAACGCGGTCTCCGCCACCGGCGTGACGATCGCGACCTATGAGCCCGCGGGCGAAGTGAAGACCGGCGACTTCGCGGCGCAGGAAATCAACCCGCGCGAAGCGGCGCGGCAGGAGCGGATGAAGCGGGAGGGTTAGCCGCGCCCCTCACTCACTCGCGGGGCAGCCGCGGGGAACGAACAGATTTAGGCAAACGCCGGCGAGCCCTTCAGCTGCTGATACGCCGCGATCACGTTCGCCAGCGCGGTTTCGTAGCTGCGGTCGCCGCCGTTGCGATCGGGGTGGAACTTCCGCACCAGTTCCGAATAGCGGCGGCGCAGCGTCATGCGGTCGGCGTCCACTTCCAGCTCGAGCACGCGCAGCGCCTCGCGGTCCTTGCCCGATAGCGGCCGGCCGTCCTTGCGCTCGACCGGCATCCGGTCGCGGAAGCGCGCCTGGATCGCGTCGAGCGGGTCGCTGAAATCGGCCCATTTCGGCGGGCGGTCCGCGCCGCCCGCGGTGTTGAACGCGCGCGTCTCCCGCTCCCAGCCGGCAAAGGGGCGCTGGGCATCGTGGATCTCCTCGGTGGTCATCCCCTTGAAGAAATTATAGCCCGAATTGAACTCGCGAACATGATCGAGGCACAGCCAGCGATAGGGCGCGGGACCGTCGCCGACCCCGCGCGCGCCATCCAGCGGCGGCGCGCGGAATTCGCCGGCTTCATCGCAGCCGGGATGCCCGCACAGCCTTCCCGGCGCCTCCACGCGGCCGTGGAAGCGGGCATTGGGGCGGTCCTTTTTGGGTGATCCTTCGGTCACGCTACCTCTCTCGAACAATCGGCCTATATAGGCGCGATGACCGACGCCGCCACCGCCCCGCTCGCTTCCCTGATCGCCACTCGCCTCGCATCGGCGCTCGAACCGTCGCAGCTCGAAGTGATCAACGACAGCCACCATCACGCCGGCCATAGGGGCGACGACGGGACCGGCGAGTCGCATTGGACCGTGGTGGTCGAGAGCCCGGCGTTCGCGGGGCTGAACCGGGTCCAGCGCCAGCGGATGATCAACACCGCGCTCGCCGATCTGCTCGCCACCCGCATCCATGCGCTGGCGATCAAGGCGCGGGCGCCGGGGGAAACAGCATGACCGACGATCTCATCCTCCAGACCATCGAGCCGACCACGCATGACCTTGGCGGGTTCAAGGTCCACCGCACTTTGCCCTCGCGGCCGCGCACCATGGTGGGGCCGTTCGTGTTCTTCGATCAGATGGGCCCGGCGCATCTGGAGACCGGAACCGGCATCGACGTGCGCCCGCATCCGCACATCAATCTGGCGACGGTGACCTATCTCTATGCCGGCGCGATCGATCATCGCGATTCGCTGGGCACCTTCGCGACGATCGAGCCCGGCGCGGTCAACCTGATGACCGCCGGGCACGGCATCGTCCATTCGGAGCGCTCGCCCGCGGGGGAACGCGCCAAGGGGCCCGAGCTGTCGGGCATCCAGACCTGGCTCGCGCTGCCCGAGCGCTTCGAGGAAAGCGACCCGGCGTTCGAGCATGTTCCCGCCGAACAACTGCCGGTGATCGATGCGAGTGGCGCGACCGCGCGAGTGATCATGGGCGATCTGTGGGGAGCCTCGGCGCCGACCACCACTTATGCGGGGACAATCTACGCCGATATTGCGCTGGCGCCGGGGGCGAGCATCCCCATCGATCCGGGCGCGGACGAGCGGGCGCTGTATGTTTCGACGGGCGAGGCGAACCTCGACGGGATGCGGCTGGAGCCGACCACGCTCTACGTCTTGCGCCCGGGCATCGCCGCTACCTTGCGCTCCGAGAGCGGCGGGCGCGTGATCCTGTGCGGCGGCGAGGCCTTCGCGACCCCGCGCCACGTCTGGTGGAACTTCGTCTCGTCGAGCCGCGAGCGGATCAACCAGGCCAAGGCCGACTGGAAGGCGGGCAATTTCCCGACCGTTCCCGGCGACGACAAGGAATTCATCCCGATCCCCGAAGTGCCGCTGACGGTGAGCTATCCTTGATCCGTCATCCTGAACTTGTTTCAGGATCCATTTCTCCGCAAGCGATGACAGAATTGGTGGCACGATGGATGCTGAAACAAGTTCAGCATGACGGAGGAAGAGAGAAATGACCACACCGGAACTCCAACGCATCGCCCTGCCCACCGGCGTCGAGCTCGACGTCGCCATCGCGGGCGATCCGGCCAACCCGGCTTTGCTCTTCCTCCACGGTTTTCCGGAGTCGCACCGCACCTGGCGGCACCAGATCGCCGAATTCGCGCGCGACCATTATGTGATCGCGCCCGACCAGCGCGGGTTCGCGCGCTCGTCCAAGCCCGAGGGCGTCGAGCATTATTCCCCCGACAAGCCCGTCGCGGACATGATCGCGCTGGCCGATCATCTGGGCGTGGGCGACTTTACCCTGATCGGGCATGACTGGGGCGGCGCGATCGCGTGGATGGGGGCGTTGCAGAATCCGGGGCGGGTGGCGCGGCTGATCATCCTCAACGCGCCGCATCCGCTCGTATTTCAGCGCAGTATGTTCGACGGTTCGGGCCAGCGCGAGGCGAGCCAATATATCCGCGCGTTCCGCAACCTCGGGATCGACGATTTCATTGCGAAGATCGGGATCGAGGGCTTTTTCGACACCACTTTCGTCAAGCATGCCGACCCCGCGCTGCTCGCGCCAGAAAAGGCCAACTACATCGATGAATGGAGCCAGCCGGGCGCGATGACAGCGATGCTCAACTGGTACCGCGCGAGCAGCATCGTGGTGCCCGAGACCGGGGCGGACGAGGCTCCGCCGGCCTGGCTCGACGGGCCGTTCCCGCCGGTGACGCAGCCGACGTTGGTGATCTGGGGGCTGGGCGACAAGGCCCTGTTGCCGGTGCAGCTGGAAGGGCTGGACGCCTTGGTGCCGGATCTGACCGTGGTGAAGGTCGAGGCCGGGCATTTCGTGCCGTGGGAGAACCCGGCGGCGGTGAACGCGGCGATGCGGGAATGGTTGGCGGCGCGGGAGGGCTGATCCTCTCTGGGCTCCTGCGTTCGCAGGAGCACTGGCTCCATCAGACTGTCACCCGCGCCTGCGCGTCGAGGTGCACGCCCTCCTCGCCTTCGCTCTTCCCGCCGGGGCGGACCCAGGCCGCATGAGCATGCGCGGTCGCCAGCACTTCCCATTCGCCGTGCCCGGGCCAGCTCTTCACGCTGACCACCTGCTCGCCCAGCGCGCGGTCGGGCTCCATCGTGACCCAGGCCAGCGGGCGTTCGGCGGTGGCGCGTTCGCCCGCTTCTTTCATCGCGGCGCGGATGCGGTCGGCGGAAGCGTCGGGAAGATATTGCCAGACGACCGAGTGCATCAGCACCCGAGTCACTCCCTCCCGCTGCGGCTCGGCGAGACGGGCCTCGACCCAGGGAGCCGCATCGGACTCGTCGATCCGCACGCCCTGTTCGCGGATCATCCCGATCACCGCTTGCAACCTTTCGAGCCGCTCGGGCTTCTCCGCCCAGACATAGGCCGCCAGCCGCGCCTCGACCGCGGGATCGGTGACGTCGAGCGGCTGGATATCGCTGCCGCGCGCGGAGACGATCTCGATCGGGGGAAGCGCGGGCGGCTCGCCGCGCCATTCGGGCGCGATCGTCACCGGGGAATCCTCCGGGCCGAGCATCGCCCCGCCCAGATCGAAGCGGTACCGCCCGATCAGCAGGTTGAGCCCGCCGCTCGACCCGATCTCGATGATCTCGATCCTGGGCCCATGCCGCCGCGCGACTTCGAGCAGCCCGACGATCAGCGCGCCCGAGCGGCCGGCTTCATTGGTCTGGGGCGGCCCGTCGAGCCAGGGAAACAGGGCGTCGTCGTTGCGGACCAGCACGCGATTGATCGCGTCGGCGCTCACCCGCCCCGCGAACACTTCCGCCAGCTCGGCATCCACCCCCGCCCGCACCAGTGCATGCAGCCCGCCGACCAGCCTGAGCGGCAGCGCATCGCGGGTCGGTTCGCCTGCCCAATCGAGCACTCGTGCGCCCGTCCGGCTCTCGCGGGTCAGGCCGTCGGCGATCGCGGCGCAGATGTCGGCGTAGATCGGCGCGTCCATCTTGCGGCAGTAGAATTCCTGGATGCGGAACGCGCCGCGATTGGTTTCCTCGTTCGCCATATAGAAATGCCTCCGCGCCGGTCTGTTGCGCCCGAGTGCCCCCCCAAGTAAAGCCCCGCACGCCATGCAAGAGCCGCTGATCATCGCCGTGCCCAAGGGGCGCATTCTCGCGGAATGCCTGCCCCTGCTCGCGGCCGTGGGAATCACGCCCGAACCGGCCTTTGCCGACGAGAATAGCCGCGCGCTGCGCTTCAAGACAAATAGCCCCGCGATCGACCTGATCCGAGTGCGCGCCTTCGACGTCGCGACCTTCGTGGCGCATGGCGCTGCGCAATTGGGGATTGTCGGTTCGGACGTGCTGGCCGAATTCGCCTATTCGGAGCTCTATGCCCCGGTCGATCTCGGCATCGGCCATTGCCGTCTGTCGGTCGCGGAGCCCGCCGACATGGCCGAGAAAGACGATCCGCGCGGCTGGAGCCATGTCCGCATCGCAACCAAATATCCCCATGTCACCCGCGCGCATTTCGAGCGGCGCGGCGTGCAGGCCGAATGCATCAAGCTCAACGGCGCGATGGAGCTGGCCCCGGTGCTGGGACTGGCGCCGCGGATCGTGGACCTCGTCTCCTCGGGCAAGACGCTCAAGGAGAACGGACTGGTCGAAGTCGAAGTGATTGCCGAAGTCACTTCGCGGCTGATCGTCAATCGCGCGGCGTTCAAGACGCGGGCGACCGAAGTTGTGCCTCTGGTTGATGCCTTCAGAAAGGCAGTCGCGTGATCCGGCTCACCACCATGGAGGCCGGTTTCGACGCTGCTTTCACGGCTTTGGTCAACGCCCGGCGCGAGGCGGACGAGGATGTCGCGCGCAACGTCACGCACATCATCAAGCGTGTCCGCGACGAGGGCGACACCGCCGTGCGCGAGTTGACCCGGCTGTTCGACAAACACGACCTCGACAGCACCGGCTGGCGGATCGACCGCGCCGATTGCCTCGCCGCGTGGGAAGGGCTTTCCCCCGAACTGCGCGATGCGCTCGAACTCGCGGCGGAGCGGATCGCCGCTTACCATATCAAGCAGATCCCCGAGGATCGCGACGAGATCGACGCGCAGGGCATTCGCCTCGGCGCGCGGTGGCGGCCCGTGGATGCGGCGGGGATTTACGTCCCCGGGGGCCGCGCGGCCTATCCCAGCTCGGTGCTGATGAACGCGCTGCCGGCCAGGGCCGCAGGCGTTGGCCGGCTGGTGATGGTGACGCCGACCCCGAATGGCGAGATCAACCCGCTCGTCCTCGCCGCCGCGCATATCGCAGGCGTCGACGAGATCTGGCGCGTCGGCGGGGCGCAGGCGATCGCCGCGCTGGCTTATGGCACCGCGAGCATCATGCCGGTCGATGTCGTCACCGGGCCGGGCAATGCCTGGGTCGCGGAGGCCAAGCGCCAGCTTTACGGCGTGGTGGGGATCGACATGGTCGCGGGTCCCAGCGAGATCGTCGTGGTCGCCGACGCCGATAACGACCCCGAATGGATCGCCGCCGACTTGCTCAGCCAGGCCGAGCATGACCCGACCAGCCAGTCGATCCTGTTCACCGACGATGCGGCGTTCGCCGACGCCGTGGCGAAGGTGGTCGACCGCCAGATCGGCGAACTCGCCACCGAAGCGACCGCGCGGGCGAGTTGGGACGCGAACGGCGCGATCATCCTCGTCCCCACCCTCGCCGACGCCCTCCCGCTGATCGACCGCCTCGCGCCCGAGCATCTCGAACTGGCCTGCGACGATGCCGAATCGCTGTTCGAGCGCGTCCGCCACGCCGGTTCGGTGTTCCTCGGCCGCCACACACCCGAGGCGATCGGCGATTATGTCGCCGGGCCGAACCATGTGCTGCCTACCGGGCGCCGCGCGCGCTTCGCGTCGGGGCTGTCGGTGCTCGACTATATGAAGCGCACGAGCTTCCTCGGCATGGACGCCGCCGGACTCGCCGCGATCGGGCCCGCCGCGGTCGCGCTGGCGCAAGCCGAAGGGCTGCCTGCCCATGCGAAGTCGGTCGCGATCCGGCTCGGCGGCGCGTGATGCGCACGCCCGATCTCCACGATGACGGCTGGTGCCTGGAAAGCGGGCTGGAGCGCCACCTGCTCCATCCCGAAAGCTTCGAGATTCCCGATGAGGCCGTGCGTCGCGGCCTCCAGCCCGGAGATTTCGCCAAGCTGATCTTCGTCGTCGCGGTCGAGGACGAGGAAGCACCGATCGTCGAACGGATGTGGGTCGTGGTCCGCGAAGTCGCGGGCGACAGCTATTTCGGGCTGCTCGATAACGAGCCCGATATCGGCGAGAATGACGAATTCTGGATCGGCACCGAGGTTCCGTTCGGCCAGGAGCATGTCATCGACGTGCAGCCGGGCGATGCGAAGAGCCGCGCCTACGCCGCCCAGCCACCCCTCAAGCGCTGGCCGCGCGGCTGAGTTTGCGTTCAGGCGGGTGCGCGCCTATCTGCCGCGCCATGCCAAGCCCAACCGCCAAGACTCGTTCCAAAGCCCGCTCCGCTGCTCGCCTTGCCGCCGTGCAAGCGCTCTATCAGCGCGAGATGGAGGGGACGGCGATCCCGATGCTGCTCCACGAATTCCACACGCACCGGCTGGGCGCGACGATCGAAGGCGTCGAATATGCCGAGGCCGACGTCAAATTCTTCGACGATGTCGTCCAGGGCGTCGACGCGCGCCGGGACGAGATCGACCGGATCGTCGCCTCGAAGCTGTCGGCGGACTGGAGCATGGAGCGGCTCGACAAGCCGATGCGCCAGATCCTGCGCGCGGGCACCTATGAGCTGCTCGCTCGCCCCGATATTCCGACGGGCGCGGTGATCAGCGAATATCTCGACGTCGCCGACGCATTTTACGACCGCCGCGAAAAGGGCTTCGTCAACGGGCTGCTCGATACGGTCGCAAAGGAAGTCCGCGCCTGATTTAGTGAAGGGGACACGCATGCGCATCTTTTTGACCGGGTTCGCCGCACTCACGCTGGCCGGATGCCAGTCGCCCGCGCCCGAACCCGCCAACGACGCGGCCCAGCCGAACGAGGCGGCGATCGAGAGCGAACTCCGGAACGAACAGGCGAACGAGGCGCGGGCAATCGACAACGACGCACTCAACGACAGCGCCGATATCGATAATGGCGGCTAGGTGAACGAGGCCGAGTTCATCGCCGCGCTGCGGGCGCTGCCGCTCCATCTGGGCGCGCGGGGGTTGCTCGACGATGCGGCGGTGCTGCCGTTCGGGGGCGAGAGCCTGGTGCTCACGCACGACATGATCGCCGAGGATGTGCATTTCCTGGGGAGCGACGACCGTGCCAATGTCGCGTGGAAGCTGGTCGCAGTGAATCTCTCCGATCTTGCCGCCAAGGGCGCGGAGCCGGTGGGGGTGCTGATCGGCGCGAGCCTGACCCGGTCGGCGCGGGATTTCGTCACCGGGCTCCATGTCGCGCTCGCGCATTTCGATACGCCGCTGCTCGGCGGGGACACGATCGCCCCGGGGGAAAACGGGTGCGAAGTCTTCTCCTGCACCGCGCTCGGCCGCGCGACCCATCTGCCAGTGCCCTCGCGCGCCGGCGCGAAGCCCGGCGATGGACTGTGGGTCACCGGGACGATCGGGGATGCCGGCGCGGGGCTCGCCATCGCGCGGGGAGCGCAGGGGCCCGCCGAATTGCTCGAACGCTATTTGCGCCCCACGCCGCGCCTCGCCGAGGGCCGCGCGCTGGCGCCCCATGTCCATGCGATGATGGATGTGTCCGATGGCCTGCTGATCGACGCCAGCCGGATGGCGCAGGCGAGCGGGCTGGCCGCCGAGATCGATCTGTCGCTGGTCCCGCTCTCCCCGCATTTGAGCGACGTGATGGCGGCGGCGACCGCGGGTGACGATTATGAGTTGCTCTTCGCCGCGCCCCCCGGTTTCGAGCCGCCCGTCCCCGCTACGCGGATCGGCGGTTTCATCGACGGCGCCGGGCTGCGGCTCAGCGACAAGGGGGCGCCCGTGCCGCTCCCGCCGCGCCTCGGCTATCTTCACGAGCGATAGGCGCGGCTTGCGCTCGGCGGAGGCTTCCTTATAGGCTCCCCCTTGATCGGGAATCCGCTCGCATGGCGAGACTCCCGCGAGAAGGTTCAGGGGAAGGACTTCAGCCCAATGGAAATCGTCTACATCGCCCTCGGGTGCGGCGTGCTCGCCGTACTTTACGGCATTTTCACTTCGATGCAGGTGCTCAAGGCGCCGGCCGGCAACGAGAAAATGCAGGACATCGCCGCCGCCATTCAGGAAGGCGCGAAGGCCTATCTCGGCCGCCAGTACCGCACCATCGCCATTGTCGGCGCGATCGTCGCGGTCATCATCTTCTTCACGCTCGGCAGAGCATCGACGGTCTGCTTCCTGATCGGCGCGATCCTTTCGGGCGTCGCGGGTTTCGTCGGCATGCATATTTCGGTGCGCGCCAACGTCCGCACCGCCGAAGCCGCGCGCAACTCGCTTCAGGGCGGGCTGACGCTGGCCTTCCGTTCGGGCGCGATCACGGGCATGCTCGTCGCGGGCCTCGGCCTGCTCTCGATCGCCGGGATCTTCTGGTACCTGATCGAAGTCGGCGGGCTGAGCCTTGCCGATGAAGACGGCCGCAAGCAGATCATCGCCGCGCTGACCGCGCTGGCGTTCGGCGCGTCGCTGATCTCGATCTTCGCGCGTCTCGGCGGCGGCATCTTCACCAAGGCCGCCGATGTCGGCGCCGATCTGGTGGGCAAGGTCGAAGCTGGAATCCCCGAGGACGACCCCCGCAACCCGGCGGTGATCGCCGATAATGTCGGCGACAATGTCGGCGACTGCGCGGGCATGGCCGCCGATCTGTTCGAAACCTATGTCGTCACGATCGGCCTCACCATGGTGTCGATCGCGCTGCTGCTGAATACCGCCGGCCCCGAGATGCTGATGAAGCTGATGTCGCTGCCGCTGATCATCGGCGGCGTCTGCATCATCACCTCGATCATCGGCACCTATATGGTCCGCCTGGGCGGCAGCCAGTCGATCATGGGCGCGCTGTACAAGGGCTTCTGGACCACCGTGATCCTCTCGGTCCCGGCCATCTACTTCGCGACGCAATATGTGCTGGGTGACATGAACGCGCCGATCGGGGGCGTCGCCACCGATGCCGAGTTCGTCGCGGGCACCGCCGACGCGCTTACCGCCAGCTACACCGGCATGAGCCTGTTCTACTGCATGATGATCGGTCTGGCCGTCACTGGCCTGCTGGTCTGGATCACCGAATATTACACTGGCACCAACTATCGCCCGGTGAAGAGCATCGCGCGCGCTTCGGAAACCGGCCACGGCACCAACGTCATCCAGGGTCTGGCGATCAGCCTTGAATCGACCGCGCTGCCGACGCTCGTGATCGTCGTCGCGGTGATCGCGACCTTCCAGCTTGCCGGGATCATCGGCGTGGCGTTCGCCGCCACTTCGCTGCTCGCGCTCGCCGGCATGGTGGTCGCGCTCGACGCTTACGGTCCGGTCACCGACAATGCCGGCGGCATCGCCGAAATGGCGGGCCTGCCCGACGACGTCCGCCACCGCACCGACGCGCTCGATGCGGTGGGCAACACCACCAAGGCAGTCACCAAGGGCTATGCCATCGGTTCGGCAGCACTGGCGGCGCTGGTGCTGTTCGGGGCCTACACCACCGACCTCGAGCATTATTTCCCTGAGCTCGACGTCAATTTCGAGCTGTCCAACCCGTACATCATCGTCGGGCTGCTGCTCGGGGCGCTGCTGCCCTATCTGTTCGGTGCGTTAGGAATGACCGCGGTGGGCCGGGCGGCCGGCTCGGTCGTCGAGGACGTTCGTGCGCAGTTCAAGGAGAATCCGGGCATCATGGAGGGCACCAGCCGTCCCAACTATGCCCGCACCGTGGACATCGTCACCAAGGCGGCGATCAAGGAGATGATCATTCCGTCGCTGCTCCCGGTCGTGAGCCCGGTCGCGGTCTACTACATCATCACCGCGGTCGCCGGTCAGGCCCAGGGCTTTGCCGCTCTGGGCGCGATGCTGCTCGGCGTGATCGTCTCCGGCCTCTTCGTCGCCATCTCGATGACCTCGGGCGGCGGCGCGTGGGATAACGCCAAAAAATATATCGAAGACGGCAATCACGGCGGCAAGGGCAGCGAAGCCCATAAAGCCGCCGTCACCGGCGACACCGTGGGCGATCCGTACAAGGATACCGCGGGCCCGGCCGTGAACCCGATGATCAAGATCACCAACATCGTGGCTTTGCTGTTGCTCGCCGCGCTGGCCGCGCAAGCCGCCGGTTGATCTGATTCGCCTTTAAGGCGCTGATTCGCCGCCGTTTCGCTTGATTGCGGGACGGCGGCGTTTTCGTTTGGGAGCCGTTCCGGCCCGCGGCGCGCCGCCATTCGCGTGCCTGAGCCGGACGATCCGCCGTAAAGCCGCTTGCGCCCGGGCCTTTGAGGCCTAGGATCGCGCCATTACTTGCTTAGGGGCAAATCCAGTGTCGAAACTCTTTCTCGCTTCCCTGGCGGCGGCTGCCGCTATGTTCGTGGCCGCGCCACAGCCCGCCACGGCTCAGACCGCCATCGCCGCACCGCTGCCGCGCGTCGATATGGCGATCTTCGCCCAGGCACCCTTCATGCAGAGCCTTCAGCTCTCGCCCGACGGCACCAAGGCGGTGCTGCGCGTGGGCGTCAAGGGTGACGATTATCTGGCCTATCTCGACCTCACCACGCCGGGTTCGAAGCCGGTGCTGATCGCGTCGAACACCGAATTCCGCGAAGTCGGCGACCGCACCATCCAGGGCTTTCGCTGGGTCGGCAACAAGCACATCGTGTTCACGCTGGTCAGCCGCGAGAACATCTTTGGCGACAACCGCGCCAACATTTTCCGCATCGTCGATTATAATCTGGAGACCGGAAAGATCGCCCCGCTCGCCTGGCCCGACTCGCTCAACCATGTCGGGATCCTGCAGATCGATCACGCCAAGGGCACGTTGCTCCTGGCGCGCACCTCGGACCGCGGCTCGACCGAGCGCCGGGGCAACCCCGAAGTCGTCCGCGTCGATGTGAACACCGGCAAATACGACATCGTTCAAACCTCCAACCCGCTCATCACCGAATGGTTCGCCGATTCGAAGGGCGTGATCCGTGCCGGGCGCGGCTATGACGGTGACAGCGGCAAGACGCGGCTGCTTTACCGTTCGAACGCCAGCGAGAGCTTTCGCACCGCCGAATCGATCGTCGACAAGGATTTCACCGGCGCGAATATCGAACCGGCGATCTTCCTCGACGAGCCCGACATGGTGATCGCGGAATCCAACCGCGACGGCTATCGCAAGGTCTATAAGGTCAATTTCAAGACGATGGAGCTGGGCAAGCCGATTTATTCGGTGCGCGGCTATGACGTCGATGGCGCACTGCCCAACCGCGACCGCAACAATTATGTCGGCTTCGCGGTGACCGACAAGCGGACTCGCCAGGTCTGGACCAATGGCGATCTCGCCACCGTCCAGAAATATATGGAGGAGATGTTCGGCCAGGGGAACGTCTTCATCACGAGCTGGGACGAAAAGCTTACGCGCTTCATCATCCATGTCGGCGCTCCCGACCAGGCCGGCGCCTATTATCTGTTCAACGGCGAAACCGGCGCGGTCAGCCTGATCGGCTGGCGGGACGAGGCGCTCAAGGACGCGCACATGAATCCGGTCTCGACCGTCCGCTACAAGGCGAGCGACGGCGTGGAGATCGAAGCGGTGGTCACCATGCCGCGTCACCGCACTCAGACCAAGAACCTGCCGCTGGTGATCATCACGCATGGCGGACCGTTCGGCGTGCGCGATTCGGAAGGCTGGGACACCTGGAGCCAGGCGATCGCCGAAAAGGGATATGTCGTGATCCAGCCCAACTACCGCGGCTCGGGCGGTTATGGGAATGACTTCCTCAAATCGGGCCGCGCGGAGGGCTTCGGGCTGCGGATGCAGGACGATCTCAACGACGCGATCACGTACCTCGCCTCGACCGGACTGGTCGATCCGAAGCGCGTGTGCATGATGGGCTGGTCCTATGGCGGCTATGCCTCGGCCCGCGCGGCGCAGCGCGATCCCGACAAATATCGCTGCACGATCGCGGGCGCCGGCGTCTACGATCTCCAGCTGATGAAGCAGTATGACAAGGAGTATCTGGGGCAGTTCGGCTCGAACTATCTCGCCAAGGGCGCGGCCGATCTGGACAGCGTCTCGCCTGCCCGCAACGCCGCCGGCAAATGGGCGCCGATCATGATCGTCCATGGCATCCGCGACGATCGCGTGCCGATCGCACAGGCACGCACCTTGGTCGGCGCGCTGCGCGGATCGGGCAAAAAACAAGGCGTCGACTTCGAATTTGTCGAGCAGCCCAAGAATACCCACAATTTGCCCTATGCCGATGTGCGGCTCGAATGGTTCCAGGCGGCCGGCGGCTGGCTGGACCGGTTCAATCCCGCCTACATCCCCAGCGACTCGGACAAGCCGGTCCCGATCGGCGTTCTGCTGAAGTAAGGATGGCGTTTCGAAAGGCCCGTCCGGCACCCGCCGGGCGGGCCTTTTGCTGTCCAGGCATGCCCGGGATGCGGCACCCCAACGTAAAAGAGCCAGGCTACCGAAATAGCCTGGCTCGCGACCCGCGGGGTTTTCCCGCTGGAGACTTGATAGTTACCTACCGATTCATCCAAAATGGGGGAAGCCTGAAAAATACCCAAAATGGCGCATCCCGCGCTTAATCCCAAGATACGGGAAAAAGGCGAATTTCAGATCGAAACAAAAGAACATGGGCAAATCGCCTGTTCCGCTTGATCATAAGCACCACTATGGCTTATTCTTCGCGACGGGTTGGCTAGGGGGAACAGCAATCGTGCCCCGTTTGGAAGACGTCCACGCATTCATCGATCAGGCACGCGCCAGCGCGAGCGCCGACGACCTGCGCCACCTGATGGAGGGAATCACTCCAGAGATGGGGTTCGATACCTATTCGCTGTTCCAGCACGTCAAGGACTGGGATTGGAGACAGTCCGAGGCGCTGGCGATCTCCAACTATCCGATGGGCTGGCTCGAATATTTCTTCGCGAAGAATTTCAACCGGCTCGATCCGGTGCTGCGCGCCGCGCGACGGACCGCGCTGGGCTTCCAGTGGAGCGACATTCCCAAGATCGTGCCGCTGACCAAGGCGCAGATCCGCGTGCTCGAATGCGGACGCCGCGAAGGGCTGGCCGACGGCTTCACCGTGCCCGCGAACATCCCGGGCGAAGCGACGGGCTCGTGCAACTTCGCGGTGGGGCCGAACAAGCCGTTGCCCGTCCAAAATCTGCCGATGGCCCACCTGGTCGGCAGCTTTGCCTATGAGGCCGCGCGCCAGCTCTGGCTGCGCCAGATCGGCATCGTGAAGCGCGCCGACCCGGTAAAGCTCACCCCGCGTCAGCGCGATTGCCTGGTGCTGGTCGCCCAGGGCAAGACCGATTGGGAAATCGCGACCGTGCTCGGGCTCAAGGAGAGCACCGTCAACGGCTATATCGACGATGCCAAGGTGTCGCTGGGTGTCACGCGGCGTTCGCAGATGGTGACTCGCGCGCTGTTCGAGGGGCATCTCTGCCTCGCCGAGACGATGCAATAGGGCGTTCCATGGAGGTCGCCTCCCCGGCCAGGGCCGGGGCCGGGCCGCCAAGGTTGAAGTAACGAAGCACATCATGCGCCAATTCCGCGCCGGCGACGGGACCCCGGCCTTCACCGGGGAGGCTCATTTGGCGTGCCGATGCGCGGCAGGCGGGCCCCGCATTCGCCCCTTGCCCCCTACCCCCCCCCAATTTGGCATAAATCCCCCCCCTTTTGGCGGGGTGCCACGACACACCCCCGCGCTCATGGTGCTCCCGAACCCGGCAAGAGGGAGGGACGCATGCTTCACGCCGTTAAAGGCTTTGGATATCCGGCGCACGACCGGATGCTCGCTTCGATGTTCGCGGATCGCAAACGTGTGTTCGTCGATCTGCTCAAATGGGATGTCCCCCACGACGAACGCTCCGAACGCGACCAGTTTGACGGGTATGACGCCGAATATCTGATCTTCGCGAAGGGCGACGATCATATCGCCTCGCTGCGGCTGTTGCGCACCGACCGGCCGCATTTGCTGGGCGACGTCTTCCCCGATCTGGTCGATGGCGACGTGCCGAGCGGGCCCGATATCCGCGAGATTTCGCGCTTCTGCGTGTCGCCCCGCCATCGCGGCGAAGTGCGGCTGCAGGCGCGGCGGCTGCTCGCGACCGCGCTCACCGAGTACGCGCTGCTGTGCGGGCTCAACGCCTATACCGCGGTCGCCCATGTCGCGCGGATGAGCCATTTGTTCGCGACCGGATGGCGGGTGAAACCGCTGGGCATGCCCGATCTCGGCGCGCAGCATCCCGCCGGCGCGCTGATCATCGAGATCGACCCGTCGACTCCCCATCTGCTGCGCCGTTCGGGCCGTTACGAGCACGAGACGCTGCATTTCGCCACCCCGATCCCGATCGCCGCCTGACGCCAGGCCGGAGGAGACCATCATGCTCGCATTCCCCAAGCTCGAGGCCCATGCGCCCGACCCCGAAGTGGCCGCGGCCTGCGCCGAGATCGCCAGGCAAGGCTATGTCGTCCTGCGCGGCGTGGCCGATCGCGCCATCGTCGAAGCGCTCGACAGTGATTTCGCCCAGCCCTTCAGCGAAACCCCGTTCAGCCAGGGCGCGTTCTTCGGATCGCACACCAAGCGCTTCGGCCGCGCGCTGATCCGCTCGCGCCATGCCGCGACGCTGATCCAGAACCCGACCGTGCTGGCCATCGCCGAGCACATCCTGGGGCCGCACGGCAATGGCATCCAGCTCAACCTGACGCAGGGAATCGCCGTGCATCCCGGCGCGCCCGCCCAATTGCCGCACCGCGACGAGGATATGTGGCCGGGACCCAAGGGTCAGATCGAATATATGGTCAACATCATCTGGCCGTTCACCAGCTTCACCACCCAGACCGGCGCGACCAAGATCTGGCGCGGCAGCCATCTGGGCGACCGCGAGGCGTGGGTCTCCAACGATCTGTGCATCTCCGCCGAGATGGAGCCCGGCGACTGCGTCGTCTGGCTCGGATCGACGCTGCACGGCCAGGGCGAGAACTCGAGCGACGAGATCCGCCGGGGCATGGCGGTCGCCTATTCGCAGGCATGGCTCAAGCAATATGAGAACCAGTATCTGGCCTATCCGCCCGAGATCGCGCGCACCTTCCCGAAGGAACTCGCCGAACTCGTCGGCTACCGCCAGCTGCCGCCGAATCTCAACAATTTCGAAGCGCGCTCGCCAATGACGCTTCTGGAAGACGGGGACGCAAACGCCACCGGCGCAGTCGACGCGCTTGTCGAATTTCAGGAGGTAGCTAGCCGCTATTATGCAGAACATGGCCACACACGCACCCGCTAAGCCACGCCGCGCCCGTCGCGCCGTTCCGCCCGCCCCGTCCACCGCGCTGGAAATCGTGCGCTCCTATCTGGCCGCGCCGCCGGCCGAGAACGACGCCCAGCCCTCGCTGGTGCCGCTCGATCTCGGCAGTTTCGCGCGCCACCTCTATGACGAACGGCGCCAGCGCGACGAAGCGCTGGGGGCCGAGCTGTTCGCCGATCCGATGTGGGATCTGATGCTCGAGCTCTATGCCTCGGCCGCGGACGGAACCCGGGTGAGCGTCAGCCGCGCCTGCGTCGCGTCACGCGCGCCGTCGTCGAGCGCGCTGCGCTATATCAAGGAGATGACGAGCAAGGGGCTGGTGGTGCGCGACGATTGCCGGTCGGATGCGCGCAAGGTCTATGTCCGCCTGTCGGACAAGACGCGGACGGCGATGACCGATATGCTCAATCGAATGATGCGCGATCGTCTGATGTTTGGTCTAGCCGGTCGATAGCCATGCACACCAGGGCTGCGGGGTGATGCAGCTCCAGCCGGTCCAGGTCGCGCACGCATTCGTTGAGGCGCGCCTTTAGGGTCTCCAGCGGTTCGCCGCTGGGGCTCCCGGCGCTCGCCTTGGGATCTTCCTTCATGACACGGCCTTTTCGGGAACGGGCATTCGATAAGGATGCCGCTTTTTCACATGGTCGCCAATGAAACAATTCAGGCGATTCCCCCGCCATCCCGGCAAGAGACAATTAACGTTGTTGCACGCGCGCATCAGTAACCCGCGCGCCCCTTGACCACCTTCCCTTTTTGCTCCCGGCAGCGTAAGGCACCGCGAAATTTTTCTGAGCCAGTGAGGGATTTTTGGCCAAGGAAGAACTGCTTGAAATGCGCGGTCAGGTTGTGGAGTTGCTCCCCAACGCCATGTTCCGCGTCCGGCTCGAGAATGACCATGAGGTTCTCGGCCACACCGCCGGCAAGATGCGCAAGAATCGCATCCGCGTGCTGGTCGGCGACGAAGTGCTCGTCGAAATGACGCCCTACGACCTGACCAAGGGCCGTATCACCTATCGCTTCAAGTGACGGCCTGAAAGGCCGCCATCCCCGGCCTTCGCCGGGGCAGGCTCTGAACTGGTTTCAGGATCCATGGTGCGACAAGCGATGCGGGCTCTTCGGGAAAGATGGATGCTGAAACAAGTTCAGCATGACTGTAGGGAAGCAGAGTGAAACTCGTCCTCGCATCCACCTCCCCTCGCCGCCTCGATCTGCTCAAGCGGATGGGCGTAGTGCCGTCGCGCATCGACGCGCCCGACATCGATGAAGACCCGCTTCCCGGCGAGCTTCCGCGCCCCTATGTGCTGCGCATCGCCACGGGCAAGGCGAACGCCGTCCCCCGCGCGGAGGGCGAAATCGTGCTGGCGGGCGATACCACCATCGCGGTCGGCCGCCGCATCCTCGGCAAGCCCGGGGATGAGGTGGACCTGCGCCGGATGCTCGCTTTGCTTTCGGGGCGGCGGCACCATTGCCTGTCGGCGGTCTGCCTGATCGGGCTCGACGGCAAGGCACGGACGAGGATTTCGGACACGATCGTCGCGTTCAAGCGGCTGACCGCCGCGGAAATCGACAGCTATGTCGCCGGCGGCGAAGGCATGGGCAAGGCCGGCGGCTATGCCATCCAGGGCCGCGCCGAAGGGTTCGTGCGCTTCCTGTCGGGCAGCCATTCGGGCGTGGTGGGGCTGCCAGTGTTCGAGACCCGGGCGCTGCTGGTCTCCGCGGGCTACCCGGTTGGCTGAATGGCTCTACGAGGCCGGAATCGGCGAGGCGCGCGCGGCTTTGGTCGAGGGCGGCGCGATCCTCAAGGCGCGAATCGAGCTTGAGGGACTGCGCGTCGGCACGGTCGCCGAGGGCCGATTGCGCGCGGACAAGCGCGTCGAACTGGCCAAGGGCGAGGTGCTGCTCGATCACGTCCCCAAAGGCGTTACGGAAGGCGCAAAGCTGACCGTCGAGATTGTCCGCGAGACGATCCTCGAACCGGGCCGCACCAAACCGCCCAAGGCTATCGCCACCGACAAGCCGGTCGCCCTGGGCCCCGATCTGCTCGCCCGGATCGCCGCGGCCGGCGTTCCCGTCCGCACTCTCCGTTCGCACGAACCCGACGCGCTCGAAGCCGCGGGCTGGTCCGAGATCCTCGAGGAAGCCGTCACTGGCGAAATCGCCTTTCCCGGCGGCATGCTGCTGATGTCGGTGACGCCGGCGATGACCTTGTTCGATGTCGATGGCGGCGGCACCCCCGAAGCGCTTGCCCTCGCCGCCGCGCCCGCTATCGCCGCCGCGATCCTGCGCCACGGCATCGGCGGCTCGATCGGCGTGGATTTCCCCACTCTCGCCAACAAGGCCGCGCGGGCCGCGGTGGCGGAGGCCGTGGATGCCGGCCTGCCCCAGCCGTTCGAGCGCACCGCGGTCAATGGCTTCGGCTTCCTCCAGATCGTCCGCCGCCGTCCGCGCGCTTCGCTTCCCGAACTGCTCCGTGCCGATCCGGTCGCGGCGGAGGCGCGTGCGGTGCTGCGCCGGATCGAACGCCTTCCCCCGCCGCTTCCGGCTTCCCATATCGTCCCTGCCGGCGTGTTGCGCATGATCGAAGCGAAACCCGGCTGGACCGACGAACTGGCGCGCCGCATGGGCGGGCCGCAGCTATTGAAGGAGCGTTGATTTGGCCAGGCGCGATGGGTGCCCCGTCTGCGGCAATGCAGCCGATCCCGCGCACAAGCCGTTCTGCGGCCGCGGCTGCAAGGATCGCGACTTGCTGCGATGGCTGGGCGAGGGATATCGCATCCCCGGCGAGCGCGTCGATCCCGAGGCGCAAAGCGGGCTGGACACGGCTGGGGACGCCGACTAAGAGCCCCCTTCCGGCGCTGGCCGGAGACCAATCCTCCGGCCCCGCCGGACGGGCCCGGGTAGCTCAGTTGGTAGAGCATGCGACTGAAAATCGCAGTGTCGGCGGTTCGAATCCGTCCCCGGGCACCACGCTTCTCCTAGATGCAGAGACGCACCGGTACAGGTGGAGGCATGCGGATTTGTGCCGCATTCCGCGTAACTTGTGGCTGGCAGCCGCTCAACAGCTGGGACGCGCGAGTTGCGCGAAAAAGCCTGTAATTGACTTGGGTTGTCACATTTGACGATCGCGCGCGGGCGGAACCGTCTCTCGAACTCGGCTGTTTTCAAAAAGCATCCTGCGGATGCCCCACGGCATGGAGACGCTCGCATGAACGACAGGCAACCGATGCAGGCCGATGGCCAAGGCACAGGGCCCGTTACGCCCCCGGCCAACGCGCCGGGAAAGCTCAACGACAAGGGAGAGAGCGACGGCGCGCCTTATCCCAACCCTCATCGCGGCGAAGACGATCCCGATTTCGCCGGGGGGCAGAGCGACCGTAGCTATCGTGGTGGCCCCAATCCGAATGCGACAACCGATTCTTGATTTCGCCGCACCTCTAACGAGAGTTGGGCGGAATCTTCAGGCGGTCTTCAACGAAGGGAGGCGGGACCGGTCCCGTCCGGCATAGCAGCCGACATGAATGCGATGGACGCATCCTCCGATCCGCCATCATCGGGCTTGGTATCGGTCGCAAGATAATAGTCGTTCATCGCCGTCAGGTTCTGGAAATAGAGGACGCTCCCAAACGCCGGTTCGTCGATCCGGAAATAGAGGACGCCCGTGTCGAGGCCGCGTTGCGATGCCTCGATCGTACCGCGCGATCCGAGCGGATCGCCGCTGCCGAGGGGGGTGTCGAGAGTCAGGGGCGGCCAGTTACTCGCCCATATCGGCGAGCTGGGAAGGCCGAAGCGCATGCTGCAACTGGTCCATGCGGCACTGATGCGGCGCCTTGTCCGGGCGCCAGCGGACCAGCCCCGTGCCATGGCGGAAACGGTCGCTAGTAACCTGGTCATAGCTGACTTCGACGACCAGTTCCGGCGTGAGCGGATGCCATTTGCTCTCTTTGCCATTGTTCCAGCGGCTTGGGCCGCCGGGCGCCTTGCCGGTGAAGCCGGGCGGCGCGATCAGCTTCTCGAGCTTCCGCGTCAGCGCGTCGCGATCCTGCCGGGCAAGGGCCGAGGTGAAGCCGACATGGTTCAGCAGACCATCGTCGTCATAGAGCCCCAGCAAGAGCGAAGCGACCAGCGGGCCATCCTTCGCCCGGCGAAACCCGCCGACCACGCAATCGGCTGTCCTGACCTGCTTGACCTTGCGCATTGCGCGTTCGCCGGCCCGGTAGGGTTCGCCCAGCGGCTTGGCGATAACACCGTCAAGGGCGCCGCCGCTCGCCGCCAGCCAGCCTTGCGCGCTGTCGGGGTCGTGCGATTGGGGCGAAAGCAGCAGGACCGCGCCGCCCTCCCGCATATGGAAATGTTCGAGCGCCGCGCGGCGCGCCTGCAGCGGACGATCGATCAGCGCCGAACCATCGAGCGCGAGGCAATCGAACAGCATCAGCCGCGCGGGCGTCTCCCTCGAAAGTCTGGCGATCCTGCTCGCGGCGGGATGCAATCGCGCCTGCAAGGCGTCGAACGAAAGGATGCCGCCGACGGGCAGGATGAGCTCGCCGTCGAGGACATAATCGCTGCTATCCGTCGCCTGCAGCGCTGCGACGATCTCGGGGAAATAGCGCGCGAGCGACTTGCCCGATTTGGAGCGGAGATCGACATGGGCTCCCAGGCGGGATGCGATCGCGCGAAAGCCGTCCCATTTGGGCTCGAATTGCCAGCCGCCGTCGCTCGGCAGGGTATCGACCAGCTTCGCCTCCATCGGCGCTGTGTCGGCGAGCGAGTGAGGCCCCTCGTTCATGCTGGCGGCGAGCCGGACCGGCGCTTGCGTTTGGCCTTATCCGACAGCTCGACCCACACCGGCGCATGATCGCTGGTCTTTTCCCACCCCCGCACATGATGATCCACCTGGGCATCGACAAGGCGATCGGCGAGCGCCGGGCTTAGGAGCAGATGGTCGATCCTGAGCCCTGCGTCGCGGCCGTAAGCGTTACGGAAATAGTCCCAGAAGGTGTAGATCACGTCGTCCGGGTGGATCGTTCGCAAGGCGTCGGTCCAGCCCTGCCCCGTCAGGCGGAAAAAGGCGTCGCGCACCTCCGGGGCGAATAGCGCATCGTCCAGCCAACGTTCGGGTTTATAGACATCGCGCTCCGTCGGCGTGACGTTGAAGTCGCCTGCAAGCATGACGGGCAACCCCGAATCGAGCAACCCCGCGGCATGTTCGATCAACCGGTTGAACCAGCGCAGCTTATAGTCGAACTTCGGGCCGGGCCTGGGATTTCCATTGGGAAGATAAAGGCCGCCGATCAACAGGCCGTTCACGGCGGCTTCGATGTATCGGCTTTGCGTCCCGTCGGGATCGTCCGGCAGTCCGCGCCGTGTCTCGTGGATCTCCCCGATCCGGCTCAGCATGGCGACGCCGTTCCAGCTTTTCTGCCCGTGCCAGATCGCATCATAACCCAGATCGCGGATCGCCTTCTCGGGGAAGCGCTCCTGCGGCGCCTTGAGCTCTTGCAGGACGACGATGTCGGGTCGGCGCTCGGTCAGCCAGCGCAGCAATACCGGCAGCCTGCCATTGACGCCGTTCACGTTGTAAGTCGCGACCTTCACCGCGATCGCCTCACAGGTCTGCGCGAACGGCCGGCCGTCATCGGATCCGGCTTGGGCGGGGCTTTCCAGCCCTTGGGCGGCGTCACTCGCGGCTGGCTCGTGCCCAGCCCCATCGCGCCGGGTTGCTGCCGCGTGAGCCCGGATGTGTCCACCTTCGCGTCCTCGCCGCTGGCCCCGTTGCGGATCAGGTTGATGCGGTCGCGCATGCGCCGCGCCTCCTCAAAGTCCATGTGCTCGGCCGCCGTCCGCATGCGCGCGTAGAGATCGTCGATGGTCTCGCCCATGCGCGCTCAACGTCTGGCGCGGCGATCATTTCCAGCGCGAACTTCCTTGGAGAGTCTTTTCGGGAATCTCGGAAGCGGAGGAACGACCGGCGCAGCGCATTGTTGTAACTGAAGATTTCAGGAGGATGCGATGCGTGACACGCTCGACGAGCCGCGGGCGGACGACGCCCCTCTCAGCACTTCGAAGCATGAGAGTGCCGCGGTGGATGCCGCCAGCGCATCGCTGGTCGAGGCGAAGGGCGACACGCTTGTCGGCCGCACCGTGACCATCAACCGGCCCCGCGCCGAGCTGTTCGCCTATTGGCGCAACTTCGGGAATCTCGCGACCTTCATGGAGAATGTCGAGCGCGTCGATGTCATCGACGATACTCGCTCGCACTGGGTAGTGAAGGCGCCGGCCGGCAAGACCGCCGAATGGGATGCGACTGTCGTCGAGGAAATCGAGAATGCGCTGCTCGCCTGGTCCTCGGACGAAGGCGCGGATGTGCCGAATAGCGGCCGCATCGAATTCAGCGACGCCGGTGCGCGCGGCACCGTCGTCACCGCCACGATCCTGTACGACCCGCCTGCCGGCACGGTCGGCAGGCTGATTGCCAAGATGTTCCAGCGCGAGCCCGCGATCCAGGCGCGGCGCGATCTCAGGCGTTTCAAGCAGTTGATGGAAACGGGCGAGATCGCCACCGGCGCGCGCAACCGCCGCCTCCAGGAAGAAGGAAAGAACTGATGCGCGCAGAGTCTTTGATAGAGGAGCGCCGCTGATGCGCGCATTGGCATGGCATGGCAGGCACGACGTGCGCGTCGATACGGTCGACGATCCCGAGATCCTGAACCCGCGCGACGCGATCATCAAAATCACCTCGACCGCAATCTGCGGCTCGGACCTCCACCTCTATGACGGCTATATCCCGACGATGATGGCGGGCGACATTCTCGGCCACGAATTCATGGGCGAGGTGGTCGAAGTGGGGGCGAAATCCACGCTCCGGAAGGGCCAGCGCGTGGTCGTCCCGTTCACGATCGCGTGCGGCAGCTGCTATCACTGCGGCAAGCATCAATATTCCGCGTGCGACAACGGCCTGCCCGCCGACAATCAGGATATCGGGCAGGAATTGTACGGGCAGCCCATGTCGGGCCTGTTCGGTTACAGCCACCTGACCGGCGGCTATTCCGGCGGCCAGGCCGAATATGTCCGCGTGCCGTTCAGCGACGTGGGACCGATCGTCATCCCCGACGGAGTCGACGACGAGAAGGTGCTGTTCCTTTCCGACATCCTCCCAACCGGCTGGATGGCCGCGGAGAATGCCGACATCGAGCCGGGCGACACCGTCGCGGTATGGGGCTGCGGTCCGGTCGGGCTGTTCGCGGTGCAGTCAGCCTTTCTGATGGGCGCCGAGCGCGTCATCGCGATCGATCACTTTCCTCACCGCCTCGAACTCGCAAAGCGCTTCGGCGCGGAGACGATCAACTTCGAGGAAACCGCGACGTACGAGGCACTGATGCAGATGACCGGCGGGATCGGCCCGGATGCGGTGATCGACGCGGTCGGACTGGAGGCGCACGGATTCTTCGTCGACAACGTCATCGACCAGATCAAGAAGTCGACCTTTCTCGGCACCGATCGCATCCATTCGATCCGCCAGGCAATCGTCGCATGCCGCAAGGGTGGGCGCGTCTCGATGCCGGCCGTCTATGGCGGCTTCGTCGATAAATTCCCGCTCGGGGCTTTCATGGAGAAGGGCCTGACGCTCAAGACCGGGCAGACGCACGTCCAGCATTACCTGCCCGGCCTGCTTAACGCGATCATGGAAGGGAAGATCGATACGACCTTCCTGATCAGCCATACGCTGCCGCTGGAGCAGGCGCCCGATGGCTACAAGATGTTCCACGGCAACCAGAACGAAGTGACCAAGGTCGTGCTCAAGCCCGAATGGGCCCAAGCCGCCGAATGACCCCCGCCGAGTAAGGAGCGTAAAATGGCTGAGAAATTCGCGATCGTCACTGGCGCGTCGAGCGGCATCGGGCGGGAGCTGGCGAAGCTGGCGTCGAGCAACGGCTATGACTTGCTCGTCGTCGCGGACACGCCCTTTGTCGATGCGTCGGCGGGGTTTGGCGGCGTCGCCAGGATCGAGACGGTCGAGGCCGATCTCTCCACGTTCGAAGGCGTCGACCGGCTGCTGGACGCCGTCGCCGGGCGCAAGGTCGACTTGCTGTGTGCCAATGCCGGGCATGGGCTGGGCGGCGCGTTCCTCGACCAGGACGTTGCCGAGTGGCGCCATGTCATCGACACCAACGTTACCGGTACCGTCTATCTGCTTCAGAGAATATTGAAGACGATGGTCGCGCAGGGCGAAGGCAAGGTGCTGATCACCGGATCGATCGCGGGCTGGATGCCGGGCAGCTTCTCCGCCGTCTATAATGGCACCAAGGCGTTCGTCGATAATTTCGCTGCTGCGATCCGCAACGAGTTGAAGGAGCATGAGGGGATCACGATCACCACGCTGCTTCCGGGCCCGGTCGAGACCAACTTCTTCCACCGCGCGGGCATGGACGACACCAAGGTGGGCCAGTCGGAGAAGTCGGATCCGGCCGATGTCGCCAGGGATGGCTGGGATGCGCTGATGGCCGGTGAGGACAACACGGTCTCGGGCGTGATGAACAAGCTCCAGGTCGCCAGCGCTGGTGTGCTGCCCCAGTCGGTTACCGCGGAGATGCACCGCAAGATGGCCGAGCCCGGCTCGGGCACGGAATAAGAGGAGCGCGCTTCAGCCGCGAAGCACGCGAACGAACGCTTCGGCGCGTGCGCTCACGTCAGCGGCGGAAAAGCCGGGTTTGTAGAGCGCCGAGCCAAGGCCGAAGCCGGCCGCCCCCGCATCCTGCCATGGCCGCATCGTTTCCGGGGAAATTCCGCCCACCGGCAGGACGCGCGCTGCGCCGGGCAAAACGGCGCGCATCGCCTTGAGCGTCGCGGGGGATGCGGCTTCGGCCGGAAACAGCTTGAGCGCGGTCGCACCGGCAGCCAGTGCGGCGAACGCTTCGGTCGGAGTCGCGATGCCGGGCAGCGAGGCCAGCCCGCGCGCCGCCGACGCCCCGATCACCGCAAGGTCGGCGTTGGGCGACACGATCATCTTGCCGCCGGCAGCTGCGACCGCGACGACGTCGCTTTCGGCGAGCACCGTCCCCGCGCCGACCATCGCGCGGTCCCCGCAAGCCTTTGCGAGCCGCGATATGCTCTCGAGCGCGTCGGGCGAGTTGAGCGGAACCTCGATCAGCGTGAACCCGGCTTTGATCAGCGCCTCGCCGATCGGCACCACTTCGGCGGGGGTGACGCCGCGCAGGATCGCGACGAGGGGGCACCTGGCAAAGGCGAGGTCGAATGCGATGACATGATTCATCGGGCATGGCTTTCGATTGCAATGATTCCCGCGGCGAACGCGGCGTGACTGTCGATCAGCGTGGCGGCGCGGCCATTGGCTTCGATCGCGGCGGAATAAAGCGCCCCGAGATCGGGCCCGGCGAGGATATGGACGCTGTCGTGCGCCGCATCGCGCAACCGGACCGTGACGTCGCTGCCGATCAGCAGCCCGCTGGCATAGGCCGCGGCGTCGGCGTCCTCGCGCAGGCCCAGCAGTTTCGCGGCGCGGATTCCGAACAGCGACGCGGCAAGATCGCCGCGCTTGCCTTCCTCGACGCCCGCCATGAATGCGGCATTGGCGCCGACCTCGCCTTGCAGTTGCGCCGCGAGCAGACCGTGGCTTCGCAACAGTGCGAACAGCTCGCCGGTCATCGCCGTGGTGAAGCTTTGGATGCGGCCCCCCGCCATCTCGACCCATTTGCAATGCGTGCCAGGCTGGACGAGCAGCGCGTCGCCGGGAGCCAGCCCAGCCGCGACCGCGCCGAGCAGTTGCACTTCCTCGCCGCGCATCACATCGGCGCGGCCGTGCTCGCAGACCGATACGCCGGGCACGATGGCGGTGCGCGCGTCGATCCACAGCAAGTGCGCGGCGAGATCGGCGATCCCCGCAGGCGCCGCCGCATAGGGCGCCGCCCGCCAGCCGATATTCGACCCGACCATCCCCGCGAGCAGCATCGGCGAGTCGCCATAGGCCGCGCGGATTCCGGCGACTTCGCCCGCGAAATCCTCGACCGCGGTAACGCCCTTGCCGTCGCGCGCGGTGCGGACCACCGCCCCGCCTTCGATCACGAAGACGCGGCGGTTGGTGGTGCCCCAGTCGAGCGCGAGGAAATGGCCGGCGAAGCTCACCACCAGGTCGCGTAGAGCGCGATGAGGATGGCGATGATGATCACCGCGGCCACGTTGAACCCGGCGGTCGTGCGGAACGAAACGCCCTTCATCGAGATCAGATTGTTCTCCGACCGCGCCGGCCGCGCGAGCGACACGATCACCGCCAGTGCGAGCGATGCGAAGAACACGATCGACATGCGGTTGATGAACGGAACGGCGTTGAGCATCTCGCTCCCGCCCCATTTGGCCGGGAACCAGAAGACGAAGCTGAGCAGCACCGAGACGACCGCCCCGGTCAGCGCCCCCGCCTCGGTCGCGCGCGGCCAGAACAGGCCGAGCAGGAAGATCACGGTGATGCCCGGCGTCACGAAGCCCGAAAATTCCTGGATGTACTGGAACGCCTGATCGAGGCTGCCGAGCAACGGGCGCGCCATCGCCATCGCGATGACGATCGATACGACCGCGGCGATGCGGCCGACCCTGACCAGCCGCTTCTCATAACCCGATCCAACCGAATCCTCCGCGCGCGACTGGACGCCCTTCATCTTGGCGTAGATATCGAGCGTGAAGATGGTCGCGATCGAGTTGATCTTGGACGCGATCGACGCGATGATCGCGGCGATCAGCGCGGCGAAGACCAGCCCCAGCAGCCCGGTGGGCAACAGCGCCATCATCGTCGGATAGGCCTGGTCGGGCTTGGCCAGATCGGGCGCGAGCACGACCGCCGCGATGCCCGGCAGCACGATGATCACCGGCATCAGCAGCTTGAGGAAGCCCGCGAAGATCACGCCCTTTTGCGCCTCGGGCAGGCTCTTCGCCGCCAGCGCGCGCTGGATGATATACTGGTTGAAGCCCCAATAGCTGAGGTTGGCGATCCACATCCCCCCGACCAGCACCGCGAGGCCCGGCAGATCCTTGTAGTGCGGGTCATCGGGGCTGAGGATCATGTCGAAATGATCGGGCGCGCGCCGGGTGAGCTCCATGAAGCCGCCGATCACGCCGCTGTCGCCGCCGATCTTGCTGAGCGTGAGGTATGAGACGACCAGCCCGCCGAACACGAGCAAGGTGACCTGGACGATGTCGGTCAGCGCCACTGCCTTGAGCCCGCCGCGGATCTGGTAGAGCAAGGCGAAGGTGCCGAGGCCGATCAGCGCGACATCCTGATTGACCCCCGCGACCTGCGTCACGGCGATCGAGCCGAGCCAGATGATCGAGGTGAGGTTCACGAAGACGTAGAGGATCAGCCAGAACACCGCCATCACGGTGCGGATCGTCGGCCCGAAGCGCTGCTCGAGGAACTGCGGCATCGTGTAGATCTGGTTGGCGAGGAAGATCGGCAGGAAATATTTGCCGACGATCAGCAGGGTCGCCGCCGCCATCCACTCATAGGAAGCGATCGCCAATCCGATCGCATAGCCCGAGCCGGACATGCCGACGATCTGCTCGGCGGAGATGTTCGCCGCGATCAGCGACGCGCCGATCGCCCACCAGGGGAGTGACTTCGAAGCGAGGAAATAATCGCTCGAATCCTT
>Ga0164241_10001254_pt1 | contig 32830 bp, 27 predicted proteins | sample OricomyardsoilBY_FD_108780 | JGI IMG/M metagenome (GOLD analysis project Ga0164241, IMG submission 108780) | Backyard soil microbial communities from Emeryville, California, USA - Original compost - Back yard soil (BY) | ecosystem: Environmental > Terrestrial > Soil > Unclassified | place: USA... | reverse complement strand
GATGGTACGTATGTATAGGGCATCGCAAGGGTTGGTTGACCTGTTGCTTGCCCATGGTTTTAATGATGACACCGCAAGGTGTTACCCCGAACATTTTAAAAGGCTAAAGCTAAACGGCTATAACCCTTACACTATGAAACGGATTTTCAGTCATCCGAAGCATGGCGATTATCTGCTGTTTCATTATGTGTATATGATATTGCACCACGAGGGCAATTTTACGCATACCGAAGAGCGGCAGGTGTATACGGAAGAAGAGGCGCGGTCGTTGTTGGCATTTTACCAATTAAGCCCGCAGCTGGGGCACGAATGGCTGGAGGCATACACCAATGCCTTAGACCTGCACAAGTACTACCAAAGCATACAGTCCATGCCCGATTTTTACAACACCCCCTTAGATGAGGCCATTAAAACAGCCTTTGAAAGTGTGCAGATAGGTAGCAATTACAGCCGTTTGCACATTTTGCATAAGGCTCCTGTGGGGTAAATGATAAGATACATTTAGTAAGGGACATGAGAAGCAGGCACAATAGTAGCTTCGGGTACCGAATCCGGATTTAATAACTCAATACTACTTCCGGCTACTAACTGTATTTCCTTTGTGCCTGAAAGGTCGGAGGATTTGACATAAAACTTAGAATTTACCGGTATGGGTACTTCATTACTAATATTTAGTAAGGCAATTATAGCTCCGCCATCTTTTACCCCTATATCGCCAACCGTTCCTATTTCAAGCCCACTCATTTTTATAGCTGCCCCTTTGTATAACCCATCGGCATTGCCAACTTTTAACTTATAGGTATTATGGCTATTGCACGAATACAGGGTTACTATTATTACTAAAAGAGCAAGTTTTAGCAGGGGTCTCATACCATCGAATATAGGTAGAATTTAATAATTCCGTCAATCAACATAAACGGGGGGAAAAGTCGTTGTAGTAATGAGCAAGCAGCGTGGCAAATGTTTTGTTCTTTAGCCGATAATGAGGGAAAGTGTTTTAAAGTTACGGGTTAAGGTTGGTTTAGCAGCAATGGTATTGTTGCAGGTTTGGTGCGCGCGCGTACAAGCCCAAGCACCCGATTTTTTAAATTGGAAGGGTAGTGCAAAATGTGTGCATTGGGTGGATTCGGTGTACAATAAACTAAGTGTGGATGAACGCATAGGCCAGTTTTTTATGCTGGCAGCCTATACGCAGGGTAAGGACTATAACATGGATACCGTGCTTAGCCTTGTAAAAAATGGCAAAGCCGGTGGGGTTATATTTTTTAAGGGCATGCCCGATGCACAGGTGGCATGGACCAATAAATTACAAGACTCGGCCAAGGTGGGTTGCTTTATTGCCATTGACGGCGAATGGGGCCTGGCTATGCGTTTGGATAGTACAGTTACTTTTCCGCGCCAAATGACATTGGGGGCAGTAGCCGATAGTAAACTAATTAACGACATGGGACACGAAATAGGCCGCGAGTGCAAACGCATGGGCATTAACGTAAACTTTGCGCCCGATGTAGATGTAAATAATAACCCCAACAATCCCGTAATTAATGAACGATCGTTTGGTGAGGATAAATACAGCGTTGCCCTAAAGGGTTTTGAGTACGCCGATGGTATGCAACGCGAAGGTGTGCTGGCATGTGCCAAGCATTTTCCCGGTCACGGCGATGTAGACAAGGATTCGCATAAGGAGTTGCCTACTGTAGCTAAAAGCGCAGGTGCTATTGATAGCCTGGAACTTTACCCGTTTAAAATACTATTTAACAACGGCACGGGCAGTGTAATGGTAGCGCACTTAAATGTTCCTGCGCTCGATTCATCGGGCACTCCCGCATCTATCTCCACCACTATTGCTACAGGATTATTAAAAAACAAATTGGGGTACGATGGCTTAGTGTTTAGCGATGCATTGAATATGCGCGGAGTTAGCGCACCCTACAAACCGGGTACAGTAGATTCGATGGCGTTTATGGCGGGTTGCGATATTTTAGTGTTTAGCGAAGATGCCACACAGGGTATTGCTAAAATTAGGCAGTCATTAGATAGTAACTGCATTACGCAATTGGAAATGGAGCAGCGCGTAAAAAAAGTGTTAGCCTATAAATACATGCTGGGCCTAAACAAGGTGCAAAAAATACCTTTAGAGAATTTGTACGCCGACCTGAACAACATGTATGCGCAAAATTTGAAACAGCAATTGTTTGAGCAAGCATTTACAGTAGCCGCTAACTTAGATACATTATTGCCTTTCAAAAATTGGAACTATAAAAAGGTAGCATCGCTTTCAATAGGTAACTCAGGCATTTCTCCTTTTCAAAAATACATTGCCAATTACGAGGAGATGGATTTCTATAATCAATCGCAGGAGCATAGCACTAAAGAGTTTAATGCCATAATTGATACACTTGCCAAATACAGTTTGGTTATTGTTGACCTGCACGGCATGGTACGCCTTGCTTCGCGCGATTATAACGTAGCCGATGAAACCAAGAAATTTTTAGAGGCCCTTTCGGGCAGAACGCGCGTGGTGCTAACCGTATTTGGCAACGCTTACAGCCTACGCTTTTTCGAATACCTGCCGTGGGTGGCTATGGCCTACGAGGATAACGAAACCACTAACATGGTTGCCGCCAACGCCTTATTTGGTGCCGAAAAAATTAGCGGCAGGTTGCCTGTTACATCGTGCAAAACATTTAAGGCGGGCATGGGTTACCAATCCGATAAAATATACAGGCTTAAAAACTCGAGCCCCGAAGAGTTGGGTATACCCAGCGATAAGTTGCGCACCATAGATGATATTATACAACGGGGGATTGATGCTAAGGCTTTCCCCGGTTGCCAGTTATTAGTTGCCAAGGATGGCAAAGTAATTTGGAACAAAGCCTACGGCACACAGATATACGAGTTGCCCGATAAAGTAACGCCTACTGATATATACGACCTTGCATCGGTAACCAAAGTAGCTGCTACTACTATGGCGGTAATGAAACTATACGAGGAGAAAAAACTAAGCCTTGATAAAACCGTTGGTGATTACCTGCACTTGCCTAAAGGCGCCGAAATAAAGGGATTAAAAATAAAAGACATACTGCTGCACCAAGCAGGGTTACGCGCCTTTTTTATGTTTTATAAAGAAACTGTTGGCGATAGCGCCACCTTTAATAAATACTACAGCAAGACAATGAGTAAAGGTTTTGCTGTACAGGTGGCGGATAGTTTGTTTATGCGGACCGACTACCCCGATACCATGTGGAACATAATTGCCACTACCGATTTAGGCGAACATGGCAAGTATGTATATAGCGATAACGATTTTTACATACTGCAAAAAATTGTTGAGCGCATTAGCGGACAAAAGTTAGATGAATATGTGCGCCAACATTTTTACGAACCTATGGGCCTTACACACATCGGGTTTCATCCGTTATACAGATTTGCGGGTAACAGGATAATGCCTACCGAAACAGATACTGTTTTTCGTAAGCAAACGGTACGCGGTTTTGTACACGACCCCGGCAGTGCCATGTACGGTGGCGTAGCAGGGCACGCAGGTTTGTTTAGTAATGCGTTCGATTTAGCAGCACTGTTTCAAATGCTATTGAATGATGGAGAATATAACGGCCAACAAATTTTAGATTCGGCAACCATACATTTATTTACCATGCGCCAGTCTAAAATATCGCGCCGTGGTTATGGGTTCGATAAACCCGAGCCGGATGTACATAAGCCATCGCCTTGTTACGATGGCGTACCGCTTAGCACTTTTGGGCATACAGGATTTACAGGTACTTGTGTTTGGAGCGACCCGGAGAATAACTTGACCTATATATTTTTAAGTAACCGGGTGTACCCTAATGCCGAAAATAATATGCTGGTTAAAATGAACATCCGCACCGATTTGCAGGAAGCTATTTACAGGGCGTTGGTTAAATAAAGTATTACTTTAAAGCTTGCTGGTATAAAGCCAATAACTTTTGCGTATAACTTACAATATCAAATTGCTGCGCAGTTTTAAAACCCTCTTCAAGTATTTGTTGGTACAAGGTTTTGTTATTTGCTAAAGCTATAATGATATCAGCAAATGCTGCTTTATTTTGTTCAGGTAGTATATAGCCATTCTCTCCATTGCGTATTATATCGCGGTTGCCTTTACCATCTAAACTAACTACCGGAAGGCCTGCGGCCATAGCTTCAACCATTGCCAAACCAAAGGGTTCATAATACGCACCATGAACATATATATCGCTGTTCCACAAATAATCTTGTACATGCTGTACATTGCCATGAAAGGTAATATGCTGTTGTAAATCCAAATGCATGGTTTTTTCAACCAGCCTTTTTCTATTAGGACCATCGCCTAATATATGCAGATGTACGGCTTGCTTACGTTTTACTAATTCATGTACCACATCAACTAAAAACGATTGGTTTTTTTTATCTACCAATGTGCCAACGGTAACCAAATGCAAGGTATTGACATCGGTACTGCGCACATGGGTTGCTGGCTTAGTAAACCTTGCTGTGTTTACAGCATTAGAAAGTAAAGTAACGTTTCGTAAATCGGTGGGTAATACACGTTCGAAGTATTGATATGCATCTTTAGATATGGCAATAAACCTATTACCGCCATTAACCCTGTAGCGCTTTAGTATATAGCGGCGCTCGTAGTATTCTGTTAATTTCTGTTTGTTAGTTAATGTATCTAATTTGAATGTTTCGAGTTGGTGCATATTATCATGACAATGACTAAACCATTTAGCTTGCGGGTAAGTTATACTGCGCGATACAATTTCGGCTTCGAATAAGTGAGTGTGTATAATGTGGGGTTTAAACTCCTGTATCAGCTTATCTAATCCTGCAATATTATACTTGGCGGGTTTGGTTAATGACAAAGAGATGAAGGCGGGAATATGTTTTATATCATAACCTGCATTAGCCGTTTCGTACTCTATCAAATTGTTCAGGCAAACCAGCTTTACTTCTATTCCACTTTGCTTATTAAGTTCGGCACATATATCCATGCAAATACGTTCGGCGCCGCCTTTACGTAAGCTGGGTATTATGTGTAGTATGCGCATACTATTGTTGTATTAGTTGTTCGGCTTTTGCAGGGCTTGTAAATACGTTCAGTAAAATATTCAATTTGTATTTGGTTTGCGGATGATTAGGCTGTATAAATACCGATTTTAAAAGCCAGTAGGTTGCTTGTGCTTTTCTGTGGTTATAAATATAGTACTTAGCAATGCCAAAATAACAACTGCTATACTTCTGCTTTTTAATGAGCGACGATGTTTTATGCCCGGGATGGTTGGGGGCAAAAATAAAATCGAGCGTTTGCTTGTGCTCGGCAAAACTATTATTGCGCTTTTCGTTTACCGACCTATCGTCGTGGTCGCCTGCAATTACAGTAATTTGATTAGGTAAATATATGGGTGTATATTCCTCAACAATACGATGCCAAAGTTCCATATCCTCACCAATGCGAAACTTAGTGTTGAACTGATGTTTGATTAAAATACTTCGATGTATACATGCCTGTGGATTGCCTAATACAGCGGTGCTTATAAAGTCGTGAATATTTGGTGTGTTGCAGGGCCCTGCTATTTTATTAGTCAATACCCCATTTTTATCAAATGCAATATCAGTATAAAAAAAAGCTGTGGGTTGATTTAATGCTTGTATCCTATTGTACAATAATTGTAAACGGTTTGGCAGATAGTAATCATCACTATCAACAAAACAAATGTATTTGCCATTGCTTTGTTTTATACCGTTGTTACGCGCAGCACTGCGCTCAGCATTTTGCTGATATATGTATTTTATGCGAGGATCGGTATAGGCAGTTACCACCTGCTTTGTATTATCGGTTGAACCATCGTCAATTATTAGTAACTCCCAACTATTAAAAGTTTGTTGCAGTATACTATCAATAGTTTGCCCTATTAAGCCTGCGCGGTTATAGGTGGGTACTATTATTGAAAAAAATGGAGTATTGCTCATTTAAAAAGGCGAACCGTATTTTTTATTAGTACTCCTAATATCGGAATATTATATAAAAACATTACTGCCATAGTTTTGTTGGCATTTATGTTGTAGCCTTGGGGGTAAAGGGTATATGCCTTAGTAATGTGATTGTACATTTTCCCTTTATCACCTTTTTCGGCGGCTATAATAGCTAAGTGATAGTGGCATTTACTTAGTAAGTAGTTTTTATCAGCTGGCGGTAATAGCTGCTTTAATTCGGGTTTGTTGAAAACAGTTTGAAAATTAATTAGTTCCTTTTCAAAACGTTTTTCATCGCCGCTGGTATATGAACCAGCGTGCTCTAAATATCCGCAGGTATATTCATGTAGTTGTACTAATGGATATTTAGTAGCTATGCGTAGCCAAAGATCAAGGTCTTCAAGGCCGGGTATAGTGATATCGAAAGTTAATTCGTGTACAATATCGGCATGTACACAAACCCTGGTGGGATTAAAAGTAAAGCGCAATAAATAATTGTAAATATCATTACCAGTATAAGGCGGTTGCGGCCTTTCGGTTTTAAGGGCATTACCGTTTGACAAATAGATGTTGGAGAATAATAAAGCTTTGGGGAAATTAAGTAGTTGTAAGTGATGATAAAAATTTTCAAGGTGATTGGGTTCTAACCAATCATCGCTATCTAAAAAACAAATGTAGGCGCCCTTTGCAGCTGTAACGCCAGTGTTCCGCGCCACTCCCCTTTCGCCATTAACAGGCTGGCGAATTAATTTTACGCGCGCGTCGGTATAGTTAGCTACAACATCGGCGGTTTTATCTTTCGAGGCATCATCCACCACTATTACCTCAAAGTCGGTGTAGGTTTGGGCAAGTACAGTATCTAATGCTTTTTTAATAAGCACTTCGCGGTTATATGCCGGTATTATAATACTGAAAAAAGGCATGGGTTATTTTGTAAAAAGCTTTTTTACCGGCCTTAGTAGTTTTAGTAAGGGTGCGTAGTTGCTTCTAAAGCTTAGGTTTTTGTGTATTAGCTGATCGGTATGCTCTAATTCATTTACATCTACCATGTTAAACAGTTGTGCCGCATAAGCAAAATCGTTGGCCCAGTAATACCTAACAGCATTGTCGAAAACATAATAGTTCAAAGCTTGGCGGGCAATAACTTCTTTACCTGTAAAGTTTAAGTTTATGGCGTAACCTTTTACTATTTCTGTTGAAAGGGTGGGTATAATATCGTATAACCGGCTATATCCGATTTTATGCGCCACCGAATTGTGTATCGAATTCATATCGATTTTATATTTCGACGACTTTTTGGTTTGGGTATAATCAGCCTCCATTTGCGATTTAGATGTTTCGTGGAAACGGTAATGCGCCAACAGGCTATCGATATACACTACCTTACTTTGCCCGTATTTGTACAGGTACTTCACCCACATTTCATAGTCCATAAACCAATGCATGCGGTCATCAAGGCCTATTTCATTAAACATATCACGTTTCCAAAAGGTAACAGGCTGTGTAATAAACGTACGTACTATTGATTTGTAAACAGCAGACTCTATACGCGTACCTTTCTTAACTTCATCGCGGGTGCCCTCATCGTTAAACTCGCGCACGTTGCCATACACAATATCGGGTTGCAGTTCCGAAGCAAAGGCTTCACCTATTTTAAGCAAAGCACCTTCTTCCAAATAATCATCGCTGCAAAGCCAGTTAAAAACATCTCCTGTACACTTTGCACGGCCTTTGTTTATGGCCTCGCTTTGTCCGCTATCTTTTTCGCTTACCCAATAAGCTAATTGGCTTTCATATTTTTTTATAATGTCGGCAGAGTTATCGGTACTGCCACCATCAATAATTATATACTCTAAGTTTGGGTAGTTTTGGTCCAATACACTACGTATAGTTTGCTCAAGGTATTGGCCTTGGTTATAGCTAACTGTAACTATACTAATTTTAGGTAATGTAACCATACAAATAAGTTATGAGGCATCGAATTTATAACCAAATGTTTGTATGTCGTCATTAAACACTTTAGCAACTAATTCCTTATTCCTTTCGTTGTAATATTCTCTAAAATTTTTTTTGTTCGACACGTTTTCCACCGTTAATTCGGTTTCAGCAATTCCTATTTTATTACAAATATAATTGAAGTCGGTTTGCAGGTTTTCGAAACGGCCAATATAATCTACTAAAGGTTTATTAGTTTGCATATCATACAAATATTCTTTTTGTAGGTGTACATCGTTGTTTACACGCCATTCAATATACGAATCAAAATCGGATAATTTGTTTATTAGTTCCCCTTGTGGGTGCGTTTCTTGTGTTTTTTGCATGTAGGTGTATAACGATACTTGCCAGTCCCATGGGTTGCGTACAATAGCAAATTTGAAATAGCTATTCCAAATATTAGCCGGTATGCTCTTTTTTAACTCGGCAGCCGATACATGTGTGTTGAATTTATTTGAATATACCGACTCGGCAGGATTTATAATCCTGTGTATAAAATTTGTTGATGGCTTAGCATGGATATAGGGCGATAGTTTTTTTCGTATAGATGTACCTGCCGTTTTATAAACGTGTATGAAAATAAATTTATGCGAGTGCGAAATGATCATATGTAAACCTTAGAGATATTTATTTTTTATCAACAGCACCTGTTTCCACTAAGCCATTTATCCAATTGTATGTTTTGGTTATGCCTTCAACAAGCGGTTGTGTAGGTTTCCATCCAAGTTTTTCAAATATTAGTTTGTTGTCGCTATTACGGCCTCTTACGCCTGTTGGCCCGGGTATGTTATTAATAGTAATAGTTTTGCCCGAGATGCCGGCTATCATTTTAGCAAAATCGTTAATCGAAATCATTTCATCCGATCCGATATTAACCGGGCCTGTAAAGTCGCTTTCCATTAAACGGCGAACGCCTTCTAAACACTCATCAATATATAGGAACGAGCGGGTTTGTTTTCCATCTCCCCATATTTCAATAGTACCGCCATCTTCGGCACGGGCTACTTTGCGGCTGAGAGCAGCAGGTGCTTTTTCTTTCCCGTTATCCCATGCGCCAAGCGGCCCAAATATATTGTGGAAGCGGGCAATACGTACTTGCAAACCATGGTTACGCATGTAGGCTAAAAACAAGCGTTCGCTAAATAACTTTTCCCACCCATATTCGCTATCGGGGTTCGCGGGATATGCCGAATCTTCGGAACATTCGGGGCTATCGGGGTTTAATTGGTTATGCTCGGGGTACATACATGCTGATGAAGAATAGAAAACTCGGCCTACTTTTTTCTTATGGGCAATATCGGCCACATTAAGGTTAATGGTAGCCGAGTTGTGCATTACGTTAGCATCGTTTTCGCCGGTAAAAATATAGCCAGCGCCACCCATATCAGCGGCTAACTGATATATCTGGTCAATGTTTTCGTCAATTACCGAATCAACAACACGCGGGTCGCGTAAATCGCCAATTATAAAATCATCGGCATCGCTAGATGCATATTCCGGATTTTTTAAATCAACACCGCGTACCCAAAATCCTTCTTTTTTTAAGCGGGTTACTAAGTGGCTGCCTATAAAGCCCCCGGCGCCCAATACAAGTGCACGTTTTGCCATTGTGGTGTGTTTATTTTTTAAGTTAAAAGCGCTCAGCCATGTAGTTGGGCTATTTTTGCGGTGTGAAAATAAGAAAACGACAGACTAAGCGAAGGTTGAAATAAAAAATACCTTTTTTAAGACCCTATTTATACGTTATGCGCGCCCTAATAATTTATTAAAGCGGTATTTAAATGAATCTTTCATCCTATCTAATGTTGTATATTTTTTAGGTAGCAAATACGGATGTACCACATAAAAACAAGCTGTATCGTATTTCATATCGGGAAAAACAAATGCCGGATGTTTAAGGGGAAACGGTATTGTGTACGTTTTAATATTAAATACATCGCGGTTAACATTGCTGCCTACATCAAAATGAGTACCGCTGTTTAACCCAATATTAGTAACCAAATTATATGCAGGAACTACGGCTAAACCGTTTTGCGATATAATGTTAAATTGCCACGGGTAAGCCCAAGAAACGTGCCCATCGTATTGTACCGATTTGTTAACATCATGAAGATATTTACATATTTCGGGATCATCGAAAACACGTTTAAAAACACCTTCGGTTACAGCTAAATCGAAACAGGTTTTTTCAATATCGTGCATTTGCCAAGCCCTGCGCCAACTGGCCCACCCCCATTCTTTATTAAACCGCGAAAACAAATATGAACTAGCTATGTCGGTTTCACCCATTGGGTTTCTACCGCAAATTGTCATTACCCGTTTATCATCTCTGTATTTGTCTAACAGTTGCTGGCAAAAAATAAAAAAACTGGGATTTGGCAAACAGTCATCTTCTAAAATTATTCCTTCGGTTTCATTTTCAAAAAACCAATCAATAGCTGTTGAAACACTTATTTTGCAGCCCAAATTTTTGTCTCGAAATAAGTATTGCACCCTGCATTCCCAGTCAATATTTTTTACCAAGCTGCGTACCTCTGCGCAATTTTTTAAATCATCTTCTCGTTCTTGTCTTGGGCCGTCAGCAGCAATATATAGGGCGCTGGGGCGGGCTTCACGTATGGCATTAAATGTAGCTAACGTAGCATCAGGACGATTAAAAACAATAAATAAAACAGGTGTACTAAACATTTTGCAAGTATTAATGTAGTTTATGTAATGCTTGGTAAGCTTTATGCCAAAAATAAAATTTTAGATTAGGGTGGTGTATGTCGCACAGGTTTTCCTGTGTGCCGGAAATATACAATATCCTTTTTGTTGTTTATATATACCCCGAACTATCGGGCTATCGTTTTATCAGCCTCATAATATCTGCAAATTGGTTATCCACCGGTGCAGATATTGCTTAAGTATAACTATAAGCCCCAGTGTTTTTTATACAATCATTTCAGTTATGGCCTGCTTAAGCCTGTTATAAGTATGTTGCTTATAATATGCATCATAATTAGGGGTTAATGGCCTGCCGTTTAAATCTGTATTGTTACTTAAATGTTTAATGGCATTTAAAAACATTTCGGGGTCGTTTTCATTTATGGCAATACCCATATTGTATTTAGTTACCCGTTCATCCATTAAGTAGCCTTTACTTACTATAAGCGGCTTTTTAAATAATGCTGCTTTAGTAAGGGTGTTACTACTATGATAAAAGCTTTTATACGAGGCCATTATAACATCCGATATTTCAACTAATGAGTTATACTCGTGTCCGTCTTTTAACGATTGTAGGTGCCAATAAGTATTATCGGGGTAGGTTTCAATAGCGTGGCAAACTTGTTTATAGTCTTCTTCGCTGCTCCAATAATATTTGTTGTTTTCGCCGGCTATTAAAAACAAAAACGGCAGGTTTTGTTCGTTGCATAGTTTAATAACCTGCAATAGGGTAAGCACATTTTTTTTATTGTTTATTACCCCCAGCAGGCTAATAATTTTGCGGCCTGCCGCCATTCTTTTTATTTCTATAGCTATAGGTGCCAAATTGGCTTTGTCTAATTCATCGTTGGTAATATCGGGAAATTGTATGGCCGGTTTTTTTACCGTTTCGGCAAATTTTTTAATCATACCCTCATCTAACAAAGCAATGCTATGGCAGGTTGGCGATTTGAAAAAATTAAGCATAGTGCTTGCCCTGCCCTTACCTGTACGAAAAAACGAGGGATGAAAATATATACCTGCCCAAGGCAGTTTAAATGCATTTTTAAAAAGCATGGGGCTATAATAGGGTGCCAGCAATTTAGCATCGAGATAAGGCACTAAAACAAAAACATCTTTACGTGTATTACAATCGGGAAGTATTTGTTCAATGCGCATTTGTATGGCTTTCCATAGCTCATGTACTTTAAACCTTTTTTTAAGTATCGGAAGGTTTAATATTGTTTTAATAACGTATTGCCTTAAACTAAGTTTAAGTGGGGCAGGGTTGGTGTTTACCTGTACCGTGGCCCCTTCGTTTAATTGATGCGGTATAGGCTCATTTTTATCCCATACATGAAAAAACCCATTATGTATATTATGTGGAGCACGTGCAGCAAGCCATTGTTCAACATATCCGGGGTTGGGACTAACCGAGTGTACAGTATAACCTAATTCTAATAGCGCTTTGCATATGTATAGATGGTAGGTTGGTATGTGGCCGTTCCACTTACAATCTACAACAAATATTATGCTGTATTTTTTCTTCTCCATGAATCAACAATCTCATTAATAGTCTGCTCAAGGCTTTTGGTTATATCCCACGCCGGAAAGTGGCTTTTTATTTTGCTCAAATCGCTATAGTAGCAAATATGGTCGCCAATACGGTTGGTGTCGGTATAAATATATTGTTGTTTGATACCGGTAAAGCGTTCGGTTATTTCAAAGGCTTCCAATATCGAGCAGGTGTTGTCTTTTCCGCCGCCCAAGTTGTAAACCTCGGCTACACGTGGCGCTTTGGTAAACTCTTCCATAAAACGTGCCACATCAAACGAGTGTATATTGTCGCGCACTTGTTTGCCTTTGTAGCCGTATATATTATAGGTTTTGCCTTCTAAATTGCACTTAACTAAGTAGCTTAAAAAGCCATGTAGTTCAACACCTGAATGGTTAGGGCCGGTTAAGCAGCCACCACGTAAACAACAGGTGGGCATATTAAAGTAGCGCCCGTATTCCTGCACCAATATATCGGCAGCTACTTTACTTGCGCCAAAAAGCGAATGTTTTGATTGATCGATACTGAAAGTTTCGGCAATGCCGTTTAAATATTCAGGGTCGTCGTAATCCCAACGGGTTTCAAGCTCTTTTAACTTAATAGTATTGGGCTTATCGCCATACACTTTATTGGTAGACATAAAAATAAAAGGCGACTCGGGGCAATTTTGCCTGGCGGCCTCCAGCATGTTAAGTGTGCCTACTGCGTTTGTTTCAAAGTCATCGAATGGTATATCGGCAGCCTTATCGTGCGATGGCTGCGCTGCAGCATGTACAATTACATCGGGCTTTACTTCTTTAACCAAATCAAGTATGCCTTGCCTGTTACGCAGGTCAATTTCGTGGTGGGTAAAGTTTTTAAGGCTTGCCTGTAAGCGCTGCTGGTTCCAACGTGTATCGCCATTGGGGCCAAAAAATACGGCACGCTGGTTATTGTCTAAGCCATGTATGTGGTAGCCACGTTCGTGAAAAAACGCGCAAACTTCGGAACCTATTAAACCTGATGACCCTGTAACTAATATTTTTTTCATGTTGTAAATGCTATTGCGACCTGTCGTTTATAATTTTAAAATGGTTGAAGTTGAATTCTAAATCTTTCTTGTATATCTGATACAACGGCCTTTGCCCAATAAACGAAGCCCACATGGAGTAAGTGCTTATAGGCCCTGCAATATAGTCACAATATGACAGTGCATACATGTCTTCAATAATTTGGTTATTGGCAGGAATAACTTGGTATGCACTATAGTTGGCCCAATCTACCTCCTCGTTCGAGCAAATTAAATAGCGGATTTTTTTGTCGGGAAATTGCAATTGCATATTAACCATAATGTTCAGGTAAACATTATCATCAAAATAAAGCTCGCCGTTACGGTATTGTTTATAGTCGCCGCGGCGTATGTGTATGCCTACCAGCATATCCACATCTTTGCGGGCTTTTTGTATAAGCATTTCAATATTGGTTAAGTGTTGCTGCCTGGGTATAAAAAAGGCGGTAAGCTGTTTGCGGTATTTTGCTAATGGTGTAATATCCCTGCTTATCCAACCTTCAATAATATAGTTATTATATGCATTGCGTTGTTTCAGCAATTCGGCAAAATCGGTCATTACTAAACCATTTTGGTTTATAAGCCCCAGCCATTTATTGCCCGCTAAATTGCGATGATTTATAAAGTCGCGCAGGTGCGGCAGCCTGCTTTTAACGGGGGCCAGCATTTTATATTTAAACGCCGATGCTTTAGCAGGCGGATATATAATAAAGGACTTATTGTACAGGTTTTGAAAGTTGGCCTTGTAATCATCGAAAGAAAAATCGACAAGGGTTGAGTTGGTTTCTTGAGCCAATACCATTAACTGCGAAGTGTGAAAAAGCCTATTACCTAATTGCCCTGCTTTGTAATCGTTGAATATCACCTTTCAATGTTATTTTTTCGCTACTATTACTATGTTCCAACATAGGTATTTCAGAAAGGGGAATATTTTTAGCGTTACATTATCAAGCGCAGCTAAAGGTTTGTATAACCAAGCCCATTTTTGCTCTTCTTCAATTACTTTTTTCCAAAACCTTTCTTTGTTAGGATTTCGAAATTGTACCAAAGCCATTAATATGAAAATAATGAGTGTAAAAAACCAAAAGTATTTGGTTTCAACATTATTAAAGTGTTTTTTAAAAAGTGCTATATCTTTAACTGTAAGCGGATGCTCATCATCAGTACGTACATTAGTAGCTATTCTGCGGTATACGTTTATAATGGGATTGTATGCCAAGGGATCCCAGCTTACCAAGGTTCCTCCCTTTTTTAATACAGCAAGTATTTTAAGAATGGTTACCTCAATCTCAACATGATGAAAAAGGTTGCCCACATATACAATATCAAATTGTTCAGGATCAAGTAATAGATTTTCAGCAGTTGATTTATGCGTAGTTAGTGTAGTATTGTATTTGCCAGCCAATCGTTGTGTGGCATCCAGCATGCCGCCCGATATATCTGTAGCGGTAACCTGCGCTCCTTTTAATGCAAAATAAACCGATGCTTCGCCTAAGCCACATCCCACATCAAGCAACTTAGCGCCTTTAAGTTTATTGCCCAAAGCTTGGGTTATGTAGCGCATTTCGGGTGCTGTTAGTGCTTCATTGGTTTTGTATACATCAATTAAGGATACATCTACACTTTCAGCCCATTTGTCGTGAAACTGCTCTTCTGCTTCAAATATTTTTGAGTTAGACATTTTGAATTTTTTTATCAATAATATATCGGGGCCTATGTTTGGCTTCTTTATAAATTTTACCAATATACTCGCCAATTATACCAATACTTATCATTTGCACACCCCCTAAAAAATATATTGAAATCATTAAAGACGACCAACCTTTTATGACGTTTAAAAACGAGTACGAGTATATTGTATAAATAATTAAAATTGCACTGAACAGCAAAAAAAATATGCCTAAAAGGAATATTAATCGTAATGGCTTAATGCTGAATGAAGTTATGCCATCTAAAGCAAACGATAGCATTTTAAAAAAAGGATACTTGCTTTCACCAGCGGCACGCTCATTTCTGTTATAGTATACAATAGTGTTTTTAAAACCCATTAAAGGAAATATGCCCCTTAAAAACAGGTTAACTTCACCATATTGTTCCAATTCATTAATTACCCTATTACTGCTTAATCTATAGTCGGCATGGTTGTATACTACGTTTACTCCCAATTGAGCCATCAGTTTATAAAAAAGTAAAGCTGTATTTTTTTTAAAGAAAGTATCAGTAACTCTAGCTTTTCTAACACCGTATACCACCTCAAATCCTTCATTATATTTTATTATCATCTCCTTTAATGCTATTAAATCATCTTGCAGGTCGGCATCAAGCGATATATAACAATCAGCATCATTTTTAAATTCTAATAAGCCTGATAAAAGAGCAAACTGATGTCCAAAATTGTTTGCCAATTTAAGGCCCGATATAATTTGGTTGTTTGTTGATAGCGAAGTAATAATTTCCCATGTACTGTCCCTGCTTCCATCATCTACAAAAACAATCTTGCTTTTATCAATATCAATCAAATCTGATAACTCAGTACGTACATAATTTAATAATGTTTGTGCCGTAGTTGGCAACACCTCTTCCTCATTATAGCAAGGCAAAACAAAGTATACAGTTGGTTTTTGCATCATTGTTTAATAGATTGATTTTGTGGCTTCCATATTTGTATATCATATGTTAAATAACTGTGCCTAAAAGCTACTGTAACTGAATCGGCTAAATAATAGTTTTGAGCAAGGGCCGAGTCAATGTGCATCCATTTCATCCGTTGGTGGTAATAAATTAACCCAAAATCTTTATGCTGTACTTTATGCTGAATAAGTGTGGTGTACGCATCGCAATATTTTTTTGCTACCCATATTTTATTAAAGTATTTGCTATAAAAGGATTGCGGCCCTATACCTGTATATAAAAACTTATAATACTCAACTTGCCCGTCATCATATATACGGTAGTTGTTTTTGTACAATATAGAGTTAAATGCCGGGAAGGAGAGTACTTCTTTATTGCTTAAAATTTCTTTCTCCACCTTTACAAAGGTAGCTGTATCTTGTTTTGTGTATAAGCCACCAAGCATTAATAATGACGTTATTACTGAAGAAAGAATTACGACCTGGACAAATTTCTCAGAAATGTTAAGCCTGGTAAGTTGTTTGTTTACTGCAATAATATAGAAGGGCACAAATAACTGCAACAGGTATATTAAATACGATCCGTGATGGCCACCAAGTTTTAGTGCAAATACTAAAAAGCCGCATATCCCTGCCCACGCTATAATTGATATATTAGTTTCAGGTATTAGGGGTTTACCAATGTTAAGCAAACTTATTTTCTGCCAAGTGTCTTTAAATTGAAATTTGAAAGCTGTAGAACTAATGAATTTATATAAAACAACTAAGGATAGTATAGTGTAACCGGGATGTTCCAGTAAAAAATAATCGCGAAACTGCTTAAGTAATGTTGGTATATTATAAACTCCGGCTAGTTTAGATAGTATTACAGTAACGTAGAAATACGCCGGACAATAGTGATTAACTATTATAGCCGATAGCCCGAATAATATTCCGAAACATAGTGCATAGTAAACAGCCTTTTTTTTAGAAACAAAAAGAAATAGATAAGAAACAATAACAGGAGCGGCTAATACAAAGTATATTTTTGTGTAAAAAGCAAGAATGGTAAGTATAATTGAGCCAGCTAAAGATCCATACGAATATGAACGTACAAGCGGATAAAGCACAGCTATTAAAAACAGCAGCAATCCTAATGAGTCGGGGCGTGGTTGTATATTTACATTGGTAAGATACGTGGCATAAAAAAGCACACTGCTGCCAATAATAACGAACAACTTAATGCCTAATTTATACTGTACAAAAGCTAAAAATACAACAGATAATAATATGTACAATGCTGTAAGCACCCTATGTGTTATAAGGCTATCGGTTTTAAACAGCGAAATAATTGGCGCTGCTGTATAGTTATATACAATACCATAAACATTTAGTTTTTCTGGCAAATTTTGAAATACAAATGGGTTTTCGTGTTGGTTAACCATATCTGTAGTTTCAATAATGGCAACCTCGCGTAACTCAATTTGGTAGTTATAGCAAATAAGAGTTGTATGGTAGTATACCGCATACGCAAATATTGCCATTATTAATGCATAATATATATACAGCCCCCAGTTACGCATTATATTTTATTGTTAACTTTTGCAACACAAATAATTGATGAGCCATATAGTCGTTTGGGTAATACTAGCGCTTCAATATATAAGCACCACCCAATTATTTTATGCATTAATAATGCTATTGCCCCCGAAGGTGCTTTTAGAATGGTATTTCGGCGTTTACCCCTTAATTTTGTAATGTATAACATTATATACAGTAAGTGAAAAAAATACTGTTTGTAAGTAACTGTACAATTGCTTGCTTGCATACAATCTTCAATGCTTGATAAGGTGTACCTCCTAAAATGGCCGTAATTTTCATCGTAATTACTCCAAAGTTCTTTTCGGGCGGGTACAGTAGTTACTATGGTATTTACATTAGGGTAGTACGAGAGTATATTTTTTAAAAACTCGTCCGGCTTTTCAATGTGCTCTATTACATCAAATAAGGTAATTACGGTAATTTCATCTCGTATGTTTTTAGGCAAATCTATGGCATCTGTATTATAATAAATCTGAATGGTTTCATTTATCGGGGTTACTATGCCTAATTCAACACCCTTTATATCATATCCGGCATCTTGTATGCATACAGTTACAATTCCGCGGCCGCAACCTATATCTAAAATCTTAGGGGCCCGTAATTTTCTTATTACATTAACAATTAACTTATTTCGTGCAATGTTCCAAAAATCCTTTTCTATACCAGGTGGGTAGCTTGTTTCATAAATATCTTTAGTAAATTCAGTTGTGGTTATTTCCATATATCATATACAAAAAAGGTGAGCGAATATAAGCATTATTAAATCATGGCATTATTTGAAGTGTGAATGAAACGAAAGAGTTTTAAATAAAAGTGCATTTTCCCTTTTTAGTACCCCAAAGTTTTCGGTTTCATTTTGTTTGCAGCTTTTATTAAACCAGTACCTTAATAAATAGCTGTTGGGGTTAGTTTGTATACAAAAGTTGGCATAAGTTTCATATTCCGAAAAGTAGGATTGCTCGTCCTTTGTAACATCTTTCATTGCTATAATCGCCTTTTCGACATTGCTGTTATTTACTTGCTCAATATGTTTTACCAATTTCTGCAACATTGTTTTATTAAAAAGCATATAGTGTGTAATAAACGAAACCGGCAATTGATGTTTTAATTTAGTTATTACTTCAAAGGTTTTAAAGTACGGTGTATGGTATTCATCCGAAAAATCAAAATAGGTTTTCCCTCGGGTCTCGAAAATGGTATCCTGTATAAATACTGTGTCGGCATCAACCACCAAATAATTATCGCAAGTACCCACTTTGTCAAAATTTAGCTTTAATAGCTGTTGATATATCCACCCGCTACGATCATTACCATTAATAAAAAAGCCTATTTGCTGTTTAGTTGTATTGCATATCTGTAGTTCGCTTACAAATACACAATTATTATTTTCTACAACTTTTTGTATTTCATTACTTAATGGCGCTACAATATATATATTGGTTATAGGGTGCTTTATGTGTTGGCGTATACCGGCTATAACCAAAGGCAAAGCATGTAAGTCTTTTTTAATAACAGGTACTATAACATCAATAGGTAATTTCGATTGTTTTACAGCCGGTTCAATCCATTTTTTATATCGTTGGTATTCGCGCCTGAATATCCTGAAAAAAAAACTTCGCTCCTGTTTAAATAAACTAGCCGAACGGATAATATATATATCGGTTAGCCGGCTTTTAAGTTTTCGGAGTTTTGAGATCATACTTACGCTAGTTGGATTGGGTTAACAGGCAGGTTACTAAAACAATTATTAGCAGCATGAACTATTAATTATTTTTACGGGTCTCCCAATTTAATAAAGGCCTGGTGTAACCATGCATTTGCCCTTTGTAATCGCCACGTGTAGGGGCATCGGTATCATCATAAAGTTCAAAATCAATATTAGCTGACACATGTATTTTTGTTGGGTTGTGCGTGGTAACACATACCGTCATTTTATAACCAATATTGTTTAGCGAGTTGGCGGGTATCCAAGCTACCGAATCATATACGCCGGGGCTGTACATGTTGGCTATTTTAGTATCAAGCGATTGAAAAACCTTTTCCCCATCTTGCGTTGAAAGCAAAAAATTAGGCCCGGGCTTATAGCCTTCTTTTAATATTTCATACTTTATCTCTAACCCAAAGGAATCAGATACGGTAATTATCTCGGCATCCGAGCCATCTCTTTTTATTAATCGGGCACTAATCAAGCGTACATACTCATCACCTATAGTATGTTCGCCGGCACTAATTTTATAGTTAAACGAGGTAAAACTGCTTAGGTATTTTTTTACTACATGTTCGGTTGGCCCAAGCATTTCCAACTTACCATCTTTCAAATAGGCGGTTCTATCGCAAAGGCTATTAATAGCGCTCATGTTATGGCTTACAAAAATTACAGTTCGGCCACCTTCTGAAACGTCTTTCATTTTGCCAATACATTTTTTCTGAAAATCGGCATCGCCCACAGCTAATACTTCATCAATAATTAATATTTCAGGCTCAAGGTGTGCCGCTACAGCAAAGGCAAGGCGCACATACATGCCCGATGAGTAACGCTTTACAGGGGTATCGATATATTTTCCTATGCCCGAAAACTCAACAATCTCATCAAACTTACGGGCTATTTCAGCACGTTTCATACCGAGTATGGCACCATTTAAAAAAACGTTGTCCCGACCTGTAAGGTCAGGATGAAACCCCGTTCCTACTTCAAGCAAACTGGCAATGCGGCCTTTAATGTGTATGCTGCCAGCGGTAGGCGCAGTAACCCTTGATAGTATTTTTAGCAGTGTGCTTTTACCGGCGCCATTGCGCCCTATAACTCCCAGCACTTCGCCTTCGTTCACCTCAAGGCTAACTCCTTTTAATGCCCAATATATATCATTCGAATCAACAGGATTAACAGGAATATCCTTGGTTTTGCGAATAAATGAGTTTTTCAAACCTTCGAAAAAAGTACCTGAATTAATACTGCCTAGGTTGTATTTTTTCTTAATATCTGATATTAAAATTGCTGTATCCGCCATTCGTCACAAATTATATGGTATCAATAAAGTCCTTCTCGGTTTTATTAAATATTACCAAGGCAGATAAGAGTAGTACTATTGTAATAGCAATTGATATGCCCACAAAGCGTATATCAACCAACCCAACACCAGTAAGGCTGTATCTAAAAAGCTCAATGAACGGCGCCATAGGATTGAACATCATATAACTGCGTATTTCGGGCGATAAAGATTGTACAGTGTATATAACCGGCGATAAGTACATTAATAACTGTACCCCAAATGATACTAAATAGGTAAGGTCGCGGTATTTGGTGGTCATGGCAGATATAATCATACCTGCTGATATACCTTGTAAGCCCAATACAAATAATATAACAGGCATTAATGCAATAGAGGGCTGGATATGTAATGTGTAGCCACTGAAATAAGTAATACCAGCTATAACAAAAAAGAAAAAAAGTTGAAAAGAAAAGCTAATGGCATTGGAAAACAAGAACGATAAAGGCACAGTTATGCGTGGGAAATAAACCTTACCAAAAATGCTGGCATTTTGTAAAAATATATTGGCAGATTTATTGAGGCAACTGGCAAAATAATTCCAAATAATAACTGCCGACATGTAGTAAATAAGAGGAGAAACCCCTGATGGTATAGGCATGTGGGCAACGCGTGTAAATACAATATACAGCGTTATAGCTGTAAGCATAGGTTGTATTAAATGCCAAAATGGCCCTAATACTGTTTGCTTATATACAGCAACAAAATCGCGCTTTACGAATAAATAAACAAGGTCTTTATATTCTAAAACCTCGCCCAAATTTAACTTAAAGGGGTTTTGCTTGGGGGTTATTGATATGTTCCACTTGGGCTTATCCATTCCTTATTTTTCAATTTCAATGGCTGTAATTATAATGCTTTGTTATGAGATATAAACCCCACCCAATAAGCGCATTATAAGCACAAAAACTAATGTAATAGCCAATAAACGCGTTGCTTTTGAGTGGCGCAATATTCGTCAATATTGTTGTAACATCCAAAAGGGGTTAGTGCTGTATTGCTTTTAATAAAGCAATACTATTGTGCTTGGGGCGATTTATTAAGATGGTGGTTGATAATAATAAGCATAGAGGCGAAAAAAGGCGATATAGGTATTTTGTACCTAACCAACGCCCCGTAGTTAAAGCTGGTCATACCAATTGCTATTGATAAAATAATAACAAGCGGTACGCAAAATACAATAATGTGGTCGCGAGAGAGGATGCCGAACAAATTATAGATACGCTTATTAAAGAAAACCCGCAATGAGATAAACAGAAAAAATAAGCTTTCGATACCCGAAAAAAGCATTACAACGTTGTGTATTTGCCACGGAAAAGGCCCAAACAATGTAATAAGAATAGCCAACGGTGCTTGTTTAAGTATACCCGTGGGTGTATACTCAACATTGCTACCCAATGAGTATGCCGAGCCACCTTGGGTTTCGCCCAAATACGTATGCCAACTTTGAAAGCCTTCTGCTTTTTGTTGTAATGAATCTATACTGTATGAATCAACCGCTGAACCAAGGCTGCGGATAAAGAAAACTGATATGCCCACGCCACCAATAATAAACAAAGGCCCCACAATAAACCGTAGCAATGAACTATTAATAACATTTCGGTAATAAGTAACTGTCATTAATATGGCACATGGTATTAGTGTAAAAAGTATAAACCCGCGTATTAACGATATTAAATAACCTGTTAGTAGCAACATAAAGAGGTTAAGCAGTACTCGTTTTTTTAAAATAAAAGTTTGATAAAATATAAAAAAGAAAAACATAATTGAGCCTAGCATAATACTGTCTTTACCAACGCCCGAACCCCAAAACAAAACCGAAGGAATCATTAAAAAAGCATAGCTAAGTTGCTTGTGGAGCATAGGGTAAGCCGAAACAATTATTTTGTAGGCCGCCCAGCTAAATTGGTAAGATACAAATGCAAAAAACAGCGTTAGCGGCAAATACGAATTGAAACAAAAAATATTAAACAATGCTGCAATGCGTATAGTAGAAAGTGTAGCAGTACCGTGCAGCAAATATATTACCCCTTGCTGCGATGCCTCGTAAAGGCACTCATAAGGATATGATGAATTTGGTGAAAGTACAAAGCCCCAAAAAGCCCCGGGATCTTTAAAAAATAAAGAAAAAAGCGGCCTTACACAGAAAAAAAAATTAATACTATCGCCACCTTTATAGTAAAAAAGATAAATAAAGGCAAACAGTATTGCACCTGTAAATTTATAATGTAAACCCTTAATGTAGTAATTTCGGTACAGGGGGTCAGCGGCGTTTTTACCCACTATTCGGAAGGCTATAAAATAAAAAATCGCTAAATAGAGCGGGGTTAGTAATAAATCGAAAACATCCATACTATACTCGAAGTTAACCGATTATTTCATCTTTGCAGCCAAGCTATTAATATACATGTGCGGAATAGTAGGATACATAAATACTGAGAATAATGCCGATATGCAGGGCTATCTGCAACAGGCGGTTAAGCAATTGGCATTGCGCGGGCCCGATTTACAACAGGTGGTAAGGCTTTCGGATAGCGTGGGTTTTGCCCATGCGCGGCTATCGATTATTGATACTACAACGGGTGGTAGCCAGCCTATGACTGATGCTACCGGCAGGTACACAATTATATTTAACGGCGAAATATTTAATTACCGCGAACTAAGGCAGCAGTTTTTGCCCGATGTTCAGTTTCACTCTACTTCCGATACAGAGGTATTGCTTTACTTGTATATAAAGTTGGGTAAAAACTGCCTGCAACACCTAAATGGTTTTTTTGCGTTCGCTGTTTATGATAACCAAGAACGCGAGGTGTTTTTAGCCCGCGACCGATATGGCATTAAACCCATGCATATTTATGCCAATAAGGGTTTAGTAATTTTTGCAAGCGAACTGAAGGCAATTATGCAGTTTCCCATTAAAAAGGAAATTGATTTTACTACTCTGGCATTATACCTGCAACTTAATTATGTGCCGGTTAACAGTAGCATATTAAAAAATGTAACAAAACTGGGCTTGGGCTGCTATGTATTAATTAATGCCAAAGGCGAAATATATACACAAGCTTATTACCAAATACCGTATACACCGGGCCGGCACATAACCGCGCCACCCAATAATTACGATGCGGCAAAACAGCAACTAAAAAAACTGGTTGAAGAAGCGGTAGAGCGTAGATTGGTTAGCGATGTACCCTTAGGCACATTTTTAAGTGGTGGTATCGATTCATCAATAGTAACCTGGTGTGCGGCAAAGCATGTAAGCGATTTAAATACTTTTAGTATTGGCTATAAGGATGAGCCCTATTTTGATGAAACCAAGTATGCCAATTTGGTAGCCAAAAAGTACAATACTAATCACACAGTTTTTAGCATTGGCAACGACGAAATGTTTTCGCACATTTATGATATACTGGATTATATTGATGAGCCTTTTGCCGATTCATCGGCTATAGCAGTGTATATATTAAGTTGCCGAACCCGCCAAAAAGTAACAGTAGCCCTTAGCGGCGATGGCGGCGATGAGCTTTTTGCAGGCTATAACAAACATAAGGCCGAGTTAAGAGCGCGTAAGGCAGGGGTAGTTAATGCTATGCTTAAGGCAGCCGCACCCGCCTTAGGTATGCTACCACAATCGCGCCACTCAAAATTTGGCAACCTGTTTAGGCAGGCGCACAGATATGCCGAGGGCTTAAGGCTAACACCCGCCGAAAGGTACTGGCGCTGGTGCGTAATACAGCCCGAGCAAGAAGTACAGCAACTTTTTAGCAACAAAGAGCAATTGAACATTTCAGAAATTAATAAACGCAAGCAGTCCATAACCGATTTGGTAAAGCCCGATGGTGAATTGAACGATTCATTGTATGCAGATACGCAGTTAGTACTGCCCGGCGATATGCTTACTAAGGTTGACTTTATGAGCATGGCCAATAGCCTGGAGGTGCGCGTACCCTTGTTAGATTATACCGTTGTTGATTATGCCTTTTCGCTGCCTGTTAACTATAAAATTGATGGCACCGCAGGCAAAAAAATATTGAAAGATGCATTTAGGGACGTGCTGCCCCCCGAACTGTTTACCAGGCCCAAGCACGGGTTTGAAGTGCCCCTGCTAAAATGGATGCGTACAGGCTTACGCAGCCTTATTGAAGAAGATTTGCTGAATAAGGAATTTATTGAAAGGCAGGGCATATTTGATATAACCCGAATTGAGCAGCTAAAACAAAAATTGCACAGCAATAACCCCGGCGATGTACACGCCGTATTGTGGGGCTTAGTGGTTTTTCAGTATTGGTATAAAAGGTATATTGCACAATAGTTTATAAAAGGGGCTTTACTTATACGGTAAAGCAAAATACAGGAATGTAACATGCCGAAGAAGAAGGTGCTGAGGATTATTAATCGTTTAAATTTAGGAGGGCCAACCTACAATGCGGCTTACTTAACTAAATATCTGGAACCGGAATTCGACACGCTTTTGGTTTCGGGCATGAAAGATGAGGACGAAGAAAGCTCGGAGTTTATAGTTAATGACTTAGGCCTGCACCCGGTGTACATGCCCGAAATGTACCGCGAGCTAAATCCTTTTAAAGATTATAAATCATATTACCGCTTGCGCAAAATTATAGAGGAGTATAAACCCGATATAGTGCATACACATGCTGCAAAGGCCGGCGCAGTGGGTAGGTTGGCAGCCATACATAGCGGGGTTAAAGTAATAATACACACATTCCACGGGCATGTGTTCCATTCGTACTTTAACCCGGTAAAAACCCGCATGTTTATTGCTATTGAAAGGTATTTAGCCAAGCGCACTACCGAAATTGTTACCCTAAGCGAATTACAGAAGAAGGAATTAGTGGAGGACTTTAAAATAGCCCCTGCCGAAAAATTTAATATTGTGCCATTGGGTTTTGATCTAGACAGGTTTGGAAAAAATAAAGAAGAAAAGCGCCAAAGGTTCAGGGCCGAATACAATATAGCGCCTAACGAAATTGCCATTGGCATTGTGGGCCGTTTGGTACCCATTAAAAACCATGCACTGTTCTTACAAGCCATAAAAATAGTAGCCGATAAAACCTCCCAAAAAATAAGGGCATTTATTATTGGCGATGGCGAGGAGAGGCAAAAGCTTGAACAACTGGCCTCCGAACTGGGATTGAAATTTAACAACAGCAATAAAGCCGAAAGCAATTTATTGGCCTTTACCAGCTGGATAAAAGATATTGATGTATCAAACGCAGGTTTAGATATTATTGCCCTTACATCTAACAACGAAGGCACACCTGTTAGCTTAATTGAGGCGCAGGCATCGGGCAAGCCCATAGTATCAACCAGCGTAGGGGGTATTGGCAATATAGTAATACAAGGGCAAACGGCTTTGTTATCGGCACCGGGTAATGTTGGCTTATTTGCACAAAACCTGCTTAATTTGGTAGAAGACCACAATTTGCGCCATAATATGGCTGGCAAGGGTGTTGATTTTGTAACCCGTAGTTTCAGTTACCAGCGATTGTGTAGCGATACTGCACAAATGTACAACAGGTTGTTAATGAGCAATACCTAAAGCTGTATGCTTTTTTATAGATTTGTACGATAATATACCAATGAGGCGTTTTTTAGCAGTAACTACCATCTTAATCATATTAGGCTCCCTTCCTTCATGCAGGTTGTTATACCCTAACCAAATGTTTAAGCAAAAAGATTACCAGTATTTTGATATGGTTCAAAAACAAATGAACCAATATATAATACAGCCAGGCGATGTATTTACAATAAAAGTATTTGCTCGTGATGGGTTTAAACTAATTGATGTATTTGGCGGCGATTCTCCCAGCGAATCGCAAAACGGTAGTAATGCAGGAGGGTCTACAATTAAAAATTTTACATATGTAGTTGATAACGAAGGGGTTGTTAAGCTGCCTGTACTGGGCTATTTGTATGTAAACGGATTTACCGAAACTGAGCTTGAACGTGTACTTGCCGAAAAATATTCGGGCTTGTTTGTTGATCCCTGGGTTTCGGTAAAGGTAACCAACCGTAGGGTATTTGTGTTTAAGGGCGGCAATGGCTCGGTTGTTTTACTTGACGAATACCCTGTTTCATTAATTGAGGTATTAGCCCGTACAGGAGGGTTGGATAATGATGCAAAAGCATATAACATACGGGTTGTAAGAGGTGATATTAAAAACCCTGAGATATATTTAGTAGACCTTTCAACAATAGAAGGGTTAAGAAAGGCCGACCTTTCGATACAACCTAACGACATAGTAATAGTAGAAAAGAGAAAACGAGTTGTAACTGATGTGCTGAAAGAAATAGCGCCTTACTTAAGCGCCGTTACAACTATTACAACATTTGTAATTTTATTTAAAACGATTGGAAAATAACCCTAAAGAAGCTGCTTCGCAAACCTCATTTAGCCCGGTTGATGATTTCAACTTGGGTTTGTTTGTTTACATCGTAAACAAAACTGTTATATGGCTGGTGCTTATTGTTATACTATCAATAACACTTTCATTAGTATACCTTAGGTATGCCCCGCGCATATACCAGTCGGCAACCACCTTAATGCTTAAAAGCGAAAAAACCACCGAAGTATTGGGAGTTCAAAAAATTATACAAGAACAGGATGACGCCGAAATAAGTCGCGAAATAAGACTTCTTAAATCAAAGCTTTTGCTGGACCGCGTTATTAATGCATTGCCACTACAAATAGGCTACTACAAAGAGGGGAAAACAAAATTTATTTTTAGCGAATTATATACCAGTTCTCCTTTTGAAGTTGAGGGGCAAATAAAAAATGAGAACATTTATAATGTCCCCATTTATGTTAAAATGGTAAACTCGCGTAAAGTGTATGTGGGTTTTGAAATGGAGGGCAAAGAATATGAGATTAACAAAGACACAGGCGATGTTATATCAAATCAGTTTTTTAATATCAGCATACATATAAAAGGCAGGTTAAGTAACGACGACTATTCGGGTATATACTATTTTAAATTTTTGAACAGGGGCGACTTGCTGAACGATATAACTGAAAAATTAGAAGTACTACCTATTGACCCGCGTACCAAAACAATAGGATTGGTTTATAAGGACCGTAACCCCATGCGCGCTAAAGAAATAATTGAAACAGTAGCTGAGGAGTTTGTAAAGTATGATGTAGAACGTAAACGCGAGGGCATTAGTAACATATTAGCATTTATAGAAAGCCAGATTGACACCTTCGGTACAGCTTTCGACAGGTATCAGGATTCGGTTTCGAACATGAAATTGATAGAAGGATATTTGGATAAAGGTGGGAATTACGCAAGCCAGCTTTCGCAAAAAACAATGGAGTACGAAGAGAACTTTAGAGACTTTAAGTACGACATTTCATTAATGCAAACATTTAAATCGTTAGTGCTTGCCAATAAAGATTATGCCAACCTGCCAAGCTTACAATTTAAAATTGCCAATGTAAGTTTCGATAATGAAATAAACAGTATAAACCAGCTTCAACAACAAAGAAATATTATGATGTTGGAGGCTACAGCCATGCACCCGGCAGTACGTTTAATTGATAAGCAAATTGAGGAGTCGAAAATAAGGTTAAATAAAAGTTTAGATAATGCCATAAGCACTTTAATGGCCAGCTTTGATTTAATGCGCGAAGAGTATAAAAAATACATGGCCGAAATAATGAAAATACCCGACCTGCAAAGCAAGTTTGAGCGGTTAGACAAAATGGCCGATATAAGAAATGATTTTGTTTTAAACCTGTATTCTCAAAAGTCAGACTATTTAATTGCAAGTGCGGGTATTGTTTCCGATTATGTAATACTGCAAAAAGCAACCTTGCCTGGTTCACCCATTTCTCCCAAAGAAATTATTGTAAAAATAGCGGGTGTGGTAATAGGCCTGTTACTGGGCCTTATAATGATTGTAATAAGGTATTTGTTGCACAACACCATTATATCGATTGATGATGTAGCCCGCAAAACCAAGGCAACTATGCTGGGGGTAATACCCAGTTATAAAGACGAGTTGGAGCGCTCGCAAATTGTAGTAACACAGGACCCTAAATCAACCATTACTGAAGCCTTTCGGGGGGTAAGGGCCAACCTGCAATTTATTAATAGTTCGCCGGGGCCTAAAATACTTTCAACCACATCAACCATACCCGGCGAGGGTAAAACTTTTGTATCGTTAAATATTGCAGCCATACTTAGCTTACTTAATAAGCGTGTTATTATACTTGATTTTGATATGCGTAAGCCAAGGCTTAACAAAATATTTGAAGTTGATAGTTACAAGGGTGTTAGTACTATATTAAGCGGACAATCGAATATTGATGATTGTATTTTAGAATCGGGTGTACCACGCCTTGATTTTATAACATCGGGCCCCGTACCGCCCAATCCTTCGGAACTGATATTGCTGCCGAAGTTGGATGAAATGTTGGAATACCTAAAAACTAAATACGATTATATTGTAATTGATACACCACCTATAGGCCTTGTAACCGATGCCCTCGAAATTCTGAAAATATCAGACTACCCCGTTTATATATTCCGTGCAGCGTATTCAAACCGAGGGTTTGTGCAAAATGTAAACCGTATAATTAACGAAAGCAAGATTAATAACCTATCGATAGTTATTAATGATTTTGGCCGCGGCGCCTCGGGTTATGGCTACTATTATGGTTATGGCTATGGTTACGATTATGGCTATGGCTATGGTTACGGCTACGGTTATTATGGCTCGAAATACGGTGAGGGGTATTATACCACTGATGAGAAAAAGAAAGAGCCTTTTTTAAAGCGCTTACTTAAAAAGAAATAATACAGCTTGGATACTAACGAGCAATATTTACTAAGTTTTTTAGTGCTGTTTTTCTTTATCAGCACCTTCTTTTCGTTTTTAATTAACTGGTTGTTTCTTAAGTTTTCATTCAATTTAGGCACACGCGGGCAAAACGAAGCAGCACAGGTGCGCTGGGCCAATACCGTAAAGCCTGCCATTGGGGGCATTTCCTTTTTTATTGTATTCCTTATATCTATTTCGGTAATAGGCACATTGCCGCGCGAAAGCAATTACATGTTAGATAAACGCCTGATAGGCATTATTGCTTCTTCAGCATTAGGCTTTGTATTGGGGTTAGCCGATGACGCATACAACACAAACCCTTTAGCCAAATTTATTGCTCAACTATCGTGTGCGTTTATATTAATCATATCCGATGTTTATATAAAAGTGTCAGGTAACCCGGCTTTCGATTTTGCCATAACTACAGTGTGGGTAATTGGTTTAATGAACTCAATAAACATGCTTGATAATATGGATGGCATTACAACCACCATATCAATGAGTATAATACTGGGGGTTATTTGTGTAATAGGCTTTACCCAACCTGCACTAAGCATGTTTTATTTAGTTATGCTGGTGGGGGTAATGGGTGCGCTAACAGGCTTTTTGTATTTTAACTGGAACCCCTCAAGAATATACATGGGTGATACCGGCAGCCAGTTTTTAGGCGTGTTTTTAGCATCAACCAGTATATTGTTTTTCTGGAATTTCAGGGATGGCGATACTGCTGAATGGATACAGTTAAAGCAGTTTGTGGTACCCATGTTGCTTTTTATAATACCGTTGGTTGATACTACTACAGTTACTATAAGGCGTTTAATGCGCAGGCAATCGCCATTTGTAGGGGGTAAGGACCACATAACGCATCATTTGGTGTACTTAGGCCTTACCGATAGGCAAGTGGCTACAGTATTAATATTGGTTTCGTTATTATCGCTACCCTTAGCATTGGCATTAATTGCCGGGTGGGTGGAGTGGACTTGGCATTTTACATTAGCTGCTTTTATATACTTCGCAGTTGTGTTTGTGGTATTTCAGCTACTATATAATTTGGGCAAACGCCGCCACGAAAGCAAACTGAAAAGTTAGTTACCTCCAAGAAAGTATTTTACGGTTGGCAATACGTTGTGCTTTGTATATGCCCGAATGCCCACTAAAATGATAAGCAACAAAACAAGCAATGGCGTAATAAAGCACATACTCCCCTCCAAATAATTCAACCCCCATTAAAGTGCATGCAATAGGGGTGTTAGTAGCCCCGGCAAATACAGCAATAAGCCCCAAACCTGCCATTAGGTCAATAGGGGCGCCAGTAATAATTGCAATGGTGTTGCCTAAAGTAGCCCCTATAAAAAACAATGGTGTTACCTCGCCACCTTTAAAGCCGGTACTAAGTGTAACAACGGTTAAAAGCAGTTTCCAGAACCAGCTAAAATAATTGCTACCCCCTACTTTAAATGCCGATAAAATGCTTATACCATTGCGCGAAGGGCTTGTAACGCCTAAGCCATTATAGTCGAAAGTGCCAAGTGCAAAAGGTATAGCAATAACCAAAATACCACCCAGCACAGGTATTAACCATGGCGGGCGAATATATTGGGTAAAAGCAGCCTTTAACCTGTGCGATGATTGTGCAAATACCCAACTGATTAACCCAAAACATATACCAGCAAAAGCTGCCTTACACATTAAAGCCAAATTTATATTTATGTAAGGCACATAACTATGTATGTTAAGCGAACTGATTGAGTAGTGTGTGTGTTGTATGCCTGTTAGTTTGCAAGTAGCATCGGCTATTACTGCTGCTATTAACGATGGTATTAAGGCGTTATAATTTATTTGCCCTATGGCCAATACCTCAATTGCAAATATGGTGCCTGTTACCGGCGTTCCAAATACAGCGCCAAAACCTGCGGCTATACCACATATTAATAACATTTGCCGAGTAGCGGCATTTATTTTAAGCCATTTTGCAACTACTGCCGAAATACTGCCCCCTATTTGTACTGCAGTACCCTCGCGCCCTGCCGAACCGCCAAACAAATGCGTAATGATGGTAGAAAACAAAACTAATGGCGCCATGCGGAAAGGTATGCCCCCGCCCGGGCTATGTATTTCGTCAATTATCAGATTGTTTCCTTCTGCCGAGTTTTTACCCAATTGACTATACAGCAAATAAATTGCTACCCCTGCTAATGGTAACAAGCCCATTAACCACATATTGTGCTGGCGTGTAGTGGTAGCCAAGTCAAGCAACCACAAAAACAAAGCCACTACCAAGCCTGTAACAATAGCCACGGGTATTACATACGCAGTAGTAATAAATATTTGGGTTATGGGAAACTGCCTGATACGAACTTTAAAATCTTTCATCCTACAAATAGATTATGTACGCAAGTATGCGTTGTGTTATTTGTAGGCGCCATCAGCCTTTTTGTATAGGCGGTTAAAATTAAGGAAGACACCATTTCCTTTGTGCTTTGCTAAGCTATGCTATTTTTCAGCTATCACAAAATTCCAAAACGATAAATTAATATTAGTTAAGTGTATTGTTAACAATTGTTTTACGGTATAATTCTTTCAGGTAATTACAAGTTATTAAATTTAGTAAACCAAAAATGAATGCCATGGAACCAATTGTTACCAGTAAGTGGCACCGAATGAATGGCAGCCACCTTTTAACCCCTGTTGCCGATGCGGTTGAACAATCGTTGATTAGTGAGCGCGAATTGGGCAACCAAATTAAAGTATGTATAGGTACCGATTCGCAAGTGCGAGGCGCCGAAACGGAATTTGCTACCGTTATTGTTTTGTTGCGTAAAGGACGCGGAGGTTTTATGTTTATTAATAACGATAAAACCCGCCAAAAAATGTCGTTAAAGGAACGGCTATTGACAGAAGTTTCAAGGTCAATTGAAATTGCATATCACCTTTGCCCATTATTTGATAAATATGCAACTGAACTGGAAGTACATGCTGATATTAATACCAACCCGAGGTTTAATTCAAATACGGCATTAAGCGAAGCTATGGGTTATATACTAAGTATGGGTTTTACGTTTAAGGCTAAGCCCGATGCACATGCAGCTACATCATGCGCTAATTATGTAGTGTAATATAATTAGAAACGCAATTATTAAGCCCTTGCTGCTGTGCGGGGGCTTTTGGGTTTAGGTTGTATATTACAGCTTTCCGAATTTTTGCTCAAGGGCTGTGTGCCTGAAATTAAAAATATCTTCTACTTTTTTTTGAACCACAAGTGTATGCACTAAGCTGCCCACGGGGCCGAAAGGCAGCTTGTAATTTACCTCATCTGCCATTTCTATTCCCCCATCAATAGCTTTAAATTGATGCAGGTGGTGCCATATAGCAAACGGGCCACTTAGTTGATTATCTACAAAATATTCCTTGTGTTTTACATGGGTTATTTCGGTCATCCAAAATAAGG